>Ga0335072_10008117_pt1 | contig 15245 bp, 12 predicted proteins | sample Lox_Sample_21_FD_206725 | JGI IMG/M metagenome (GOLD analysis project Ga0335072, IMG submission 206725) | Soil microbial communities from Loxahatchee National Wildlife Refuge, Florida, United States - Lox_Sample_2.1 | ecosystem: Environmental > Terrestrial > Soil > Wetlands | place: USA... | reverse complement strand
CCTCCGCCACCACCGGGGTCGCGGCCAGGGCGGCGTCGGTGACCAGGAGCACGGCGTCGCGGCCGGTCCCGCGAACGATGCCGGGCAGCCTCGTTATCGCGCCGGCACCGAAGTGTGCGGCCGGCGCCGGGGATATCAGCAGTTCGGTCGCGGCCAGGCCCGTGTTCATCGCGTCCCCCCGGCCCCCTGCCTGGCCCGCCACCTGATCCGCTACCTGGTCCACCGGGCGACCGCCCCCTCGTCGATCCGGGCGCCGAGGCCCGGCCGGTCGGGCACGCTCAGGTACCCGCCGGCATCGGCGAGCAGCGGCTCCGCGAGGAAGAAGTCGCGCCGCGCCGGGGTCCATCCGGGCGGGTCGTAAGGGAACTCCAGATACGGGCCCGCGCCGACGCCCGCCGCGACGTGCAGGTTGGCCAGCAGGCCGAGCCCGTTGGTCCAGGTGTGCGGGGTGAACCAGCGGTGCCGGGCGAGGGCCAGGCCGGCGACGGTCCTGGCGCCGAGCATGCCCCCGGCCAGCACGACGTCGGGCTGCACCACGTCGAGCGCCCCGGCCTCCAGCGCGCCGAGCAGTTCGGGCGTGGTGCGGGCCATCTCGCCCCCGGCCACCAGGATCGGAGTCTGCTCACGCAGCGAGCGCATCCCGGCCAGGTCGCCGCCGGGCAGCGGCTCCTCGAGCCAGAGCACGCCGAGCCCGGCCAGCTCGGCGGCGATCCGGCGGACGGCGGCCAGGTCCAGCGCGGGCGAGACGTCGCCCGCCATCCGCCACCACTGATTCAGGTCGACGATGATGTCCATGCCGTCGCCGACGGCCTCGCGGGTCGCGCGCACGGCGGCCAGCCCGGACGCGACATCCTCGCGGCCGATGCGGACCTTCACGGCGCCGAACCCCTCCGCCCTGGCGGCCAGCGCCGCCTCGGCTCGCTCGGAAGGGCTCTTGTTCTCGCCGAACGACGCGTAGGCCCTGATCCGTCGCTGCGCCCCGCCGAACAGGACCGACACCGGCAGCCCGGCCACCTGGCCGACGATGTCCCACAGCGCGGCCTCCAGCGGCCAGTACCGGCCCGCGTGGAAGCCGATCGTCTCGATGACGGCCGCGTGCCGGGCGACCCGCAGCGGGTCGCCGCCGATGAACAGCTCCCGGTACGCCTCGAAGCCGTTCATGGTGTCGCCGGATCCGTGCCCGGTGACGCCCTCGTCGGTCTCCACCCGCACGAGGGTGGCGTCGAACCACGCGCGCGGCACCGGGTCCCAGGCCGCGCGGAACGGCGGGTCCAACGGCAGCCGCATCCGGTCCAGCCGGATCTCGGTGATCTTCACCGGACGCCGATAAGTATCGCGTTTCGTGGCACGAGCAGCAGGCTAGCGGTGCTGATCGGCCGACAGCTAGACCGTGTATTTCCGTCACGGAATGAAACCGCCGATCGCGCGCCGCAACCATCCATTCAGCAATCCGTCTGCCATGAAGAAGCAGGTCATCCGGTGTTTACAGGGTTCGGCGGCGGGCAGCGACCCAGGCCCATGATGTCCCGATCAGGTCACGTTTGGTCGCGAACAGCGCGTAACTCGTTGCGGCATTACCGACTGGAAACTAGGCTCTGCGTCCATCCGATAACGGATGGGCTGCCTGTCCGCAGTCGTCCCAGGGGGAAAGTCGTGGCGACATACATCCTGAGACGCCTAGGCCTGGCGTTGGTCACCCTTTGGTTGCTCAGCGTTATCGTGTTCTTCGCCGGCCAGGTGCTGCCGGGCGACCCCGGCCGGGCGATACTCGGGCCGCTCGCGGCGCAGAGCGCCGTGCACGCGCTCGACCAGCAGCTCGGCGTCGGCCGGCCGCTGCTGTCCCAGTACTGGAGCTGGGTCTCCGGCCTGGTCCACGGCAACATGGGCATCTCGTACCAGCTCCGAACGCCGGTCGCGCCGCAGATCGGCGCGGCGCTGGTGAACTCGGTCAAGCTCGCGGCGCTGGCGTTCGTCATCGTGGTCCCGCTCGGCATATCCGGGGGGGTGTTCGCGGCGCTGCGCTACGGCCGGGCGACCGACCGTTTGATCTCGGTGAGCGGGCTGTCCGCCGCCACCGTGCCCGAGTTCGTGTCCGGGATCGTGCTCATCGTGGTCTTCGCGGTCGAGCTGAAGTGGCTGCCGGTCCAGGCGTCGGCCGGGGCCGGAGCCTCCGCGCTGTCCCAGCTCGACCACCTGATCCTGCCGGCGATCCCGCTGGTGCTGGTGCTGTTCGGCTACATCGCCCGGATGGCGCGGGCCGGCACGATCGAGGCCCTCGACTCCGACTACGCGCGCACCGCGACGCTCAAGGGCCTCAAGCGGTCTGTGGTCATCCGGCGCCATGTCCTGCGCAACTCGCTGCTGCCGACCATCACCGTGATCGCCACGCAGACCGGCTACCTGGTCGGCGGGCTTGTCGTGGTCGAGCACCTCTTCAACTACCAGGGCATCGGCAACCTGATCTGGACAGCGGCCAACGGCAAGGACTTCCCGATGCTCGAGGCGGGCGTGCTGACGATCGGAGTCGTGTACATGATCGCCACACTGATCGCGGACGTGCTCTACACCGTGCTCAACCCGCGGCTGCGCCTGGGCGGGGCCGAGTGATCGGCTCCAGCACGGTCGGGCCGGGGCCCGGCCCCGCGCCGCCGGCCGCCGAGATCAGCGTGACCCAGGCGGCCGGGCGCCCTGCCGCGCCGTGGCGGCTGCTGCTGAACCGGCCGACGTTCGTCGCCGGCGCGGTGATCCTGCTGTTCTGGATCGTGTGCGCGGTGTTCGGAACCCAGATCGCTCCGCACAACCCGCTGGCCCAGTCGCTGCTGGCCACCAACGCCCCGCCGTCGGGCGCGCACTGGTTCGGCACCGACCAGCTCGGCCGCGACGTGTTCTCCCGGGTCATCACCGGGGCCAGGGACATCCTGCTGATCGCGGCCGGGGCCACCGCGCTCGGGACCGTGCTCGGCACGGCACTCGGCCTGGTCATGGGCTATCTGGGCGGGATCGTCGACGTCTTGGTCGGCCGGGTGGTCGAGGCCGTGATCGCGCTGCCGGTGGTGATCGTCGCGTTCCTGTTCGTGGTCGCGATCGGGCACTCCACGGGCACGCTGATCCTGGTCATCGGGTTCGTGTTCACGCCGCTGATCGCCCGGACCGTCCGCTCGGCGGTGCTGGTCGAGAGCCAGCTCGACTACCTGTCATCGGCACGGCTGCTCGGCGAGAAGTCGGCCCGGATCATGGTGGTCGAGGTGCTGCCGAACGTGCTCCCCGCCGTGCTGGTCGAGGCCACGGTGCGGCTGGGCTACGCCATCTTCGCCGTGGCCACGCTGTCGTTCCTCGGCTTCGGGGTGCAGCCGCCGACTCCCGACTGGGGGGCAGACATCTACGCGAACTACGGCGTGCTCCCGGCCGGCTACTGGTGGGAGACGTTGTTCCCGGCGCTGGCGATCGCCTCGCTGGTGGTCGCGGTCAACCTGGTCACCGACGCGATCGAGCAGGTGCTCGCCTCGTGACCGCCGCCGACACCACGACCGCCCCGGGCGGCGCGGGCTCCGCCGGTCCTGCCCTGGCGGTGGAACACCTCGAGGTCACCTACCGGGTCCGCGGCCAGGCCCGGCGGGCGCTGCGCGACGTGTCGTTCGAGATCGGCCGCAGCGAGTCGTACGGCCTGGTCGGCGAGTCGGGCTCGGGCAAGTCCACGGTCGCGCTGGCGCTCACCAGGTACCTGCCACGGAACGGCGCCGTGACAGACGGCTCGATCAGCATCAACGGGATGGATCCGCTGACCATGGACCCCGGCGCCCTGCAGAAGCTGCGCGCGCAGACGGTGTCCATGGTGTACCAGGAACCGGGCCGGGCGCTGAATCCGTCGATCAAGGTCGGCCGCCAGGTCGCCGAGGTGTACGAGATCGCCGGCCTGGACCGCAAGGACGCGCTCGAGCGCGCCGAGGGCATGCTGCGCAAGGTCCAGATCGCCGACCCGCGCCGGGTGATGGAGCGCTATCCGCACCAGCTCTCCGGCGGGATGGCGCAGCGGACGGTGATCGCGATGGCGCTGGCCGCCGAGCCCTCGCTGCTGATCCTGGACGAGCCCACCACCGCGCTGGACGCGACCGTCGAGGCCGAGGTGCTCGACCTGATCGCGGGGCTGCGCGAAGAGTTCGACACCTCGATCCTGTTCATCAGCCACAACCTGGCCGTGATCGCCAAGATGTGCGACAGGGTCGGCGTCCTGTACGCGGGCGAGCTCATCGAGGAGGGGCCGGCCCGCGAGGTCTTCGACGCCCCGCGCCACCCGTACACGGTCGGGCTGCTGCGCTGCATACCCCGCGGCGGCCAGCGCAAAGACCACGGCCGGCTGGACACCATCCCTGGCTTCCTGCCGCCGCCGGGCCACGAGCTGACCGGCTGCATCTTCGCGCCGCGCTGCCCGATCGCCGAGGACCGCTGCCGGACCGCCGCGCCGCCGGCGTTCCCCGTTGGGGCGGGCCGCACCTCCCGCTGCTACCTGCATGAGGCCGCAGCGGAGCTGCCCCGTAGTACTCCGGCCGACCTGGAACTTCCTATTGAACGCCCCGACCGCCGCCCCATCGTGGCTCTCGAAGGGGTATCGAAGACGTTCGGCTCGCGCGGCGAGGCCGTGCAGGCGCTGGTCGCGGTCAGCCTCAGCCTGGAGGCGGGCGAAACCCTCGGCCTTGTCGGCGAGTCCGGCAGCGGCAAGACCACCCTGGCCCGGGTGCTGCTGGGGCTGATCTCGCCGGACGAGGGTTCCGCTGTCACCCTGGACGGCGAGGCGCTGCTGGCGGACGCCCGGCGCCGGCCGCTCGACCAGCTCAAGGCGCTGCAGATCGTGTTCCAGAACCCGGACTCGGCGCTGAACCGCAGGCACACGGTGCGCCGGCTGATCAGCAGGCCGCTGGCCCGGCTGGCCGGCCTGTCCGGCGCGCAGCTCCGCGAGCGGCTGGCCGACCTGGTCAGGTCGGTCCGGATGGAGGAGCGGCACCTGTCGCTGCGCCCGAGCCAGCTCTCCGGCGGGCTCAAGCAGCGGGTAGCGATCGCCCGTGCGTTCGCGGGCGGGCCGCGCCTGGTGGTCTGCGACGAGCCCACATCGGCGCTGGACGTGTCGGTGCAGGCCGCCATCCTCAACCTGCTGGTTGACCTGCAGGCCAAGGAACGGGTGACCTACCTGTTCATCTCCCACGATCTCGGCCTGGTGCGGTATCTGTCCGACCGCATCGCCGTGCTGTACCTGGGCCGGATCATGGAGCTCGGCCCGGCGGAGACCGTGTTCGCCGGGCCGCACCACCCCTACACCGAGGCGCTGCTGTCCGCGGTGCCGAGCCTGGACGGACAGCGCCCGGAGCGGATCCGGCTGACCGGCGAGATTCCCTCGGCGGCCCAGCCCCCGTCCGGGTGCGTGTTCCACACCCGGTGCCCGCGAAGGCTGCCCACCGGCGAGTGCGAGTCCTCCGAGCCCCCGCTCCGCGAGGTCGCGCCCGGCCATCTCATGAGCTGTCACATCCCGATAGATCAGCTAACGGTTCTGCAGCGGAGCGGGGCAGGCACCGTGACAAGAGAGGATCAGCAGTGAACGCAAACCATCGCCGCCTCGGCCCGCTCCGCGCGGGGCAGGGCGAGATCGAGAACCACGTCATCGACGAGTACGTGGCCGGGCGGCTCTCGCGCCGCGACTTCATTCGCCGCGGCACGGTGGTCGGGCTCTCGGCGCCGCTGCTGGGCGGGATCCTCGCCGCGTGCGGTTCGTCGGGCAGTCCCTCGCCCTCGTCGTCTGGCGCCGGCTCCGGGGGCAAGGCCGGGGCGACGATCAAGGTCGGGATCGTCGTGCCGACCGCGGCGATCAACCCGGTCACCGTGGCCGACCAGGGCGGGCTGGACATGCTCGCGCAGACCGGCGAGTACCTGTGCCTCTCGACGCAGACCCTGGCGCTCAAGCCGGTGCTGGCCACGAGCTGGTCGCCGAACTCGACCGCGGACGTGTGGACGTTCAAGATCCGCCAGGGCGTGACGTTCCACGACGGCAGCCCGCTCACCGCCGACGACGTGGTGTACACCTACCAACTGCAGACCAACCCCAAGAACGCGTCCAACGCGCTGTCCAACTTCGGCGGCGTGCTGACCCCGGCCGGGGTGCAGAAGGTCGACGACTTCACGGTCGCGTTCCATCTCGCGGCGCCGAACGGGAACTTCCCGTACCTGACCTCGTCGGACAACTACAACATGATCATCCTGCCGAAGGGTTACGACCCGTCGAACTGGCAGAGCTCGTTCATCGGCACCGGCCCGTTCGTGATGAAGAGCTACACCGCGAAGGTCGGAGCGTCGTTCACCCGCAACGAGAAGTACTGGGGCACGAAGGCGCTGCCCGCCGAGACTCAGTTCACCTTCTACTCCGACCAGACGCCGGAGATCCTCGCGCTGTCCAGCGGGACGCTCGACGTCATCGGGCAGTTCGCCGTGTCCGGCGGCGAGCAGCTACTGGCCTCCGGCGCCCCGTACAACATCATCAAGCTGAAGTCGAGCGCGCACCGCGAGCTGTCGATGCGCTGCGACCAGGCGCCGTTCACCGACCCGCGGGTGCGCCAGGCGATCGCGCTCACGCTGGACCGGCCGGCCATCGTGCAGGCGCTGTTCAAGGGGTTCGCCGACATCGGCAACGACAGCCCGTTCGCCCCGGTGTTCCCGTCCACCGACACCTCCGTGGCGCAGCGGACGCAGAACATCGCCAAGGCCAAGTCCCTGCTGGCCGCGGCCGGGCACCCGAACGGCTTCAGCACGCACCTGACCACCGAGCAGTTCCTGGAGATCCCGTCCTACGCCCAGATCGTCGCCCAGTCCGCCAAGGCGATCGGGGTGACGATCGGCCTGACCATCGAGAGCTCGTCCGCGTACTACGGCAAGGCCACGTTCGGCAACTCGGACTGGCTGGACGCGACGATGAGCCTGGTGGACTACGGCCACCGCAGCGTGCCGAACGTGTTCCTCGGGGCCCCGCTGGAGACGATCAACGCCAAGACCGGGACCGGATCGTGGAACGCGGCGCACTTCAGCAACGCGCAGTACGACAAGCTGGCCGCCCAGTACGTCGCTGCCGCCGACCTGTCCACCCAGCGCTCGATCGCCGGGCAGATCGAGACGCTGCTGCTGGACCAGACGCCGATCATCTTCGGCTACTTCTACAACTACCTGACCGCCACGGCCAAGACCGTCACCGGCGCCTACCCGACAGCGATCGGCCACATCTTCCTGAACAACGCGACCAAGGCCTGACCCGCCCACGCCGTGACGGACCAGCCGGGCCACGGAGCGAGCCTGTGGATCCGGTTCCTGTCCGGCCCGGACATTGATGCGCTCGGCCTGACCGGCGCCGAGATCACCGGCGCCGTGCACGACGCGGTTCTCGCCCACGGCGAGGGCCGCGTCGTGTTCGAGCCGCGGGTGCATCTCGTCCCCGGTGACGGGCGGGCCGGTCATTTCAACGTGCTGCGCGGGCACCTGCCCGGGCTCGGCGAGCGCGGCCTGTCCGGAGTCAAGGTCGTCGGCGACTTCGTGGACAACTACGCGAGCGGGCTGCCCAGCGAGCTCGGGCTGCTGACGCTCTACGACCCCGGCACCGGGATCCCGCTGTCGATCATGGACGCCACGCTGATCACCGCGTGCCGGACCGGCGCGATGACGGCAGTGGGGGCCAGGTACCTGGCCCGTAAGGACGCCCGGGTGCTCGGCCACGTGGGCGCCCGCGGCACGGCATTCTGGAACGTCGTCCTGCTTGACCAGATGTTCGACTTCAGCGAGATCAGGGTGACCAGCCGCAGGCCGCGGTCGCGGGAGGCGTTCGCGGCTCAACTGGCCCGCGTCACCGGCACCCCGGTGCGGGTGACGGCCACCGCGGACGAGGCGTTCGACGGCGCGGACATCCTCGTCGAGGCATCCCGGCTCACCGAGCCCGAGCCGCTGCTGCGCACCGCCGCCGTCCGGCCCGGGGCGTTCGTCGTGCCGTATGGCACGATCAGCGCCGTAGAGCTTGATCTCCTCGACGTGATGGACAAGGTGGTCGTCGATGACTGGCAGGAGGCGCGGGCCGGGCGGTTCGGGGCGCTGCGGCGGCACGTGGACAGCGGACGGCTTTCGGCGGGGTCGCTGCACGCCGAGCTGGGCCAGATCGCGGCCGGCCAGCGCCCGGGACGGGAGGGTCCCGACGAGCGGATCCTGCTCTGGCACCGTGGCCTGTCGATTCTGGACGTCGCCGTGGGCGCGCTGATCCTGCGGCGGGCCGAGCAGGCGGACATCGGCACGATGCTGCGGTACCGGTAACCATTGACCATGATGCCGATCGTGATTACCGCGGCCGCCGATCTCGATCCCGGCCGGATCTGCCAGATCGCCGCCGGGCAGCGGTTCGAGATCGCGCCCGCGCTCCTGGAGGAGGTTGACCGGCGGTGTGCCGCGGCGCGGGCGGCACTGCGCGCCGGCGACGCGGTTTACGGCGTCAACACCGGCATGGGCGCCCTGGTCGGGGTCCGTCTCACCGAGTCCGAGCAACTCGCGCATCAGCGCAACCTGCTGCTGGCCCGGGCCACCGGCGGGCCGCCATGGCTGGCGGAGCCCGAGGTCAGGGCGTTGTTCGTGGTCCGGCTGCGGACGTTCCTGTCGGGCGACTCCGGCGTGTCGGCGAACCTGTGCCTGCGCCTTGCCGAGTTCCTCGACGCGGGCATCCTCCCGGCCGTGCCCAGGACCGGCATCGGCTCGGCGGGCGAGATCATCCCGCTGGCGCACGCGTTCGGGCCGCTGGTCGGGATCGGCCGGGTGCTCGAGCCCGCCGCTGCACCCCCACCCGCGCATCCCGCGCCCGCCCATCCCGCGCCCGCCGATCCCGCGCCCGCCCACCCCGTGCCCGCCGACGACACCGCCCTGCCCGCCCGCGGGACCCGGCCTGCCGCGGAGGTGCTGCGGGTGCGGGGGCTGGGCGAGTTCTCGCTCGGGCCAAGGGAGGGGCACGCGCTGCTGGCCGGCGTGCCGGGCGCGACCGCGCTGATGGTGCTGCGGCTGGCCGAGGCCCAGGTGCTGGAGGCCTGGATGGAGTCTTCGACGGCGTTGTCGGTCGCGGCGGCCGGGGCATCCCGGGACCCGTACGCGCCCGGCACCGCACGGGGGGACGAGGTCGTGGCCGGCGTGCTGGCCCGCGTGCGCGCGGCGGCCGGCGAGCTGACCGAGCCGCACGGGCTGCAGGCGCCAGTGTCTTTCCGGGTGGGTGGCCCGGTACTGGCCCACGTGCTGCGCGCGGCCGGCGCGCTGGCCGGCGCGTGCGACCGGGCGCTCGGCGGGGTGACCGACTCGCCGGCCTTCATCGACGGGCGGTTCACGGGCACAGCCGGGTTCCACGGCGTCGACCTGGCCGCGCACGGCGACGGGCTCACCGCCGCGCTCGCGCACGCGGCCGAGGTCTCCGCGGCCCGGCTGCACCGACTGCTCGACCCGCGGGTGACCGGGCTGCCAGCGCAGCTGGCAGCCCGGCCGGGCCCGGATGCCGGCCTGGTCGCGGTGCACAAGCGCGCCGCCGGAGAGGTGCACGCGATGCGCCGGCTGGCCGTGGCGACCCCGGTCGGGCTGATCGAGACCTCCGGCGGCCAGGAGGACGTGCAGTCCTTCGCCTGGGAGGCTTCGGAAGTGGTGCGGCAGGCCCTGAACCACTCCCGGGCCGTCACCGCCTGCGAGCTGCTGGCCGGCTACCAGGCCTGCGCGCTCTCGTCCCGGCCCGCGCCGCCCGGGTGCCGCCCTGTACTCGACCGGCTGGACCAGGTCGTCGCCCCGATCACGGCGGACCGGCCGTTCGGCGAGGACATCGAGCGCATCATCGGAATGCTCGGCGCGGCGGCAGCGCCCGGGTAACGGCGGCGTCCCCTCCCCAGCCGCCGAGCGGCAACCCCAACCCCTGCCCGCAACCCCAACCCCTGCCGCAACCCCAACCCCCTGCCCGCAACCCCGACCCCTGCGCCGCAACCCCAATCGAGCGGCGCGGGCTTATCATGTCCTATCCCCGAGACGGCCGCCGACGGCCCGCATGCCGCCAGCCAGGCCGTTCCCAGCGCCGAGGTTGGAGGTCCGGTGTCGGTCGTCGCGATCACCCCAGGAAGCCCGGACACACCGCAGCCGGACCGGCCAGGGGCAGGACTCAAGCAGGGCTGGGGCGTCAGCCCGGAGCGCCAGCAGGCGATCGTGGACACGCTGCACGGCCTGGTGCCGCGGGCCGGGCGGCTGTCGCCCGGTCAGCTGCGGGCGGTCACGACCGAGCTCGCCGCGCGCCGGGACCTGTGGGCCGACCTGGTCGTGCACGACCCCGACGTGCGCTGGTACCTGCCGCTGCATCGGTCGAACGCCTGCGATGTCTGGCTGCTGGCCTGGGAAACCGGCCAGGACACCGACTGGCACGACCACGGCGGTTCGTCGGGGTCGTTCGCCGTCGCCGAGGGCGGCCTGACCGAGCGGTACCGCCCGCCGAGCGGGCGCGGACTCGGCCGCAGGCACCTGCTCGCCGGACAGGTGGTCGCGTTCGGTCCCGGACACGTGCACGACGTGGCGCACGGCGGCGACGGCTCGGCGACCAGCATCCACGCGTACTCGCCGCCGCTGATGGCGATGACCTACTACCGGCCGACCGACTACGGCCTGATCGCCACCCAGACCGTCGCCATCGACGGCCCGGAGGGCGCGCGCGGCCGCGGTGGTGCCGACACCGCGCTGGCCGACGCCACCGCGTCCGCAGCCGAGCTGACCACAGACGCGCTGCCAGCCGACGCGCCGAGCATCGCCGACCTGCTGGCCGAGGCGCGCTCCGGGCTGGCGAGGCTCCGGCCCGAGGCGGCGTTCGCGGCACTGACCGACGGCGCGGTGCTGGTCGACATCAGGCCGCTGGAGCAGCGGATCGTGGAGGGCGAGGTCCCGGGCGCGATCATCATCGGCCGCAACGTCCTGGAATGGCGGCTCGACCCGCGTAGCGACGCGCGCATCCCTGCTCTGGCCCGGTCCGACGCCCGGATCATCGTGATGTGCTCAGAAAGCTACGCCTCGACGCTGGCGGCGGCGAGCCTGCGCCGGATCGGCGTGGCCCGGGCAACCGACCTCGAGGGCGGCTTTCAGGCTTGGAAGGCGGCGGGCCTGCCGACCCGGCCGGCACAGTCCCTGGGCTGACCGGTACCGCCACAAGGAATAATGGGCAAGGGCTGCTCGTTGATCGCAGTCGTCCCGGCGCCAGCGGCATCGACGCCCTTCGGTCAGGCGCCCGGCCATCACCCGTCCCAGCACCCACGTATCGCGAGCGCGCATTGATGTTTCATGCCAACGAGGCCCATGCCGGGCAGGAGGCACACGGCCACCACCACCGGGATGTTTCGGGCGGCTGGCTGCGTCCCGCCGTGTTCGGCGCGATGGACGGCCTCGTCACGAACGTCTCCCTGATCTCCGGGGTGGGCGGCGGAGGCGGCACGCCGCACGCGCTCGTGCTGGCGGGCCTGGCCGGCCTGGCCGCCGGCGCGTTCTCGATGGCGGCCGGCGAGTACGTCTCGGTGTCCTCGCAGAACGAGCTGGTCGCGGCCGAGGTCCGCAAGGAGAAGTACGAGCTGGAGACCCACCCCGACGCCGAACGGCGCGAGCTCGCCGCGGTGTTCCGCCGGCGCGGCGTCGAAGCCGATCTGGCCGACGAGGTGGCCCGGCAGGTGTCGGCGCGGCCGGACGAGGCGCTCGGCCTGCACGTCCGTGAGGAGCTCGGCGTGGACCACCGGGAGCTCCCGTCCCCCGTTCTGGCCGCGTCGGCGTCGCTCCTGACGTTCGCGGTCGGGGCGCTGATCCCGCTGCTGCCCTATCTGGCCGGCCTGCGGTTGCTCTGGGTCTCGCTGGTGCTGTCGGCCGTCGCGGCGTTCATCGGCGGCGGGCTGGTCGCCCGGATCACCGATCGCCCGTTCCTGCGCGGCGCCACCCGCCAGCTCCTGCTCGCCGGCGTGGCCGCGGCCCTGACCTACGGGATCGGCAGCCTGGTCGGCGCGGTCGCCTCCTGACCGCGCTCGCGCCCGCGCCTGCCAGCGCGGCCCTGCTACTCTCGCCACTCCAGCGCGGCGGCCGGGACCGATTCCTCGCGCCGGCCCGCGACGTCGGGCCAGTCCGGTTCCCGCGTCTGCGGGCTCGCCGGGGTGGCGGCGGCTGCCCGGCGGGTGGCCAGCGTCACGCCCGCCCCGCTGACGACGAGCCCGGCCACGATGGTCCAGCTCAGTCCCTCGCCAAGGAAGATGAAGGCGAGCACGGCCGTCACCGCGGGGGTGAGGAAGAACAGGCTGCTGACCGCGCTCGCGGAGCGACGCCGCAGCATCGTGTACATCAGCAGGAACGCGCCGATCGAGTTGACCAGAACCAGCCAGACCAGCGACTCGGTCAGCGAGAGCGGACGCGATAGGGCGGGATGCTCGACCGTGAACGCGAGCAGCGCCAGCACCGGAACACTGGCCAGCAATTGCGTGGCCGTGCCGGTGCGCAGGTCCATGTCCGCGCAGTAGCGCTGCTGGTAGAGCAGGCCCAGGCCGGCTCCGGCCAGGCCGATCGCGGCCGGGATCAGGGCCGCGCCCACGCCGCCGTGCACATCCATCCGGCCAGCCAGCGCGAGCACGACCCCGGCCGTGCCGAGCACGAAGCCCAGGCGCTGCAGCGCGCTGGTCCGCTCGCCCAGCAGCAGCCAGGCCGCGGTCGCCGTCAGCACCGGGGTCAGCCCCTGGATGAGGGCAACGAGCGCGGCCGGCAGGCCCAGCGAAAGCGCCCAGTAGAAGCCGCCGAACTGAGCCGCCTGCAGCAGCAGGCCTGCCACGACCACGTGGCCGAGCTGACGGCCCCGCGGCCACGGAGCCCGGGTCACCAAGGCGACCACGGTCAGGATCAAGCCCGCGGCGGCCAGCCGCATCAGCGTCAGCAACAGCGGCGGCGCCGAGCGCAGGCCGATGGTGCCCGCGATGAACGCGCTGCTCCAGAGCACGACGAACACGGGAGCAGCCATCCTGACCGCGACCTGAGAGCCGTAAGCTCCTGGCCGTGACGCGGGCCGTGACGCGGGCCGTGGTCCGGACCGGGGCGTTGCAGCCACCGCAGGCCTCCATCCGAAGTAACCAGTTAAGATAGTTACAGCCTGACCGAGTTAAGGGTAACCTGTCAAACGAGTTACTCGATCGCTGCCGGGCAAGGAGGGGGAGCCGATGCCGTTCACGTTCGTGAGCGGGAACCTCGCGCTGGATTTCGCCGGAACGGTGCAGCACCGGGACACCGCACCGATAGACCTGCTGTCCTCGCCCGCGCTGCTGCGGGAATGGTGGATGGCGGTCGGCCTGGTCGACCAGCCGCCCGAGGTCTGCGAGGCCGAGTTCGCCGACGCCCTTGCGGTCAGGGAGGCGGTCTACCGGCTCGCGCTGGCCGCTGCGACCGACGGGGAACGGAGCCAGGCCGACGTCGACCTGCTGAACGCGGCGGCCGCGAGGCCGCCAGTGATCGCGCTGCTCACCCGGGACGGGGTGCGGCGCACGGGCTCGGCGGACGCCGTGATCGCCAGCATCGCCCGCGACGCGATCGGCCTGCTCGGCGGGCCAGACGCGACCCGCATCCGGGAGTGCGAGGACCCGCCGTGCACCCGCCTGTTCGTCGATGTCTCCCGCGCGGGCTCGCGTCGCTGGTGCGACATGAGCGGGTGCGGCAACCGCGCGAAGGCGGCGGGCTTCCGTGCCCGGCGCACAGCGGGCCGTCCGGTCGGCCATCGCGGTTAAGGACCGGCACGACCGTGACGCCCGCGCGAAGGCGCGTCACCAGGCGTCGGACCCGAACGAGTCCTCGACGTTGCCGCCGGACACCGAGAGCAGCTCGAGGTCGGCCTCGACCATCATCGCGACCAGTTCCTCGAAGCCGACCTTCGGCTCCCAGCCGAGCTCGCTGTTGGCCTTCGCCGGGTTCGCGCAGAGCTGGTCAACCTCGGCCGGCCGGATGAACGCCGCGTCGGTCACCACGTGGTCGTGCCAGTCCAGGCCCGCGACCTTGAACGCCAGCTCCACCAGCTCGCCGACGCCGTGGGTGACGCCGGTCCCCACCACGTAGTCGGCGGGCTCGTCCCGCCCCAGCATCAGATGCATCGCGCGCACGTAGTCGCCGGCGTACCCCCAGTCCCGGCTGGCGCCCAGGTTGCCGAGGCGAAGCTGTCGTTCATAGCCGAGCTTGATCTTGGCCACGCCGAGCGACACCTTGCGGGTCACGAACTCGGCGCCCCTGCGGGGCGACTCGTGGTTGAACAGGATGCCGGACACCGCGAACATCCCGTAGGACTCGCGGTAGTTCTGGGTCAGGTGATGCCCGTACGCCTTCGCCACGCCGTAGGGGCTTCGCGGATGGAACGGGGTCTGCTCGGTCTGCGGCGACTCGCGCACCTTTCCGAACATCTCCGACGACGAGGCCTGGTAGAACCGGATCTGGCCGGTGGACGGGCTGCGTGACGCGCTGATCCCGCTGCAGACGCGGATCGCCTCCAGCACCCGGAGCACCCCGAGGCCGGTCACCTCTCCGGTCAGCTCGGCCTGCTGCCAGGACATCGGCACGTACGAGATCGCGGCCAGGTTGTAGACCTCGTCGGGTTGCACGCGCTCCACGGCCGAGATCAGGCTGCCCTGGTCCAGCAGGTCGCCCCGGACCAAGCGGACGTCGCCGAGCAGCTGGCGCACCCGGCGCACCCTCGGGTTGGCCTGGCCCCGCACCAGGCCCCAGACCTCGTATCCCTCGGCGAGCAGATGTTCGGCCAGGTAAGAACCGTCCTGGCCGGTAATGCCGGTGATGAGAGCGCGTCGTGTCAGCAGAGTCTCCCTTACCTTTTTGCGCACGGGGCGCAAGAACACGCATGGTACCCCCTGGTAATGTTCGGCTCCTTAGGGGTCACGCGGGCACGCCGCAGGCTGCCAGCGGCGGACGAGGAGGCGCAACCTGCGTGAGCACCGAGCTAACCCCGGGAACAATCCCGGCCCCCCCGCTGCGCGTCGCGCTGCTGTCCTACCGAAGCAAGCCGCATTGCGGCGGCCAGGGAATCTACCTGCGCCATCTGTCGCGCGAGCTGGCCGCGCTCGGCCACCACGTCGAGGTGTTCTCCGGGCAGCCCTATCCCGAGCTGGAGCCGGGCCCGGTGCTTCGCCCCCTGCCGAGCCTGGACCTCTACCGCGAGCCTGACC
>Ga0335072_10008116_pt1 | contig 15246 bp, 8 predicted proteins | sample Lox_Sample_21_FD_206725 | JGI IMG/M metagenome (GOLD analysis project Ga0335072, IMG submission 206725) | Soil microbial communities from Loxahatchee National Wildlife Refuge, Florida, United States - Lox_Sample_2.1 | ecosystem: Environmental > Terrestrial > Soil > Wetlands | place: USA: Florida... | reverse complement strand
GACGCTTGTCCGGGCCCTTCTCATAGCCGACGACCGTGAACTTGGCGATGTGTATCCCCCGCGCGATCGCGTTCTGAGTGGCGGTCTCCCAAGACTCGCTGATGCGGTCTCGCTCCAGCTCGGCGAACACCAGCAGTATGCGCAGGAACGCCTTGCCCATCGGCGTGGACAGGTCGATGTTGTCCGCGACGCTCACGAGCACCGCGCCGTGGCGCTCGAGCTCCTCGATCGTCCCCAGCGCGCCCACGAGCGTGCGGGCGAAGCGGTCGAGCTTGGCGACGATCACGCCGTCTGACTGGCCGCTTCTGATCCGCTGCATGATCTGCTCGAAGATCGGGCGCTTCATCGTGCCGCCGCTGACGTCGAGCTCGGGCTCGTGCCAGGTCAGCTCGTGGCCCTGGGCGCTCGCCCAGGCGGCGATGCGCTCGCGCTGGACCTCGGGCGAGATGAAGCTCGACCCCTGCCTGCCGGCGACTTTGGAGACGCGGATGTAGGCGTCGAGATGCAGCGCGCCGGTTGGCGATTTCGCCCGCGATTCGGCTTGGAGACTGGGATTTTGGGGTGTCGCCAGGCGCTGGGTCATACGTGCAATATGACGTTGTCATCGGTAAAGAGGTGTCTGAGCGCCGCCACCACATAGTCGGCGATCACATCGGCCGGAGCGTCGACTGCGAGCGGGTTGAATCCGCAGGTCGGGTGGGCGAAGTCGAGCAGCGTGCAGGCGCGCTCGGCGGGCACCATGCTGACCGCGGCCTCGGCGGCGTCGCCCTTGGGGTCGAGCACGATGATCGCGCAGCGCTCGCGGCGCAGATCCTCGGCGACAGTGGCCACCAGATAGCTGGACTTGCCCTGCTCGACCGTCCCCGGTACGGCGGTGTTTTGACGGCGCATCGCCGGATGGATCGAGACGATGCCGTAGGCGTCGCGCAGCGTGCCTATCCCATCGGCGGGCCGCATGATCGCGGGCGGGGCAGGCGCTATCGGCAGCGCTCCACGCGCGAACGGCACGGTCGTGTAGTCGACCGAGGGCAGGTGCCACAGCGCGGCCAGCTCGGTCGAGGCGTATACGCCGTGCCGCCAGGATGGCAGCGGATTGCCCTCACCGCGGATGACCCGGCGGTCATAGCAGCGCAGTAGCCCGTGACGCACGGTCGTCGCCCGCTCCACCAGCCGGTTCTCGGCCTCGCCGGCGCGCAACTGGGAGGCGATCTGCTCGCAGCGGTCGCGATCGGCGGCGACGATGCGCAGATCGGCGAAAAACAGCGGGCGATGCTGGACCTCCAGACCTCCGCGCAGCTCGCGCTCGTCGATCAGCGAGCGGTCGCGCACCTGCATGTGCTCGTGTCGCTCACGCGAGATGCGGGCCTCGTGGCGCTTGTACAGCCGCCTCGAGTAATGCTCGAACAGGAAGGGCGCCGGGGTCAGCGCCAGCTGTACGTAGGACTCGCCGGCGCAGGCGTCCATCGCGGTCATCAGCCGGTTCATCGCGGGCTCACGCTCGTGCTCGTAGCGGTCAAGCAGCTTGACGCGGGCGATGAACTCGCCGTGCTTCTTCAGGCGCAGCACGACCGGAGGCGCTCCCAGCGGTCGAGGCTCGCGGATCAGACGGCAGTTCGGGTAAGCGGTCCGCAGGGCGCCCTGCACCGTCTGCAGCGTCCCGGCCGGGCAGGCGACAGCCAACCAGCACTTGCCGCGTGCATAGTGGACCTCCAGCGCAATCGAGGGCTGGCCGTTCAGCAGCCGCCGCCACCAGCGGCACAACAGCCGCTTGTGCAGCGCCTCGTACATCGACACGATCGCCTCTACGCTCGCACTGTCGCCGCGATAGGCCTCGACGCGCAACCGTTCGTAGCCTCGTCGACCGCGCGCGCGCAGACGGGCCACACCGATCGCCATGCCCGCCGTCAGTAGGCCCAGAGCGAGCGGCGAGCGCCACCATGCGAGCGCCGTGACCGTCCCTGAGAGCAGGCGCCAGCCGGAGTCGACTGCCGCGCTAAGCGCACCAACGAGCGAGCCCAGCGACAGCTGCCCCGCTCTCGTATGCGCGTCGCCGAGCACCACGGCCAGACCACCATCCAGCAGCCACCCGCCGAACGCAACAGCAGCGATCAGCGCGACCAGGCCCAGCGTACGCCACAGCAGTAGACGCAACATCTTTACTGACTACTCCGACGCCGGCGCGCGTTTGTGACAGTCGCACGGCAACACCTTCAAGGGCTGCCGTGGCTCCAGCGTCGGTCCAGATTCAATCGGCGCCGTTCAAGCCTGAGTACGGGATGCTCGATCAATGGGTATGGGAGCGAAGCCTGGACGGCACCTGCGCAAGTTGTTCCGCCTGCCCCACCGATACCCGGGACCGCCTCGTCGACACCCGGACCTGCCCCGCCAACTACCGGGTCTACCCCGCCGACACCCGAGCGGATGGGGCGTCCTGTTGGACGTCCGGGCTCGCGCGTGCAACGCCCAGGCTCGCATGTGCGGCGTCCCGGTTCGTGCAAGCCTGCTGGTACCGCTGATCTTGTCCCTGGCTTGCCTGCTGGTCCCCGGTCCGGCGAACGCCGCGACGATGACATTCGGCAGCCCCCTGTCTGTCCCCGCCACGGCGGACACCGCCAACGACCTGGGCTACGCCGGCAGCAACGTCGATCTGCCCGGATCGGTGTTTCACATCCCGCACGACGGTGCCGACACGGCGCTGTGGAACGCGCGGCAGACCTCGGGGAGTCCCACGGCTCCGGCCGGAGGGCAGGTGCTCAGCGTGCGGCTGGAGGGGTGCGCGCGCTCGAATGGGCCGGCGCCGCTGACCCAGATCCACTTTCAGACGCTCGCCCCGCTGCCGGGAGGTGGCGCGCACGTGGAACTGACTAGTCAGGCGTTCGATATACCCGTGTGCGGGTCGGGCGGCGCCAGCGGTTCGACGGTGACGAGCTATGAGCCGAGCGATCTGTGCGTGTCGGCGGGCGAGTATGTCGATTTCAACGATGAGGGTGGGTTCGTGGGTGCAAGCGCCGGGCCTCCTCCCTATCCTGCCGGCGTCCCGTACATGGTCATCGGCGCCGTGGCGGGATCGGGCTCGACGATGGACTCGTTCATCGATAATGACGGCGTCGGCAACGGCGCCACGTTCTCGCCGAGCGACACCTCCAACCACGACGGATTCGCCGCCAATGCGGGCGAGGAACTGATGTTGCAGGCTACGCTCGCGACCGGTCCAGATGCCTCGGCTGATTGCCCGGGCGGTACGCGCGGCCTGCCGCCGCCGGGCTCGCATGCAGGCCATCACACGTGGCCCGCGCTGTCGATTCCGACTCCTCAGCTGGACGGCATGAACGCCTACGGCGTGGTCGGGGTGGCGGTCTACTGTCACGCCGCCACGGGGTGTACGGGTGCGGTCACGTTGCGTCTGCGCACCCGGCGCGACCCTGCGGGTGTGTGGTTGGGAGCCGCCACGTTCACGCTCGCAGCCCATCGCACCGGTCATGTGCGCGTCCATCTCAACTCACTGGCTCGCCGCATGGTTAGGCGTGCCGGCCGGGGCTTGAGCATGCAAGCGACGATCAGTCCCTCTTCGAGCGGCGCCCCTGCCGAGCAGGCCGCGATCGCGGTCCATGGCGCGACTCGCTGAGGACCGCAACGCGCTCGGTATGAGAGCATGTTCTGAACCCGCTAGCGTCCGCTGTCGTGGAGCTCGGAGGCGGGCCTCGAGAGCTCAGCGCCCGCGGCTCGTGCACCCAGGTAGGGCAGCACGATCATGCTCATCAGCGGTCCGAGCAGATCCGATACCGGCTGCTCGTCTTCTGTCAACCGCGAGTGCACAACCGCAAACACGGCTCCCACGACTCCCTCGGCGGTCACCTGCGGCGGTTCGCGCCCGCCATGACCGCCCGCCCCGCGTCCGCGATCGACCGCATCGGCCAGTTCGTCCATCACGCGAGCGCGACTGCGCAGCACCTGCGGACCCGCGCCGAGCGCCTCGATAACGCACAACCTCGCCAGGCCGCGCTCTTCGTCCATGAACCGCAGCAGCCGCGCCAGCCCCATGCGCATACACCCACGCCATCCCCGCTGCGCCGCCGCCGCGTCGCACACGAGCGCACGCACGCGTTCCACGACCTGCTCGAACACCGCCACAAAGCAGTCTTCGCGATCGGCAAAGACGTCGTAGAACGTCTTGCGCGAGACCTTCGCCCGACCGATTACCTCGGCGACCGTCATGCCCGCATAGCCCACCTCATCGATCGTCTGGATCGCCGCCGCGAGCATCCGGCTACGCTGGATTTCGACCACCCGCTCGGGCGGCAGCCCACCGGGACCGGGACGCAGACGCCCGCCGATGACCATCTCGCCTGCGCGCGTGTCCTCCGTCGATGCCATTTCTCCTGCTGGGTCGTCTTGTTCAACTATACGGGCATCTCTGGTCGGGTCAAGAGGACACCTGTCCGGTGGAGGTCGAGGCCACTACCCACCGCGTGCGCGAGCAGGTGCTCAGGTACAGCACATACGGCGCGGATCTCGCTCAAGGCGACGACCGGAATCGAACCGGTGTACACGGCTTTGCAGGCCGCTGCGTAGCCACTCCGCCACGTCGCCGTACAGCCACCAAGAGTATCGGCGCGGTGATCCGCTTCGGTGTCCGGCCCAACCCCCGCCAGCACCACGCCCGTTATCCGCCCACGCACCCACGATCACCAGTCGCCCCATCCGTCCATACCCAACCCATCCGTCCGCCCCGTCGCACAGGATGCCGGGCTCCTTGAGCGCCCTCCCGACGACACTCACGCCCACCCATCCGTCGATGCCGGCATCGACGACCTCCCTGCGGACCTGGCAGCGCCATGCTCTCGAACGCCTGGCAGGCTGGCGCGAGGGCCCGTTCCTGATCTCCGCCGCTCCCGGAGCCGGTAAGACCAGGCCGGCGCTCGAGCTTGCCCGCAGACTGCTGACCGCGGGAGAGATCAGACGCGTGATCGCCCTCTGCCCCACCACACCGCTCACCCGTCAGTGGGCTCGTGCCGCCGCGTCGCTCGGCCTGCAGTTGCAGCCCGACGCCCCCGGCCCATCGCCCCCACGCGGGTTTGACGGGGTGTCTGTCACCTACGCGCGCGTCGCCTCCGCACCCGCCGCGTGGGCCAGAGAGGTCAGGCCGAGCACGCTCGTGATCGTCGACGAGGCCCACCACCTCGGCGAAGACCTCACCTGGGGATCGAGCTTCGCACGAGCGTTTGCGTCCGCGCCGCGGTGGCTGCTGCTGTCCGGGACGCCGTTTCGCTCCGACGCCACCCCCATCCCCGGAGTGCGCTACGACCGCGAAGGGTTGGCCGTGCCGGACGTCTCCTACACCTACGCCCAGGCGGTCGCCGACGGCGTGTGCCGGCCGGTGGCGTTCGTCACCTTCGACGGGTCGCTCTCGTGGCGCAGCGGCGATGAGGTGATCGAATCGACCTTCGACACGGTCCTCAGCCCGCGTGAGGCCGGCCGGCGCTACCGCACCGCGATCTCCACCGAGCTGCCCGACGGCCTGCCCCGGATCGTGGGCGAGGCCCACGCGAAGCTGGGCGAGCTGCGAGCAGGTGAGCACCGTGACGCCGGCGGTCTGGCGGTGGCCGCCGACGCCACGCATGCCCGTCAGGTGGCACGGCTGTTGCACGAGGCGACTGGTCGCGCCCCGGTGGTGGTCCTGCACACCGACTCCGACGCGCCGCGCTCGCTCGCACGCTTCGCCGACTCGCGCGAGCCGTGGATCGTGGCCGTGAACATGGTCTCCGAGGGCGTGGACATCCCGCGCCTGCGCGTGGGCGTGTACGCGACCGCGGCCCGCACGCCCTTGATGTTCCGCCAGATCATTGGGCGGTTCGTGCGCACCATCCCCGGTCGCCCGCTCGAGCCCAGCTGGGTCTTTTTGCCGGCTGAGCACTCCCTGCGCCGCCACGCCGCCGAGATCCAGACCGAGCTGCGCCACGCGCTGCGCTCGCCTTCGCCACAGGATGACGACGCGTTCGACCAGCGCGAGCGGCGCGCGACCGAGCGCTCGCCGGTGGCCGAGCTCGTACCGCTGAGCGCCGACCTCACCGAGCAGATGACGCTGTTCGGGACGGCGGGCTCATCCGTACCCGGCCTGTCCCCCGCCCCCGATCATGGGTTCTCCCCGGCTCAGACTCGGACTGCATCGCCTCCCCCAACTCCCCCTCATTCCCCTCATCCTCCTTCACCTCCACCTCCACCTCCACCTCACCTGCATTCCCCTGCCCCTCATCATCCCCCTCAGCACCAGACCGCGAAGGCAGTCCCGGCATTATTCGAGCGCCGCGAGGACTTGCGCCGCGAGCGCAGCCGCCTGGTCGCCGAACTGCACCGCCGCGACGGGCGCAGCCATCGCGAGATCAACGCGTGGCTGAACCGCTCGCTGGGAGTTGGACGCGTGCAGGACGCGAGCATCACCCAGCTGGAGCGCTCGGTCGAGATGCTGGTACTTGAGCTGACCCGGGTCACCCGCCCACGGGCGGCCCCGCGCTAGACGCCAGACGCACGGCAGGAGGACAAGCCCAGTCCGCCAAGCACCACTCGCGGTGCTGTAGGCGGCCCACCCGCAAAGAAATTCGCCGCCCAAACCGCTACTACACTCTTACACAAGGTTTACATTGCCAGCGCGATGGCGACGATACAAGACACCACCGGTTGGCGCCCGCTGGCCGAGCCCCCACCCCAGATCCAACCGGACGCCTCGCGCCCCGAGCGCACGCTCCTCGACGTGTTCGCCGACACGGTCGCTCGCCACCCGCGGCACACGGCGATAGACGCGCCGGACGGAGCCCTCACCTACGCCGAGCTGGCCAACACGGTAGACCGGGTCGCCCAACAGCTCACCGCGATGGGAGTCGGCCCCGGCGAGCGCGTGGCTGTGCGCATGCCAAGCGGAGATTGGCGCCTTTACGCGGGCATCCTCGGCGTGCTGCACGCAGGCGCCGCCTATGTGCCGATCGACGCCGACGACCCCCCGGCCCGTGCGCAGACAATCTTGGAGCAGGCCGACGTCTGCGGCGTGCTGGAGGGCGAGCTCGCATTTACGGCGCAACATGCCCGCCCCGTACCTCTCGAGACGGAGCATGGACCGCGAGGGCAGCAGACACACGGGACCATCGGCCAGAGGCTCCGATCGCGCCTCTCCCGTGCCAGCACGCTCACCGTCGCCCGCCCCGGCACCATCGCCCGCTCCGACACTGATACCGACACTGTCACCCGCCCTCGCTCGGCGCGCCCCGACGACGACGCATGGATCATCTTCACCTCCGGCTCGACCGGCCGGCCCAAGGGCGTGGCGATCAGCCACCGCTCGGCCACCGCGTTCATCCAGGCGGAGGCCCGGCTGTGGACGGTCTCCCCCGAGGATCGTGTGCTGGGCGGACTGTCGGTCGCGTTCGACGCAAGCTGCGAGGAGATGTGGCTGGCCTGGGCCAACGGCGCCGCGCTCGTGCCTGCGCCACGCGCGCTCGTGCGCGCGGGTGTCGACTTGGGCGCGTGGCTGGCCGAGCGCGAGGTGAGCGTCGTCTCGACCGTCCCCACCCTCGCCTCGCTATGGAGCTCCGACGCGCTCGCGAGCGTGCGCCTGGTGATCCTCGGCGGAGAGGCCTGTCCCGCGGAGCTCGGCTGGCGACTGGCGGAACAGTGCGAGGTGTGGAACACCTATGGTCCCACCGAGGCGACCGTCGTCTCGACCGCGGCTCGCATCCGGCCCGGGGACCCGATCACGATTGGCTGGCCGCTGCACGGATGGCAGGCGGCAGTCGTGGATGACCGCGGCTCCCCGGTCCCCTACGGCGAGCCCGGCGAGCTCGCGATCGGCGGGGTCGGACTCGGGCGCTACCTGGACGCTGAGCTCGATGCGACGCGCTACGCCCCCCTGCCCGCGCTAGGCTGGCCTCGCGCGTATCGCTCCGGCGACATCGTCACGGAGACAATCGAGGGGTACTCCTTTGTCGGACGCCGCGACCATCAGGTCAAGCTCGGGGGGCGGCGCCTGGAGCTCGGCGAGATCGAGGCGCGGCTGAGCGCCGTCCCGGGGGTGCGCGCAAGCGCGGCCGCCGTACATCGCTCCGCCGCCGGCAACGATGTTCTCGTCGGCTATGTCGTGGTGGAGCGGGGCAAGGCCGGGAAGCACTCCGTGGGCAAGCAGGACCAAGCCGGCACGAACGAACAGGCCGGCGAGAACGGCCAGGCCAGCGGACAAGACCAGGTGGGCGAGCAGGGTCAGGTCGGCGGGCTCGACCCGTCTGACATACGCGCCCAACTGGCAGAGCACCTCCCGGACGGGATCCTCCCGCTGATCGTCGTGCTGCCCGAGCTGCCCACCACGCGTTCGGGCAAGGTCGATCGTGGCGCTCTGCCCTGGCCCATCGCACAACCTGCACAACCCGGCGTCTCCACCGCCGCGCCCAGCCCCACCACAGCCGGCATCGGTGAGCTGAGCGAGACCGAGACGTGGCTGGCCGAGCGCTTGAGCGATCAGCTCGGACCGGTTGCGATCGCCCCCGAGACCGACATGTTCGAGCTGGGCGCGAGCTCGATCGCGGTCGCCAAGCTCGTGAGCGCTCTGCGCGAGCGCTACCCGGCAATCGCCGTCAGCGACGTGTACGAGCACCGCACGCTGCGCGCGCTGGCCACACGCCTGGACGAGCTCGCCCCGAGCGCCGCCCCTGAGGCCGATGCGGAAGACGCCAGTCATCGCGGGCTGCAGCTGCGTGTCGGCGCGGCCCAGCTGGCGGGACTGCTCGTGCTGACCGCGCTCGCTTCGATCCAGTGGGTGATCGTGGTGCTCGCCTACGGCAACATCGAACCGGCTGACGGCCTGCCCTATGTACCGTGGCCGGTGCTGGTCGGCGCCTGGCTGTTGCTTGCCAGCCCATTCGCGCGCGTGGCGATCGCGGCGGGTGCCCGCCGGGTACTGCTGCCGCGCGGACTGACGCCCGGCCGCTACCCGCGCAACTCCTCGTTGACAGCGCGCGTGTGGCTGCTCGAGCGCCTGGGCGAGCAGTGCCACATCGCTCGGCTGGCCGGTACTCCCTGGGCGGCGCGCTACGCCCGGCTGATCGGCGTGGACGTCGGCCCCGGCGCCCGCTTGGCGAGCATGCCCACGCTGACCTCGCTGGTGCACATCGGCGCGGGCGCGACGGTCGAGAGCGAGGTCGACATGCGTGGCTGGTGGCTTGATGGCCAGGAGCTCGTGGTCGGCGAGGTCTGGATCGCCGAGAACGCGAGCGTCGGCGCGCGCACGCTCTTGGCTCCGGGCACGAGGATCGGCGCGAGTGCGGAGATCGAGCCCGGCAGCGTCGTCGAGGGTCACGTACCGACAGGCGAGCACTGGGGCGGTAACCCGGCCCGCCGCCTGAGCGAGACCCCCACGGCCGGCGCCGACTGGCCCACCGGCGCTCCGGCGCCCACGTCCGCCCTGCGCGCGCGCACGTGGAGACTGATGTACACGGCGGGTCTTCTCTGGGAGGGCGTGCTGGCACTGCTGGCGCTGGGATCAGCGATCGGGTTGCTCGCGCTGCTCGGCGCCCCCGCCCCCACCCTGTCCAGCTCGCTTGTGACGCTCGTCGGCGAGGCCGCCGTGTTCGTGTGCGTATCGACGGTCGTGCTCGCGCTGACCGTGGCGCTGACCCTGCGCGTGGTATGGCGGTGGGTCAAGCCCGGGTGGTATGGCCAGGATGGCCCACAGGCGTGGGCGATGTGGTTCTCGGGCGAGCTGCAGGAGTCCGCCGGTGGGGCGCTGTTCCCGCTGTACGCCTCTCTCTACACGCGCGCGTGGCTGCGACTGATGGGCATCCGCGTGGGACGGCGCACGGAGATCTCGACCTCGACCGGGCTGACACCGCTCGTGTCTTTTGGCGAGCTCAGCCAGGCGACCGACGACATCGCGTTCTGTGCCGCCCGCGCGCGCGGCGGCTGGCTGCACCTGGAGCCGATCGCGATCGGCGACCGCACGTTCCTCGGCCCGGGGGCGGTTCTGCGCGAGGGAACGCGGCTTGGCGATCGCACGCTCGTGGGCGCGCTCACGCTCGCCCCCCGCCAAGCCGTCGCCGGCAGCTCTTGGTTCGGAGTGCCGGCGCTCGAGCTGCCACGTGTAGCCGAGTGCGGGGAGACGGCACGCACGATCGAACCTCCGCTGAGGCTCGTGCTGGCACGAGCGACGATGGACCTGCTGCGCATCGTCGGCCCCAACACGATCTCGGTCACGATCGGACTGCTCGATTTCCTGGTGCTCGCCCTCATCTGCACACGCCTGGGCATCGGCGCGATGGTCGCGCTCGCCCCGATCGCAATGCTCGCCTCCGGCATCGTCTCCGCCGCGCTGGCAGTCGCGCTGAAGTGGATCGTGATGGGCCGCTACCGCCCCGGCCGCCATCCGCTGTGGTCGGGCTTTGTGTGGCGCGATGAGCTGATCAACTCCGCACACGAGCAGCTGGCAGGCGAGTGGCTGCTGCGCTTTGCGATCGGCATGCCGCTGATGTCCCTTTATCTGCGCGCGATGGGCGCGCGTGTGGGGCGGGGTGTGTGGTTTGAGACCACGGCAGTGACCGAGTTCGACCTCGTGCACCTGCACGACGGCGCCGCGATCAACCGCGGAGCCTGCCTGATGACCCACGTCTTCCACGACCGCTTGCTGAGCATCGGCCCGACCGACATCGGCGCCGGAGCCACGCTCGCGCCAACCTCTGCTGTGCTGCCCGATACCGTGCTCGGACCTGGCACGACAATCGCCCCGCACGCGGTCGTCCTGCGTGGTGAGCGACTGCCGGCCCGCACGCGCTGGCAGGGTTCGCCGGTCGTCAGCGCGTGAGCGCGTGAGCGGGACGCGCCCGGGAAGAGAGTCTGGGTGAGCGACGAGCAGGCGAACCCGAGCGCACGGAGGCGCTCCGGCGAAGTGGAGCGCCTCCGCGAACTGGAGCGCCCGAACGAGGGACCCGTCCTGGAGCTGATCGACGCCCATACGCTGGGCCTGCCTGACGAGGCGGCGCTGCGCGAGCATGCCCGCCGGGTCTGCTCGCAAACCGACGCGAACCACACCTGCAGGTCATACAGCTACCCGCTGGCGCTGATCGCGACCCACACCAACCGGGTCGGCTGCGACATCGAGCGCGTGGCGCCGTGCGACGAGGCATTCGCCGACTCGATCCGAACTCCGGCCGAGCGGGTCGCCGCGGGGGCGTGCCGTGACGACGGCGGTCTCGATCCGATGGGCAGATACCCCAACCCAACTGGTGAGATGGCCGCCACCGCCGAGCTCGACCGTCGCATCACCTCCCTGTGGTCCAGCAAGGAGGCGCTCGCCAAGGCGCTTGGCAATGCGCTGGACTACGACCCGCGGCGGCTGCAGGGACCGGGGTCCTGGCCGGATGGGCGTTCCGGGCCCTGGCGAACACGGGAGATCGAGCTTCCCGATGGCTACGTTGGTTGGGTCTGCTGGTGCGTTACCGAGTCCTGATCACCCTGACGGCACTTGCCCTGTGCACAACGCTCGCGCTGGTGCTCGCAACCTGCTCTGCCTCCGCCTCTGTCTCTGCCTCCGTCTCAGCCTCCGCAACCGCCTCGACCTCCGCCTCCTCCTACACCTCTACATCCGCAACCGCCTTCGCCTCTACCTCCGCCGATGCCTCTGTCTCCCCCTCCCCTTCTGCCTCTGCCTCGTCTCTCACCCCCACCCAACAGACCTACCTCGCCCTGGCCGAATCCGGGGCGACCCACGCCGAGCAGCGCTGGCGCGATCCTCGACTGGGCTGGTATGACGCGCGATTGGACGATCATGCCCGCTATCCGCTGGCGACGATCTGGGACGTCGTGCCGTTGTTCGAGTCCCTGGACGCGATCGCCATCACCCGGCCGACCCAGGCCAACCGGCTCGCCGTTACGCGGTTTGCGGCCGGCGCCGAGCGCTACCTGAACCGCGGCCTGCGGCCGCTGCCCGGCTACTCGCCCTACCCGGGCGACCGAACGCCGGACACCGAGACGTGGTTCGACGACAACGGCTGGTGGGGCACGGCGTTCGTCGAGGCCTATCGCGCCACCGGCACGCGCCGCTATCTGACCGATGCGATGCGCGCGTTGCGCTACATCGCCACCGTCGGCTGGGACGCGGCCGGGGGCGGGATCTGGTGGAACACCCATCATCCCTACCTCGCGGGCGAGGCGCTGGCCAGCGGTACGCTGCTGGCGAGCCTGCTCTACGAGCAGACCCACTCGGGCTATGCCCTCGCTCAGGCACAGCGGTTTCTGGAATGGGCCAACACGGGCGGGTTCAGCCAGACCAATCAGCTGTATGCCGCCAGCAACCTCAACCCGACCCCGATCGACTACATCGAGGCGCCGCTCATCTACGCCCAGGCGCTGCTGTGCCAGCTGACGCACGTGCGCGAAGACTGCGTGCGCGCTTCCTATCTGACCACCACCGCGCTGCACCGGTTCGGCTCCACGCTCGACTTCTCGCCGCAGTACGACGCGATCTATCTGCAGTGGATGCTCGCGCTGTATGGCCTGAACCACAATCCGGCGCTGTACGAACTGGCCGCCGTCAACGCCCGCGACGCACAGGCCCACGCAGCCGACGGCGAAGGGCTATATCTGCGCTCGTGGCTCGGCGAACCGCTGCCGGCCCAGGATGCAGAACCAAACATGCTGCAGACGCAGGCCGCCACCACCAGCCTGTTCGCGTGGCTGGCCGTGTATCCGCCGCCGGGCTCATGACCGGCGAGGCCGGATCGTCGGGGTGGCTCGTAACGGCAAGGCCGGGATCCTCTGGGTCGTCCAGGGGTTCTCAGGCGTTCTCGTGATCGTCCGGGGTCGTCGCAGTCCTGAGTTCTCGAGGGCCGCGGGATCGTCCCAGAGGCGTCGGCAAAAACCGTTGCAGACCTTCCCGTGTGATGCAACTTGCACGCGGACCTGCTAGCTTGCCCCGCGTTCGTGCCGAATCCTCGGCCCCACGGGGCCGGAGAGCGGGGGACCCAGTGCAGCCGGTAAACAGCGGCTGCGGGGGCGAATCGCCACCATAGCGTGGCGTAGCGCAGTGCGCGAGCCCGACAGCTAACCCCGTAGGCGCCCAAACCGAGTTTTAGGAAAGGACCCGTTTGCGCATGTCGGGATTGCCGTCGCGTGACCTTGCCGTTATGGACCCCTGGGAGGCCTCCTATGCCCGTTCGCGCGCTCGCCGCCAGCGCGCGTCGCGGCGCTCACTGCTGCGCGGGCGCCGTGCGGATGCCGCCCCCTGGCAGTCGCCGACCTCGCTGTCGGCGCTGCTGAACCACACCACGACCGGCAGAGACGCCACGCTCAGAGACCTGGCCGACGCGCACGCGTGGGAGCTGTCGTTGGGTCGTTCCCGCGCCCGCCGGCGTGCACGGCAACTGCGGTTCGTGCCCTCGGGACCCAACGCCAAGCGGATCTCGCTGGGCGCCCTGGTGGCGCTTGCGGCCGCACCGAGCGCGAGCATGGCCGAAGGCGGAGGTGGCAGCGCGGCCACACCGGCGCCGACTGGACCTCCGACGACCACCGAACACACGATCATGCTCTCGCAAGGCAGCGAAGGCCGGCAGGTGCGCCTGCTGCAGCAGGCTCTCGGCGGGGTCAAAGTCGACGGCGTGTTCGGACCGGAAACCGAGGAAGCGGTACAGAAGTTCCAGTCGAGCCGAGACCTGACGGTCGACGGCGTGGTCGGACCGCAGACGGGCACCGCACTGCGCGCACAGACCACGGCGACGGCCACGCTGGCCAGCTTCCAGCAGCCCGTCCCCGGCGAACCGGTGCCGGCCGACTCGACCTCCGCTGCCGCTGCGGCCGCCGAACAGTTGACGGGCTCCGGCAATCCCGACGGCGCGCAGGAAGAAAGCGAAGCCCAGCCCGGCGCGAGCTCTGCGTCCGAAAGCGGAACCCAGGCGGGCGGCGCGCAGCCCGAAGCGGGCACGCAGCCGGAAACGGGCACACAGCCCGAAGCGGGCGCACAAGACGGAACGGAAGACAAAACCGAAGCACTCACGGCGGGCGGCACCGCGCCTGGGGAATCTGAAACCGCGACCCCGCACACCGCATCGGCAGGTGGCGACGTTACCGGTGGCACCGATGGCACCGCCAAGCTGGCGAGCGACACCGAAGTGGGCTCAAGCTCCAGCGTGGGCACCGAAACAACCGGCGAAGGGACATCCACATGGGATGCCGTGACACGGCTGCAGGCGGCACTACACCTGCCCGTGGACGGCGATCTCGGACCCGAAACCGAGGCCGCCATCAGACGCCTGCAGGCCCGCCACGGCCTCACCGTCGACGGCGTCGTCGGACCGGAGACATGGAGCGTGATCGGGGTCAGCGCCGAGCAGGCCCTCACCCCGTCCCCCTCCACGGTCGCCGAAACGGCCGCCCAGGAACACGCGAATGAGAACGCGGGCAACCCCGGCGCGACCAGCGCCGTCCCGAACGCGACGCCTGCCACCGGCGGCAGCCCAACCCCGAGCGCGCAACCGCAGCCGAACGCGCCCGCGGGCGAAGGCAGCGTGTGGGATGCGGTCACGCGTCTGCAGGCGGCACTGCACCTGCCCGTGGACGGCGAATTCGGGCCCGAAACCGAGGCCGCGATCAGGCGCCTGCAGGCCCGCCACGGCCTCACCGTCGACGGTGTCGTAGGACCCGCGACATGGGAGTTGCTCGGCGTGAGCGGCGAGCGCACCCTCACACCTCCCCCCTCCGCGCTCGTGGACGCAGGTAACGCCGAAAGCCATACCTCGACTGCCGGCGGGGGCACGAGCGAAGTGGGCGGCACCACCAGCGCCGGCGGCGGCGAAGGGGTGGTCGCGCGGGTGATCGCGGCCGCCAACGAAATCGCTACTCGGCCCTACGTGTACGGCGGCGGACACGGCTCGTTCCAGTCCGAGGGCTATGACTGCTCGGGCTCGGTCTCCTACGCGCTGCACGGCGGCGGCCTGCTCAGCTCACCCGAGGATTCGACCGCGCTTGAGTCCTACGGCGAACCCGGCCCCGGCAAGTACATAACCATCTACGCCAACGCCGAACACGCCTATATGGTCATCGACGGCAAACGCTATGACACCGTCGCGCTGGCCGAAGACGGATCGCGCTGGGGCGGACCCTCGAGCGACGGCGGCAGCTTCGTCGAACGCCACCCCGCCGGGCTGTAGGCGCCGGGTCCGCACAGGCACGGTCGCGCGTCGCCGGGCCCGCGTAGGCACGGTCGCGCGCAGGTCCGGTCGC
>Ga0335072_10008115_pt1 | contig 15248 bp, 13 predicted proteins | sample Lox_Sample_21_FD_206725 | JGI IMG/M metagenome (GOLD analysis project Ga0335072, IMG submission 206725) | Soil microbial communities from Loxahatchee National Wildlife Refuge, Florida, United States - Lox_Sample_2.1 | ecosystem: Environmental > Terrestrial > Soil > Wetlands | place: USA... | reverse complement strand
GATGACACCCATCGAGAGGAACGCCGCGACAAACACCACGTAGCGGCTGTAGCCGAGCAGATCCCGGTCGCTCGGCAGCGGTGCGCCGGCAGTCGCTGACTTGATAACCATCAACGGACCTCCCTCATTTCCTATAAATTTCTTGTTTTGAATTTAGTAGATACGTTCGAATGAGTTGGCAAGCGGGAGCAATCGCGGGTTGCCTTCTATTATGGCTGGCACATCAGAAAATCCGGCTGTCATTTGGCAAAACGGCGCTTGGTCAAAATCTTTATCCAAGCACGGTCCGCGCGGCAGCCGTCGCCGCTGCATCGCGTGGAAGGCAAACGCGGTGACGCAAGCCTGCTTGGCCGCTGCGAATGCCGGCAGGCGTCCGGCCGTTCCGGGCGCGCGGGCCGTCGCGACACGCGCTGCACGCCGCGAACGACGCGGCGCGATGCATCGCGTTCAGTAGCTGTCGGGCGGGATCACGTTCTGCGGCTTCGGGCCGAGCAAGGCCGCGCGCATCGTGATGCAGGCGTTTCCCCTTCGGTTCAGGCGGCAGGCACGGCTAGCCCGCCAGGAAAGCAAAGGCCAGACCCGGGGAGCCTTGCAAAATTCGACCGTCCACCCTATCTGACCAGTCTGGTCAGTAAGAGTTCGCCAACATGTCTCCGGCACAAGATCGCTCTGGCCCGGTGCCGGCCCCCTCCGGCGGCACCGCGGGCTGGAAACTGGAAGACGCCAAAGCAAGGTTCAGTGAAGTGGTCCGTCTTGCCCTGCAAGGACAGCCTCAGCACGTCAGCGTCCGCGGGAGGCCCGCCGTGGTAGTACTCTCTGCCCTCGACTATGCCCGCCTGGCGCCTGCGGCTTCCAGCCACAGCCTGGCGGCCTTGTTCGCCGACAGCCCGTTCGCCCGCCTGGACGATTTCGACGACGCCCTGGTGCGGGAGCGTCCCCCGGTGCGCGAGGCGCCGGACTTCGAGGCGTGACGCTGGCGCCAGCCCGCGGCTGGCTGCTTGACACCAATGTCGTCTCCGAACTGCGCAAGGGTCCGCGCGCGGCCCGCGCGGTTCGCGCCTGGGCGGAAAGCCTGCCGCCCGCTGCCTGCTTCCTCAGCCGCGTCAGCATCGCGGAGATCCGCTTCGGCATCGCCCGCGTGACCGACCCCGGCTTCCGCGCCGAACTCGAGGCCTGGGTGCGCGACGGCCTACTGCCATGGTTCGCCGACCGTGTCCTGGAAGTGGACGACCGCGTCCTGCTGCGCTGGCGGCAATTGGTCTGGGAGGGGCAAAAGACCAATTACGCCTATGCCCAGCCCGACTCCCTGCTCGCCGCCACGGCCCTGGTGCACGAACTGGGCGTGGCGACGCGGAATACCGAGGATTTCCGCCGCGCCGGCCTGCGCTTGCTCGATCCCTGGTGCGATGCGTGATCCTTCCCCATGCCGTGGGGCCGTGCGGCGCCGATAGTCGCGCCAACACGCCGCGCAACGCGGCCATAGGCATGCCGCCATCCTCGCGGTTACAATCGCGATCCTGCCTGCCGATTTTCCGACGCTGGCACCTCGACAAAGGACCCCAATGACCACCGTTCGAGTCGTATGCGGGCACGATTGCCCCGACATGTGTTCCCTGCTCGCCCATGTCGAGGACGGCCGCGTGGTCCGCGTCGAAGGCGATCCGGACCATCCGTTCACCGCCGGCTTCGCCTGCGGCAAGGTGAACCGCGACGCCGACCTGGTGCACTCGCCGCAGCGCCTGGCCACGCCGCTGCGCCGCACCGGCCCCAAGGGCGAGGGCACGTTCACCCCCATCACCTGGGACGAGGCGCTGGACGAGATCACCACGCGCTGGCAGGCGATCATTGCCGAATCCGGTCCGCTGGCATTGCTCGGCTACGCCTACAGCGCGCATCAGGGCCTGATGAATCGCGGCCTGCCCAATGGCTTGTTCCACGCGTTGGGTACCAGCCGCATGCTGGCCGGCACCGTATGCGACAGTTGCAGCGACACCGCCTGGGAAGTCACCGTTGGCGCGATCGGCGGGGCCGACCCGGAATCCGTGCTGGAAGCCGACCTGGTGATCTGCTGGGGCGCCGATCTGTTCGCGACCAACGTGCATTTCTGGGCGAAGCTGGAGGAAGCACGGCGCCGCGGCACCGTGCTGATCGTGATCGATCCGCGCCGCACCCGGGCGGCACAGAACGCCGACTGGCACATCCCCATCCGCATCGGCACCGACGCCGCCCTGGCACTGGGGATCATGCACATCCTGGTGCGCGACGGCCTGTGCGATCGCGACTACATCGCGCAACACACGCTGGGCTTCGATCGGGTGGAACGCGAAATCCTGCCGCGCTTCACGCCAGATCGCGTCGCTGCCATCACCAGCGTGGCGGCAGCCGACGTGGAACGCCTCGCCGCTACCTATGGCAAGACCAAGAAGGCGTTCATTCGCCTGGGCTGGGGCATGACCCGCCTGACCCATGGCGGCCAGGCGTTGCGTGCCGTGGCGCTGCTGCCGGGCGTCACCGGTGCCTACGGCGTCTATGGCGGCGGCGCGCTGTCGGCCACCAACGCGTCGTTCGAGCTGAATTATAACGCGGTGCGAAAGCCGTCCGGCCCGGCCGAGACCCGCACCATCAATCATCTCCGTCTAGGCGAAGCGCTGCTTGAGCAGCGCGACCCGCCGATCCGTGGCTTGTTCATCGCCGCCAACAATCCCGCCGTCACCTGTCCTGACACCGCCCGGACCCGCCTCGGCCTGGCGCGCGAGGATCTGTTCACCGTGGTGCACGACCCGTTCCTGACCGTCACCGCGCGCTATGCCGATATCGTGCTGCCGGCCGCGACCTATCTGGAAACCGAGGACTTCTTCCGCGCCTACGGCACCTACTATATGCAATACAGCCACCGCGCGGTCGCGCCGCAGGGAGAGGCATGGTCCAACCTGCGGCTGGCGCAGGCCCTGGCGCAGCGCATGGGCGTGGCGGACCCGGTGTTCCGGATGTCGCAGCGCGAGATGTTGCACGAGTTGTTCCGCGGCGCGCGCGGCGCCTGTGCCGGGATCGACGTGGATCGCCTGCCGGACGCCGGCCCGATGTCGATCGCCTCGAAGCAGGGGCAGCAGTTCCGCACTCCGTCGGGCAAGCTGGAATTCTATTCGGAAGCCCTGGCCGCGCAGGGCGTGCCGCCGATGCCCGACTGGCATCCCGATCCCGCCGAGACGGCGCAAGCCGCGCGTTGGCCGCTGCGCCTGCTGACCGCGCCGGGATATTTCCAAAGCCACACCGCCTTCTCGGGTGTCGCGCATCTGCGTGCGCGTGAAGGCAAGCCGTTCTGCGTGCTGCATCCGCAGGACGCCACCGCGCGCGGACTGACCGAGGGACAGCCCGTGCGGCTGGTGAACGACCGCGGCGCGGTGACGCTGAAGCTGCGAGTGCGCGACGAAGTGCAGCCCGGCGTGGTGCTGGTGCCCGGGCAGCGCCCGGACGACGAGACGATGGATGGCACGGTGAACATGCTGTGCAGCGACGCCTTCACCGACATGGGCGCCGGCGCGACGTATCAGAGCACGTGGCTGGACGTGGTGGGGGTTTAGGCAGGAAACCTCTCCCGTGAAACGGGAGAGGTTTCCCAACCTTCGACACAGCAATTCGAAATGGATCGTTGCGCCAGCCGCCCCGCCGTGCCGTTGACTTCCCCCGCCGCGCCCGCTGAATTGCCGCGGGGAGACTTCGCACGGGGAGCAATGAATGCCATCTGGGCTGGCGCGGACCGCGCCGTCGTTGTCACAACCTGCGTCCGGCGCCGGCGCCGCATGGCTGGAACGCGCGGGCGTCAGCCTGCTGGTGTGGTTCGGTGTCGCCTTGATCGCTGTGCCGCTGCTCCTCACCCTCTATCTCAGCGTGTTCGACGAGAAGCTGATCCTGTTCCCGCCGCACGGCTATACGCTGTCCTGGTATGCGGCGATCCTGCCGAATTTCGGCGACCCGATCCTCACCAGCCTTGAACTCGCCGCCGCTGCCGTGACCGGCAGCCTGGTGCTCGGCATTCCCGCCGGCGTCGGCCTGTCACGCTACCGTTTCCGCGGCCGCGGCGTTATCGCGACGCTGCTGCTGGCCCCGCTCACCGTGCCCGGCATCGCGCTCGGCCTGGCGATCTACATCATGCTGGTGACGATCGACGAACAAGCCGGCACCAGCATCACCAGTTCATTGCTCGGTTTGGTGCTGGCACATGTGCTGGTCACCACGCCCTGGATGGTGCGCCTCTGCCTCGCGGCGCTGACCAACCATGAACGCAGCGCCGAGGAAGCCGCTGCCAGCCTTGGCGCCGGCCCGTTGACGGTGATCTGGCGGGTCACTTTGCCCGCCATGCGGTCGGGCATCATCGCCGGCGCACTGTTCTCCTTCGTGTTTTCATTCGAAAACCTCGAGCCGGCCTTGTTCCTGAGCAGTCCGGGGATCACCACGCTGCCGGTCGCGGTGTTGCAGTATCTGGAATATCATATCGATCCGCTGGTCTCCGCCCTCGCGGTGGCGCAAACGATTGGCGTGGCCGTGCTGCTGTTGCTGCTGGATCGCTTCACGCGTCTGGGGCAGGTGGTGCGATGAGCATCGCCGCGCTCTCGTTGCAACGACTGACCAAGCATTACGGCGCACATGCCGTGGTGCGCGATGTCAGCCTGGACGTGGAACCCGGCGAACTGATCGTATTGCTCGGCCCGTCCGGCTGCGGCAAGACCACGACCTTGCGCATGATCGCGGGTTTCGTGACGCCGACCGGCGGCGACATCCAGCTCGACGGCAGCAGCATCACCGCGCTGCCCCCGCATCGCCGCGAAATGGGCATCGTGTTCCAAAGCTACGCGCTGTTCCCGCACCTCACGGTCGCGCGCAATGTCGCGTTCGGATTGGAAATGCGCCGCACGCCGGCCGCCGCCGCCGCGGCGCGCGTGGACGAAATGCTGCGCCTGGTGAAACTGGAAACGATGGCCGCGCGCCTGCCACGCGAACTCTCCGGCGGTCAGCAGCAGCGCGTGGCGCTGGCCCGCGCTCTGGCCATTCATCCGCGCCTGCTGCTGCTGGATGAGCCGCTGTCGAATCTCGACGCCGCGCTGCGCAGCGACATGGCACGCGAGATTCGCATCCTGCAACGCAACGGCGGCATCACCACCATCATGGTCACGCACGACCAGACCGAGGCCATGGCAATGGCCGACCGTCTTGTTGTGATGCATGAAGGCCGCGTGCAGCAAATCGGCACCCCCGAAACCGTCCATGCCGAACCGGCCAATCCGTTCGTCGCGCGCTTCATCGGCGGCAGCAACATCTTGGAAGGCCGCCTTGCCGACGGCGCCCGGCTGACGCTGCCCGACAACACAGCCTTGTCTCTCGCATCGCACTACGCCGGCGGCGGCAACACGACGCTGGCGGTGCGTCCCGACAGTGTGCATCTGTTGCCCCCCGGCAGCGGCGCGCGCACCGAGGGTGAGGTGACGTTGTGCAGTTGGCTCGGCTCCGTGGTGGAGCATGTCGTGCAGCTTGGTCCCGACACGACGGTGCTGGCGCGTGGCCCCGCACTGGGGCGCGACGCCGTGCGCCGCCACACGCCCGGCACGCGCGTCGCGCTGTCCTGGGAACCCGCCGAAGAACGCTTGTTCGATGCCGATGGCAACGCCCTCGCGGCGTCCATTATCGTGAAGGAGATCCATGATGCCTAGCCCAGTCTCGCGCCGCACCGTCCTCGCCGCCGGCTCGCTTCTCGCCGCGCCCGCCATTCTGACCCGTCGCGCGCACGCCGCGGAACGCTGCGTCGTCGGCACCTGGGGCGGCGACTACGCCCGCCTGCTGCGCGAGAATATCGACGACCCGATTCTGAAGCCGGCGGGCGTCGACGTGGTGCAGGATGTCGGCGACGTGAACCCGCGCATTGCCAAAGTCTATGCCCAGCAGAAGCTGCCGCGTGGCACCGACGATATCGCCTGCGTCGATGCGATGAATGGTTTCCGCATGAACGCCGCCGGTTTGGTGGAGGACCTCTCGGAGAAGGACGTCCCGAACCTGAAAAACGTTCGCCCGGAACTGCGCATGGCGGGCTTCGTGCCGCATATCTTCAGCGCCCAGGTGTTGTTGTACAATCCGTCGACGGTGAAGAACCCGCCGCACTCCCTGGCCGACTTTCTCGACCCGCAATGGAAAGGCAAGGTCGGCATGCTCGCGACCGGCGGACCGTTCCTGCTGCAGGCGGCCAGCCTGCTGGAATCGGGCACCACGACCGATTTCGACAAGGCCAAGGCGTTCATGCTGAAGCTGCAGGCCAACGGGCTGCGGCTCTATCCGGAAACCGACAATCTGGCGCCGGCCTTCAAAAGCGGCGAGATCGATGTCGGCATGATCTGGCTGGCGCGCAACGTCATGTGGCAGAATGCCGGCTTCCCAGTGCAGGCGAATTTCCCGAAGGAAGGCGCGCTTCTCTATGTCTCCGGCATGGTGATGCCGAAGAACGCGCCCGATAAGGACGCCGCCCATAAATACATGAATGCCTTGCTGGCGCCGTCGGCACAGCAGGGCTTCGCCGCGCACATGGGCTATTTGCCCACCGTCACCGACGCGCCGCTGACCGGCAAGATCGCCGAGCAATTGGCCATGCCCAATCCGGCGCCGAAGCTGATACCGCCGGATTACGCCGTTCTGGCCAAGGCAATGCCGGACCTGAACGACTGGTGGTTGAAGAACATGCAGCATGGCTGAACGGCGCGAGGCCGGCGCCGCAGCCACGTTGCTCGGCCCGGCCAGCCTGATGATGGTGGTGATGCTGATCGCGCCGCTCGCGTTCCTGGCGCGCATCAGCCTCAACCGTTTCGATCCGACGCAGTTGATGATCGCCGCGGTGACACCGGAGAACTATCTGCGCTTCTTCCGCGACCCGTTCTATTGGAACGTGCTGGTCACCACGCTGCGCGTGTCGATCATCGTGACGATCGCGTGCCTGGCACTGGGCCTGCCGATGGCCTGGCGACTGGCCCGTACCACCAGCCGGTGGAAGTCGCTCTATATGGTGCTGACGGTCCTGCCCTTGTTCGTCGGCTCGACCACGCGCACCGCCGGCTGGATGATCCTGTTCGCGCGTGGCGGCATGCTGGACATCATCTCGCGCGACGTTTTGCATGGCGGCGGTGTCAACCTGATGTTCACCGAATCCGCGGTGATCGTCGGCATCATCGCGATCGAGTTGCCGTTCACCTTGTTGACGCTGCAAAGCGTGTTCGAAGGCATCGATCCGCGGCTGGAGGAAGCCGCGGCGTCGATGGGTGCCACGCCGTCGCGCGCGTTCTGGCGCATCGTGTTCCCCCTGGCACTGCCCGGCGTCAGCATCGCCGGCGTGCTGTCCTTCATCCTGTGCATGAACGCGTTTCCCACCCCGGTATTGCTCGGCGGCCCGCGCTTCCAGATGATGGCGCCGCTGTTGTTCTGGGCGTTCAGCAGCGACAACAACTGGCCGTTCGCCGGCGCCATTGCGTTCATCCTGATGGCGACCACACTTGGCTTGACCGCGTTCGCCAACCTGGTGATCCCGCGGCGCTATCACGCGCGGTAGCGCGCGCTTCGACGCCGGCCCGGCTTGCGCCGCCCGCCGCGCCATGCGCAATGTTTGCCGCCGCTATCGACCGGAGACCGGACCATGGATGCCCCAGCACCAACCGTGATGGAAACCGCCCGCCGCGTGCTGCCCGCAGCGAGTTTCGGCAACCTGGCCGGCGACATCGTGATCCGCGAGGGCCACGCCGGCCGCGTCACCGACATCGACGGCAACGACTACGTCGATTTCCTGCTCGGCTCCGGTCCGATGTTCGCCGGCCACGGCCATCCCGAGGTGGTCGCCGCCGTGCAAGAGCAATTGGCGCGCGGCTTCACGTTCTTCGCGAACAATGAATATGGCATCCGGCTGGCGGCCGAGCTGGTCGATGCCGTCGCCTGTGCCGAGCAGGTGCGCTTCGTCTCGTCGGGCTCGGAAGCGGATGCCTTCGCCATGCGCGTCGCCCGCGCGTATCGCGGCCGTGACAAGATCTTGAAGTTCGAAGGCGGCTTCCACGGCATGGGCGACCACAGTCTGATGAGCTGGACGCCGAAGCAGCTCGGGAATTTTCCGCAGGCGGTGCCGAGTTCCGCCGGCATCTGCCGCAGCGTTGCCGACGATATGCTGATCGCACCGTTCAACGACGCCGAGCTGGCCGCGAGCCTGATCCACGAGCATCGCGATGAACTCGCCGGTGTGATCGTCGAACCGTTCCAGCGCCTGTTGCCGCCGAAGCCCGGCTTCCTGCAAGCGCTGCGCAAGGCGACCAAGGACGCCGGCGTGTTGCTGATCTTCGACGAGATCGTTACCGGCTTCCGCTTCGCCTGGGGCGGCGCGCAGGAATATTACGGTGTGGTGCCGGACCTGTGCACGCTGGGCAAGATCATCGGCGGCGGCTTTCCATTGGCCGCGATTGCGGGACCAGCGGAGATCATGGCGCTGTTCGATCGCGCCAAGGCCGGCGAAGACCGTTTCCTGCCGCAGATCGGCACGCTGTCGGGCAATCCGGTGGCCGCGGTGGCGGGGCTGGCGACGCTGGGCGTGCTGAAGCGGCCCGGCGTTTATGACAAGGTGTTCGCCACCGGGCGCACGCTGATAGAGTCGCTCAACGGCCTGCTGCGCGAGACCGGCCTGCCCGGCCAGGTGATCGGCGAGCCGCCATTGTTCGATGTGATGTTCGCGACCGGCGACATGGCGGATTATCGTGCCACGTTGCGCGCCGATGCCGAGATGATGCGCCGCTTCAACCGCCGCCTGCGCGAGCGCGGCGTGCTGAAGGGGGATTCGAAGATGTACATGTCGGTCGCGCATGATGCGCGCGATGTGGCGCAGGCGATCGATGCGTTCACCTACGCGATGCGAGCGGAAGCCGGGAAGTAGTGGGCTCCCGTCACTGCGCCCCTCCCCCCGGACCGCCTCCCACGAGAGGAGGGGGGAATCGTGGTCTACGAGGCTACATCCGTCCCGGCAGCCACAGTGCGATCATGGGAAACGCGATCAGCACCACCAGCCGGACGATATCCGTCAGCACGAACGGAATCACCCCCAGGAAGATCGTTGAGAAACTGACGTCCTTCACCACCGTCTTGATGACGAACACATTCATCCCGACCGGCGGATGGATCAGGCCCAATTCCACCGTCATCACGATGATGATGCCGAACCACACCGGATCGAACCCCAGCGACGTGATCACCGGGAAGATGATCGGCACTGTCAGGATGATCATCGCCATCGAGTCCATCAGGCAGCCCAGCGCCAGGTACATCAGCATGATCACGGCCAGCACGCCGTAGCGGCCCATGCCCATGCCGGTGATGAACTCGGTCACCTTCTGCGGCACCTGCGTGACGGTCAGGAAATAGCCGAACAGGATAGCGCCGATCAGCACGGTAAAGACGGCGGCGGCGGTGCGGGTGGCTTGCAGCAGCGATTCGCGGATGTCGGGGCCGGACAGGCGGCGCCGCGCAATGCTGATCAGGAACGCACCGCCGGCGCCCATGCCGCCGGCCTCGGTGGGCGTGAACAAACCGCCGTAGAGGCCGCCGATCACGAACACGAACAAGGCGAGCGGCGCCCAGATTTCGCGCATCGCATGCAGGCGATCGCGCCAGGAACTGCGCGGCGCGGCGGGCAGGAAGCGCGGACGCACGCGGCCGATGATCGCGATCGTTGCCATGTACATCGACACCGCGAGCAAGCCCGGCAGCACGCCGGCGATGAACAATTTGCCGATGTCCTGCTGGGTGATCAGGCCATAGACCGCCAGCACGATGGATGGCGGAAACATCGCGCCTAGCGTGCCTCCGGCCGCGATCACGCCGGTCGCGAAGGATTGCGGATAGGCGAAGCGCCGCATTTCCGGGTACGCAACGGTGGAGAACGTCGCCGCAGTGGCGACCGATGATCCGCTGATCGCGGCGAAGCCGGCGCAGGCGGCGATGGTGGCGATGCCCAGTCCGCCGCGCCGATGCCCGACGAACGTGTTAGCCGCATGGAACAATTCGCGGCTCATGCCGGAGCGCGACACGAACGCGCCCATCAGCAGGAACATCGGGATCACGCCGAAGGTATAGTCGGTAACGATCCGCATCGATGTCTGGCCGACCATTTTCAGTGCGGGTTCGGCGCCGACCAGGTAGCCGAAGCCGGTGACGCCGACCAGTCCCATGGCCATGCCCACCGGCACGCGCAGCAGCATCAACGCGAAGAGAACGACGAAGCCGATGATGGCAACGGAATCGGCCCCCATCATACCTCTCCCGCGCGTGCGAACAGCGCGCCCGGGACAGGTTCATTCAACCGGCTTGATGGCATTCGCATCGAATTTCTCCGGCTGGAACACCAGCCGCCAGGTGCGCACCGCGATCAGCAGCACGGCGGAAACGTCTCCCAACCACGCCACCAACGCGAACGGCCACGTGGGCAGCCGTAAATCGAACGTCAGCACGTTGTCGGCCCGCGTCATCCGCACCTTGTCGAACAAGGTCGCGGTCTGCACGGTGACGACGAACAGCAGCACCAGCGTGGCGAACACATCGATGAACCGCTTGCCGCGAGGCCCCGCCGACGCCCACACCAGGTCCACCGTGATATGCGTGCCGCGATAGCTGGTGGCGGCGATTCCCCAGAAGATCAGAATCCCCAGAAGCTGCTTGCCGAAATCGTAGCTGTCCGGGATCGAGTAGCTGAAGAAATATCGCAACAGCACCGAGATGAAGATGTCGGCGGCGACGATCCCGACGAACGCCGCCGCCACCAGTTCGATGCCGTCGATGAACCGGTCCATCCCGCTGCGCGAGCCGGCGCCTGCCATCCCGCCGCCGCGGGCAGGCTGATTCCCGGGTCCGGTCACGAAACTATTGTACCAGCGCGTCGTGCTTCTTCAGCGCGGCTTGCAAATCGCCGAACACCTTGTCGGCGTTCTGCACATGCGCCGCCCATTTCGCGTGCAGCGGCTCGGCGGCCTTGCGCCACGCCGCGAGTTGGTCCGGAGTCAGCTTGTACACGTCGTGGCCCGGCTCCTTCGCGATCAGGTCGCGGCCGGCATGTTCCCAGTCGGCCCAGGGACTCGCCACCTTCTCTGCCCATTCCGTCGTGCAGTGATGGTCGATCACCGTGCGCTGTGCCGGCGACATCGCGTTGTAGCGGTCCTTGTTCATCACCCACACGAACGTGGTGCTGAAGAACGGCATGTCCATGTCGTATTTCACCACCTTGTCGATGCCGAACAGGATGATCGAGTGCCAGGGGAAGGTGATGGCATCGGCCACGCCGCGTTCCAGCACCTCGCGCGCTTCCGGCGCCGACGCCTGCACGTTGGTGCCGCCCAGCAGGGTGACGAACTGCGCCAGCGTGGCATCGGCGGGACGGATCTTCATGCCCTTGATGTCGGACGGCCAGACGATCTTCTTGGTGCGCGAATGCCACGTGCCGGGATCGAGCATGAAGGCGAAGCAGAAATGCACGTCTTTCATTTCCGTCGCGGCATACGGGCGGTACCATTCGTCCAATGCCGCCGATCCGCCCTTCGCATTGGCCACCAGGAACGGCAGTTCGCCGGCGGCAATGATCGGGAAGCGGCCGGGCTGGTAGCCCGGATTGACGTAGGCGAAGTCGGCAATGCCGTCGCGCGCCATGTCGTAGTGATCCATCGCCTTGCCCAATTGCTCGGACGGGAACAGGGTGGATTTGATGGTGCCGCCGGATTCTTTCTCGATGTCGGCGGCCCAGGCGATCAGCGCAGGGTTCAACGGGTGCGCCGGTGGCACCCAGCTCGACATTTTCAATTGCACCGTTTTGTCCTGGGCCACCGCGCTGCTGGTCGCGGTCAGCGGCAGCATGGCAGCCAGAATCGCGGCGGGCAGCAGCCGCCACAGCACGCACCGGATTCGCATCGTTTCCCCCCTTCGTCGTGCGCGGAAATTGCCGAACCTCCTGCGCAACGGCAAGCCCCGATTCTTGCCCTTTGCCGCATGCCGGCGATGATCGGTGCCGCCGCCGGGAACCGGCGCGATGATGCAGGGGGGAAGTATGGACGCGGACTATGTGGTGATCGGCGCCGGCTCGGCGGGATGCGTCATCGCCAGCCGCCTGTCGGAAACCGAAGCGCGCGTCGTGCTGCTGGAAGCCGGGCCGCCGGACCGCAACCTGTGGATCCACATCCCGGCCGGCGTGCTGAAGCTGCTGCATCATCCGGTGGTGAACTGGAACTACAGCGCCGACGGCTCGCCAGGTACCGCCGGCCGCGCCATCCATTGGCCGCGCGGCAAGGTGCTGGGCGGCTCGAGCTCGATCAACGGCATGCTGTATGTCCGCGGCAATCCGGCCGACTACGACGGCTGGGCGCAGATGGGCTGCCGTGGCTGGAGTTTCGATGACGTGCTGCCGTATTTCCGCAAGTCGGAGCATTACGTGCAGGGCGGCGAAGCCGAATACCGCGGCCAGGGCGGCCCGCTGCAGGTGGAAGACTACCGCACCATCCTGCCGTTGACGCATCGCTTCGTCGAAGCAGCACAGCAGGCGGGATTCGCGTTCAGCCGCGATTTGAATGGCCGCATGCAGGAAGGCGTCGGCTATTCGCAGATGACGCGGCTCGGCCGGTTCCGAGGTTCCACCGCACGCACCTTCCTCGCTGCGGCAAAAGGCCGCGCCAACCTGCGCGTGGAGACCGAAGCCGTCGCCACGCGGCTGTTATTCGAAAATCGCCGCTGCGTCGGCGTCGCGTTCCGCCAGCGCGGCGTGGATCGCGAGCTGCGCGCCGCCCGCGAGGTTATTCTGTGCGGCGGCGCGGTGAATTCCCCGCATCTGTTGCAGATTTCCGGCATCGGGCCGGCGGCGCATCTGCACGCGATCGGCGTGCCGGTGCTGCATGATCTGCCTGGCGTCGGTGGCAATCTGCAAGACCATTACGTGTTGCGCGTGTCGCATCGCGCGAAGAATGCGGTCTCGATCAATCAGCTCGCCCACGGGCCGCGCCTGGCGGCGGAGGCGGTGCGGTTTGCCCTGACCGGCCGCGGCGCCCTGACGTTCGGTGTGACCAGCGCGCAGGTGTTCTGCCGCTCGCGCGAAGGACTTGCCAGTCCAGACCTGCAACTACTGTTCACGCCGGCGAGTTATGACGCGGCGCGGTTTGGCGCATTGGAAACCGCGCCGGGGATGACGGTGGCGATCTGCCCGGTGCGGCCGGACAGCCGCGGTGCCATCATGGCGCGATCCCCCGACCCGTTTGCCGCACCCGCTATCACGCCCAACTATCTCGCCGATCCCAACGACGCGCGCGTGCTGATTGCCGGTGCCCGCATCACCCGCCGCATCTTCGCCCAGCCGGCCATGGCGCAGCACAGCGAGGCGGAGATTCTGCCTGGACCTGACTGCGATTCCGACGCCGCGCTGACCGAGCATGCGCGGCGCTATGGCACGACGATCTACCATCCCGTGGGCACCTGCCGCATGGGTGAAGGCCCCGCCGCGGTGGTGGACGCCCGGCTGCGGGTGCACGGTATCGGCGGATTGCGGGTGATCGATGCCTCGGTGATGCCGACGCTGACCACCGGCAATACCAACGCGCCGACGATCATGATCGCGGAGAAGGGCGCGGCGATGATCCGGCAGGATGCGGCGGGTTAGGCAGCGTCGGCAAATAAGTGCGTCAGCACGCCGACAAAGCTGCCGATCAAAACAAAGGCTTAGGGCTTGTTCGACGGTGCAACCGATTCGATTGTTTTCGAACAAGCCCCTAGCACCGGCGACGGCGGCCGCGATGAAGGGAAGAGCCACGCGGCCCGGGGCGACGGCGGTCACCGCCAGGTGGCCCGGAATATCCGCATCCAGTTGTCGAACGCGATGCCGGCAATCGTCGCCTCGCCGAAACCATGATCCCGCAACGCCTGGATAAGGTTCGGCAGGCAGCCGGCGTCCCGCAAGGGGCGAGGCATCACCGCGCCGTCGAAGTCGGAGCCCAACGCGACATGCGTTTCGCCAAGCCGGTCCACCAGATAGCCGAGGTGCCGCACCACCGTCTCGATCGGGGTGTTTGCGTCGAGATGCGCGTCCGGGCGCACGTCGCAGACGCTGAAATTGAAGCCGACGCCGCCGCCTGACTCGCGGATCGCGTCGAGCTGCCGGTCGGTCAGGTTGCGGGTCGCGCGGCAAACGGCATGCGCGCAGGCATGGGTGGCGACGAGCGGCGCAGTACTGAGCGATGCAATGTCCCAGAAGCCGCGCTCATTGAGATGCGACACATCGATCATGATCCCGAGACGATTGCAGGCTCTGACGAGTTCCTTGCCGGCATCGGTCAGGCCGGGTCCGGTGTCCGGCGATCGCGGGTAGGCGAACGGCACGCCACAGCCGAAAATATTCGGACGGCTCCAGACCGGCCCAAGCGAACGCAGGCCGGCGGCATAGTAATCCTCCAGGCCATCGAGATCGGGTCCGATCGCTTCGGCGCCTTCCATGTGCAGCACCATGGCAAAGACGCCATCCCGGCGCGCGGCGTGGATGCCGTCCACGCTGGTTGCCTGACGAATTTGCCCCGAAGACCCGGCAACGACCTGCTTCAGCGCGCTGAGCTGGGCATTGATCCTGCCGCGGGCGTAGGCAGGGTCGAGCGCATCGGCCAGGCGCACCTCGTAGCCGTCGGCGGTCCTGGTGAAGTTGCCTTCCGGCGGACGCTCGGGTTTAGCGAACATGGCGAACAGGCCACCGGCCATGCCGCCGTCGCGGGCGCGCGGCAGGTCGAGGTGGCCATCCACAGAGCGGGACAGGAAATCCCGCCCACCCTCGCGATACTCACGGAGGTGCTGAACCGCATCATTGTGGCCGTCGAAGATGGCGACCTGGTCGGTTTGCGGCACCGGCGGGGTTCTCCAAACCGGGGTTGGCGTCGGTCAGGATAGCCTGACCGGCCGCAATTATCTGCCCGGCGGACGACCGGTTCGGCGGCTCACCGGTTTCCCTGCCAACCCGCCGCACGCGTCCGGTCGCCGTCGCCGTCAACCATCTGTTCATACTTCGCCGCTACCCTTCGCGGCATGCCCCGCCTGCGTCTCGTCCTGCTGCTTGTCCTGGCCGCCGCCGCCGCGCGTGCCGACCCGATTGCCGCCCCGCCAGGCCAGCCGCCCGGTCTGCTCTGCCGCCAGGCCATCGCCATTGCGGCGCGCGCGCACGGCGTGCCCGCCAGCCT
>Ga0335072_10008113_pt1 | contig 15250 bp, 12 predicted proteins | sample Lox_Sample_21_FD_206725 | JGI IMG/M metagenome (GOLD analysis project Ga0335072, IMG submission 206725) | Soil microbial communities from Loxahatchee National Wildlife Refuge, Florida, United States - Lox_Sample_2.1 | ecosystem: Environmental > Terrestrial > Soil > Wetlands | place: USA... | reverse complement strand
GCGTCCGCCATCTCATCAGCAGCTCTTGAGCAGAGCGCTTGCAGTGGCTCAAAGTCTAGATTATCTTCTGCCGTATACGGTCCAGATGCGAACATGATGTTGAGCGGTTGTCCTGCTGATTCATTTGATACGCCAAGTCGCTCGTTTACTGCGTCGATGCTTTGTACGGAGGATACCGGTACTGGGAGTAATGGAATCTGAAGTACCTCTGATGCTGTAAAGTACGCCCCTGAGGCATTGGTGCCGCGAAGCGCAACAATTTGACCCGGAAAGAACTGCCAAGAAGGCGTCAGCGCATCGATTTTGAGGGGCACTCGTATGCCAGCACCCATTCTTCGTGAGGTTTCGAGTACGAGAGAGGCGCTGTTCAGCTTTCCTTCTGCCGTGTCGGATGCAATTCTTCCGACGGCAACTATCTCGTTTGTACCTTGAGCAGCAGCATTGCCGAAAGCGGAGTCATCTAGACTGTGGTGTTTTTGTATGATGGACATGAATTCGTCGATTCGTTCGTCGAGTATCTCCGAGGATTCTGCCAATCGCATGGCCATTGGCTTATAGCCGAATTTCTTTAAATCAGTGTTAGCCACTGTACGAATCCTAGCCTCTGAAAATGGTGCCAGTGGTGCTTCTGCTAGTGGCAGGTGGTCATTGAGCGTTTCTAGAGTTTGTCCAACATTCGGACGTTCTGAAAATGGGACTCCCCTGGTAATGGATGGTCAGTCTAGTCTCGCAAATCTCGACTTTGCTTACTGAAGGCCTTCTGTAGTGTTGGCAGGCTGCCGAGCTGCACCGTTCTTTGCGTCTGGCCTGCTCACTTTCCTAGGCATTGGAGAATCAAAGTCTCCTTTCCGTTTAGTGCTCGAGCCAGTGGTTCGCAGTCGAGGCAATGTATTGGGCGTAAGTTCATCAAGCCTGAAGGCAGACATTAGCAACAAGCAGCGGTAACCCTATCACGCAGACTTGCATCCCGAAAACATCACCACCAGTTGTCGCGCTTCGTGGAGTCGCGGCAACATTGCTCTTCCTTTCGGATCCTCGTCCAACATGTCTGCCGTGTGTGTCCCTTTCTAACCCATCTTGTACATCTTTCTTGAACATGCGTACGGTGTCGAGGTTAAGTTTCGTGTCCTCAGAGCCCATTTTTAGACTATACGACTCCCATTTGTAGAACAGTTCCTGCGGAGATATCGAGTATAGCCGTAACATTGACTCGAGTTCGCCCATAATATCGGGGGAGAGAGCGCTTGACGGTGCGAATAGGCCATTGAGGTCAGCCATGATTGTACGTTGGGGGTATTGTGGTATCTTTGGTCTGCGAGTTTTGTCGTAGAGTGGTTTTTGGACCGACGCGCCGGAGAACGCGTTCTGGGCCTTGGCGCGCTCTTAGCGCATGACGTCGACCTTGCTCTGCCGTTCCGCTGTCCTCAGGAGTCGGCCAATTCGAAACAAAGCCTCACAAATTTAAGGACACTCAAATCTTTCGAGGCACTTCAAATGAGTTACTGGGAGTCTAAAGCCTGACATCTTGTCTCCGACTGTCACGCAGCTAGATCAATGACTAATCAGGAGAACGAGTCCTCGATCCACCACCATTTCGTTGACTCGACAAGAGCTTATCCTTCTAGACGGAAGTATAAAGTAGCCCTTTGCGTAATCCAGAATTGAAAGCCTACTTGGCTAGTTGTCAACCTTTAGCTTACGACTCCCGCCAATTAGAGCGGTCGTCTTTCAACATGCTCTTGTCAACTTACAATCGTGACCAGGTTACTAGGCTGAAATCGCAGACCTTCGTGACTTTTCGGTTATGAAGCATGTTGTCAAAAGCTAAGGTTCAAAACGCTCAGTATGCTGCTAGACTCCGGCTTCTTCCAAGAGGCAAGACTCGTCACACACACCTCTCTGCAGCAGAAACACTCTCTTACTTCCTCTCCGTTCCTGCCCTTGTCTCTAATACTCGATCCGCTTCCGTCGCCATCCAAAAATCATGCAATCTCACCCAACGTCAGGAGGTCGTTCCTCCCAATAAGCTTGCAATCCTGGTTATGCCCTTGGTTTTCATAATGTCTGATTTGCGCCTAATTTACCATGGAGACCCAGCAGAACCAGTGACGGCAAGCCTGCAAATCATAGGCTTACATCCTCGATGCTTTTAGGCAATGCATCACAGTGGTTATTCGGAAACGGTTTAGCGATTCTCCAAATCAGCTCTTGGGCTGCCCTTTCGTCTTGCTGCTGTCTTGGGGCACTATGTACGATGCGGGACGCGATTTTTCGGATATTCTGGCCATCGAGAGTCTGGAATGATCCGCGGTTCTGTACTGTAGGCCGGTAGTGGTCAAGATCCGAAACATGGTGCCATCATCGATTGACCCCTAGGCCTTGGTAACGTGCCTGACAGAATAAGACGCTTGACGCTACAAAGCACCCACTGTACCACGGAATACGGTACTATCAGTGTTTGACAGGAGTCTAACAGTCTCTACTGGAGCCTAGGTGTGCCTAGAGGTACCTAGAGGCGATGACTCAGAAATACACAGGTTTGCAGAGCACTAAAGGAATGATCTACTACCTAGATAGAATAGATACACGAGTTCTTCCATCCCTCCCAAAAGCCTGACATAATGGGAGAATACCGCCCGCAGATTTGTATGGAAAGACCGAACGAACTGACTTTGTGATTCAACGACAATCCAGCATGAGAGCAATCGATACTTTGGTCCTACAAGACTACTTTTCCACAATGGCCACTCGTAATGCTTTATCCTCATCCGACGGTTGGGCCTTTTCCAAGTCAGGTGGTTCTGTGGCACGCCCAACAACCAGTCTGGCCCTTGCCTGCTGATTTTTTTTTGTAGACTGGGAGGCGTAACCGGAAGAAGGTGGTTCTGGTTGCTTGGGTTTTTTCTTGTCCTTCGTTATGGCATGAGGCTGCGTGCTTCTAAAAGGAAATATGCCGTGGCTCCTCGCAGCCTCCCCGAAACTGAAATCGCCATACTTCAGGTATATTCCGTAGGCTGCGAGGAGTATGCTAATCAAGAAAAGCGTCGCAACGAAACTCCATACTGCACAAATTAGACGAAGGAGTTGTAGTTATGTCGCCAGTAATCACTCACCGCAAACCTTCACGACATATCCTGCGTTGAATGTGTCAGGGAAACCATTGATTTTGAGAGCGAGTATTGCCACGGCCAGCAACAACGGTGACTAGAAATCTCATGTTAAGATAGGATCATTCACATGGACAATCTTTGCCACTCACAAAAGTGACGGTTGCAAGTGTAAAGATAATCAGTATGGTGGTCTGGGTTTCTGTACGACGAGCATCCTCAATCGTTGCCAGTCTCTGCTTCAGATCCAGTAGAGTAATGAGCTGTTGACAGTAGTTAGGAGATGCCATCTGCAATGTTCAATTGGAGTTGAATTGTATGAACTAACCGATTCCCGCACTCTTCCAGCTTCTACGCTCAGTTGGTCGAACAATTTATATGCAGGGTGGACATGTGAGTTGGAACCATTTTGAGAAGGGGCAGGTGGGTTGGAACCATTTTGAGAAGAGACATGTGGGTTGGCACCATTTTGAGAAGGGACATGTGGGTTGGAACCATTTTGAGAAGAGACATCTAGCAGGGAGCCTATTGACTTGTCAAACTGGTTTAGAATATGGTCTTGTTCACTCAAAACCCGTTTGATGATGTCTAGTTCGTATATGATGGCGTCGACATGTTTCAGATTGTCGACTTCTTCGAAGAGCGCAGCCTTAAGAATGCTCGAATTCGTGCTTGTGAGGGTATTGTAGCGCGCGAAAAGATCATCGGACTAGTATGATTTAATAAGATTTGTCGGTAATATGGAACAAGATCCACCGAACTTACTAGGCTTGCAATTGAAGTAGCAAATAAATTGCTGTACGTTACCGACTTGCTGAGACGGAATGTCTCTTCCACGAAGTTAACGCAGCTCAATAGGATTTGTGTGATCACCTTGTCTGGTGTCTCTTGAGGCCTGAATTTCGCATTGTTCAACGCACTGCGGATTGTGCTCTGAAGAGTCGGTTTGATGCTTGTGTCCCACCGCTCAGGAAAAGCCGTGACGATGGTCCATTTTTCTGCAAAAGTCAGTCGCCTAGCCTTTTCCCCAGTGACTCACCTTTGCTTACGTTCCACCATGATCAATAGAACCCACAACTCAGGGATAATAATCCCTTGCAGTAAAGGCTTGTCTCGTTCAAGCTGGGGAGGTGGGGCGACTGCTACCCCTTGTTTGTGGGGATTGGGTTTAACTGTCGATTCTCTCCGGTTTACTTGAGTCGGTGGGTCGTTGTGCTGCTTAGGTGGGGGTTGAACTGTCGGCAACCAGTGGTATGCCTGGCTCGAGGGGCCATTTTGGTATTGTTGGCTTGTGCTGCTAGTAACGTTCTGTTTCGTAGGGCGACTGGTTTCATCTGACTGCAGGTAGCGACATAGAGTCTGATCCTTGATTCGATTCTCGAGCTTTTCCACGTTGTAATGCCCCGTGCTGCTGTACGGAACATAGAGACTGCGAGGGAAGTGGAGATGAACTTTCTGCTCAGCGTACGAGTCTTTCATCTTGTCCATGCGCTGAGCACGTCCTACGACGTCTTCGACCGGCTTCGTTTTGCCTTGCTCTTGCGCTGCTCTTTCACGGAGTGTTGCTTTTGTCCCATTGTGAAAGTCGACATCCAGAGTCGGCATTACTAAGGACAGCAACTTCAATCCTGGGCAATCGGGGGATCCTTCAGCAATCTTGCTCCGACGTATTGCGTCAGCATATTTGGCGGGGGTTAACAGTTACAATTAAGCGTACCTCGACCTTTGTGGTTCCTTCGCCCGTATCCTTGAAATGCTGTTCAATGAACTTATCGGCTTCTCGAAAGATCTCGAATCCTTCCGACTTGTGCCTGCTATAATCTTGGCTGAGCACATTCTGGACCAGATCCTGCAGGGACCGTAAGTCGCATGCTGCTCAGATCCTTGGGACATCTTACCTTAATCCACCGGGGCTTGATATTGTTGTTAATGGGACTCGCATATCATGAGACATGGTGAGACTTACGTTATTAAATGGTACGTGAATCCAGCGATTCGGATTGATTCTCAGTTGCTTAGGAACTTGATTTCGCGTTGCATCGTTGTATATCCAGTCCCATACATGCGTTTTCCATTCTGGTACTGTTGGGGACCAGAGTCGGCCCTGGAAATGCTCACATATGTCTTGTCTGTCAGAGTCTGGCTCAGGCCGAGCTATTTCGGCCTGAGACTCTTGTATCTCGGCATCATCGGATGAAATCCACAGGTTTTCGTCAAATGCTCGAAGGATCACCATAACCTCTGGGTTCATACGCCGAATTGCAATGTGGAGAGGTGTCTCTCCATCATCGTTTTTGGCGTCGGCATCTGCGCCTTGTTCAAGAAGAATCTCCACAACCCTTTCACTGTCATGCTGAATTGCAATGTGGAGAGGTGTCTCTCCATCACTGTTTTGGGCGTTGACATCTGCGCCTCGTTCAAGAAGAATCTGCACAACCTTTTTGTTGTCAAGCTGACTTGCAATGTGGAGAGGTGTCTCTCCATCAATGTTTTGGGCGTTGACATTTGCGCCTCGTTTAAGAAGGATCTCCAGAACCCTTTCCCTGTCACGCCGAATTGCAATGTGGAGAGGTGTCTCTCCATCATTGTTTTGAGCGTTGGCATTTGCGCCTCGTTCAAGAAGAATCTGCACAACCTTTTCGCTGTCACACTGACTTGCAATGTAGAGAGGTGTCTCTCCATCACTGTTTTTGGCGTTGAAATCTGCGCCTCGTTCAAGAAGAATCTCCACAACCTTTTCACTGTCATGCTGAATTGCAATGTAGAGAGGTGTCTCTCCATCATCGTTTTTGGCGTCGACATTTGCGCCTTGTTGAAGAAGGATCTCCACAACCTTCTCGCTGTCACGCTGACTTGCAATGTGGAGAGGTGTCTCTCCATCAATGTTTTTGGCGTCGACATATGCGCCTCGTTCAAGAAGGATCTGCACAAGCTTTTCGCTGTCACGCCGAATTGCAATGTGGAGAGGTGTCTCTCCATTATTGCTTAGGGCTTTGACGTCCGCGTCTTGTTCAAGAAGAATCTGCACAAGCTTTTCGCTGTCACGCCGAATTGCAATGTGGAGAGGTGTCTCTCCATCACTGTTTTTGGCGTTGGCATTTGCGCCTCGTTTAAGAAGAATCTCCACAACCTTCTCGCTGCCACGCTGACTTGCAGTGTAGAGAGGTGTCTCTCCATCATCGTTTTTGGCCTCGACATCTGCGCCTCGTTTAAGAAGGATCTGCACAACCTTTTCGCTGTCATGCTGACTTGCAAGGTAGAGAGGTGTCTCTCCATCACTATTTTTGGCGTTGACATTTGCGCCTCGTTCAAGAAGAATCTGCACAACCTCTTCGCTGCCATGCTGACTTGCAATGTGGAGAGGTGTCTCTCCATCACTGTTTTTGGCGTCGACATTTGCGCCTTTTTCAAGAAGAATCTTCACAACATCCTTATTAGCGTTCTTGACTGCAACCGAGAGTGGCGTGTCTCCATGTCTATCTCTCGCGCTGATATCCGCGTTTGCTGCAACAAGGAGCATGACAACGTCTTCACGACCCGTTTCGGCTGCAGAGGAAAGAGGTGTCCTTCCATCTTTGTCTTGACTATTCGGGTTTGCACCATGGATGATGAGGGCTTTCACAACATTTGCATGGCCTCTTCTGGCTGCAATATGAAGGGGTGTCATTCCATCACTGTCAGTAGCGTTGGGGTCTGTACCCGCGTTAAGAAGGGCCTGCACGACATCTGCATCGGTCTGATCTGCCCCAACTGCAACATGGAGAAGTGTCTGCCCCCGACATCTTCGCTCCAGGATATGACTGTTGTCACGAATGATATCAAGAGCTTTTCTTGAATTTCCATCATTAAGAGCAGTTTTAAATTGCTCAAATACTGAAGCCAAATTAGTATATTGTCTCTTAATGCCGAAGTGGAGAAGAGCTGTGGGTACACGTACGAATTGCTTCCACAGAATCTGTCATGGTTACCGAAAGTCCAATTTAGGAATATGGAGGGTACGAGACAGTGCTGAAGGTCGGGTATCGGGTTTATTTGATGAGGACCACGGAGCTGCGCTGAGATCTCGACGCACCAGAGGCACCCAAAAGTAAAAACTTTGCAGCGACGTGAAGGGAAAGCGCGAGGGGGGGAAGCGTGTTTCCTTCAGTTTACTACTGTCAGCCGCAGTCATGTTCTCATATTCAGCTGGACTCCCCTGGCTGCTCGCTGGTATCGGAGAGGCCAGGTTAAGGTTAGTGTGCGTCGGCGTAGCCCCAGGTTAACGCCCAATTTCCCTCTTCCTCCCCCGGGGGGGGGGGGGGGGGGGTTCGATAGCCCATTTGGAAGCTGCTTGAAGGAACTCAGGCTTTGGCTTGCGCTGCGCTAGACCATAGCAGGAAGCCGGCCTCGTGAAAGTTGCAAGGCTGTTACAGAGCATGATTCTTGACGCCACTCAGAGCGCGGGGAATGTACTCAGTCGCTGCCTCGTCCATCTCGGGGGGTTGTTGACTGCCATTTTAGCGTAAGGTCTAGCCTCTAATTGTGTCCTGAAGGGCACTACGCCTGCATTCATCACTTGACGAAGGCTCGCAAAATGCTCTGACCACGACAGGGGCTTGGCGACGCACGTGTTGAGAAGCTCGCTTCATCTCATTTGATCCGAAATCTGTGGCTTAGGGAAAACATCCGCTTCCGCATGAAGGCAGAGCGAAGGTCTGGAATAACCCTTGACAGTGGAGGAATAAGCTGCGTGACAGGGGTCGCAATCCTTGTGAGTAGTACCTCTGTAAAGGACTCCACCTCGTTATCTGGGGCTTTGGTGGCTTGCACTATTCCAACTTGTCCCTGGAGAACGGGCAAAGGTTCGCCCGCGGAAACTTGCAGCGCTGACAGCCCTCCAGTAGTATTACAGGCTGTGTTAGGTAGGGGGCTGCCTAGTACGTATGTACAAGCATGTCAACAAGATGGATTGCTGTAGGCTGTACCACCCAGTAGCTGCATGATTGTGCATTCAGCTCCCAGGGCCTTGTCTAGATTGACAGGGTCGGCGAGACGAGCCACGGCTGTTCCAGGGCTCCGCCAGCGTGCGCCATGTCCATAAGCATGACTGTAGCTCTGTACACCCAAACTGAGTTTTCGTGGTGATTATTGAAAGGTGAAAGAGAAACGACCATTGGCGCTACTCTGGCCTTTGTGCCTTTACACGAAAACCCATCGTCTAATTGGTACTGTTATCTCGGAACGACTCGGGACAGGTAGACTCGGCTATTGAACTCTAGGGTGTGGAGGTAGGACTTCTAAGTACTACCAGTACTAACCCACCTACCTTGTATATTTCGCATCTCAATCAACCTCGCCGTCGTCAATCTCGGCGTTACGCTACGCTAATCCCAGCATGCCAGGTTTTATGAGATCTAGCCTGAGGACTTGTCCATTTTAGCTATGAGGGAGTGTCATAGGCTGCACCCTCACGAGCGTGCATCTGATGGGTGGGTGTCTCACGGGCGTTCATCTCACAAGAGTGCATCTCATAGATATGTACCTAATGAGCGTGTACTTCATGAGAATGTACCTCACGGGCGTGCATCTCACGGGAGTGCATCTCGTTAGCGTACATGTCATTGCCATGCATCTTATGGGGATGTAGTTCATGGGTGTTTATCTTACAGGCGTGTATCTCATAGGGGTGTTACTCACAGGCGTGCGTCTCATGGGTGTGTATCTTACAATAGGCCTGTACCTTAATGAGCGTGCATGTCGAGGGTTGTTAATGTTGACCCCCCCGAGCGCCCGGTACGGCCCTTAGAAAATTTAAGGATGAGGCCCGGAAGAGGCGCTGGGTTCCTAATAAGCAGTATTTACTCCCGCCGGGTACCTCGGCGACTCGAGGAGCTGATCTAGCAGCACTTAGTTCAAGATTCAGAGGCGGTGAAAAGCGGTTTGGGAATAGCACAGGGTTGATTTGGCGTTTCGTTGACTGCACCATGTGGGCAATGTAGTCGTTTACGGATGTCTCTCAAGCTATTAGAGGTTATGGCAGAGAGCTCAATGGTTTCGGGATTTCTTCGGTGGCGCCAGTCCCTAGACTAGTCACCACCTTAACGTTTGAACAATCTGCGAAGGTACACCCCCTGTGTCGATCATTCTCGGTACCTCTTGAGAATTGGAAGGATCGAGTTCTCACCGCTGATTTCAACAGGTCTGCGTGATTCACCTTTTGGAAGATCGATGTGATCAAAAGCTAAATCGCTGGAGCCTCCCAGTGCAGACGGCCAGCCTCGAACATTGGAGTGCTATCTCAAAGCATTAGGTTTTCAACATGACAGAATTGGCAGTTCAACCGAATGCCGCAGTCCCGTCGCCTTCCCAGGTAGACGATGTCTCTGGGGCGATGAAGGAAATGATGCTATCGAATGGCCAAGAATTTGAAGATTCGAAGCTTCCACTCTCCGCCGCAGACGGTCTGATCAAGAAGCCATTCGCGGCACCACTTGACACCTCCAAACCCATTTCTCGACCTCCATTGACTGCAGATCAAGAAAAACTCTACGATACTCTCCTTCAGCAAGTCTTGGCCTGGGCGAAGCTACCCACTACCTCAGCCAAATCTTCCCCGGAATCCCCTCTTACAGATAGCGAACGTCTCTTCCTCACACGAGAATGCCTCCTCCGCTATCTCCGCGCTACAAGCTGGAATGCTGTACAGGCTGAAACAAGGTTGAAGGCTACACTGGTATGGAGGAGAGAGTATGGCGTGGAGAAGCTTACGTCTGAATATATCGAGATCGAAAATGCGACAGGTACAGTCATGAGAGATGTACAGTCTAGCTCGAGAAATAATAACCTTGATGTGCATTAGGCAAGCAGCTCATACTGGGCTACGATATCCACGCACGACCATGCCATTATATGAACCCATCTAAACAGAACACTCCGCGGAGTGACAGGCAGATCGAGCATGTGGTATTCATGCTGGAGCGGGTGATCGATTTGATGGTCCCTGGTCAGGAGACGTTGGCACTTTTAATCGACTTTGCCGACACGAAATCGGGCCAGGGCGCGAGTATTGGGCAGGGAAGGCAGACTTTAAACATCTTGCAAAACCACTACCCGGAAAGGTTGGGGAGGGCATTGGTCATAAATGGTGAGCCAGCATTTCGGTGATTATCGACCTCTGGCTGACGATTTCAGTTCCGTGGTACATTTGGAGCTTCTTCAAGTTGATCACACCATTCATCGACCCCCTAACACGTGAAAAGCTCAAATTCAATGAAGACATGGCATCACACGTTCCACGGGAACAGCTACTGAAAGCCAACGGAGGCGACGTTGAGTTTGAATATGACCATGAAGTGTATTGGTCGGCATTTGTCAAATTCGCAGCGAACAGAAGAGCGGAGTATGAGGCGAGATGGGAGAAGGGAGGGAAGCGAATCGGCGAGCATGAGGATTACCTGCGAGGTGGCACAGATCAGAGCCTTGCACAACTGGAAAGTGGTGCTGTAGACGTAGCGAAGAACGTGGCTACAGAGGAAGAGAAAGTGAATACGGCAGCAAATTCGGCGACAAATTAGATGGATAGAACTGGACATGATCGTTACGACGATCGGGCTTTACAGGTGATGCATTAATCAGGCGTTGGGAATAGAGTAGACCTCATAGACAAGAGTTGTTCTAATAATGACACTCCTAGATCGAACATGAAGACCAAGGATTTACGCCTTGTACTGTCAAAGACGTCTTGTATTGACCTATTCTCTCCCAAGCCATTCAATTCTACCTTCAATAAAGACCTTGTCCTCCCTATATAGGCGGAAATGCTGAACAGTCTCATCACGAGCACTGGCGAGGAATCTTTCGATAGACTTGTAAGCCACATCGACTTGCTCTTTTGGGACGGAAGTGAAGGCACATATTTCTGAGAAGGTGCATGAACATGCGATGAAGATACAGCCCGACTAAGACGGCATCCCGGCTTTACCTTCGAAGGCCCTCGCATTGTGGACTCACTTGTAGTGCGTCTCGCCCAGGCCTCAATTTGGTTGTATGCTACCTCGAGACCCTTTCTAAGAGGCAAGATGGAACAAGCGGGTGTCGCAAGCAATATTAGCATCAGAGGCTCTGTCATTGGCGCCAAAAGAACAAAGAACTAGTCCCAGAGGTTTGACTCGCATTGTTCAATGCACATGTAGCTCTCTGGTAAGACTCCATATCTGCTCGGTTGACCACAACTGGCTTTTCAAGTTACATCTGACAGTTCGAAGGCATCTTTACTTGCAGACTATGAGTCAGTAGCACGAGCAGCTTTGAGGCCAGGCACAAGTCGCAACTGCTTCAAGAATGGCTTGACGAAAGCGAAAATGACAATAAGTCGTTATCTGAAATCCCGATAGCTTGTTTTTCGGGGAGAAGCGAAGTATCGTGCACGGTTGGGATGAGAGCAGAAGGGCTTAGAGGGATCAAGGATTTGAAGAGAAATACAGCACTCGCAATTGACGGATAGAGGATGTATTCCATTCAATCCAAAAGAAGACCAGGTTAAGAGGTCTTAACACACTAAGGCAGGAACCCTCTGCATGACGCACGAGAGTATATTGACATTCAGCGGAAGTTTGGGTACCCCGTTAATAGAGTAGGCTTCGTTGAAACAAACGTTGGCTTGGGTCAGCTGCTGGGGCCCCGCGAACTTTCCATTTTCACATGCTCCGTGAGCAAGTGCGCCCCAGCAAAGCGTGGACACCAGTCCTGCAAAGCAAAAGACCCAGCAACCCGCTCCAGACGTCACTCCCCACCACCCTCTTAGAAAGCACTAAATCCAGAGGCGCAGACTTTGTCCATCATCGAGGTCATGCGTACTTGGGCTACTTCCACTTCATCGTATGTCATTTCCTCGAATGAGCAAAACACCGAAGGCGGTCTGAATGGCAGACGCTGAGACCAGTCGGGTCTCGCACCCGACCGGCGGCGATTCACAATTAACCCACTTCTCCTCGTCAGCCGGTCACGAGGCCAAGTACGTGAAGCCATCCGATCTGTTACGTCCTCGCGCGCATTCTCGGCCTGTAGGACCGCCAGGTACACATGCTCCACAAAGAGCTGAGCGACCAATCGACAGAGATGAGAGGCGTGCACTGGTGAGATTCCCCAGAGTTCCTTTTTACTGTCCAACCCCCGCCTCCTTTGGATTGCACAACCACATACGCAGTTTGAGGGCATCCCTGCACTAATGAAAAGCGCTGACCGTGTCCAACTCGAATCACAGAAAGCGATCCGCGACTTTTTGAAAGTGCGCAGGAGCTACGATGTACTTCCCCTCAGTTTCAGACTGATCATCTTCGACACCGCGCTTTCTATTAAGGAGAGCCTCAATATTCTGGTCCAAAATGGTACATGACGATGGGGGGGGGGGCAGAAGGTAGCGCTCCAAAGATTCGCGGCTAACTGTCACGCAGGCATCGTGTCAGCACCCTTATGGGACTCGAAAACTTCCACCTTCGCCGGGCTTTTGACAACTTCTGACTATATCAACGTCATTCAATACTACTGGCAAAACCCAACCAAGCTTTCTGAAATCGATGCATTTACATTGAACAATCTGAGGGGTGAGGTACCCCAATCTAGTGATGCCTTTCAACAGCTGACTTTCGAGCCGTAGATGTCGAACGTGACATCGGTGCCCGGCCGCCTGAGACCGTTTCAATCGATCCTGAGAAGCCGCTTTACGATGCTTGTCGCAAGATGCTTGCATCTCGAGCCCGCCGAATACCCCTAATCTCGAGCGACAGCCAGACGGGCCGGACAATGGTGACAAGTGTGATCACGCAATACCGTATACTCAAGTTCGTGGCAGTCAATGTTGGCGACACACAAAACCTGCGGAAACCTCTCAAACAAATCAAACTTGGAACATACACTCACTTGGTGAAGTGTTCAATGGACTCAATTGTTCTGGATGTCATACACTGGATGGTCAAACATAACATCTCGAGTGTACCTATTGTCACTGCTGAAGGTGAGCTAGTGACAGCCCTTGTCTAACATGTTTTCTTCCCCTCTAACCTAGGCAGGAATTCTCTTGAATGTCTTTGAAGCTGTTGATGTGATTACCTTAATCAAAGGTGGGGACTACGACTCGCTCCAACTCACCGTTGGCGAGGCGCTCAGGAAACGATCGGACGACCACCCTGGAATATACACTTGTTCACCCGAAGACGGTCTTGATACCATTTTCGAGACTATCCGAAAGTCTCGTGTCCACAGATTGATGGTTATAGACAATGATAGCTGTCTGCAAGGTATCCTATCACTCAGCGATATCCTGCAATACATTTTACTTGAGGGGGAGCATGAAGACGAGGCGAATTCATAGCTGGACGGGTAAGGGCGAATGATAGGATAGGGCGTTAATACAGAATGGTCGAGATAGACGGCGTTACTGGTATAGGGATCTGATCCAGGCAGACCACGAGAACCTTCTCTATCGGAATAAATGACTTTAGAACGGCCTTACAAGATATATACTCTGCAATGGCAAAGACGTGATACTTGACTCGTTTCTAAAGGAATGGACAAAAGAATCTGCGTATTTTGCCGCTTCGGTCACCGTACTGTTAGCTTTCACTTCCGTCTAAACCTTTGGAGCAATAGTTCCTCGGACGCAGTCTTACGCAGTCTTAATCAGCCTGTCGGCTACCCCAATACCGGGTTACAGCGGCTTGAAAACCTTTGATACGGATTACTGAGGTGACACAAATATATCCGCGCAATGCCTCCAATACCCAACCCTTCCAACCGCATGACCGCAAACCCTCTACGACCAGTCCACCGCTATCGCCCTGGGAAAGCTGTCGCTGAAGAAGAACCATCATCTGACGAAGAGGAAGAAGAGGACGAAGAGGACGAAGAACAAGAGCAACAGCAAAGAGCTGCAACAAGAAAAGTACCTGTAAAGCCAACACCACAAACTAGACATGGATCCACAAGAACCGACCCAGCAGAACCAGCAGACGACGACGAAGAAGGATTCGTCACTGAAGGAGAAGACGAAGACGTGGCTGGACTACCTACATCGTCTGTTGCGAAAGATGGATTTGCAGAAGTAGGGGCTGGGTTGGGTGGAGATCGAGGTGTGGGACTGGGAGGTGGGAGTGAAGACGAGGAAGATGAGGAAGAAGGTGAGGAAGATGAGGGAAATGAGGAAGAATCAGAGGAGGGTGGATCATCCGAAGAAGAAGAGAGCTCCTCCGAAGACGAACCCCGGCGGAAATTCCTACGACCCACATTCATCAAAAAGACAGATCGCAAGACGAGTTCTGGAGCAGCAGCAGGCGCAACGTCGCTCATCTCAGCGGCAAGCAATGGAATCGTGTATGACGAAGCCGGTGAGCAAGAAGAAGCTCGGAGGCGAGAGATGGCAGATTTGATGATCAAAGATAAACTGGAGCGGGACGCTGCGGCTCGAGCGGCGGGGAAGAAAAGCTGGGATGACGATGACGAGGTTGTCGGGGAAGATGTAGTGGATGACACTGATGACGTAGATCCGGAGGCTGAGTTTGCAGCGTGGAAATTAAGGGAACTGAAAAGGTTGAAGCGGGACCGGGAGGCGATCGAGGCGCATGAGAGGGAGATTGAGGAGCGAGAGAGGAGGAGCAAACTTACGCAGGCTGAACGGGATGCGGAGGATGCGGAACGTTTGGCACGGCAGAAAGAGGAACGGGAGGAGGGGAGGGGGAAGGCGGGCTTCATGCAGAGGTATCATCACAAGGGTGCTTTCTTTCAAGATGACGAGACGGCGGAGATGCTCAGGAAGAGGGATCTTATGGGTGCCCGATACGTGGATGAGGTGAAGAATAGGGAGGCCCTACCGGAGTATATGCAGATACGGAATATGGAGAAGCTGGGAAAGAAGGGGAGAACGAGATATAAGGATCTGAAGGGGGAAGATACAGGGAGGTGGGGCGACTATGCGAAGCAGGATGCAAGATTCCTGGACAGGAATAGTAGACCTGATCTACGAAATGTCGACGAAAGGTTTCAACCTGACAGAGAAGGTGGTGGGAGGGTTGGACCGACAGGTGCGAATGCCAGTGCCGTGAGAGATCGCAGGAAGAGGAGCCCATCACCATATCGAGATCGAGAAGGGGAGAAGAGACCACGGCTGGAAG
>Ga0335072_10008112_pt1 | contig 15251 bp, 17 predicted proteins | sample Lox_Sample_21_FD_206725 | JGI IMG/M metagenome (GOLD analysis project Ga0335072, IMG submission 206725) | Soil microbial communities from Loxahatchee National Wildlife Refuge, Florida, United States - Lox_Sample_2.1 | ecosystem: Environmental > Terrestrial > Soil > Wetlands | place: USA... | reverse complement strand
GTTATAGAATCAAGGCAGTTGATTTGCGTAAATAAGCAGTTGTATCTAACAGATCCATTCCGTCGTAGGGACCCTCGTACTGCTCTGATTCACTATAGAGGGCGTCATTAGTGTTCTCGTCGTAGTGTACTTCTGCTCTAGGTTGGTCCATCTAGTAGCCCATGGAGCCACCGTGGTCTAGCCCTAGTACTGCCTCAGCGCTGTCTTGGTTTCCGCTGAAGCTTCATACTAGTATGGCGTAGATGCAACGTAAGCTCGCTGGAATGGAGGCCTGAAGTCTCAAGCTGACATGTTCGTATTACGTTGGGATTGAGGGCCATGTTTGCCTAGGGAAATCGCCGCAGAATCAGACACATTTTGTGGTACGGTGATGGTGAGTAGGTGGCGTTTCTGGTTCTGGTTCTTGGTTCTGGCCTGGTTTAGGGGCGTTTGCATTTGGCTGATACAGTGGGAACCTGTACTAGTACGTAGTATTGTGCAGATAGTTAGCACCACTCCTAACATTCTAACCACTGTTTCAGCCACTATTCAATCCGTTGTTCCAGCTGTTCGGAGCAGTAGGCTGAAACTGATTTGTATAGTGGGCCGGCTGAGAAGGAAACGAGGACTGATTTGAGAAACCACTGCTATACTTGTTATAGGCAGGCTGAGCGAAACGAGGCTGTTGTGAATACAGTCGTTGCTCAGGCTAGTAATGCCGTTCTGGTTGACGTGATCGTGAACCATAAGACGGGAATCAATCGAACCAGTTGTTCTGCTTCCAAAGTAGTATCCCAGCAAACTGTTCTAGTGATGTATCCTGTGACGGCTCATCAACAGTCTCACGAAAAGTTGTATCCCGGGTCTGTGCTGCGACTCGAATCCGGTTTGTGAACGTATATATGTTACAGTAGTAGACCATGCCGTCGCGGTCGACGACGTCGTTTTCGCCCCATTCTCGTGGCATATTTGGGTAGAAGTAACCGACTTCCAAGGCCTTTACGGACGTATTGCCATCAGCGCTCACTGTAGAGGCTGGTGGTGCTGGTGTCCTAGACGGAAGCCGTGGTCGGCGTTCACGTTCATCAAGCAGGTCCAGCATCATCTGCATAAGGTCACGCCGTTCTTCCACACCGAAACGAGACTAAGCCTGGCTAGCGGAGGCTTCTCCAGACATGCCGGCAGGTTTTGGGGCCGCTTCCAGAGCTGCTTCGTACTGGTATGAGGGTCGGGGAGCAGAAATCGAGGCCGTGGTAAGACCGTGGCGGGACCACGTTGGCGAGGTCAACTAAGGCCTAGTGGAAGTACGAAATAGTTGTACGTAGCTAAGAACGTGACTCAGCCCACTGGATTGGGAATGGTGACGTAATTGACTCGGTACGTATACAGTGTCATGGTAGCCTTGGCGCCGAATCTATACCGCCTGAGGCACCAAGTAAAAAATAGCTAATCGGCTTCTTCAACTCTCAAGGTCATTGGTCTTGCGTAAATCTGAAACCAATACTTCGTGCATTAAGTCCACGTGCATAATGAATGAGCGCAGAAGGCTTGATTGGGCAGCTCTTTGGTGAGAGGAGACGGGTAGTCACACCTTCAGGCTCTACCTTGAGCGGTCGGACTATGCGCGCTCCTACAAGTTCCGAACCGCCATCGTTTCGAGTCGCTCCCGTACCTGCATCTGCTCACCACCGCCACCAAACGTCCCTTGAGGGAATAATGTCCATCGAAGGAACGCCTGGTTCTTCAGAAGTTAAAACTTCAGAGCCTCAGCCTCTCGAACCTGCTCAACGTGACAGAGCAACACATATTTTCAATCAAATCGTCAACCACTGCGAGCCTTTGCAGCCTGAAGATGGACCTTACAAGCGAATTACTCTTGTTCGCGTCACATACGAATACGCACTCTCACAAGACAACTTTCTGAGATACTTCTTTCTCGATATGGAAAGAGACTTAGACTTCTCTGAAGCTTTATCTCTTTTCGCCGATTTTGATAGCTGGGATATACAACGGAAGAACGAACTTGCATCACGCTTATGTGCTTTCGCAGATTTTCTTGTGGGCAATTTCTTCCTCCCATGTAAGACAACCTTCGTTTGTAGACTATCAGATTAGCAACTGACATTGGAATTTAGTGAAAGCTTCAGCTAAAAAAACGCCCCAACCTACGCCTGCAACTCTTTCAGAAATTCAACTTTCATTAAATCCATCCACGAGACGAGTAGCTACCCTCCGAAGAGATTGCCTTATCCGTGACCGTTACCGGTGTGTGATATCTCGCGCATTTGATTGGAATGAAGGATTAAGACGTATCGAACTTGATAGAGACAATGCCAAAGATGATAATGGCAATTTATTGAAAGATGAGGACAAACGGGCTGAGACTTTGGAAGTAGCACACATACTTCCACATTCTTTAATGTCGTACAATGCTGGCGGCCAGACGGAATTAGTATGTTATTATTATGAATACAGTTTATTGTCATTCTACAACTAACTGAATCTTTAGAGCGATTCAAAAAAAGCGGCTCTTAAAATTCTCAATATGTTTGATCCTGGCGTTGTACGTTTGATCGACGGTCCTGACATTGATCGGCCAACTAATGCGATTACCTCGACCGCACATTATCATCAGCGCTTTGGTGATTTTGATATATACTTTGAGCCTACAACTGAAACACCGCATACTTACAAAATCATTTCAGTGCAATCACACAATCTTTTCCGTGATCCTATCCTCCCTGTTACTCGCACCCTCTATCTAACCGACAATCACATTATCGATCCACCCTCTCCTCGGCTCCTTGCCATTCACCGCGCTATTGCACTCATCCTTCACCTGAGTGCTGCTGGAGGTTATATCAATGATATTTTGAGAGATTTGGATGAACTGGATGTGAAAACTGATGGATCTACCGAATTAGGGCGTCTTATCGAACTGAGGTTGGGCGGTTGGTGGAATGGGGTGGTTCGTGTCTATTGACAAGACGAAAAAACCGTGCACATTGAAATACGAACATGCTCCATAGATTAACAGGATTGATAGATTAAACCGTCAAGCAATACATGCTGTAACCAACGACAACTGAGATTGTTGCTGGCCTGAAATGCAATACGATTAGAAGAGATAGTTGCTAGGTTTAATCAGTTGCTTAGTCAAAACCCATTTTGGTAATATTTATCACGTGAAGGCGACTGAGTAACAAATTCCTTCCCTGTAACCAATGGCGTGGCTAACTAACCTTTGTTTGGCATAGCGCCAAATAATGTTTCAAGCCACGCTTTGATTCCAATCGCCCTCGCGATTCCCAACTTTCTTTTCTTCATCCCCAAGTCAGCATCCGCGCAACCGTTTATCAATGACGCTGACGCGATTCAGCTCGGCTTCCACCTTCTCTCGATAGGCTAGTCTCAGATGTGAGTGGGTCCAACAGAGGGCTGCTAAAGTAATAGCTGCCGCTAGGATATTTCTTGCTATCGTATCTAATCCTTCCGTCCACCTTCAAGCGCAGCGGCAAACATAAATTCACGTCCTAACCCTCCTCCTTCTAGTCGATATGGTCCCGTGTCAAGCAAAACGAAACGTCGTAGAGATTCGGCGGTAACTCTTAGTGCTAATGGAGCAAGGTGAGCTATTTTCGTGCCTCGATGCTAGCGTACATTGACTGATTATTGATAGGGAAACGGCCTTAAGGTGTCAAGAAAGAGCGACCACAAATATCTTTGTCGAAAGAGCACACGCCTAGAAGAGATACAACGCCGCTAGGGGCAAACTATATCTAAGGACGGGAATACCAACCAAAGCAGCAATTTCCCTCTGCGACTCCCAATCGAAAACGGAAACGATCGCAAGAATTCGAAGATCCACCCGTTCGCCCTCCAGCCAAACCCCTTCAAAAACGACAGCGGACGTCTCAGGCAGGCGCTACCCTTAAGGACACATGTGCTCAGAAGGCAACGAGCGACGTCCCCAAGAACAAGATTAATCCAATCTAGTATTGGATTCAGAAGAAAAGCTAGCCTAAGGAATACTTCAAACAAGACGACCAGACTAGGAAGGATCTTGAAAAAGACAGCTGGATAGAAGAGTTCAAAGACGAGGACTGGTTTAGAGAACAGTTTGGAGATGTAAGCAGGATGAGCCAGTTCCTTGCAAGGCAGAAGTCTTCATCTTCCCTTCGCCGCAAAGACTCGGAATCGGACACCGCAACGCCTAGCGATCAAAAGCCGAGAGAAGCTAAAAGTATCCTGTATGCACGTCCAAGCTACGCAACCGTCCTTACGACCAAGGGCAGCTTTATGGACAAGTCTGACTTGGGTATCACGGATGCAAGCAAGAGTCTCTGCCAAATCTTACTGGAGAAAGAGCAGACAGCCCCTTGGGACTTGTTATTTCGCGATGACCTATTGGACAATACTTACTAAAAGATCCAAGATAGGAATGAGGCAAAGGTTATTCAAGATATTACTTGATTGATCGTCCCTTATGTGGAAACCCTGGCTACACTCGTATTGCTTAAGTAATGCTCACGAATCATTGGCGAAATTAGCGAAAACCACACAAGATTCTCGAATGTAAGTTCAATTCTTCCTCAATATTTACAATAAATTACTGCTATTCACAAACGCACATATCACCGACAGCATAATGGCTAAGGAAGTCATTGATCTGCTAGCACTGAAAGTGCATGGGATGCTGCGCATTCTTCATATGCCTGATGTCAAAGTCTTCAACAACAATGGATGACATTATCGTCTTGCCAGCTCCAGGCATGCCTTGACAGAACAACGTCTGCTTGCTTTGCTTGACCCAGTCCTAGAATTCATTCGACTTCCACATAGTCAATGGGTGTGAGCTAGTCTAGGATGGGTTATCGCTCTTGATCATCTTAGTGCCGTACCAACTTAACCACACTGTCTCTAGTAAGTCGCCTGCTGAACATATTCAACAAAGCAATATTCGCAATAATGCGGCTTCGAAGCTCCCAGATATCCTCTGGCTCCCATTTGAGTCCCTTCTACACTCTTTTCACCTTTTCGCCCCTGGTGGCTGAACCCAATTCACGATACTTGTCTAGTGTTTTTTCCAATTTCGCAAGAACATTGTGGCAACCGTCTGTCATGCAGTTCTATCTTCTGCTGGCCGGTGAGCTCTCGTTCTGGTAGAACAACTTCGACATCTTGAAGGAACAATCGAGAGGCTTCTAACCCTGTTAAATCATACAATGAGCATCGGTTGAACATCTGCTTGGATAACTTACTCATCGGAAATGTCCTTAAATTGGCTTGGAGCATTGACAAATTCCTTCTGGATCTTGTTGGCAAGCTCGATTGCCGTGATAAAGTCTCCTACACTAAAGCCAAAACTCATTGTGACCCTGAACAACATGGCGCCATTATTGCGCCATAGAAATGAAAGCGAATACGCTGATACTTGCAGATTGTAAACATGTTGTTGCCTTGAGCCTCGCGAGTCAATTTACGGTGCGGTCCAGCAGCTGAGACTCCCACGGAGACACGTCAGAGCTTGCAGGCGAGGCTCCCACTTCTGATCAAGATGGACAGGCAAAAGCTAAGACTGTCATTTACTTATAATCGGAGCGTAGATGACGAGATCTTGGTTTGGGCATAGCGAGTCTACCAAGAAGGAAATGGTTTTGTCAAACTGCGCGAAGTTGGGACGATGCAGTAAGTCGTCACAGGTTAGAAACGTGCGCATTACGCTGATGAACTCTTTTTCTGCTTTCCAGGCTCATTGCCGAAAAGACGACCCCAAATCCATGCGTTCTCTCTCGCGCACGAGAAAGGCCCTATGGTATCGCCTCGTTCGTCATCCTCGAATATCCAAGATTCATGTAGGTAATAGTTTTACTTTCCGACATTTGGCACAATCTTGTACAAGAGCAAGTAGCTGGCCTCACGCTACTCGCTCCGCCTCGAGAGGGTAATTGACGCTGAGATATGGCATAGTGTCGTGGATAAAGCGCATTACGGAGCTTCTGGAATGCTCCATGGTAAAGTATCCAGAGCATGCTAGGACCAACTCGAGCGAGTGGTCCAGCGTCGCTTTGCGTGCTCCGCCTTGAGAAGGCGGCCGTGTTGGGAATTGGGTTTGGCGACAGAAGAAAATTATAATGCAATAGAAATTCGTGACATTGTATTTTACCTCTGACCATAAGTAAATTACATCTTACTATGCAAATTTCTAGTAAAATCATCTTCTAGAAACAGGGCCTGGAACCCATAAAAGTCCTGAGGCTTGGGGGCTCCCTTTTTGCGTAACAACTGTTCCACTTCATTGTGTACTTTAAATGCAGCTAGTTGGAGGGCAGTTCATCCATAGTTATCCTCTGCATTCACATCAGCATTGTTCTCAAGCAGCAGCTTCACCACTTCAATATATCCATTCATTGCAGCAAAAGTCAGTGGTGTTCGACCATCAGAGTCCTGGGAATTCACATCAGCCTTGCTCGCGAGTAGCAGCTTTACTATCGCCTCATGCCCGTTCTCTGCAGCCCACGACAGCGGCGTCTGACTGTATTTATAGTCCTTGGAGTCCTGGTTCACGCCGTCCTTCGCGAGCAGCAGCTTCACCACCGCCTCCTGCCCCTTCTCCGAGGCCCACGACAGCGGCGTCTGGCCCCAATTATCCTTAGAGTCCGAATCAACACCATCCTTCGAGAGCAGCAGCTTCACCACCGCCTCGTTCCCGAACATGGCCGCCAATTGTAGTGCCGTCCTTCCATCGTAATCTACTGCGTCGACTTTAGTCCCATGGTTTAAGAGCAACCGCACCACAGCCTCCCGTCCGCTCGCTGCCGCCCAGAACAGTACCGTTATGCCTGTTGCAATAATGTCTGTGCGTCTGGACGATCTCCATGAATTGACCTACGAAATACTGGGCATAAGGCCTCTACTTATAGATAAATTGAGCAGTATCCTGATCCCGAAAGACGGGGACCTAATATACATCGCCTGACGCTGAGAGCGGCACGCAGCGCTGTCGTGTTTGCCTGCAGCGATGACGATTAAAGGGTCAATGCGCTTTATGCTATCCTTCATTGGGGGTTACTCCCAGTGCAGACTCTGCAAATGCTGGTCGCCCGCGGGTTTTACGGTGCCACATTGAGATGTACCACAACAGACCAAAGAATGGCGGATGGATTAAAGAGCTAACCATGTATCGTAGAGCCGCTATATATGTTTTACCGAAAATTTGCTAGAGATTTCGAGGATGCTAAAGACTCTTCACTATAGATTAGTGATATATGTTTCGAGAGTTCGATGTATTGCTACAAACCGAGACGCTGTCCAGTCGCTAATAGATCCTCTCATGCTTTCGGAAATGTTCAAATTGGTGTTCGCAGTTTAATCCAGGCTCTGTTTTGTCGATTGGATGCTTTATCAGGTGAATTGCGTTGTTGAGCTGTTCGTGCACGGAAAAAAGGGTATCTGAGTCACAGCGCGACTTCCCAAAAGTCTCATATCGCACGCTAACTGCACATAGTTCGGAACATAGAGAACGTACTTACGTCTATCATATTGCCAGGAAGGAATAGTTGGCGAATATAGAGCAGACTAAGAATTTGACCTAATTTTGGAGAAATTCACTACATCTCCAGATACGCAATCCATGTTCTAGAGGCCCTTTAAGTAAAATACAAATAAATGGAAGGAATTCAACAGGAGCGGAAAGCGAACTTATCAAGGGCAGATGCGCTGACAATGACGTTTGAACCAGTTTCGGTACATACTGCTTTGCTCCATCTTCCCTCACTTGACTCATTGCAATCATTAGCACTCTTCAAAACAACATTCTTCGCTTTTAGTGACAATGGCTGGAAATCTTCGAAGCAATTACGGGTGTATTGGGCGAGTATGGCTCGATAGTCATATGGCGTCTCCAGTTCAAGAGCCTTTACAACCCTCTTAGGGAATAAATTGAGTGAAAACGCCCAGCGAAGCTGAGGGAAAACCGCATGCCTATATAACAAACAGAGATGTATTGAAGTCTTAGTATTGTCACTGATTTGCACACGCTGATCTGGTCCTCCTTGATCATGTTCGTTTGTGAAACCTTGTTTCAACAGTACCTCGCACAGTAATTTGGAATAATCCTTGATGTTTAAACCTATGAAATTACCACGGGATTTGCGTCTATTTAATGGCGTCCTTCAGTAGGTCATATCGAAAACGTCTGGCGGGGACTGCTTGCTAATCTGTCTTGCCTAATCTCGGCACGTGTGCTTCTAATATTTGGCTAACCGTCCTTGATTTGGATGTCCTTCAAAACTAAAAAGGCGTGCACGATTGACGTAAGCAGGAGGTACTGTGACGCCCCATGATAAGCATGCCGTTGGAGAGTCGCAGCGTTGTGAATAGCTACGATCCCGTAGTCAGTAGGGCGATCGACATTGTCAGTTTGAATGTAATTTTCAATGGAAGCGACAATAACGGTTCCTATCCCTTTTAGCTTGAAAGTCTCCTGATACTCCGCAGTATTAAGGTAACTTAAGGCGTTGCTAATGCGGCTATGAGCACCAATTATTCCGGCCTCGTTGTAAAGTTGCTCTCCCACGCCTGAATCGAATGGAATTGTAACTGTATGCGCGACAATGCCATCTGGTGCCCGCTCCCTGAAAGCTTCTTGTAAGGTCTTCCCCTTAGACTTATTGGGCGTTGGGATTACAAGCGAAACTGCATCTCCGCAGTGGGGGTATCGATGAGGTTGGAATGGCGGCAGCCTGGGATCCACATGAGGCGGTATAATTGTCTCTGTACCTTTGAGATCTGGGACGCCATTCATAAGGCTATCCGCCATAACTTGGATAAACTCCTTTGCATATGACGCCTATACCTTTCCCAGATATCACTCACACGTGAGTCTCCGTAATTAGTGACGTCAAGGATAACAACAGCCGAAATGGGAAGATTCGACAAGCCTAAGAGTGAAAATGTTAGAAACAACTAGTTGTTCCAAAGATTACAGCTAGAATACCTGCAGTTACTATGTCAAAGCATATAATTTTCTTTATGACTCCCACTTGGTGTCGCAATTCCTTATTGTGGATATCCTGCCTCCCTGAGGGATCTTTATGTTCTTCGTCCAACATGGCCTCTGCCATTGCCGAGAGTGAGTACATATCCAACCAAATGTAGGTGCGGTGTCTGCCATGGCTTTGTAAAGTACTTTTTGTGCACGAAGGAGAGATGTAGGTAGTGGCGGGGTTCTATAATGTGTCAAATTGGCCTCAATAGTGCCTCGGGTAGAGTTAGACATTAGTCGGCATTAACGTAGTCAGATCATATACCACTAGAACGACGAAGGGGCGGCTAGGAGGAATATCAATGACATAATTTCTGGCTAATCAAACTGTTTTCGCGGCCAATAGTTAGTCCATTCCGCCCTCAATTGTGGGTTGCTTCCCTGTACGCGGCTGCCAGAACAATTCGGACACCTAAATTGAGCACTTTGAAGTAGCTGAAAATGAGCTGCAGCTCCTGAACCACCGAGTGCACCTTATCAGGTTTTTGGGCATTTAGGCTGCCTTTGTCAAACTGGGTGTAAAAAATTTGCCCCAAGGGCGTAAAGGTAGGGTGGATTCTTTTTGGGGGTTGCAGAAAGGCGCAGCTTTGCACCTTGTTTAAACTCTACAGGCTAAACAGATAAAGCATAAGTATACTGTATTAGAAAAACGTGTAACACTTTAGCCGAACTTTTATTAAGGCTTGGCACACGCCGTCTTTCGGCCTTACATGTACGCAACGCTAGGGAAACCTGCACGGAGGTATGAATGCCTGATTTCGCTTTGGGTTTCCCTAATGATTTCCTATTTGATTACGCAGTAGCCGGGAAGCAATTCACGAGAACGTAGGAATAGAGTCACGTGCATTCCCGATCAACGAGAGCATTATAACAGACACGTAAATAAAGCCCGAATTCACGCGTTGGAATGTGAATAGCATTAACAACAAACATGTAAGCTAAATAAAACCCGTAAACAATGTAGATAGCTGTAAAATCTTGTAGTTTTTGACTTCTCCTTGACAACAAGACACATCACTATATAGCTGTCTGATCAATGACGCTAAAGGGCAAAGGGGGACATGGTTTGGACATAGTTTGGACATGGTTTCACTATTGCGCGGACACAGTTTGGGCACGGTTTCGGAATCCATAGCGAATAGAGTGGGATGACGTATAGGGCCAAAACTGTCACTACATAAACCTCACCTGCAGGTAGTATACAGGAGATAAGCATGAATCAAACCCAGTTTTCCCCATCCTAGTGATATACCGAAGTCGTACTAACAATAGGCCTCCCTCAAACTTGCGGCCAGTTGGCTTGCGCCGCTGCTGCTGCCGCTGCTACCTCGTCGTCTTCTCCCCCCTGGTGCTCTTGCTGTTCTTGTTGCGCTTCCTGTTCTAGTACTTGCCTCTTCTGCGGTACCCCTTACTACTACTACCACTGATCCTTCTGCTCTAGCTGCGCCTGCTCTAGCCGCGCCTGCTCCACCTGCCTCTCCTGCTGCTTGTAGGGCAAGAGCCTGCTGCTGTTGCAACCTTAGCTGCCGTCCTTTTCCTCTAAGTCCCTTAGGTTTAGGACACACAAAGATCAACTTTGTCCTTATAGATATATAGCAAATACTAACTAGAAGAAGAGAATCACCCTTATTTGCCCCTAATATCGTAAGGCATACCTTGTGTAAGCGACTAGTGTGATCTTAGGTACAGATTGTAAGTCCTACTATGCTGTTTTTGGGCGGATACAAATGCATCATTGTCACGATAACTACACCCACCACCCTTTCCTAGATTCCCTGTTGCAACTGAATTTGGGTCGGACTGGGGTGTAGCAGCTGTTTAAAAGATTCGAAAGCTTGGGCGTTTATATTAAAGGACTGGATGGATATAAACTGGTGCTGAGATTGAGAGCTCAAACCTAGCATGTACGAGAGAGGAGCTTTGCCCTTGGCACCGCAGTCAAACGCAGCCCATTGTTGTGAAAATTTTTTTGTTCTTTTTGACCTTCTCCAAATTGTTTTGACAACGATTCTCTATGCTGTCGCAAACTCCTTCAGATATGCAACGAGTTTCTCAACACCAGATTCTGGAATAGCATTGTAATTTGACGCTCTAATGCCTAGAAATCCAATTAGTAACGATATTGAACCCTCACACTTCTGCCTAAGATTCATCTGCAAGATGCTTACCTCCAACGCTTCGGTGTCCCTTCAAACCTGTTAGTCCCCTCTTAACCGCGCCTTCCAAGAACGCTTTCTCGGCCTCGTCGATGTTTCCACCCTACTAATATCAGTCCTCAATCTCTAATACATCATCCCGGTGCAGAAAACATACCTTCGTCACCCGAAAACAAACATTCATCCTCGAGCGCACACTCCTATCCGGGACAACCTTATATATCTCCGGATACGCATCAAGCGCCTCATATAGCAATTTCGCTTTCCTCTCAGCCACAACTTGCTGTCCATCCACTTTATCTGGGAAAGTGGCGAGTGATTTCTTGAGCACTTGGCTGGCTATGTAAACACTAGGTAGAATTAGCAAAACCAAGGTCCAGGGCCTGGGGAAGTTAGGACTTACTCAAATATGCTCAGGGTGTTGTAGAGACTGTTGTTTTTTGCTATTACGGAATAATCGAGAACAGTGGGCGGAACTGGCATTCCAAGCTTGCGAAGAATCGTGGGAGAACAAGGTGGAGAAATCGGGGGTAGAAGGCTCTTCTTGATGATTACCACTGTGATTCCAGTTGAGCCCAGGTTCTTTTGCCTTGTATAATTTTAGCCAACTTGCTACTGAGTTTGGGGTCTTCCTGCGAAACCTACGCTCCAAAGAATATAACTGAGAAATTCTAGTCAGGGATTAGCAGAATGCTATTCAACGATGTTGAAATTTTCCATACCTTTATAGGTATCCGTCTTGACAAGATCGTTGACGAAAAGTCTCCAACGACGACGGGGTCGTCGTCCGATCCCGTTGGTTCCAGGACTTTTGGAAAGCCATTCCACTCAACACCATCAACCGTCTTAAAGGGAGTTCCATTAGCAAGAACCCACTGAATAAAGAGCTACTTACCTCATTTTCGCACAGGTACACCATAGCAGGCCTATTACCTAATTCCCAGGTCGATTCATCTGGAATCTTCCCAAACTTCCCATCACCGATCTTCCTGGCGTCGGTAGCTATGTTGACATACTCCGGCCCAAGCAGTCGGATAGCTTCTTGGCTAGCTTTCAACGACCATCTGTACCTTGCTATTAGTACAGGTACATGATTTCGGATTGACCAGGGATACTTTCGATCCGGTAACCAGATAGTCCAGTCGCAGCTCCGACTCGACTCTCTGCCGTAACTCCTTCAGCATATCATCCTCGCTAATCTCCTTCCCATCAACTCCGATCCCGAGCTCTTTCAGCATCTTTTGCCTCCGCCTCTCGATCCACGTCGATGTAATATTGTAGACCGTCGCGTCAAACTGGGCAGATCCTCCACCTTTAGACAGTCAGTCTATTGCAGGTAAGGAACTCAAGTATTGGAAACACCTTGCATAATTAAGATGTCGTGCGAAGGAGGTATGTCTAGGAAGTTTACTAGATCCGCCTTCATGGTATTCAAGATGTTCGTCGCCAGCTCGCTGCGATGGCTGTGCTCCGCCAAGCCCCTTGGCAAGTCAGTATGGCATGGGATAAAATGACATAGATCAGGACCTACGGATATGAGGTACTCACAATCCGGTATTGTCATAATTCAGCAAAGCTGCGGCTGCTGTAGCAAGGACGTCTGATGGAAGGCTCGCAGGGCCCGCCCCAAAGTAAAACACATCTTCTCTTTTCATTGTTGCTATCGTTTGGTTTAGTCGTGTCAGTCTGTAGGTGGTAGAGTTGTGTTGAAAATGACGCAATTTGAGGATAGAAGTGTTGCGATTAATCCTAAGGTTGTGTGTGCGATCTCGGCCTTTAGAGACCCACATACCGAAATAAGTTAGTCCGTCTGTCAACTCCTACAATCAAGCGACCACATTCATGTTGGCACATTGTTAGCAGCCGCAGGTGGCTTGTACAAAAGGTCAGCATCCTATATAGGCCTGCTCTTGCACCTGACGGATTTTAAGTCTACTTTAGGTGAAGTATGTTACCCGGAGGACTTTGGTGTGGAGACTAATAGGACTATCGTTCACGAAATCTTAGAGTGATACAGTATAATATACCAGACAAGCTAGATATGAGATGTGGTCTTGGAGGCAAAACAGCCCTGCATCTTGCGGCGGAGCGGGGTAATGTTGGTGTCATGATATAACCCTGTTAAGGGGTTGTTTGATAGCTGGCTTACCCCTGGTCTGCACCGAGAGGGCGGAGCACTAATATAAGTCTATGGGGTGGTCCTCCTTCTATAAGATAATAACAATCAATTCAATCAATTACCCTCATGTTCATGTGCTCCGCCTGTAAATCTTGACAGTTGGTATTTTAGCAGAGCATGTAAAATCTAGGGCAGATGTAGGTATCAGATCTGACACAGGTGAGAAGGCAGCAGATATAGAAAGAGGGCTATTCGAACGGTAAGCCATATTGAATAGGCTTTTGACATGGCTTGAGTAGTATTAGAACGCCCTTTCCACTTCGCATTGAATTATTTACGAGTTATATTCAAGAACTGGAGATAATGTGCTCAAAAGGCGGAAATAGACATTGAACAATGCATATTCATAGCTTCTTACAATCCAACGGGGAACGGCCAGCTTTATCTAATTGAGCTATTCAGTCTTATGCGGGAAAATGGTGTTGATATTTGGTACATAGAGATGAACTACTAGTGATTATCCTATAGGGCCTGATATTATCCTGCCGGTTCTGAGTAAGTAATCTGGTAGAATTCTTAATATTACGTCCAACAAATATGAGAAACTGTTTATACTCCTTTCCCTGCAATATTAGAGGCATTTTCGAAATCTTCGTGCCACTTAAATGGTCTCTGTTTCAGATCCTCCCCAAAGTTCGTGTCAACAGCAATTCTATCCTTCAAGCCCAGGACAGGGAACAAGCGACCCCTGACATTTTCGAAGACAAAATCATCTATTACAATTAGTAAAGGGACTAAGCCAGACAATAGTCCATCTATATTAGAGGCTACTTACTAATCCTTTGACCATTGCGGGTAAAGAAGATTGTCCGGGTATCAAAATTAACTCCACATCCCACAGTATCTTCAGGGCCAAAGCGCTCGGACATTCCTTCAGCCCGGGTTTTCGCAGACGTATAAAAGCCACCATCGTCACCGTGATATGCCCAGCTGTGTGAATTTGGCGCTTCTGGATTTGACCATCCCGGGAATATGAGGGAATATGTAGACGAAGTGCAAAAGCCTATACCCAAGATAGGGTACAGGTCAGGATGCAACGTGGGTTTTTCCCTCGGGAACTCAGAGATGTTTATTTCGTAGTAGTATTTGCTAATCCCAGCAGGTACCGGATGGTTCGCGAGAACGCACAAGCGGCGTCCTTCAGGGTGCTTAAGACTACGGCCATCATCCGAAATGTGGATCCATTCAAAATCATACGTGTAATTCCATCTTGTAGGCTTCATGCCTATCTGCGCTACTCTGCGTGACAAGAAATTAACGACGTCTGTGTGCTGAAATTGCTGTGCTAGGAGTAGCGGTGTCCACCCGTACTGGTCTGGTTCATTTAAGTCCGCCTTCGCATCAAGCAACCTTTCTAAGATAAGTTTACTTCCGTTGATAGCAGCCGTGATTAGAAGGTCCTTGCCTTTGGCCGCAGCAGTAGAGTCATGGTCTATTAATATGGATAGGGTGGTCTCGTACTTCTTGGATCCCATTTTTTCCCACTGTCCATAGCATAGCTCAAGGGCGGTCTTTCCCTTTGCTTCTAGCCCGTCTTTCAGCGTTGGATCAGCACCATGGTGCAATAGCAATCCTACGATATCCGCACGCCCGCGAATTGCAGCGCAATGCAAAGCATTACGACCTTTTTTCGTGTCCGCTTTATTAATAGTGGTTGTATCTGTAGGGTCAATCATGTTCAGGATCTTTTGTACGACCTTGACGAAACCATGGGCCGCAGCCTCCCTTAGCGGTGTCCTGCTACGTTTAGTGGACATATTAATCTCATCAAGCTTGCATTTCTCAAGGACCAACTTCTCCAATATGAGTTCAGCAGTGGCTTCAGAGGAAGTCAGCCGGGCCATGGAGCACAGACATGCAAAGAACAAGGGAGTCCTGCTGTGCTTGTCCG
>Ga0335072_10008111_pt1 | contig 15251 bp, 12 predicted proteins | sample Lox_Sample_21_FD_206725 | JGI IMG/M metagenome (GOLD analysis project Ga0335072, IMG submission 206725) | Soil microbial communities from Loxahatchee National Wildlife Refuge, Florida, United States - Lox_Sample_2.1 | ecosystem: Environmental > Terrestrial > Soil > Wetlands | place: USA... | reverse complement strand
TCCGCTGCGTACACAGCTGCTCCAGCCACTCGAACCCATCACCACCCCCCGCCTGCGGGTCCGGCTCCGGCTCAGATGTTTCTTCGAACATAGGTTCGATTATGCCATGGTCGGCCGACAAACGACATGTGATGTCTCAGGGCATCGATGACAGTTCTGTGTCGTGTCAGGACTTCGGTGACGGTAAGGCCCGTCGGTCTTCGCGCGCTTGCGCAACTCGTACAACGACTTGCGGGAAAGGCCGTGCTCGGCGCAGAACGTCGTGACCGCCCCGCGGGGCGCGTCATCGGGCCACTGCGAGATCGCAAGGCGAACACGAGGATCGATGGGTTCATTAACAGCCACCCCACGAGCGTCGGAGCAGAACTGTCACCGATGTCCTGGGAAATAACAGGCCGACAAACGACCTGACAAACGACCCAGCTTGCGATTAGTCCACGTGGATGGGCGGGCCGGCGGGTCGGCCGGCCGCGCGGCGGCGACGCGGGCGTTCCGGTGCCTCAACAGTCACCACTGCGGTGAGGTCGTCGGAGTCGGAGTCTTCGTCGTCGGAATCGGACTCGGACTCGGACTCCTCGACGTCGAGATCCTCATCGACGTCGTCAAGCTCATCGTCGTCATCGAGGTCCTCATCAACGTCGTCAAGCTCATCGTCGTCATCGAGGTCTTCGTCATCGTCTTCGTCTTCGGAGTCCTCGTCGTCGGAGTCTTCGTCTTCGGAGTCTTCGTCGGTGTCTTCGAAGTCCTGGTCGGTGTCTTCCACGTCGGTCGGACCCTGATCGTCGGGCTGACCAGTGAATTCCTCATCGGTCTCGCCGGATTCCCCGTCCTGGCCGCCAGCAACCTCCGAGGCCCCGGACGAGCCCGCGGCCATCGCCTTGAACATCGGGTGCTCGCCCGGCGCATGCGCGGGAACCTTGGCCACCGCTGGCTCGTCGGCGCGACCCTTCTTGGATCGCCTGCCTCGCCGACCGCCGGAGTCCGACTTCCGGCTGGCCGGCGGGGCCGCATCGACCGGGTCGCCGTGCAGCAGGATCCCGCGCCCGCTGCAGTTGGGGCAGGACGTCGAGAACGCCTCGATCAGCCCCGTTCCCAACCGCTTGCGGGTCAGTTGGACCAGGCCCAGCGACGTCACCTCCGACACCTGGTGGCGAGTGCGGTCGCGGGCCAGCGCCTCGGTAAGCCGGCGCAACACCAGGTCGCGGTTGGACTCCAGCACCATGTCGATGAAGTCGATGACCACAATGCCGCCGATGTCACGCAGCCGCAGCTGGCGCACGATCTCCTCGGCCGCCTCGAGATTGTTCTTGGTCACCGTCTGCTCGAGGTTGCCCCCGGATCCGGTGAACTTGCCGGTGTTGACGTCGATGACCGTCATCGCCTCGGTCCGATCGATCACCAGGGTGCCACCCGACGGCAACCACACCTTGCGGTCCATCGCCTTGGCCAGTTGCTCGTCGATCCGGTGCACCGCGAACACATCCGGACCCGGCACGCCCTCAGAAAGCTCAGCCGGCTCGTATTTAGTCAGCTTCGAAACCAGGTCGGGGGCAACGGAATTCACGTACTCGTTGATCGTGGTCCACGCCTCGTCGCCGGACACGACGAGCCCGGCGAAGTCCTCGTTGAACAAGTCGCGGATCACTTTGACCAGCACGTCCGGCTCTTCGTACAGCGCGACCGCCGCCCCGGCAGCCTTCTCCTTGGTCTCGGTCGCCGTGGCCTCGATCTGCTGCCAGCGCTCCTGCAACCGGGTGACGTCGGCGCGGATGTCGTCCTCTTTGACGCCCTCGGAAGCCGTGCGGATGATCACCCCGGCATCGGACGGAACCACCTCGCGCAGGATCTCCTTGAGCCGCTGACGCTCGGTGTCGGGCAGCTTCCGGCTGATCCCGGTCGACGACGCGCCGGGCACATAAACCAGATAGCGGCCGGCAAGTGACACCTGTGTGGTCAACCGGGCGCCCTTGTGTCCGACCGGGTCCTTGCTGACCTGCACCACGACGTAGTCGCCGGGCTTGAGTGCCTGTTCGATCTTGCGATCAGCCCCGCCCAGGCCTGCGGCCTCCCAATTGACTTCACCGGCGTAGAGCACGCCGTTGCGCCCGCGACCGATGTCGACGAAGGCCGCCTCCATCGACGGCAGCACGTTCTGCACGATGCCCAGGTAGATGTTGCCCACCAGAGACGCAGAGGCAGCAGAAGTCACAAAGTGCTCGACGATGATGCCGTCTTCGAGCACCGCGATCTGGGTGTAGCGCGCGCCGTGGTGCGGCGGCTCGCTGCGAACCCGGTCGCGGACCACCATGATCCGGTCGACGGCTTCGCGCCGGGCCAGAAATTCGGCCTCGGTCAGCACCGGCGGGCGGCGCCGTCCGGCGTCCCTCCCGTCGCGACGGCGCTGCCGTTTCGCCTCTAGCCGAGTCGAACCGTCGATGCCCTTGATCTCGCTGCTCCCCGAGCCACCAGAGGCTCCGGAACCATTGCCGCCGTTGTCGCCGCCCGCGCGCGGTGCCCGCTCGTGCACCACGGTGTTCGGCGGGTCGTCAGGCGACGGACTGTCGTCGTTGTCGTCGCCGGACCCCGACTTACGACGCCGGCGCCGCCGCCGGCGACGGTTGCCCGCCTCCGCCGAACCGTTCTCCTCGTCACCGTTGTCGGCGTCGTCGGAATCCTCGGCGTCCTCGGATTCGCCGGAGTCGGTCTCTTCGCTGTCAGCGTCACCCTGGCCGTCGGATCCGCCCTGCTCGCCCCGGCCACGGCCGCGGCCCCGACGACCGCGACGGCGTCGCTTGTTGGCCGGCCGATCGGCCTGCTCTTCCTCGTCGTCGCCGTCGGCGTCATCCACGGAGTCCACCGAGTCCGCGCTGTCATCGTCGTCGTCCCCGCCATCACCGCTGCCGCTGCTGCCGCGGAATTCATTGACCTCTATCGGCTGCGGGGCAACGAATAGCGGCATGTAGTGGGGCCGCTCGATCGCGGTCTCCAGCATCAGCCGCGACTCGGGTTCCTCGGACGGCTCGGTCGCAACGGGCACCTCGGTCGCAGGGCCTTCAGGGCTTTCCGGAGGTTGGGCGGCCAACATTTCGCGCACCCGGGCGGCATCGTCGCGGTCCACGCTGGAATGTGCGCTGCGGATGCGCCCGTCGAGTGCGCTCAACGCATCCAGCACCCGCTTGCTGGTGGTTCCCAGCGTTCGTGCCAGTGAATGGACTCTCAGACGCTCCGGCAGTTCCTGGTCCGGTGTGGGCTCATTTGCTGTTTCTGAAGATGGGGCACCGTCTACCACGTATTCTCCTCAAGCCCCCGGGCGCGTCGTTGCGACGCGGCCACGCGAGGGCTTCGCTATGTGCCCGGGTTACTTCTCCCGGGCTTGTAATGGTCTCGCGCCGAGCAGCTCAAAGAACCCACTCGGCGCCGTGCTGAATGATGGCTCGGCATGCCGCGCCGCATCGCTCGATCGCGATGGTCGCGCTTGTCTAAGTCTTCATTCGGGTGTCTGAAGCCGGTCCGGCGACGTTCACCCGCAGTCAGTATCCCACATCACTCGACGAGGTCATCCGTTTGTGAGTGGGGTGCCCCAGCAACCCCCCGTCCGACCGGGTCAGGCGTCGGGAAACCAGAGCGCGATCTCGCGCTGCGCGGACTCGGCCGAATCCGATCCGTGCACCAGATTGAACTGCGTCTCCAGCCCGAAATCACCGCGGATGGTGCCCGGCGTGGCCTTGTCCACCGGGTCGGTACCGCCGGCGAGCTGCCGAAACGCCGCGATCGCTCGGGTGCCCTCGACAATCGCCGCCACCACCGGTCCCGAGGTGATGAACTCGAGCAACGAGCCGAAAAAGGGCTTGCCTTCGTGTTCGGCGTAGTGGTGGCTCGCCAGGTCCTCGCTGACGTGTCTGAGCTCCAGCGCCGCGATGGTAAGGCCTTTGCGCTCGATCCGGCTGATGATCTCGCCGATCAGCTGCCTTTCGACGCCGTCCGGCTTGATCAGTACGAGAGTCCGTTCGGTCACGGCGCACAGCGTACCCAACGGACGGGCGGGCTCCCTTTCAGTCCCGGGTCAGTCCGGCGCAGACGGCCCCTGTTCCTGACGGCGGCGGACCTCGGCCCGCAAGTACACGATCAGCGCCCACACGCCGCCGAACAGCACGCCGATGAAGCCCACCCCCGGATACACGGCGAATCCCGCGAGCAACAGCGCCTGTACGCCCAGGTTCACCCAGATCGCCCATGGTCTGCGCTGCAGCGCGGCAAGCAGGACCAACAGCACGGCCATGCCGATCAAATAGCCCAGCGACGCACCCGTCAGCCCGCCGCCGACGGCGCCCACCACCGGAATCGCCAGCAACACCACGATCGCTTCGAGAAACAGCGTCGCGGACATCACCCCGGCGAAGCTCTTCCACGGATCAGCCGGGGTCTGGTCGCTCATTCGGGATCACGACCGAACAGGCTGCGAGCGGCGCCGGCGGTGACAACCGAGCCGGTGATAACGATCCCGGTACCGGAAAAGGAATCTCCTTCTGAAGCCGCCTCGTCGACCAGCGCGGTCGCGGTGTCGATGGCGTCGCGCAGATTCTCCGCGGTCAGCACCCGGTCTGGTCCGAAGCGCTGCTGCGCCGCCAGCGCCAGCGACTCGACGTCCATGGCGCGCGGTGAACCGTTGTGGGTCACGACGACGGAATCGAACACCGGCTCCAGCGAGGCGAGGATGCCGTCCGCGTCCTTGTCGGCCAGCACACTGAGCACCCCGACCAGCATGCGGAAGTCGAACTCGGCGGCCAGCGCTTCGGCCAGCGCGGCCGCTCCGGCCGGGTTGTGCGCGGCGTCGACGAACACCGTGGGCGCGCTGCGGACGCGTTCCAGCCGTCCGGGGCTGGTGACGGTGGCGAAACCGGCCCGGACGGCCTCGACGTCGAGCTGACGCTGCGCGCCCGCGCCGAAGAACGCCTCGACCGCCGCGAGTGCCAGCACCGCGTTGTGCGCCTGGTGTTCACCGTGCAGCGGCAGGAAGATGTCGGAGTACACCCCGCCGAGACCTTGCAGTTGCAGCACCTGTCCGCCGATCGCGATCTGCCGGCCCAGCACGGCGAACTCGGAATCCTCCCGCGCCACCGCGGCATCCGCGCGCACCGACGCGGCCAGCAGCACCTCCATCGCCTCGGGCACCTGACGCCCGATGACCGCGACGGTGTCTGGGGCACCCTCGGGCGCCCGGGTGATGATTCCCGCCTTCTCGGCGGCGATTCCGGCGATGTCGTTTCCGAGGTACTCGACGTGGTCGATGCTGATCGGGGTGATGACGGCCACGGGGGCGTTGATCACGTTGGTGGCGTCCCAGCGCCCGCCCATACCCACCTCGACCACCGCGACCTCGACGGGCGCGTCCGCGAACGCGGCGAACGCCATCGCGGTCAGCACTTCGAACTTGCTCATCGCGGGCCCGCCCGCGTCCTGCGACTGCCGGTCGATCATCTGCACGAACGGCTCGATCTCCCGATAGGTCGCCACGTACTGGGCCGGGCTGATCGGTCGCGAGTCGATCGCGATGCGTTCGACCGCCGACTGCAGGTGCGGGCTGGTGGTCCGGCCGGTGCGCCGCTGCAGCGCGGTGAGCAGCGCGTCGACCATTCGCGCCACCGAGGTCTTGCCGTTGGTGCCCGCGATGTGGATCGACGGGTAGCCGAGTTGCGGCGAGCCCAACAGGTCCATCACCGCGCTGATCCGGGTCAGGCTGGGCTCGATCTTGGTTTCCGGCCAGCGCTGGTCCAGTAGATGCTCGACCTGCAGCAGGGACGCGATTTCGTCCGGTGTGGGAACGGCGTCAGTCACTGCAGCGCAGCCAACCTGGCTCTGATCCGCTCGGCCTCTTCGGTCGCCAGCCGCTGCCGGTCGCGGATATTGCCCACGACGGCCTCTGGGGCATTGGCCAGAAAGGCCTCGTTGGCCAATTTGGCGGTGGTCGATGACAGCTCCTTTTGCGCTGCGGCCAAATCCTTTTCGAGGCGACGGCGCTCGGCTTCCACGTCGATGGTGCCCGACGTGTCGAGCTCGACGACGACGGTGCTTCTCATATCGGAGCCGACCCGAACCTCGACCGAGGCCGTCGCACCGAAATCCGGGCCCGGCGCAGTGAGCCAGGCCAACGATCTCACGGCGGCCACCTGGGTGCTCAGGTCGGCTTCGTCCACTCCACCGAGACGGGACGGGACCTTCTGCCGGTCCGCCAGGCCCTGATCGCTGCGGAATCGGCGGATCTCGGTCACCAGCTTCTGCATGTCGTTAATCCGCTGCGCGGCAATCGGATCCAAGTTGATCCCGGACGACGTCGGCCAGTCGGCGATGACCAGTGATTCCCGGCCGGTGAGCGCCTGCCACAGCGCCTCGGTGAGAAACGGGATCACCGGGTGCAGCAACCGCAGCAGCGTGTCCAGTACGGCGGCCAGCACGGCGGTGGTGTGCGCCATGCCGTCGGCCAACTGCGCTTTGGCCAATTCGAGGTACCAGTCGCAGAATTCGTCCCAGGCGAAGTGGTAGAGCGCCTCACTGGCGCGACTGAACTCGTAGCCGTCGAACGCCGAATCAACCTCGGCGCGAACCTCTTCCAGCCGTCCCAGAATCCACCGGTCGGCGTCGGTCAATGCGTCCGGTGCCGGGAGCGGCGTCAGCGCAGCGCCGTTCATCAGGGCGTATCGGGTGGCGTTGAACAACTTGGTGCCGAAGTTGCGTGAGGCCCGCACGGCGTCCTCGCTGACGGCCAGGTCACCGCCCGGCGTTGCGCCGCGGGCCAGCGTGAAGCGCAGCGCGTCGGCCCCGAACTTCTCCAGCCAGTCCAGCGGGTCGATCACATTGCCCTTGGACTTACTCATCTTGCGGCCGAACTCGTCACGGATCAGGCCGTGCAAAAACACGTCGGTGAACGGCACCTGCGGGCCGCGCCGGCCGTCGAGGGTGATGGCGTCGTCATCGCCGACGAAGGTGCCGAACATCATCATCCGCGCGACCCAGAAGAACAGGATGTCGTAGCCGGTGACCAGAAGGCTTGTCGGATAGAACTTTTCCAGCTCCGGCGTCTTGTCCGGCCACCCCAACGTGGAGAACGGCCACAGCCCCGCCGAGAACCAGGTGTCCAGCACGTCGGGGTCCTGCTCCCAGCCCGCCGGCGGCGTTTCGTCCGGGCCGACGCAGACCTGCTCGCCGTTGGGCCCGTACCAGATCGGGATGCGGTGGCCCCACCACAGCTGTCGCGAAATAGTCCAGTCGTGCATGTCGTCGACCCAGCCGAACCAGCGCGGCTCCATGCTGGCGGGGTGAATCACGGTGTCCCCGTTGCGCACCGCGTCGCCGGCGGCCTTGGCCAGCGATTCCACCTTGACCCACCATTGCAGCGACAGCCGCGGCTCGATCGGCTCGCCGCTGCGCTCGGAGTGCCCGACGCTGTGCACGTAGGGCCGCTTCTCCTCGACGACGCGGCCCTGCGCGGCGAGGGCCTCGCGCACCGCGACCCGGGCCTCGAAGCGGTCCATGCCGTCGAATTGCGTTCCGGTGTCGACGATCCGGCCCTTGGTGTCCATGATCGAGGGCATCGGCAACTGGTGCCGCAGCCCTATCTCGAAGTCGTTCGGGTCGTGGGCGGGCGTGACTTTGACTGCGCCGGTGCCGAATCCGGGGTCGACGTGCTCGTCGGCGACGATGATCATCGACCGATCCACAAACGGGTGCGGCAGCGTGGTGCCGACCAGGTGGCGGTAGCGCTCGTCGTCGGGATGCACCGCGATCGCGGTGTCGCCCAGCATCGTCTCGACCCGAGTGGTGGCGACCACGATGTGCGGTTGCGAGTCGTCGAGCGAACCGTAGCGGAACGACACCAGTTCGCCCTCGACGTCGAGGTAGTCGACCTCGAGGTTCGAGATCGCCGTCTCGAGCACCGGCGACCAGTTGACCAGCCGCTCGGCTTGATAGATCAGCCCGGCGTCGTAGAGCCGCTTGAAGATCGTGCGCACCGCCCGCGACAGGCCCTCGTCCATGGTGAACCGGTCGCGGCTCCAGTCCACGCCGTCGCCGAGGCGACGCATCTGGCCGGCGATGGCACCACCGGACTCGCGCTTCCAGCCCCACACCTTGTCGACGAACAGCTCACGGCCGAAGTCCTCTTTGGTCTTGCCGTCGACCGCAAGCTGCTTTTCCACCACGCTCTGGGTGGCGATACCGGCGTGGTCCATGCCGGGCTGCCACAGCACCTCGTACCCCTGCATGCGCTTGCGGCGGGTCAGGGCGTCCATCATGGTGTGTTCCAGCGCGTGGCCCATATGCAGGGTGCCGGTCACGTTCGGGGGCGGCAGCACGATCGAATACGCCGGTTTGGCGCTGGCCGGGTCCGCGGTGAAGTAACCCGCTTCCAGCCACTTCTGGTAGATCGGGCCCTCCAGCGCAGCCGGGTCCCACGATTTGGGTAACGAGTCGGCGGCAGGGCGTTGGCTGGCGGTCACCGGTCAAGTCTAGGAAACGGCGACAGCGGCGTAGCAGGTGCGCTACGCCGCTGTCGCCGCGATCAGGGCCGCGATCAGGGAATCGTCAGCACCTGCCCCGGCTGGATCAGGTCAGGATTGCTGATGCCGCTGGCATCGGCGATGACCTGGTACTTGCTGCCGTCGCCGTAGAACTGCTCGGCGATGGCCCACAGGGTGTCGCCGGAGACCACGGTGTAGGTCCGCGCGGCGGGTTCCGGAACGGGCTCGCCGGCGGCTTCCTCGACCGGCGCGGCGGCCGCTTCCGCGGTGTCTTCCGGTCCGGTGTCAGTGGCCGACTCCGAGGCGGCCTCGGGCTCGGGTGGCGGCGGCTGGTCGGTCTCGGTCTTGGTCGACCAAGCCGCTCCGTTGCCCGAGTAGAGCACCAGGTTGCGGTCGTCCTGCAGCACGAGCCTGACGTCCTTCTTGCCCTTGGTGTCGGTGTGCCACACCGGCTTGTCCGCCGTGTAGAGGACGAAATTGCCGTCGGGCTGCACTTCGGCGCGCACCACGTCCTGGCCGTTCGTCGAGCTCGACCAGATCGCGGTGCCGCGCGAGGCGAGCACCAGGTTGCCGTCCTCTTGCAGGGTGAGGCTGTAGGCCCCGTTGGCCGAGACCAGCGATTCGCCCCTGACCAGCTTCTGGCCTTCGGTAAGCGTGTCTGACATGGCTATTTCTTCTCCAATCCGTTGTCGTTATCCATGAGGCCGGTCTGAGCGCCGGACGTCTGATCTTGATTGGGCCTGGGCATCACCTTCTCGACGCAAATCGAAACCACCCCGAAAACGAAAGATGAACACTCCGAAGTGGAGTGCGCTGTCGAGCTACTTCTTGCCGCCGAGCAGGCCGCCGAGAATATCGCCGAGGCCGCCGCCCTTGCTGCCCAGCACGCTGCCGAGGATGCCGCCAAGGGATTTGTCGCCGCCGCCACCGAGGATGCTGCCCAGCACGTCGCCCAGGCCGCCGCCGGAGGCCTCTTGCTTCTGCGGGGTAGCCGCGGCACCACCCGAGGTGAGCTGTTTTCCGATGTAGGCCAACACAATCGGGAGCACGACCGGCAGCAACTGCTTGATCAGTTGGCTGTTGCCGACACCGCCCTGGGCCAGCGCCGCCGCCACCTGGTCGGTGTCGTTGCCGCCGAAGAGCGAGGCGACCGCCTGGTGCCCGTCGCTCTCGTCGACCTTGTCGACACCCCCGCCGGCGTCGAGCAACCCGCTGGCGGCGTGACTGCTGGCCGCCGACTCGATCTTGCTCGCGTGCTCGGGGTCCTCCGAGTTGTGCTGTAGTCCTCCGAGCAGCACCGGCACCAGCGTGTGAATCGCGCTGGCGACCTCGCCTTCGTCGGCTCCGAGCTTGTTTGCGATATCAGAAGTGGGGATTTGAGCGTAAAGATCGTCAAGACCGGCCATCGTTGCAACCACCTTCGTCACTGAAATGCAGAGCAAAAGCCATGTACGAAATACGACACTAGACGCACGCGATCTGGATCGGCACCCCTAGGAGCAAGCCGATTTCAAGTAGCCGGATCAGTCCAGCCGCTCGGTCTCCAGCGATACTCCGGCAGCCGGGAACCGGGTCAACAACGCATCCCCCATCGCGGACGCGGGTGTCAGTACGCCACGCAGGTCAGAGAGCTTGCCGCGGTCGGTTGCCAGAGCAAGACCGCACTCCCCCAACAGCACCGCGGTGGCCTTGTAGCCGGGGTCGCCCTGCTGGGCCATGCGCACCACATAGCGGGCGCCGCTGGTCGTCGTTGTGTAGGTCTCGGTCCGGTAGTAGCCCTTGTCCCGGGTCGCCTCGCTCGGACCGGTGCCGGGCTTGGGGGCGACGCGCTCCACCAGCCCGCGCGGCAGGAGCCGGAAGTAGCGGCTGCCCACTGCGTTCATCGCGTTGCCGACCCCGCTGATTACCGCCGACGCCACCGGCGCCACCGGCGAGGACCCCAGGCTCATGTTTTCGCTGTACCGGAACCGCTTACCGTATGCCCAGTCCAGTAATGCGTTGCTGCGGCGCACGATTCGCGTGTTGGTGGGCGCCATCAGGAATCCGGCGGTCCACAGTCCTTTCAGTTCCGGCGCAATCTGACCGCCACGGCGCCACGGCAGATCGGGCTGCCGGCCGAGTTCGGGCTCGGCGCCGCGGTCGGTGCTCAGCGTGTACGGGTCGGCGAACTGGCGACGCAGGTCGGCGTCGCCCGAGACCGCCCGCAGGAGTTCCAGCATCGACGCGACGGTCCCGCCGGAGAACCCGCCGGCAAAGGAACGCACCACGAAGTCGGTGTCGGTGAGCTCGCCGGCATCGTCCTCGCGTGCCGCAAGGTACAGCGCGTACACGCTGAGATCCGACGGGATTGAATCGAACCCGCAGGCGTGCACGATGCGGGCGCCCGTGTCGACGGCCTGCTTGTGGTAGAAATCGATGCTTTCGCGGACGAACGGCGGCTCGCCGGTTAGATCGGCGTAATCCGTACCCGCCTCGGCGCACGCGGCCACCAGTGGCAAGCCGTAGCGCATATAAGGGCCGACCGTGGTGACGACCACCTGCGTCCGGGCGGCCATCGCGGCCATCGTCGACGGCGATGCGGCGTCGGCGGTCAGTACCCCCCAGGATTGCGCGGCCTCCCCGAGGCTGTCGCGGATCTCGAGCACCCGTTCGGTTGACCGGCCGGCCAGCGCGATGCGCGCGTCGCCGCCCGCCCGGGCCAGGTATTCGGCGGTCAGCTTCCCCACGAAGCCGGTCGCCCCGTACAACACGATGTCGAATTCGCGCGGCGTAGCGGTCACCGGCCCGACGCTACTCCGGGACTATGTTCACCTGATGGCGCGGATCGTGGTCATCGGCGCGGGTATCGCCGGCCTGGCAGCCGCGGTGGCGCTGCAGCGGCGTGACCACGACGTCACCGTCATCGAACGGCGCACCGACACCTCCACCGGCGCGGCTATCAGTATCTGGCCCAACGCGCTGGCGGCGCTCGACCGGCTCGGCCTGGGTGATGCCGTCCGGGAGGCCGGCGGGCGCGTGGCAGGCGGTGCGCTCCGCTGGCGCGACGGCTCGTGGCTGCGTCACCCGGCGAGCGAGATCGTCATTTCGGCGCTTGGCGAGCCGTTGGTCGTGATCCGACGCTCGACGCTGCGCGACATCCTTACCGCGGCAGTGCGCCACGGCGGTATCGAGCACGGACAGGCCGCCGGCGGACTCCTGGCCACCGCCGACCGCATAGAGATCAAGTTGTCGGACGACACGGTCCGCCATGCGGATGCGGTGGTCGGCGCCGACGGCACCGGCTCGATGGTGGCCCGCCACCTCAACGGTCGACTGAACAACCGCTACGCCGGCTATACGGCATGGCGCGGGATCGCTACCTACGCCCTGGACCCCGAACTCGCCGGCGCGACGCTTGCGCCCGGGACGGAAACCGGCCACGTCCCGATGGGACCGGACCGCACCTATTGGTACACCACCGAACGCGCTCCCGAGGGGCAGCTTGCCGCGGAGGGTGAGTTGCCGTACTTGCGGGCCAAGCTGGCGGGATCGCCCGAACCCATCCCGGGGATTCTGGCTGCGACCGCGCCCGACGACGTGGTGCGCAATGACCTCTATGACCGCAGTCCGGCACGCTGCTGGGCGCGAGGGCCGGTACTGCTGGTCGGTGATGCCGCCCATCCGATGCGTCCGCACCTGGGCCAGGGCGGCTGCCAGGGAATAGAGGACGCCGCGATTCTGGGGGCCTTCGTCGACCGGACCACCGAACTGTCGACGGCCTTCGCCCAGTTCGCCGCCTTCCGCCGACCGCGGATCACGTCGCTGGTGCGTGAGTCGGCACTGCTCGGCCGGATGATCAACCTGCGTCCGGCGTTCCTGAGTGCGGCAGCCTTGCGCGCCAGTGGGCTGGTGCCCGAGACGCTGTTCATCCGCCATCTGGCTTCGGTGGCATCAGGGTCGGCGTTCGAGTTGCCGCCCTGGGCCGACGGAGGTAGCTGAGTCCGTCTGCCGATCACTCGTGTCGTCGCCGCAGAAAGCACAATGACCAGGCACGTTTGACCGCGATCGGGCAAATATTTGAACTTGGCATGACTTCGACGTGCACAGTCCATATCTTCGCTGAGCGCCCGGTAGGGTACCGCGTCAGCGTCGCTGGGCGAGCGTGGTCGGCAGGGCCACGTGACACGCAGTCAGTACCGGGGGGTGAGGCGCGGTTGTCAGTTCTTTCTATTGCGCGTGCTGTCGCCGGAAATTTGTGTGCCGTAAACCCAGCGCCACCACCGCCCTTCGGGCACGGCGGTGACCCATCTGATCGAACCCAAGAAACTCAAGAACCCAAGAAAGACGAATAACTGATGCCCAACACCTTCACTAAGATGTTCTATTACCAAGTGGCCGCGGAACCGCGAATCATGTTAGCGCACAAAGTAGCCTATTCCAGCTACAGTGGCGGCAGCACCACGACATACCGCCTTACGCCAATTGACCGGCGCCCCGCGTCCGGCTGGCAGAATGTCGAAACCCAGTGCGGCGTTTGCAACCAGATATTCGACCTCAAGGTCGCGGCGCCGTCAGTTGCAAAGTTTCATTTGTGGATTTGGCGGCTCGTCGTGGTCGCGACGATCGCGCTGTGCGTCATCGTCGTGCTGACCATGAAGGGCGGCAGCGCTGCAGGTTTGATCATCATGGTGTCGTGCTTCTGGCTTATCTACCCTATGCACAAGGTGGAGGTCGAGGACGGCGTCCGGCTCAAAAGCTCTTCAGATCATGCGTTGAAATATCCTCAGAAGCAAAAGCAAAAGCAACAATCTCAGGCTTGAGAAGCGTGATGGCATGAGTTTCAGCAAATTATTCCATTACGAAGTCGGCAATCAGCCGACGATCGCGATCTCGCACATGGTGCCCGCGCGGGAAAATTTCAACCGCGGATACGGTTACACGATGATTCGACTACAAAGGCCCTCTGAAGGTTGGGCGAAGCATTCAATAGCGTGCGAATCCTGCGGAGAACCGATTGAGGTCGACCTCGCAGATGTGCGGACAACAAAGGTGAGACTTTGGCGCTGGCGACTGTGGTTTGTCGCCTGCATTGCAGCAATAGTCTTATCGTTCGTATTGACCGTGACCAGGACATGGGGCGTGGGGTTTGCAGTTACCGGAATGCTGCTGTCGTGCACCATCGTCCCGTTCGCGGCCTTGGCGTTCTTTGGCACTCTCGACAGCGAAGACGGAGTAAAGATGACAGCCAGAGCCCACGAGCTGAAATATCCCGAAGGCCGGCCTCCGTCGCGGTAGTCGCCACGAGTCCTGAGCCGGCCAGGCGTCGGCGACGAGAAATGCCGGGCGCAAAGCGCCCGGCATTTACCCCTCGTACCGCTGGTTGACTAGCCGCGTCGGCCGCAGACCGGCCAGGCCCCGATGCCCTGCGAGTGCAAGACGTTCTCGGCCACCCGGATCTGCTCCTCACGGCTCGCGCCGTTCGGGGAACCCGAGCCACCGTTGGCGTGCCAGGTGCTGGGGGTGAACTGTAAGCCGCCAGAGAACCCGTTGCCGGTGCTGATGGCCCAGTTTCCACCGGACTCACACTGCGCGATGGCGTCCCAGTTGACGCTGTACGCCCGGGGAGCGGGCGGCGTCTCAATCGGCGGCGCCTGCGCGGGCGGCGGAACGTTGGGGTCGAAGCCGAGCGGCGCCGGCGGCGGCGGCGCGTCGGGCGCCGGCGGGGCCGGAGGCGGCGGGAGGTTCGGGTCGAAACCGGCCGGCGCCGCGGGCGGCGCGTCGACCGGCGCCAGAGCCTCCGGGACCGGGGGCGGCGGCGGGACGTTCGGGTCAAAGCCGGCGGGAGCCGGAGGCGCGGCGTCCGGCGCGGGCGGGCCGGCTGGCGCCACGTTGTTGGGATCAAAGCCCGTCGGGTCCGCATTCGCGGTAGCGGCCGACGGCAGAGTCACGAGCGTCCCTGTGAGCGCTGCGACGATGAGCGTCTTACGGACGTTCTTCAACAGTGTTCCTTTCGCGGTTGCGCGCGCCAGAGCCAGCCCACGCTGTGGGTTGGGGTGCTGTATCTATGCGAAAACTGCTTGCTCTGGGACGTGCCGTCTCGTTCAGGCACGGCAGCGGGGCATTAGATCTGCCCGGCGGTCCTAACCGCCGGCCGCGGCGACTCCTGCAAGCTCTAGCCGACCGCAACCCCGCTCACACGCGGGTCCGTGGATTCAATTTTCTGGTGTGCCCGGCGACGGGCTATGGCAAGACGGTACGAGACTGGAATGCATTCGTCATCTCGGGTGCGCGGATATACCGCTTCTATAACGAAGCGATCACGACGCGGCCGAGGAATGGTTATTGCAGGTCAACAGTGTGTTTGCGACCCGTATCAATCGATGGCCGCCGCGTCGTTATCGTGAGCCGAATCACGCACATTTTGTGAGCTGGAACACGGTTTTTTGCCCACCAAGCCGCGGCAACCGGCTTCGGTTACGGCCCCTCAACCCGGCCGGGTAGGGCCCACCTTCTGTCCACCAAACGAACAGTGCCACTTCAGTATTCATCGCATGGAACGCCCTCATCTCGCGAGCTGCGCAGACGGCGACCCGCGCCATCGGGAACCGGGCAAGGCCGCGCCGGCGGCTGGGCCGCCAATTTCAAACCAGCAAGTTTGCTGCAATACCGGCCGCCAGTGGATCGGCGGATATCCCAAAGCACCGCCGTTGCAACACAATTCGAAGCATGCCGAGGGGGCAGAGCTGAATGTATGCGCAG
>Ga0335072_10008109_pt1 | contig 15251 bp, 11 predicted proteins | sample Lox_Sample_21_FD_206725 | JGI IMG/M metagenome (GOLD analysis project Ga0335072, IMG submission 206725) | Soil microbial communities from Loxahatchee National Wildlife Refuge, Florida, United States - Lox_Sample_2.1 | ecosystem: Environmental > Terrestrial > Soil > Wetlands | place: USA... | reverse complement strand
GAGCCGGGGTGCGCTCCCACGCGCTCCCAGTCGCTCCGTGATCTCCACTGTTCCGCCTGTAGCGCCCGGGTTGAACTGTGACTAGAGCAGATCGCACTTGACCCAGGGCAAGTCCACCCCCGCACCGATCTGCAACCCCGAGCAGCGGAGAGGAGGCGAAAACATGATGAAAGATGACAGGCTATTCCTCACCAGTGGCGAGGTGGCCGCACGACTGCGGGTTAAGCACAGCACCGTCCGGTGGCTAATCCGCACGCAGCAACTTACGGCAGAACACATCGGCGAAGAATTCCTCATAGAGAAATCCGACCTGGCCTCGTTCATCAATGCTCACACCATCCCTGCCCAGCGTAAATCCGAAGGCGACGGATAGAAGGAATATTAAAAGCGGCAAAGACGAGACAGCTCGGGTGCCGCCTAGCGCGGACGATCGCCTAGTCCTCGTGTCAGCGGGCAAAGGCCACGCTGGAGTCAATGGCCGGCTAGGCCTGGGCAGGCGTTGACTACGTCGGCGCCGACGTTTATTCGAACTGTTCGATGAGTTCAGGGGGCAGCGTGCCCGCCAGCACGTCGCAGTACGTGCGCAGCGCCCGGCGGTGCTTGTCCTGGCCCGCGGGCGTGAGGACGAGATTGATTCCCCGGCGGTCGTCGAGGCAGTTGCTCCGCTGCACCAGGCCGTGCCTTTCCAGCCTGTCGGCGAGCCGGGATAGCGCGCTCTGGCTGAGGTGTACCGCGTCGGCCAGACTCTGGGACCGGCAGCCGTCAGGCTTGCTGGCCAGGTGGTCGAGCACCTCGAAGTCGCTCACGCCGAGCCCGTGCGACTCGCCGAGTTCACGTTCCAGTGCGTTCCAGGACGCGACCTTAGCGGAGATGAGCACGCGCCATGCGGCCTTCACCGCTTCGTCGCGAGCCTGGAGCCCGGACTCCCCCGTGCCGCCTGACTGCGGCTCCGGGTTGGCCCGAGAGGCTGCGCTCGTGGTCATGGACGAATCTTACCCGGTACGCCTTATGCTTGCAAGTACATTAATTGCACTTGCAATCATTGCACGTACATACATATAGTCAGAGCATGGCTTCTTCCCGAGGCCAGCGGGAGCCGCTGGCCGCCTCAACAGAAACCACCTGGACACCCCAACTGTGGGGAATCCTCATCGTGCTCGGGGGCGCACTGCTGCTCGACGGCCTCGATGTGTCGATGGTCGGAGTCGCGCTCCCGTCTATCCGTAGCGCACTGCACATGAGCACTTCGTCGCTGCAGTGGATCGTCAGCGGATACACGCTCGGCTACGGCGGCCTGCTGCTGCTCGGCGGACGTGCCGCCGACCTGCTCGGCCGCCGCCGCGTGTTCGTCGCCGCGGTCGCGGTGTTCGCCGTCGTGTCCCTGCTCGGCGGCCTGGTGTCAAGCCCGGGCCTGCTGATCGCGGCCCGCATCATCAAGGGCATGGCGGCGGCGTTCACCGCCCCGTCCAGCATGTCGCTGCTGACCACGACGTTCCCTGAAGGCCCGCTGCGCAACCGGGCGTTCAGCATCTACTCGGTGTTCGGCGCTAGCGGGTTCTCGCTCGGCCTCGTGTTGTCCGGCCTGCTCACGCAGGTCAGCTGGCGGTGGACGCTGCTGGTGTCCGCGCCGGCGGCGGCCCTCGTGCTGCTCGGTGCCGTGACGCTGATCCCGCGGGGCGAGCCGGGCAGCCGCGCCGGCCGGGCCTGGCACCGGTTCGACCTGCCCGGCGCGGCGGTCATCACCGCGGCCGTGCTGCTGCTCGTCTACACGGTAGTGGACGCTCAGCAGGCTGGCTGGGGATCTGCCCGGACGATCGGCTCGTTCGCCGCGGTCGTCGCGCTTGGCGTGGTGTTCGCGGTGACCGAGACGCGCAGCACCCATCCGCTCGTCCCCTTCGGGATCTTCCGGTCGGCGCCGCTGCGCCGGGCGCAGATCGGGGCGATCACGCTGTTCGGCAGCTATGTGTCGTTCCAGTTCCTGCTGACTCAGTACCTGCAGTCGCTGGCGCACTGGTCGGCGATCTCGACAGCGCTGGCGTTCCTTCCTGCTGGGGTAATCGTGCTGGTGCTGTCGCTGCGAGTCGCCGGGCTGCTGAACCGGTTCGGCGCGGGGGCGCTTGTCGTTACTGCCTTCGCCGCACTCGTGGCCGGCTACGCCGTGTTCCTGAGGGCAGGCGTGACGCCGGATTACCCGGGGGTGATGCTGCCGTCGGTGATCCTGCTCGGTGCGGCGTTTGGATTCGGCTTCTCCGCGCTGACCGTGGCCGCGACCTCGGGGGTACGGAACGAGCAGCAGGGACTGGCTGCGAGCCTGTTCCAGACCTCGTTCCAGGTCGGCGGCGCGGTGGTGCTCGCAGTGGTCACCGCGGTGATCGACGCGGGCGGCGCGAACACGCTCACCTCGCCTGTGGCGGCGCTGTCGGCGTACCGGCCTGCTCTCTACCTGATCACCGGCGTGGCGGCGCTCGGCCTGCTGGCCGCCCTGCCCGGCCTGCGGCGCCGTGCCGTTAAGGTCCCCGACGACGTGACCGAGTTTCCCGCGGCGGAAACACCCGCGGCCCCAGAGGCGGAGGCGGTTCGAGCCGCCGGCCGGTAGCGCCCCGAAAGGCCGGCGGCGGCCAGCGGTCCGGGACCGTGCCGCCGCCGGCCTGGCGGGCCATGGGCTACGCGGCCGGCACCCCTTGGCGTTACTCCTGGCTGTACCCCGCGCCTGGCCCACCTGGCTGCGTGCCAGGCTTGCCCTGCTGCGGGGGCGGCTGCTGTGCTCCCGCGCTCTGCTGGCGGGGCTCGATGAGCTGCTGAGCGGGTCCGGTGCCCTCGTATTGAGCCCCGCGACCCTCGTACTGAGTCCCTCCGCCTGCGTACTGAGTCCCGCCGCCCGCGTACTGAGGGCCGCCCGCTGCGCGGTCAGTAGCGATCACCAGCGTCCTGGCCAGGTGGTCACCGATCCGCTGCCGGTCTCGCGAGCACAGGATGACGATGAAGCCGAGCAGGCCGGTGAACGGCCATGTGTACGGGATGGCGTCGAAGATCAGGCAGATCCAGCGGATGGTCAGCTGCACCATGTTGGCCGGGCCGCCTCCCTTGCTGATGACGCGGAGACGGAGCAGCTTCATGCCCAGTGTCTGTCCGTGCTGGCTGTGCGCGTACATGACCCAGTAGAGGAAGCCGATCAGCACGAAGATGGCGAAGGAGATGATCCCGCCGATAACGTGCCAGAACGTACTGTCGCTGTGATCGAACGGTATCGAGACGAGTCCGGGGATGACCCCTACGAGGAAAGCGTCGATCAGGTACTGCACGACCCGGCGCCCCGTCACCCGGACCTCAGGCCTTGTTACCGGACTCGGCCATCCAAGCTGGCTTCCCGGATCACCGCTGGGCTCTGAGCCGCGCCCCTGTGCGGGGACGGCACCGTACTGCGTGCCGCTGTACTGTTCCTGATTTGGAACGCCGGCCTGCGGCGGCGCTCCGGGATGTGTGCCGTGCGGGGTACTGCCCTGCTGGGCAGCCCCATCCCCCTGTGGCATGGTGCCCATTGCTGCGAACCCCCGATCTGCGGTAATGCTGCCGTTTTCCACCAGCTTTCGCCGGCCCCGCCGCTAGGCGCCTTTTCATACCCAGGCAAACACACAGAACACATCAGGCACACAGAACACATCAGGTCCGCTGCGAGCTCTCGCCGTGACCGGGCGATTGCCCAGGCCCTGCGAGCGCCTGCGCAAGCTTGGCCAGGACAACCGCAAGGAGGGCGGTTCGTCGCTGGTGAGCACGGACACTAGGTCCGCTTCGTGGCCCAGGAGAGGGCGGACCGTGGAGTTGATGAGAGCGTGGCCGGCGGCAGTGAGGCGAACGGCCTCACCGGTGGCTCCGGCGCGCTCGGCAGGGCCACTGCGGCGCGGTTCCGCGCCGAGGGGCTTATCAGCGGGCGCGACGCCGCCCGGCTCGCCGCCGCGGCCAAGAGACCGGAGCGCAGCCGCTCACCTGCGACGCCGCCGACCCGCGGCAGGTGACGCGACTGGCCCGCGAGGTCGACTCCGACCTTGACGTGCTGGTCACCATGGCAGGCGGGAACAGCGACTTCACCACGCCCGCACAACCAGGTAACGGCGCAGCACCCAGCCCGTGAGCGCGTGGCGCGTGGATCGCCTGCCGACGAAGCACGGGAGCCGTGGGGGGCGTCAGACAATGTGGGAGTTCGAGGCTGTCGGAGTTCTAAGGGAGAATAAATTCCCGGTCATAAGGGCCAAATCGTTGGCGAGTGAATTATTGGTCTCTCGCCGCAGACGGCCAAAGAAACGGTACAACCGACGCAGCGCAAGAGCTCTTTTACTTCCGTACGGCTGGCGTCTCGATTCGGATCAGCGGCGCTCGTTCACTGCCTCACGTTCGGCAGCGAATGCTCGCCTGAAACTGCTCCGCACAGAGATCACAGGTCACTGTTGGGGCACTAGCCGATGTAGGTCAGTGAGTCCTGAATGGTCTGGCTGCCGCAACTGTAATCGCCGCTGCCGGGAAGCCCGATCCCGTCCTGTGCCTCCAGGCTTTTCGTGCAGTGCCGCCAGTCAGCGTCGTAGCCCTCATTATTGGTCGAATACGAGAAAGTGAGGCTGAACTGGTACTCGTCGGCCGAGATCTGCTGCGGAGTGCTGACGGTGGGGTCACCCGCTCCCAACTGCAGCGTCCCTGGCTTCGTGGCCGTCCCAGAGGCCACGTAGTTGATGGCGAAGTACGTGTATATAGGCTCGGACAGCTGAGCGCTCAGCGCGGAAGCCGGGACTATGACGGTCACTGTTTCATGGGATTGGCATTGCGAGCCCGAGCACTTCGATGTGTTGCTCCCGGGCTGGTTCATGACCACGTAGACGGTGCTGGTCGCCGAGGTCGCGAGCGGCGCGCTCGCGGTGCTGTTGCGGAACACCTCGACCGTGTAGCGGGTGGCTAGCGTCGGCGTCACCGCGAATGTGTACTGGGCGGTCGTGCCCGACAGGTCCAGAGCGGCCGAGCCGGCTAGCGCCGGCGGGCTGGTAAAGGGAAACTGCTGTGCGTACAGTCTGGCCACCTCGCCGCTCACCGCGTTGGTGACCTGGGCGCTCACCTGAGCGCTGGAGTCCGCGCCGTCCTGGTACATCACGAAGACGTTGCCGGCATCCGCCGCAAAGGCGGAGGAAACGCTGGCCAGGACTCCCGCAGTGGGGCCGCCCGGGGCACTCGGGGCGCTGCCCGAGCCGGCCTGCGGCGCCGGGCCGACCGTGGCTCTCACCGACGCGGACGCACGCCCGGACGGCGATCTGTGAGGGGACGCGCGTACGCCCCGCGATGCCGCGCTCTGCGATGCCGCGCTCTGCGATGCCGCGGCCTGCGATGCCGCGAGGGCTGACGAGCCGGCCGTTGCCGGCCCCGCCGACAGCCGCGGGTGCCCGGCCGCCGGACTGCCGGCCAGAGCGAAGGCGGCCACAGCGGATGCCGCCGCGATGACCGCGACCGAGGCCAGCGCCAGACGCTTGCGGCCACGGCGTTGCGGGCTCCATGTCACGCCGCCTGGCAGCGACCGGCCCGAGAGCTGCCCAGGCCCGGGCGATGCGGCGACCGCGGTAACGGTCGGCGGTACGTCGGGGACGTCGCCTGCCGGAGCATTATCGCTCGGGTCCTGCCCTGGTGAACCTCCGGGATCCGCAGTTCCGCCCGGATCTGAATCACTCACGGCGTACCGGCGCAGGTCCCGGACGATCTGCTCAGGAAGCCAGTCGGCTGTCAGGGCCGTCCCGCTCAGCTCTGCCAGGACTTCGCCGGCGGTTGGCCTGTCACCCGGATCCTTGGCCAGGCAGCGCTCGACCAGGGGCCGCACCGGGGCCGGCAACTGATCAAGGCTTGGCTGCCCGTGGACCACACGGTAGATCAGCGCGGCGGTCGACCCGGTGCCGAACGGTCCTTCTCCCGTGGCGGCAAAGGTGAGCACCGCGCCCAGGCTGAACATGTCGCTTGCCGGTCCGACCTCACCCCCCTCGGCCTGCTCAGGTGACATGAACCCTGGCGAGCCCACGACCGCCCCTGTATGGGTCAGGACGCTCGCCTCGGCGGCACGGGAGACTCCGAAGTCGATCACCCGCGGCCCGTCATCCGCGAGCAGCACGTTCGAGGGCTTCAGGTCCCGGTGCACCACGCCCGCGGCATGGATGGCATGCAGCCCTTCCGCCAGGCCCGCGGCCAGCGCCAGCACGGTCCCGGCCGGCAGTTTCCCGTGGCCGGTCACTACCTCGGCCAGGGACGGCCCGGCGACATAAGCGGTGGCCAGCCACGGCATCTGCCCGTCTACGTCCGCGTCAACCACCAGCACGGTGAACAGGCCGCTCACCTTCCGCGCCGATGCGACCTCCTGCCGGAACCGGGCACGGAAGTTCACGTCCCCGGCCAGGTCGGCGCGGATGACCTTCACCGCAACCGGCCGGCCGCCGGCCGACCGCCCTAGGAACACCTGCCCCATGCCGCCGTTACCCAGCCGCCCGAGTAGCCGGTACGGCCCGGCCCACCGCGGATCCCCGGATTGCAATCCCTCCAGCATGGCCGCCCCCCGACCTCATCAGATAATGAGCCTATTTATAGGGAAACGCCCTATAAGACCGCAACCTGATCGGTCGCAAAAGCGACCAGACGGCCGTCCGCCTTCCATTGACCGCACCCCGCGTGCGCGGACCAGTACCGGCAGCCTCAGGTGTTCCCGAGACGGTTTCGCGAACAGGGAGAATTGCTTTCCGGGGAGGTCAGCCGCTTCCGTTCGGGATGGCGTTAGGCGGCCATCCGGGCTCATGAGCCAGGTTAATGCGCACGTGCTTGTGGACTCTGGGAGCGGGTCCTGCCGGCGGCGCTCGACGCACCACCCGTTCGGCATAAGACAACGAGCTTGCGGACGCGGCGGGCAACGCTGCGAATGGCCCGGTCGATATCGGTGCCGAACGGGTTCTCGTGCACCAGGTACGTCCAGGTAGAGGTGGGGCGCTTCAGGCCGATGGCCTCGAGATCGACGCCGTCGGCAGTGATCGGGGCGGTCAGGAAGGTCTGAGCGGACTGCGCCGCCGCCTCCTCCAGCAGGGCGCGGAATGCGCGGATCGCTTCCCTGTTGAACTCATTCAGCGGGACGGTCCCGCGGGCCAGGGCGCGCAGGTGGATGCCCTCGCGGAGGTCCGCCAGGAAGGCTAGGTGCTCCGCCCAGGCCCGGTCCAGATGGAACAGGACGATCTGGCGCGCGGCGTTGGCCAGGATGGTCCTGTCGATGCCCGGGCTCAGCTCCGCCAGGCGCTCCGGGCATTGGCGGGCAAGCGCGGACAGGGCGTCGTCGGCCCGTAGCACCCGTTCGCGATGGTGCAGGACGATGTGCCGCTGGTCCTCGACGAGCTTGTTGTACTGCCATGTGTTCCGGTGGATCTCCAGGTTGACGCCCTCGGCAACGCGTTGCGCGTGGGCCAGCATCCCGTGCGCCCTTGAGTCAGGGACTTCGGCCGGCGCCTCGCCGGGTGCGTACTGAAGGATCAGCTCGTCTTCCACGCTGGCGAAGAAGACGGACCCGCCCGGGTCGCCCTGGCGCCCGGCGCGCCCGCGCAGCTGCTGGTCGAGCCTGCTGCTCGTGTGCCGCCCGGTGCCGATGACGTACAGGCCGCCCAGCCCGGCTATCAGGTTCCGGTCCCCGCCCGTGCCGCCGAGGCGGATGTCCGTCCCTCGCCCGGCCATCTGGGTGGACACCGTGATCGCGCCGTAGGCCCCGGCTTCGGCGACGATGGCGGCCTCCTGGGCATCGTTCTTGGCGTTGAGCACGGTGCACCGCAACCCCGCGCGGTCGAGCTCGCCGGCCAGCCGTTCGGACTCGGCCACATCGAGCGTGCCGATCAGGACGGGCCGCCCGGCGGCGTGCGCCGCCGCCACCTGGCCGACGACCGCTTCCTCCTTCTCCCTGATGGTCGGGTACAGCCGGTCGGGTTCATCGGCGCGGACGCACGGGAGGTTCGGCGGGATCACCGCGATCTCCAGGCCGTAGAACTCCCGGAGCTGCCCGCCGGCCGCCACCGCGGTCCCCGTCATACCGCAGATGGTCCGGTAGCGGCGGACCAGGGACTGGATGGTGATGGAGTCGAGAATCTCGCCGCTCTCGCTCGCGGCCAGGCCCTCCTTGGCCTCGACCGCCGCGTGCAGGCCGTCGGGCCAGCGCTGCCGCCGGGCCACCCTGCCCCTGGACTCGTTGATCAGGTGCACCGCGCCGTCCCGCACGATGTAGTCCACATCGCGCTGGAGCAGCGCCTGAGCATGCAGGGCCACGTTCAGCCGGGTCAGCGCCTCGGCGTGCTCGGTTGTGTACAAGTCGATGCCGTCCAGCGCCTGTTCCGCGGCCCGTGCCCCCGTGCTGGTCAGGGACACGTTGCGGCCGTCTTCGTCGATCTCGTAGTGCTCCCCGGGGTGGAGCCCGGCCGCGATCCGCGCCATCTCGCGGTCGGCGTCCGCGCTCTCCGCCGCGCCGGCGAGAACCAGCGGCACCCGCGCCTCATCGATCAGCACCGAGTCAGCCTCGTCGATCAAGACCACATCCGGATCACCCGCGACCAGATCGGCGACGTCGGTGACCAGGCGATCTCGGAGCACGTCGAAGCCGAACTCGCTCACCGGCGCGTAGGTGACCTGGGCCGCGTAGGCACGCCGCCGTTCCGCCTCCGTTGAGCCCTGACCGATCCAGCCGACGGTCACGCCCAGCAGGTCGTAGACCGGGCGCATCCATTCGGCGTCGCGGCGGGCCAGGTAATCGTTCACCGACATCACGTGCACCGACCGGCCCCGCAGCGCATATCCAGCGGCGGCGAGCGCACCGGCCAGGGTCTTGCCCTCGCCGGTCGCCATCTCGGCGACCAGCCCGGAAAGCATCGCAAGCGCGCCGAGCACCTGCACGTCGTAAGGCCGCTCGCCGAGTGCCCGCCGCGCTCCCTCGCGGCCGCAAGCGCAGATCTCCGCGTCGTCACCCGCCGCTTGCGCCGCCGCCGCCAGCTCGCCATCCGTCAGCCCGCGCAGTCGCTGCTCATGCCCGCCGACCTGGGGCAGCAGCTTCCAGAACGGTGCCAGCTCCATTGTTCCCGGCTTCTGCAGCAACCACCGCACGATGCTCGAAATCTGCACGCCCGCACAACGTCTCGCTACCGCTCCGGGTTCCGGCTACAGGCTTTCGCCTCCTGGCCAGGCAGCCTCCCAACCCCAGGCCGGTGCGCGGCAGCGGGCCCCTGGGTGCCTTGACGGGCGAGCCGATAAGGCACCACAGGCACTTGTCCGCTGCACCCGGTCAGCCGCGCACCAGCTCGCGTAGCAGGGCCCCGGTCCGGGCCAGGGAAGCGGCGGAGTCCGGCCCGACGCCGAACGGTTCCAGCCGCACGTCCGTGGCTCCGGCTTCGAACAGCGCCCGGACGTGCGCGGCGACCCTTCTCTCATCGCCCGCAATGATCACGTCCGCGGGCCCGGCCGCGCCCCCTTGGCCGAGGATGCCCTGGTAGGCGGGCCGGGAGGCATACCTGGCATACAGCTGCGCGGCCGCCGCCCGGGCCTCGGCGACGTCATCGTGGACGGCAACCGGGAGCCCCGCAACGATCCGCGGCTCAGGCAGGCCCGCCGACGCAGCAGCCTGGCGGATCCGGGGAGCCACGTGCCGCTCGATCGCGGCCGCGTTGGCTAGCCACAGCAGCGTGCCCGCGGCGAACATGCCTGCCACGCGAAGCAGCCGGGGGCCGAGCGCGGCGACCAGCACCGGCACCGCGGCGTCGCCGGCCAGCGGCAGCGGGCCCGCGTCGACGCGGAACTCCTGCCCGTCGAATCGCACCCGCTCCCCGCGCAGCAGCGGCACGACGATACGGACGTACTCCTCGGTGTGCCGCCCGGGTGTCGAGTACGGCAGCCCGAGCTGGCCCTGGACGATCTCGGGATGGGACGGGCCCAGACCTAGCGAGAACCGTCCGGTCCCGCCGATCGCCGCCGCGGTGGCGGCCGCCCGCGCGGCCTGCAGCACGGGATGGCAGGCATAGGTCTGGAGCGCCGCCGTGCTGAGCTCGATGACTGAGGTAGCCCGCCCGGCGGCCACCATCGCGGCCAACGGGTCGCCAAGCAGTGGGCTGGCGTACCACAGGCTGGTGAAGCCGTCGGCCTCGGCCCGCTTGGCCTGCAGGACAATCTGCTCGACGCTGGTCCCCGCGGCGGACAGCCCGATTCGCATACCAAGACTCCTTTGCTGGACGACAGGCCGCGGGGGTCTTGACGGACCCCGACGGGCGCTCTTATTTTGTATGACATCTCGACATGCAGGATAAGCAAGTCGCTTGGCGGGATAAACCTAGATCTTCCCTCAACCGGGGGAAGCACGTTGGACATGGCAACGACGCCGCGAGGAACCGTTCCTGCGCGATGTCCGCCATGGCCCTAACCGGAGGACAAAGCGCAGATGAGCAACGTGCGGGACCAGGCCGGTGCGGCGGCCCGGCAGTGATCACCGCGACCGAGCTGACGGTACGGTACAGTCCGACTGATGGGCCGACTTCGCAGCGCAGAGACCGATCAGGGTCCGGCGTCAAGTCCGACCTCGATCCAGTCGGTCGAGCGGGCGGTGGCGCTGCTGCGCCTGTTCCTGCCCAACGTGCCCTCACTTGGTCCTACGGACATCGCGCAGCTCAGCGGCATGTCGGTGTCCACCGCGCACCGCTACTGCTCGGCCCTGCGCAAGGCGGGGCTGCTGCGCTACGACCCGGCGACGGGACGGTACGGGCTCGGCGGCGGCTGCATCGAGCTGGGCCTGGCGGCTGCGGAGAGCCTGCCAGTGGTGGATCTCGCCCGGCCGCTGATGCAGGAGGTCGTCAGCCGGGTCGACCGGACGTGCGTGCTTGGCGTCTGGGACGAGGAGTCCGTCCGGGTGGTCGAGGTCAACGATCACACCTCGGCGACCGCCCGTGTCACCGTCCGGGTGGGGGCGCAGTTGCCGCTCTTCGATTCCGCGCAGGGCCTGTTGTTCCTCGCCTTCGCCCCCCGGGTCCGGCAGCGGTTCGCCCGCAGGCCCGAACTGGGCAAGCTGGCCGACCGGATCGAACAGGCGCAGCGGGACCGGTGCGCCCTGTCGGAGTCCACGGCCGGCCCGATGTCCATTCCAGGCGCGACGACCGTCGCCGTGCCGATCTTCCTGGGCGACCACATCGCCGCCACAATGGCCGTCATCGGGTCGACCGAGAGCATGCCCAAGTCGACGGATTCCCCCGTCGTCGACTTCATGAAGGAAACCGCGGCGCGGCTGTCCCGCCAGCTCACGGCCTAGCCAGCGCGCCCGCCGGGCGTTCCCTGTTTCACCTGCACCTGGCCGCCTGCCATCAGGCCGCCAGTCTGTCCGCATTCAGTAAGGAGTTCCGCAATGCCCTATGACGCATCCGACGCACGGTCTCAGCTGTCGTCATCGTCCGGTGCCACCGCGGTAAAGGAGCCGCCGTCGGCGTATGCCGGCGCCGAGTACCTGAAGTTCTATGAGATTCCGCCCACCGAGACGACCGTCGGCGCCAAGACCTGGATCGGGCGCGGTCAGAACTTCGTGCTGCTGTACAACGAACTGAACGGCGAGCTTGAGTTCAGCCGGACGGCACAGCCGGACGAGTGGGTCATCCTCATGCCGGATAAGGCGGTCACCGCGGACGTCACGGCCGGCGACGAGAAGCTGACGACCGAGGGCGACCACCTGATCTTCGTTCCGCCCGGTGATGCCACGGTGAAGCTGAGCGGCACCGGACGGGTCATCCTGCTGCTTACCAACAAGGCCACCGACCTCACGGCCAAGGCGATCAACGCCGGATCGTACGGGGCGCACCATCCGAACGTTGCCGACCTGGAACAGTGGCCGGACCCGGTGGGCGGGTTCAAGCTCCGTTCCTACAGCCTGGACGTGCCACCCATGGACAACCCGCCCTTCCGGCTGTTCCGGTGCACGACGTTCATGGTCAACTACATCAAGCAGCAGGAAGGGCCGCGCGACCCGCAGAAGCTGTCCCCGCACGTGCACGACGACTTCGAGCAGTGCTCCCTCGTCATCGACGGCACCTACGTGCATCACATCCGCTGGCCGTGGACCACGGACCTGGACGCCTGGCGGCCCGACGACCACGAGCACTGCGAGAGCCCGCACATCTGTGTCATCCCGCCGCCGGCCATCCACACGAGCCAGGCCATCGGAGCCGGCACCAACCACCTCATCGACATCTTCTCCCCGCCGCGGGTCGACTTCTCCAAAATGGCCGGCTGGGTGCTGAACGCCGACGACTACCCCCCGTCGGCCGCGGTCTGACCGCCTGGCTTCCAGTCCCGACGGCATCTGGCAGTGCCGCCGCCCGTTAGCTGACCCGTCCCGGCAGGCACGCCGCCGGGACGGCCCCCTTCCCCCGATCGCGCCGCAGGAGGCCGTCTGATGTCCTTGCCGGAGAAGGTTCCCGGCTACGACGAACTGCTCGCCGGGGCCGACGCCCCGCCCGGTGCCGCCTGGACGGTATTCGGGGACGGCGACCAGCTTGGCACCTTGAACTTCCTCACCCCCGCCCGGGTGGCCCACGCCGCCACCCTGGCGCGGCGGGGAAGGGTGATCAGCCTCGACTACCCGGTCAACGCCTTCGAGCCGTACCCGTCAGGAACGCGCTTTCCGATGGAGCACCACGTATTCGCCAACAACATGTTCCACCGCGACGACTACGTGGACCACCTCTACCTCCAGGGCACGTCGCAGCTGGACTCGCTACGCCACATCGGTCACCCCTACTACGGCTTCTACCAGGGCTACCGCCCGGAGCAGATCAGCGAGAAGACCGGTTACCTCGGCATCCACCACATCGCTCAGCGTGGCGTCGTCGGCCGGGGCGTGCTGCTCGACGTGGCTCGGTTCATGGCCGGACGCGGCACCCCGCTCAGCCCGCACCGCAACGACCGCATCACCGCCAACATCCTCAACGCCACCGCCGCGCACCAGGGCGTGGAAGTCGGGCTTGGCGACATCGTGCTGATCCGCACCGGCTGGGCTGGCTACTACACCAGCCTGAGCGAGGCCGAGCGAGCCGAGTACAACAAGGCGCGCCGGTGCGCGGGCCTGGCCCAGGAAGCGGAGACCGTCCGCTGGCTCTGGGACCACCAGGTCTCTGTGGTCGCGGCCGACAACCTGGGCGTGGAGGCGTCGCCGCGCAACCGCGACACCGACCGCGACTTTGAGTTGCCCGACCAGGAAGTACCGGCCAAGGGCGTAGACCACAACGGCATGCTCCACCGGCCGCTGATCCCGCTGCTCGGCATGCCGATGGGCGAGCTGTGGGCCCTTGACGAGCTGGCGGCGGACTGCGCCGATGACCGCATCTACGAGTTCCTGCTGGTCTGCAAACCGCTGAACATCATCGGTGGCGTCGGGTCCCCGCCCAACGCCACCGCCGTGAAATAGGACACCGACATGGATCTGCGCATCTTCGTCGAACCGCAGCAGGGCGCGTCGCACGCCACCCTGCTTGCCGTCGCGCACGCAACCGCCGACGCCGGGTTCTCCGCCTTCTTCCGGTCGGACCACCTGCTGGTCATCGGCTCGTCCGACGGCCAGCCGGGGCCGTCGGACTCGTGGGTCAGCCTGGCCGCGATCGCCGCCCGGGTGCCGGACATCCGGCTGGGCACCCTGGTCACCTCGGCCACCTTCCGCCACCCGTCGATGCTGGCGATCGCGGTGGCCAACGTGGACGACATCTCCGGCGGCCGGGTCGAACTCGGCATCGGCACCGGCTGGTACGAGGCTGAGCACCGGGCCTACGGCATCGACTACTACTCCGGCTTCGGCGAGCGCTTCGACCGGCTGGAGGAGCAGCTCGAGATCATCACCGGACTGTGGCGCACCCCCGCCGGGCAGACGTTCGACTACACCGGCAAGTTCTTCCGCCTCGAAGGCTCGCCCGGCTTGCCCAAGCCGGTCCAGTCCGACGCGGCCGGGCGGCCGAGCGTGCCGATCATCATCGGCGGCCGCGGTCCGAAGCGCACGCCGGCGCTGGTCGCCCGCTACGGTTCGGAGATCAACATCGGGTACTCGCCGCTGCCGGTAATCCTGGACTACTACGCCACCGTGCGCGCGGCGGCCGAGGCCGTCGGCCGCGACCCCGGCGAGCTCAGCTACTCCACCATGCAGACGCTCTGCCTGGGCCGGACCCGGGCCGAATTGGAGCGCCGCGCGGCCGCCATCGGGCGCGACCCGGAGGACCTGGTTGAGAACACGATGTCGGGCTCCCCCGCCCAGGTCGCGGAGAAACTCGCGCACTGGGCCGAGTCCGGGGTCGAGCGGGTCTACCTGGAGGTGCTCGACCTGTCCGACCTTGACCACATCGCGCTCGCGGGCGCCGAGCTCATCCCGGCGGTCCGGTCGCTATGACCAGGCCGCAGCCTCCGGCACCCGCTGTCCGCCCGGCGCCCTGCCCCGGCCGGCCGGCCACTCTGCCGGCCTTCGACGACCTGCCAGTCGGTCGCAGCGGAGCCCGGCACGCCTGGCACCAGTTCGGGCAGGATGACAACATCGGCCTGGTCAACCTGCTCACCGCGGACGTGGTCCGGCTAGCGGCCGGGCTGGTCCGGCAGGGCAAGGTGTTCGCGCTGAACGCGCCGGCCGACCTGTTCGACCCGGCGCCGTTCGGCACCCGGGGTGCTCCGCGGCACCATACCTTCGCCATCCGGCGACCGCACTCCACGGTTGTGGACGACGTGATCGACAACTTCTACCCGCAGGCGTCCAGCCAGTGGGATTCGCTCGCGCACGCCTCCTTCGACACCGACACCTTCTACAACGGCGTCAGCCAGGCCGATATCCAGACCCGGCACCGCAACACGATCGAGCACTGGGCTCGCCGCGGCATCGTCGGGCGGGCGGTGGTCCTCGACCTGACCGACGGAAACCCGGGCTACGTGCCGGCGGGCGATACCGCCTTCGGCGTGGCGGACCTGGAGCGGTCCCGGCGGCGGGCCGGGCTTGAGTACCGCGACGGCGACATCCTGCTGCTGCACACCGGCTTCACCGCCTGGTATGCCGGGCTAGACCAGGCCGCCCGCCAAGCCGTCCCCCGGGACCTGGCCGTCATCGGCCTGGAGCATTCCGAGGCGGTCTGCCGGTATTTGTGGGAGACCCACGCCGCCGCCGTGGCCACCGACACTCTCACGCTCGAGGTCTGGCCGCCCGACCACAGCGGGCGCCCGTACGG
>Ga0335072_10008108_pt1 | contig 15252 bp, 13 predicted proteins | sample Lox_Sample_21_FD_206725 | JGI IMG/M metagenome (GOLD analysis project Ga0335072, IMG submission 206725) | Soil microbial communities from Loxahatchee National Wildlife Refuge, Florida, United States - Lox_Sample_2.1 | ecosystem: Environmental > Terrestrial > Soil > Wetlands | place: USA... | reverse complement strand
GATGAATTTGGCGCCGATCTGCGGTACGCTGCGCGGATGTTACGCAAGAGCCAGGGATTCACCGCGATTGCGGCGGTATCGCTGGCGTTGGCAATTGGAGCGAACACGGCAATTTTTTCGCTTTCGAAGGTCCTCCTATATAACCGCTTGGCGATTCCTCATCCGGAGGAACTCAAGCTTCTCCGCTGGACGGGAGACGATAAGGTTGTTGCGCAATCATTCTGGGGAGATTTTGATAACACGCCAGGCCGGGGCATTGCGAGCAGTGTCTTCTCGTACCCGATCTACCACGAGATGAGCCTGCATCCGGCAGGAATGCAGAGCCTTGCCGGTTTCAAGGAAGAAAGTATGAATGCCACTGTGCGCGGAACGGCCCGCAACGTTGATGTGGCGATGGTGACTGGGAACTACTACGACACTCTGGAAGTTCACCCCCAGATGGGACGGGCCATTCAACCGTCCGATGACGTGGTGTCGGGTTTGGGCAATGTGGTGGTGATCAGTGACAGCTTGTGGGGCCGCGAATTTGGACGATCTTCAGAGGCGATTGGCCAGACAATCACACTTAACCAGTTGAAGCTGTCGATCATCGGAGTCAATCCGGGGCACTTCACTGGGGCAAAGAATGTTCTGGAATCGCCTGATCTATTCGTTCCCATCAGCCTTGAACCATTGCTTCGCGTCCAAAGGGAGAGGAGATCGGACCTTGCGAATCCAGACTTCTGGTGGGTTAATGTGGTCGGTCGCGTAAAGCCGGATGTGGCGGAAAGCGAAGCGCAGCAGGGTCTTCGAGTGCAATTTGAAGCGGCCGTACTTTCACTTGCCACTGTGAAGAGAGGCGACACGCTCCCTCGCCTTGAGCTTGCGAATGGAAGTCGTGGATTAAATTACGCCGATCGAATGTTTCGTAAGCCAGTCTCTGTGTTACTGGCCCTGACGGGCATGGTTCTGCTTCTGGCGTGTGCGAACATTGCCAACCTCCTGCTGGCGCGCGGAGCGCAAAGGCAGCGAGAGATGAGTGTACGTATGGCGCTGGGAGCTAAACGCACGCGGGTTGCGCGTCAGTTGTTGACTGAGTCTTTGGTACTCGCGGTACTTGGAGGCTGCGGAGGTCTGCTGCTGGGGTATCTCTGCCGCAATATTCTTCCGGGTCTATTGGGGGATCCGTGGGAAGACTCCAGCATCAGGGTCTCTTTCGATTGGGTCGTTTTTGCCTGCATGGCGGCCATCATTCTGACAACCGGCGTCCTGTTTGGATTGGCACCGGCATGGTTCGCCGCTAGGACAGAAGTTTCGACCAGCCTGAAGGAATCATCGCAGAGCACCACGCGTCGGCGACGGGGACTTAGTGGAAAATCGCTTGTCGGATTGCAGGTCGCGCTTTCGACATTGCTGGTGATTGGAGCGGGACTCTTTCTGAGAACGCTCAGGGCGCTTGATTCACAGGATGTGGGATTCGATACCGATCATCTGATTCTGTTCGAAGTCAATCCGCCGGCAGCCAGGTATCCGGCGGAGAAGAACGTCGCGTTGCACGAGGATCTCGAGAAGCGAATTGCCGGTTTACCCGGTGTCCAGCGCGTGTCGCCGGCGACAAATGCCTATCTGGCGGACTCCCTTAGTAATTCGGACTTTCTGCCGGAGGGTGAAAAGTTTGAGAAGGGGAACCGTCAGGTAGAAGACTTCAATGAGGTCGGAAGCGACTTTTTCGCAACGCTGGGAATCAAGATCATCGCCGGACGCGGATTTACCGCACAGGACACTGCAACTTCTCCCAAGGTGGCGGTGATCAATCAGGCGCTGGCGAAGAAGCGTTTTCCAAACGTGAATCCGATTGGACAGATGTTCCGGACTGACCGCGATAAACCCGACCTTACCCGGATCGTAGGCATATGCACTGACACTTACTACAACACGTTGCGTGAGGGACCACCTCCGCAGTTCTTTGTGCCCTATGTCCAACAACCGGATTTCCGCGGGATGACGTATGAACTGCGCACGATGCTCAGCACTGCGGCTGTTGCCCCGATGCTGCGCAACACCGTTCAGTCCGTCGATCGCGATCTGCCAGTTGCGAATCTGCGCACACAGCGTGAACAGATCAACGCGACGCTGCAAATCGAGCGGGCTCTAGCTGCTCTTACCTCAGGATTTGGCGTTCTGGCGCTGGCGCTGGCGTGCGTGGGAATTTACGGGATCATGGCGTACTCGGTGGCGCAGCGGACGAATGAGATTGGGATTCGGCTGGCTCTGGGCGCGCAACCCGGGCAGGTGCGCTCGATGATTCTGCGAGAGAGCACGTGGATCACGCTGGTTGGGATTGCGGCCGGTGTGATCGCCGCAATTGGCTGCACGCGGCTGATCCGGTCGATGTTGTACGGGGTTGCGGGAGATGATCCGACCACGATTGTCGGCGGAATGCTGGTGTTGCTGGTGGTCGGGTTGGCCGCGACGTGGATCCCGGCGCGACGGGCAGCGTCAGTGCAGCCGATGGATGCGCTGCGGCACGAATAGCGTTACCAGGAGTGGCGATGAAAAGCAGCGGCTTCCCCAATGGTCTTGTTTCTAGAGCCGTCTCATGGCTTCGAGCGGTTTTTCTGCGCAATCGGCTTGAGGGCGAAATGACGCAGGAACTCGAACATCATTTCGAGCAGCTCGCGGACGATCTGGTTCGCAGGGGGACTGCACCGGAAGAAGCCTGGCGGCAAGCGCGCATTGCAATGGGCCCAGTGCTGATGCACAAGGAAGGGATGCGCGCATCGCTGGGGTTGCGGTGGGTCGATGAATTCGGTTCGGACATTCGTTACGGGTTTCGAATGCTGGTGAAAAATCCCGGCTTTACGGCGATTGCGGCCATTTCTCTCGCGTTGGCGGTGGGCGCAAACACGACAATTTTTTCCGCGGCGAGGCAGGTCCTTTACGAGCGCCTGAAGGTGCCTCGGGCTTCGGAGCTGCGCCTGCTTGAGTGGACGGCTCGCGCGGACCACGTGGTTGTCCACCACCTTCACGGTGGCACCTACGACGTATCACCGAATGGGGTGCAGGTTAGCTCTGCTTTCTCCTATCCCGCATATCAGCAGTTGCGCAATCAGAACCGGGTGCTCGGCGATCTGCTCGCGTTTCGGGAAACCGGAGTGAATGTCACGATCGGCGAGGACGCGTTGCATTTGCTCGCCGAAATGGTTTCGGGCAACTATTACCAGGTGCTCGGGATTCAGCCGCAGCTGGGCCGCGTGATTCTTCCAGCGGACGATGCGGGATCGGGCCAGCCGGTCGCGGTAATCAGCGATGGCTTGTGGGAGCGTGGTTTCGGCCGCTCACCGCAGGTGATCGGACAATGGATCAAATTCAACGGCCGGCCAGTGATGATTGTTGGGGTAAATCCGAAAAGCTTCACAAGCGCCAAGAGCGTTCTTGAATCCGCCGACATCATGGTTCCACTCGCGCTTCAGCCGCTTCTCACGCCAGCTTCTGACGGCACGAATTGGCTCACGAACCCGCAACAATGGTGGGTCAACATCATGGGCCGCGCGCAGCCGGGAATTAGCGATCGGAGCGCCCAGGTAGAGCTGAATACGCAGCTTTCGGCGATTGTTCGGGCATCGATGCCGATTAAACCGGATGAAGACATTCCCCAACTGAGCGTCCGCGATGGAAGCCGCGGTCTCTTTGAACAGGAAGGATTATTTGCTCGTCCAATGGCTGCGCTGCAGACTCTTGTCGGGTTGGTTCTTCTCCTTGCATGCGCCAATATTGCCAACCTGATGCTCGCGCGAGGAGCGCGAAGACAGCGAGAGATGTCAGTGCGCCTCGCGCTTGGCGCCGGCCGCATGCGCATTCTTCGCCAACTGCTTGTTGAGAGCCTGCTTTTGGCATTTCTCGGTGGAGCAGCAGGCCTGATGCTGGGATATTTCGGCCGCATCTGGATGCCTCAGCTGACGCAGAATGCGTGGGCGCACGCGAGAATTCCGGTTCATTTCGACTGGCTGGTGTTTGGGTTCACCGCCGGGCTCACCATTCTTACCGGAATTCTCTTCGGCATGGCCCCGGCGGTTGTTGCCGCGCGGGCGGAGGTTACGCATGGCTTGAAGGAAAATGCCCAGACGGTCACGCGAATGCGGAAAGGAACGACAGGCAAGGCGCTGGTTGGGTTTCAAATTGCGCTGTCGACGCTACTCGTCATCAGCGCCGGGCTCTTCATTCGCTCACTGGTCGACCTCGGCAAAGTCGACGCGGGATTCCAGACCCACAGCCTGTTGCTGGTGCAAATCGACTTGCCACAGGCGCGATACCCGGTTGGGAAAGACATCCCCCTGCATCAGCGATTGGAGACGGCATTCGCCGCAGTCCCTGGCGTAGAAGCCGTCTCGCCGGCGATCGAATCGTATCTTTCGGATGATCTTTCCGACACCGATTTCATCCCCGAAGGCGAGCCTTTCGATCCGGGTCGGCAACAGACGGAGCCGTACAATGCCGTCGGCAACCACTTTTTCCTGACGCTCGGAATTCCGATTATTGCCGGCCGCGCCTTTGGGCCGGAAGACACCTCAATCTCGCCTAAGGTGGGGGTCATCAACGAGAGTCTTGCCCGCCTGCGGTTTCCGAATCGAAACCCGATTGGCAAGCGATTCTCGATCGGCGGCCATAACTCCGACGGACACGGGGGGAGCTTTGCCACCGGTCTGGTGCAGATCGTGGGCATTTGTGGAGACACTCGCTACCAGGATCTCCGCACACCTTCTCCTCCGCAGTTTTTTCTTCCTTACGTACAGCAGACGTTTATCGGCGGCATGGTGTATGAACTGCGTACCCATGTACCGGCGGAATCGCTTCTTCCTGTTCTGCGGGAGACGGTGCGCAAGATCGATCCCGATCTGCCCCTCGTCAATGTCAGGACGGAGGATCAACAGATTGACGATGATCTTGTGCAGGAGCATCTGTTCGTTACGCTGACCTCCGGTTTCGGCCTTCTCGCGTTGCTGCTGGCCGCGGTCGGCATCTACGGAGTGATGGCCTATTCGGTCGCGCAACGAACAACTGAGATTGGCATCCGGTTAGCACTTGGCGCACAGCCGGGGCAGGTGCGGGGGATGATTTTGCGCGAGAGCACCTGGATCACGCTAGGCGGGATTGCGGCCGGTGTGATCGCCGCAATTGGCTGCACGCGGCTGATCCGGTCGATGTTGTACGGGGTTGCGGCAGACGATCCGAGCACGATTGTCGGCGGTACGCTGGTGCTGCTGGTGGTCGGGCTGGCTGCGACGTGGATCCCGGCGCGACGGGCTGCGTCAGTGCAGCCGATGGATGCGCTGCGGCACGAGTAACGGGAGATTCGAAGTTCCCTTTTAAAAGGCGTCGGCAGGTTGAGGTTCTGTGCTTTCCTACCCAAGCCGCAGAAGCACGGCTTGGATGGGGCACGGTCCGCGGAGACGGGTGTGCGAGACGTTCCTGACGCTGTCGATGGGAGACGATGGATCGACGAGGAGCGGCTAGCTTTCCTGCGGAAGCAAATTCACGCCGACGGGAAGTTGCGGAATTCCATGCTGGTCCCTGGCTTCGTCGACCACGGCGTCGAGATGAGCCAGCACTTCGGGAACAGAGACGGTGTAGACCTGACGATCAGCGTCGTAGCCCTGTTCGATGAGCTGCTTGAGATGCCGACCGGCAATCTGGACGGCGAGCTGGTCGGTGATGACCTTGCCGGAGCGCTTCTTCTGCTCCACCCATGCGGTGCAGGGCAGGGCGATCCACATGGGCCGGCTGTTGACGTCAAACCGAATGTCTACGGCGTCGGCGTGGCGCGTGGCAATCGCCACGATGTTGGCTTTCCACGAGCAGTGAAGGTCTTCGCCACTCCAACGGTCGGTCACATGGAAATCTTCATACATGCATTAAAGGGTACCCGCTTTTTCCCGAAGGGGGCAAGCGAGGCCTCGCACGGGTGGGGCAACCGGTTCTTTGATAAACTAGTAAGGTTTGCAGTCGCAGTGCCCCCGCCTGTACGGACCCGCCTGCAAGTTGATCGAAGTGAAGGACTAGGAAATCCGTGGATACACAGACTCGTCATGCCCTGAAGGGCGACAAATTTGCCCAGGCCACTAAAACCAGCGTTACCTGGCTTTCGGGCCATAGCAGTGACGTGATGCGCTGGGCCATTTCGGCCGCCGTGGTCATCGTGCTGGGCGTTGCGCTATTAATTTTCTGGAACGTGCGTGAAGGCGCTGCCGAATCGGCCTTAGGACAGGCTCTGGATACCTACTCTGCGCCCCTGGCGCTGCCGGGCGGTCCGGCACAACCGGGCACTTACGCGACAACTACGGATCGCTCGAAGGCGGCCAACCAGCAGTTCAAGGCAGTGGCCGACAAATACGGCTGGCTGCCGGAAGGCGCGAAGGCCCGTTATTTTGAGGGCGTCACCGACCAGGAACTGGGCCAGACCGCCGCAGCGGAGAGCGAGCTGAAGAGCGTTGCCGGGTCGTGGAACCGCAATGTGGCCAATCTGGCGAAGGTGGCGCTGGCGGCGATCTACCGTCAGACGAACCGAGAGCAGCAGGCCATCGATCTGTACAACGAGATCATCGCCAAGCCCTCCGATACGGTGACGGCCGGCAGTGCGCAGCTTGACCTGGCCGATCTCTACGCCTCGACCGGGAAAGAAGCCCAGGCAAAAGCACTTTGGGCAAAGTTGAAGGATTCCGACAAGGATGGGGCTGCGGGCTCCATTGCCGCACAGAAACTCGCCGGAGGGCAATAGACTCCGGTGGTTCCGACAGGAACGCTGGTCTGCCGGAAATGTTTGATATTGCTGTCCCCGAGCACTTTTCCGCAGGTCTGCGTCTGGTGTTTGTATGAGTGCCAGCCAGACCATTGTTCCAGGTTGGATGGAGATCGCCGAGAGCATCGTGCATGACGAATCGCGTCAGCGCGCCGAGGAAGAGGCACTGGCGGCGCTGGTCGATCAGTATGCCACGACGCTGTACCGCGTAGCGTTTTCCGTTCTGCGCAACCAGTCCGATGCCGAAGACGCCGTACAGGAGGCGTTCCTGCGGGTGTTGCGGCATCGAGAAACACTGGGAGAAATCCGTGATCACCGCGTCTGGTTGATCCGCATCGTGTGGAACATTGTGCTCGACCGCAAGCGCCGCGCCAAGACGCGCCCTGAAACTGACGACATTTCTGACCTTGCCCGGGTTTTGCCTGCCATCGGGCTCACGTCTGAAGATCGTGCTGCTGCCGCGCAACATCATGCTCACGTCCTTGCCTGCGTTGAACGGCTTCCCGACCGTGAGCGCGAGGTGATGGTGCTGTCGGCGTTTGAAGAGCTTTCCAGTGTCGAGATCGCCGCTGTATTGGGAGTGACGGAATCCAGCGTGCGTTCGCGGCTCTTTCGCGCGCGCAACCTGCTGGCCGAACTGCTCAACCACAAGAGGAGTTCCCGATGAGTTACTCGAGCCATAACGACTTCAATCGAAATGCCGGTGCAATGGAGGCGGAAGAGACGCTGCGCTTGATTGCCACGTTGCCGGCCCCAGACGGAATTGAAGAGCGCGTGAAGGCCGGCCTGCGGTCGGCTCCGCGGCAAGGGGTGGTGATTGGCTGGCCGCTGGCGGCGAGCTATCGCAATGGCTGGATCCATGGCTCGGCGATGCGCGCTGCTGCGGCAGCGGCCATTGTGATTGTGGTTGCCGGGGGTGGGTGGGAGGTTTACTCGCACATCCGAGTAGCGGCCGCACCTGCAGCGCAAGCTGTGCCCCAGCCGATCAGCGGACACAGCGGACTTTCGACGGCGGGGACGATGCGGGTTCCGCAGACGCTGGAGGGCCCGGTTGTGGCTGCTCCGGTCATCGCCAAGCCGAAGACAAATGCGTATCCCGTGGTGGCCCGGGGCAAGACGCCGAGCAGAAGGAAGCCTGCAGGTGCTGTGCAGGCGCAACCCTAAGATCGGTCAGTTACGTTCTACTGGTCCTTCATCAGCGCACGGATGAGCATGCCAAGAACCGCCAGGACCACGGCGGCCCAGAATGCCGGTTCCCACCCGTACACAACAAAGCCGGGCACGATCTTGGATGCGACCATGATCATGGCTGCATTGATCACCAGCAGGAACAGCCCGAAGCTGAGGATGGCAAAAGGAAAGGTGATGATCTTGAGAAAGAAGCCGAAAGTGGCATTCAACACGCCTATAGCCATGGCTGCGACCAGCGCGGACTGCAGGTCGTTCACGTAGAACCCTGAGACAAGCTTGGTGGTTGCCATTAATGCGATGGCACTCAATATCCAATGGATGATTGCGCGAAACATGCTGTGTATCTCTCCCAACGACGCGGTGATTTATTAAGCACCCCACAAACGAGGACCTGTTCGTGGAGCCCCGCTAAGCGTGTGTGCACAGCGAACCAAAACAATGTTGGTATGCATCATACAGCCCACCAGGGTCTTGCGGCGCTATTTTGTGCGACCATTCGGGTAATGGGAGCCGTGCCGATAACCTGCTTCGGGCGAAGGTCAGCGAGGCATCACGATCGACCAATTTCGTGCCTGTCCATCCGTGACGCCGTCTGCCCAGCAACCCTCCTCGTCTTTCTTGCTGCAGCGCATTTTGCAATCGCCCAGCAGCCGGCCCAGGCTCCTCTGCCCGAGATTCACCAACTGATGCGCGAGGTTCAGGAACATCAGAGGCAGCTCGACAAGATTCGCGAGAACTACACCTTCACCTCATACCAGGAGGTGCAGGACATGGATGGCAACGGCCAGGCGAAGAAGACGGAAGCATCGGAGTACAACGACTTCTTCGTGAATGGACACCTGATCGAGCGCAAGGTGAAAGAAAACGACAAACCGCTCAATGCGCATGACGACCAGAAGGAAACGGAGCACGTAACCAAACTGGTCGAAAAGGCGGAGAAGACACCGCGCGACCAGCCGATCGAGGGACCGACGATCAGCGTCAGCCGTCTGCTGGAGATTATGGATGTGCGCAACGAGAGGCGGGAAATCTATCGCGGCGATCCGACGATCGTTTTTGATTTTGTGGGGCGGAAGGATGCAAAGACGCACGGAATTGCCGAGGATGCCTCGAAGAAATTGCAGGGCACTATATGGATTAACGAAGCCGACCGACAGGTCGTTCATCTCCAAGTAAGTTTTGACGACAATTTCCGGCTGGTTGGGGGTTTGGTGGCGACGGTGCAGAAAGGGTCGAATTTCAGTTTCGACCAGGCGAAGGTGAATGACGAGATCTGGCTGCCAACCGGCGCGGAGGGAACAATGCAGGCACGGGTGCTGCTGCTGAAGAGCCTGCGGCAGCGCTTCCGCGAGCGCGACTACGACTACCAGCGATTCAAAGTGGAGACGCAGCAGCAGAAGGACGCAACGACGCTTCCAGCAAAGAAGCAATGAACAGCGCGGTCCTGTAGGCTGAAGTCATGTTTGTGCGCAAGCTGCGAGTGGAGCGGGTGGATGCGGATGGAGTCAGGCATGCCTGCCCGGTCCACTGGATCGATACTTTCGCCATGCGCAATTTCACGAATGATGCGGTCTTTGACGATACTCTGCCGGTGAGTGACGGGCTGCTCGAGGCCGGGCATCGCGTCCCGCTTGATCGGCTGCAGCCTGCGATGGAGGATTGGTTCCGGCGCAAGGGGTATATCAAGACCGGAGAGCGGGTGGAAGTAACGGAAGTGGCCAGATAGGCAATTCAGCAAGGTGAATGCTGCCTCCCTATCCGCTTGAAAGCCGCTCAGTTCATCCCACGCAAGAAAGCTAAGCGGCAGAGTTGCGAACATCGCCTGGTGACCAGAGGCGAAATTCCGCTTCGCGGCGTGCTTTAAGTGCGGCGATTTCGCGCGCGCCCGCGTGGTCCCAGGCGAGCAACTGCCATGCTGCGGTCTGGTACTTTCCGGCATTGAGATTGCCGAGCAACGATGAGGATGCGAGACGGCCTGCGCCGATGTTGAAGACGAAGTCGACCAGAGCATCGAACTGGCCCTGCGTCAATGGAACTTTGACAAGCCGGGTTATGGCGGACTCAGCGGTAACGATGTCAGCCGCCAGGAGGCTCTCGCCGTGGGCCAGGCTGATCCCATCAGGGTAGCTTTCATCTGGCGCTTGACGGTGTCCATACCCGATGGTACGGAGGCCGGCGATGTCGACATAGGTTCGGTCGCGGAAGCCTTCGGATCTTTTCAGCAGGTCGAGTCCAACAGGGCTAATGTGCATGGTTGCTCCTAAAAAAGAAGCCGCCTCGAAGGCGGCCTGTGGCTGGTGAAATTTCGCGGCGTTCCGATGACACCCCAAAACATGAAGCCGCTGCAGGAAAGTTCCGGATCAGCGGCCTATTCTTCAAGGCTAGCAGCTTCGCCAAAATGAACTGCAAAGCCCGGACAATTATTTTGGGGCGGCTGCAGTTGTGGGTGGTTGGAAGCTAAGTTTCCATTTTTGAGGACGATAGGAGCGTTGTTTCGCGTCGAAACGAGGCCGGGGGCGGGATATCCGGGGGCAACTCCTCTTGACTTGGTCCACGTCCAACGTATGTAGTAGGTTCTCTCAGGGCCGAGGGCGAGGACTTTGCACCCGGAGCCGGCTAGACTTGAGTTTTTCCTTATCCCTCTACCCCTTGCGTTGGAAAATGTGACTTGGCCGCCGGATTGGCTGGAAAGGCGGCTGGCGGCAATCTCAGCGGTTCGAGGTCTGGAGATCCAAAACGATGGATCCAAAAGGGATGCCTGTATTCTCGATCCACTCATCAGGACGGGAAATTCATGTTGGACGAAAGTTTCTTTCCCAACATGAGTTCATCGTGATAGCCTTTGCGGCTACGGGGATCTCCGCGCATTCCCGGGGAGTCGCGAGGGCGCGGGTGACGTTCGCGGTGGAGTGGTCAAAAAAAGGCAAAAAAACGATTCTGCACCAGGATTGTTGCAACCCTAAATTGCGTTAATTCAGAGGCTTCGGAAGCGTACCGTAAAGCGGTGCGACTTCGCCTCCTATTTGCCTTGCATCTCGTTGATTTTTAAGGAGGATATCGGCTTTCGAGCTGATAGAATCAGAAGATGCTTATTCGACCAAAAGCAACCAACATGACCCCCCCAAAGCCGCTGCCGTTCTGGCTCCTGGTGGGGACTTCCTGCTTGGCCATGGCCGGGTTGTTGTGCACCATATCGACCCGGACTGTGCAGGCAGATGCTCGGCTGCAAAGGCCTACAGCAGCACCAACCCAGGCAGTTGCGACCGCGACTCCTGCGATGGCCGATTTGTCACAGGCCAAGCCGAAACAGCATGGAAGGATCTTCCGTGGGATTGCGTCGTGGTACGGAACGGTCTTCAACGGACGTAAGACTGCGAACGGCGAGACCTACAACATGTACGACATGACGGCGTGTCATCCGACGCTGCCGTTCGGCAGTCTGGTGCGGGTAGAGAACCTGCGCAACCACAAGTCGGTGGTGGTGCGGATCAATGATCGCAGCGACCTGGTGAATGGTCGCAGCATCGACCTGTCGTATGCCGCGGCAGAGAAGCTGAACATGACGCAGTCGGGGCTGGCGCGGGTTTCGCTAGAGGTGATCGCGACGAGACACCCGGGCGAGTAATTGAATTCAGAAGGAAAGTATGAGGGCCGACCCGGTGGGTCTGCCCTTGGCGTTTTGAACAGCTCGGTTTACGGATGGCTGTCTACTGAAGGCAACCACCCGGTTGGCGGAAATGCACCCAGACCCTTGTCCGTGAGCGCTTTGCCCTGATTTACTGCACCGTCTCTGTGATCTGGGTGGTCAGAGGGAAACTTCCAAAGCTCTTACCATAGACGGAAATGCTCACCGGATACGTAGCAGTGATCTCTGCTGATTGTCCTGAGACCATGTTCGTCGTGCCCGAACAAGAGGTGACACCGGACCCCACGGCGACGCCGTTCAGCGTGTAGCTGATCGTCATGTTCGATTGCGACAAGGAAGGAGCAGCCGCATAGATGGCGTTGGTGGTCGTACTGCAGGGATCCGTATCCCCGCGTTCCGAGGCGAGTACCCGGCCTCCGTTGCTGACTGCCTCTGCCAGGGTGAGCTTCTCGTGCAAGGCCATTGAGAACGAGAAGATTCCGGTCAACAGGAGGAGAATGATGGGCAGTGTAATAGCAGTTTCAACGATTGCTCCGCCTTGGGCATCGTCCACAACTGCGGAGTAGAAGCGGTCTGACATGCTTTTTCCTCTGAAGGAATTCCTAAGCCTCTGATAATCCGATCGGGCTAAATAATCGAATGATTGTGCCCAAGAAACTAAGACATTTGTACCTTTGAAGCGAGATCTCTTGCAATCGCAATGGAGTCGTTCCCGGCTCGAGTCTTGGTATTTTAGTAATGGTCCGGTTGGCGTTGCCCCGATTCAGGATGAAGGCAACACCTTATTGGCCGGAATCGGGGAGTTTGTAGGGGCGGGAGAGCCACTGGCGCGCCTCGTTCACGGCGCCCTGAGTGTTGTCGTTGGTCTGCACGGCGAGGCGGTATTCCTGCACGGCACGGTCGCGCTGGCCGGTGATGTCGAAGATCTTGCCAAGAGCGATGTGGCTCCAGACCTCGGTCCAGCGGGGCTCGTCGTCGCCACGCAGGGCGTCGCGATAGTTGTTCACGGCGGCCTGGTAGTTGCGCTGGGTGAAGAGCACTTCGCCGATGCGGTAGCTGGCGAGAGAGCTTTGCGGATTGGCCTGGAGGGCCTTCTGGTATTCGGCGAGCGCGCCAACGAGATCGTTCTGGGCGACGAGCTGCTGGCCTTTGAGGATGGCGATGCGGACCTGCAGGTCAGGCGTGGATTTGAGGACGTAGTCGCCGGGATCGATGATGATGTGGCGCGGGCGACCGAAGGTGTCGACGGTGTATTGTGAGTCGGTGCCAACCACATCGATCTTCTGATCGACGGTTTTGCCCTCGGTTTCAACACGCAGATCGACGGGCATACGGAAGAGATCCAGATCCTGGTCGATCTGGCCGATGGTGCGGAAGCCCTTGTTATTGCCGAGTCGATAGACGGCGTACTTGTTGGTGAAGGTGGGTGCGCCGGTGCCATCGACCCATTGGGAGAAGAACGGCAGGAGCTGTTGTTGACTGGTTTCTTCGGCGACCTTTTCGAAATCGGAAGCGCGCATGGATTTGTCGGCGTACTGGCTGAGCGCGCCTTTGAGGGTGGCGAGGAACGCCTTGTCGCCGATCTCCCAGCGAAGCATGTGGAAGATCATGGCGCCCTTCTCCAGGGTCATGGACTGGAATTCGGGCGAGAACGGACTGAGACGGGCGGCAGATGACAGGGGAATCGTGTCATAGGCGAGTGCACCGGCGGAGACGTCCTGAAGGGCCACTTTAAGGGCACCTTCGCCGTTCTCGTCTTCCACGAACATCAGCTCGCCGTAGCGGGACATGCCGTTGGTGATCCAAGCGTCGTTGAGGGTTCTGGGGCTGACCTCGGAACCCCACCACTGATGGGCGACGGTGTTGGCCATCAGGCGAATTCCGGATTTGTCAGCGATCCGCGAGCCCATGATGCCGGCCAGTTCGGGCGCCCAGACGGCGGGGAGGGTGTCGTCTGGCAGCTCGACGATGTTGAGGCGGCTGGACTCAGGCATGCCGAATTTGTCGGTGAAGAAAGCGAATTCCCGGCTTGCGGTTTCAGAAACCTGGTTTGCCGAGGCCTGGTGGTTCACTGTGAGATACACATTTGGGCTGCCGGGACCCGCCGATACGGGGCCGACGAAGCGTCCAGCGATGATAGTTCCGGGGAAGCCGGGTTTGGTCCAGTTGAAGTCATACTGGTCGCCGGGTTTTCCATCGGCGAGGGTGACGGAATGGGAGGTGCCTTGCGCACCGCTGGAAAGAACTTTCATACCCTGGGGCACGCGGATGTGGATCTCCGCAGTGAAGCGATCGGTCATAAAGCCGGTGGTGGGAAACCAGCGGGCAGGATAGAGCAAGTACGTGATGGGTTCCTGGATGGCTGCCAGTTTGAGGCCCTCGATGGGGCCGTCTTCGGCGCCGGTGATGGTGCCTTCATATTGGAAGGTCCAGTGCAAAGGTTTGTCGGCGACGGGCGGAGTCGCGGGGGTGACGCGGATGGTGCCATCGGCCGAGCGCTCGCCGGTCAGCACTTTACCGCCCTCATCCGTAATTTTGCTTACCTTGAGGGCTGGATGAAAGCCGAAGCTGACGATTTCGGCATTCTCAGGCGCAGTAAAGGTTACGGTAGCCTTGGCCGCGAGATGGTGGGTGGTGGTGTCGATTTCGGCATCGATCACGTAGCCGGTAATGTCGAGGGTGGGGCGTTCCGGACGCTGGGCCGCGACGGGAAGTGCCGTAAAACCGGCAAATAGAAGGGCAAGCAAGCCCGCAAAAGTGCGGCTGGATGAGTTTACGTTCAGCATTTTGAATGTTAGACGCATGGTTTTCCCAATCGCGAAAGAGCTAAGAGCGTTAGACGCCAAACCACCTGCTTAGGATTGTACGGACTCGGAGACCGGCAGCGCAGCACCGAGCTGCTGGATGGTGATGGCTGCAACCCGGCTGATGGCTGTTTCGATCTCGTCCCCTGTGCCGGTTGGGCGGGCGGTGAGCAGGCTTCGAATCCGAGCCAGCTCCTGCATCATGGACTCGCGAGGAGGGCCGTCGGGTAGCAAGGGCTCCAGCTGGCGGACAATATTGGCGGCGGTGAAGGAGTTTTGGATCAGCTCAGGAACCACCATTTTGCCGGCGATCAGGTTTGCCATGGCCACGAAGGGGACCTTTACGACGCGTCGGGCGATTTGATAGGTTAGCGCCGAAACCCGGTAGACGACAACGAAGGGATTGCCGATGAGAGCGGCTTCGACAGTGGCGGTTCCGCTGGCAACGACCGAGGCACGCGCATGCATGAGGGCGGCGCGGGCGTCGTCGACAAGGCGGACAGGAAGACCATCGCCGTGATGCTTGACGAGGCCGGCAAGCATCTTGCGCTGGGAAGCGTTAAGCGTGGGCGCGAGAGGGATGATGAACTCAAATTCCTTGCGAGAACCTGCGGCGCGCGGTCCGCGGAGGGTGAGAATCCGCGCGGCAGCGAGAATTTGGGGCAGGTTGTCGCCAATCTCCTTGGGGCGGCTGCCAGGCAGGAGGGCAATCCAGGATCGGGAGGCGTTGAGGCCGCTGTCGCGGGCAAAACGCTCGCGGGAGATCGAGGGCTGGGGCAGATCCGCCAGGGGGTGGCCGACGAATTGGGCTTTGACGCCGTGTTCGCGGTAGAAGG
>Ga0335072_10008107_pt1 | contig 15253 bp, 11 predicted proteins | sample Lox_Sample_21_FD_206725 | JGI IMG/M metagenome (GOLD analysis project Ga0335072, IMG submission 206725) | Soil microbial communities from Loxahatchee National Wildlife Refuge, Florida, United States - Lox_Sample_2.1 | ecosystem: Environmental > Terrestrial > Soil > Wetlands | place: USA... | reverse complement strand
TGATGTCCGCACCTTCTTGCGCCAATCGCACCGCATGCGCGCGGCCTTGACCGCGCGCCGCCCCGGTGATGAACGCGACCTTGCCTTCGACTCGCCCAGTCATGATTGCCTCGATTTCCTCCGGTTCGCCAGCAGCACGCGAATCGTGGTGATGTGCAGGATGATTGAGAACGGCACCATGTACGCCGGAAAGAGCACCATCGGCCATTGGGTGAACACCGACGTCGGTGGATGGGTATGCACGACGGCGACAGCTTGGGATGCCAGGAACCCGGTTCCCGCCGCGCCGACGAAATCGAGAAGGCCAAGGGCCGACCACGCAATGGGAATGCTGATCGACGTCGACCAGATCAGGGCGATCACAGCGACGCATGCAGTGATACCGACTGCGATGTCGCCGAATGCGGCTGGGTAGGCGAAGAAGCCGGGAAGCTGGCCGCCGACCTTCAACACCAGGAACACGCATCCCAACCAACGAGCGGTCTGGGTGATGAGCAGCTCGGCGAGCGTTCGCCGGTCGGCCAATAGCTCACTCAGCGACGAGGAGCGTGCTACCGCAATCGGTCCAATCACGATGAGCGCGAAGAAGAAATAGACGAGCCACGGTGGCCGGCTGGGGGCATCGTGAAAAGCCTCCACCTGGGTGAAGCTCACTGACAAGCCGAACCACACTACGAACACGGCCGCAAGGACACCCGCCAGCCTCAGCGACTCACCGGTCGAACAACCATGACGTATTGCAGCGAAGTACAAGATCACCGGCACCCAGACGCTGAAGAGGACAGCTACGGAGACCACCAAGATGGTGACGGTCACTGGAACGTCAGGAATCGAGTGATCCACCGCTTCCTCCTCAGCCAGTCTGTTTCGGAACTGAGGTCAGTTCTGTTCGGGCCTGAGGCGCGGCTTTCGCTAACACACTCACAGGATTTCACAAGGAATGCAGTCCTACGTCGAACATCGGCAGATCGGGCCTCACCGACCGTTCCGTCTTACTTAACGCACCAGCCGGCCTGCCTGCTCCGACCAGCTGTCACCGTGCTCAACGTTCGTCACGTTCTGGCGCTGGGCGCGTACTCCTCGCTCAATGGCCCGCAACGGATTCCGAAACGATCGTGCACCGTGTCGAGAACGCGGCGCTGGCGCTCGCGTTCGCGGCGATGCGTGAGCATGAACCTGGCCAAGCCCGGCAAGCGGCGCGGCAGCGGGTACCACTTTTCGAAATCGAGCCCGTTCTCGTTGAAAACACGGATCGGAACACTGTCGTAGATCAAGCTGAGGTTGTGCTGCACTAGGGCGAAAAGCACGTACGGAAACTCTGTCGGCAACTTGTGCTTCAGTTCCTGCCAATCGACTTCGTACAGCGGGAGATCCTTGATCTTGTCCAGGAACAGCAGGTGTCCGAGAAAGTACCCCATGAACGCGGGCAAGTGCAGTATGGACGACCGCAGATTGATCGAAACCACTGCGCCACTGGGGGAAACGTAAGGCTCGTACGGGTATTCGCCGGTGAATCCGACGTATCCCGTGCAGTTGACAATCCAGCTGCCCGGTTGGATCGCCTTCGTCGCTCCGCTCCGGAACACCAACTCGGTCGTGCCGTTGCGGTCGACGGCATCCTCAAAATAATCCATGACGAGACGGTTGAGGCCGGCGGCGATCGTGCGGTTCTCAGCCTCAGACAGCACGCCCAACACGAAGTTATCGGCCTGCGGGGTCAAGGACGTGCCGTAGGTGGCGCGAAACCAATCTCGGACTTCTGCTCCGTTGGTGCCGTCGAAGCGCCGCCCCATCTCTGCCGCGACAGTGCCGAGCGGCTTGCCGTTCCACCACCGCTCGGCGCCGCTCGGTAGCAACTTGTCGCGACTGGAGAAGAACGTTCCGCGGCCGGCGACCATGTTCACCTCGCGGCCGGGATATTCGGTGATCAGCGCATGTGCGGTGTCCATGGCCGTTTTTCCGCCGCCGATGATCCACACGGGCGCATCGCTTTTCCTGATGTCGCCCGCCCGGACATCGCAGTAGTCGGGCGACACCGAATGGAGGCGTTTGCTGGATATCTGGAGCGGCTCGTTCGGCGTGACTGCCAGGCCATACGCCTTGATTAATCGCTTCGCTTCGACGACGACCACCCGGCCATCGGCAGCCCTGCAGGTGGCCCGCACGATTCCGTTCGCTTCTTCCTCCGACTCGAAATCCCAGCCGAAGTACTCGTCGAGCTGCACACGCTCCCGAATCACGTCGACGCAGTGCTGAAAGTGGTCAAGTACCTCGCCCTTGGTCGCCAAATAGGAGCGATCCTTGCCGAGCGTCCACTCGATGTTGCCCGCGGTGAACATGGGGTGCGGCTGATGCAAGCGGACATAGGGGTATACATCAACCCACATGCCGCCGACGCGCGCCCGACGATCGACAAGGATGACCTTTTGGTCGCGCGAAAGGTACCGACTTGCGGCGAACAGGGCGTTGAGCCCGGCGATGCCGGCTCCCACGATGCAAACGTCGCAGGTTTCCACCCGTGTTGACCCGATCATCACGCCTCCGTTTCGTCGGACGCGTCAATCATGTAATCCGCGGAGCGCTGCCGGAACGAGTAGCCGACTACTCGACTTGTACGCGTCTACGGCATCGCCTCGGCCCATGCGATATGTCCCTCGAAGCCCAGTGTTTTCGCCATGTCGCAGTAGCGATCTCGGAACTGCGCGTAGGCGGCCGCATCACCGTGAGCCCGCGCCAGCAAGGCATGCAGTCGCAGCAGCCAGATGTCACGCATTACCAGACCCTCATCGGCCGGCGCGACCGCTAACCGTTCGATGGCGGCCTCGGCTTCAGCCACGTCACCGTCAGCGCCGCGATCGAGCAGTGTTTGAACTAGAACACCCGTCGCCGGAACGCCCCACGCCAGCAGTTGTCCCGCGCGGACGAGGTGATCGGCGGACGCGCGCATCAGCGGTATCGCCTCGTCGAGATCCCCGCGCCAAGCCCTTTCCCGCGCCACGTACACCTCGACGAGCGGTCGATCCCCGAGGTTGTGCACATTCCGCGCGAACACATCGCCGACCTCGGCCATGACCGTGAGTCCTCGGTCACGCTCCGCAGCCCCGTGACGATGCGCCAGCGCAACGCCCAGCGCCATCCGGGCGAATTCCGGCGCCATATCGTTGCCGGCTCGTTCGGCAATTCCCAGCGCATCCTCGATCTCGCGCACCGCGCGGTCGTCGGCAGCCAGCGCGCCATTCGATATTCCCGGGAAGTAACCCAAAGCGGCGACCCCAGCGTAGGTCAGGGGGTCGGCACCGCGCGCCATGTCCAGGCCGTGACGCAGATCCTCGCGCCATCCGGTACGTCCCAATGAATAACGGGCCGTACCCCGCGACCCCAGGGCCAGTGCTAACGGAGACCCGAAGATGAAGTTGCCCTTGAACGGATCACCGTCGGCCAGGTCGATAACCCTTTGCGACCACCGCAGCACGTCAGGCCACTCACCACATTCGATCTTGGCGTAGAGCGCCGGGAAGGACAGCCCCACAATCAAAGTCGGATCGCCAAGCGACTCGATGAGGGCCATGGCCTCCGATGCCAGCTTCGACGCCTGACGCATCCGGCCCCGATACGCGTGATCCATCACCAGCCCCGCCATGGCGACGGCCATTGGCGCCTTGTCCCCGGTAACGGCGCACAACTGCCGCAACTCGTCGAAGCGGGCGCCGGCATCGTTCGGATGGACCCGATAGGCGGTCCCGCACAACATAGTGCGAGGGGCGATGCGCATGGCTACCTGATTCGCGTCGTCGGTGGGCAATGTGTCGGCGATCGTTCGGGCGCGCTCCCAACTGGTTCGTGCTGCGGCCATGTTGCGGCTCGTTGCCCAGGCCCCGGCGCGCAGGTGCCAGCCGTAGGCGGCGTGCAGATCGCCGCCGGCCTCCAAATGTTCGGCAATTAAAGCGGCGTTTTCCTCAACCGCTGCCGGGTTACGTGCTTCGATTGCGGCCGCGACGCGCCGGTGCAGCTCGGCACGATCGGTTTTGAGCTGTGACTCATAGGCCACCGAGCGGATCAGCGGATGCCGAAACACGTACTCCGGTCCTCCGGTGAACCTCACCTGATCAACGAGCTCGGCCGCCACAAGATCCCCGACAATGGGTTCAATACCCAGCGTTTCGAGCAGCCCCGGCCCGAACCGCGACCCGATGACCGCCGCAGCGCTCAAAGTGCGCTTGGCCACCGGGGCAAGGCGATCGATGCGGGCAGCAATAGTCGCCTGTACGGTGGCGGGCATGCTGACCTCGGTCACTCCGGCCGTCGAGAGGTAGGCGCCGCGGCTGCCGCACAGCACACCGCGCTCGGCCAGATCGCGCACCATCTCCTCGGCGAAAAACGGATTACCGGCGGCCCTCTCGGCGATGTTCTTGCTCAACGCGTCAACAGAGGGGTCGTGGCCAAGCAGCTCTGAGACCAGTACTTTGGTCTCCGAATCGCTCAGCGGCGCAAGGGCGATGCTCTGCGCACCAGACACCCGAGTCAACGCGGCCGCATATTCGGAGCGGTAGGTGATCAGCACCACCGCCCGTGTCTGCGGAATCACAGCCATAAAGTTCGCAAGCAGGGATTCGCTAGCCTCGTCGATCCAGTGCACGTCTTCAACGACATAGACTGCCGGGTTTTGGCGGCCCAGCGACGCGGCATTGACCAGCGCAGTCAACCGCCGCCGCCTTGCGTCGGGATCGATCTTGGGCAGCTTGACCTCGGGATCGGCGATACCCAGCAGGTCGTCGAAGAGCAATAGGTCTTCGGGATCGCCATCGGGCACCCGGGTCCGTATCTGCGTGCGAGCGGTCGCAGCGTCCAGATCAGCCACCCTGAAGGTTGCGCGCAGCAGTCGCGCCACGACGTAGAACGGGATATCGCTGGCGTGCGATTCGCAGAAGGCGGCGAAGAAGTCGACACCCCGGGCTACTGCCATCGCGGTGACCTCGCGCACAAGACGACTCTTGCCAATACCCGGCGATCCCACCACGCCGACCACCGCGCCGTGGCCATCAATAGCGCGGTCCAGGAGGCTTTCGATGGCGGCCATCTCCCACCGTCGACCAACAAGGTTCGACTCAGTGCGGCCAACATCGTGACGCTCTTCCGACATCCCCAACAGCCGGTGGACGGGCACCGGCGCATTGGCGCCCTTGATGCGCACCATCTCGGTCTCACCAAGTACCGCGGTGCCCTCGACCAGCCGTGCGGTGGATTCGCTGAGCATGACCCCACCCGGCGGCGCGACGGATTCCATCCGCTGCGCCAGACCCACCTGCTCTCCGATTGCGGTGTAACCCAAAGCGCCCGAACCGATCTCACCGGCGACGACCTCACCGGAGTTAAGTCCCACGCGCATTTGTAGATCCAGACCGTCGCGGTCTTTGACATCAACGGCCAGCCGGACGGCTTCAGCTTGAATGGCCAGCGCCGCATGACAGGCACGAACGGCATGGTCTTCCAACGCCACCGGCGCACCGAACACCGCCATGATCCCGTCACCGGTGAACTTGTCCACCGTGCCGCCGAAGCGCTGGACCACCCCTGCGGCGCGGTCGGCGAGCTCGGTCATGATCTCGCGCAGGCGCTCGGCGCCAACGGCCGTGGCAATGTCCATCGAGTGGATCACATCGGCGAACAGAACCGTGACCTGCTTGTATTCCGGGTGCACATCGGCGACTGGTAAGCCGCAACTGTGGCAAAACCGGGCGTTCTCCAAAGGCTCGGCGCCACACGTCCGGCATGCTGCTATGGCCGTCATCCGACCTCCGCCGATCCCGGCCCCCGGTCCTCACAGAATAGGCGATCGGACGCTCACGTCTCAGCGATTCAGGTTGACCACGAACTGTTGCACGTTGTACGGATCGTTCGTGGTGGTATTCCACTGACTCACCAAGATGATCGCTTGGTCCAGGGTGGAGCCGGGAACGATGTAGCCGCCGTAGTTCTGCGGCACGGTTTCTTGGGTCGCGACGACGGTCACCGGTGTTGTCGGGTCCAAAATATTCGTCACGTCGTCCGTCACGCGAACCTCGACGTTGCCTGTCGTCGCATTGAAGCCGGATAGTACTTTCTTGTTTTCGATCAACCGCAGGCTCAGCTCGCCGAAGAGGTCATCGCTGAGCGGCGTCGGGGCCACATTCCAAGCCCACTTGCCGTCATCCCCAATTCCATAGGTCCACCACGTATTCCGGTCTGTGAAGCTCTCGGCGGGGCAGTGGTAAAGCCATACACCGTGATCGCGGGCGAACCCGTCGGCGACGATATACACCGACCCGTCGGGATCCTGGTAGCCACTGATCTGTGTTTCGTTCCCGTTCTGCCAGCTGACTGCGTCTCGCAGGGACCCGGGAACTGTCGGCCATCCCGGGTCTTTGGGGTCGATCTGTACCAGTCGCGTATCGATGGGTTGAAGGTTGGCCGTCCTTGTCACGAAGGCATAGTCGATGCCGAAGACCTGAACGGTACCGGCCGGCAGTTGACTACCGCCTGCGACGGCTGGCGGTGGGTCGGCGTAGAGGCTGCCATCCTGGCCGAACGACCCGTTGAATTGGATTGGGCTGCCGTTCAGGGTGCCGGGCTGGACTTGCAAGGCCATTGACGGGCACCACGTTCCGCTGCAGGCAGCGTCTCCCGAGAAGGTGTCGCCGCCCAGGGCCACCAGACCGCTGGGCGATATCTCGCAGAGGTCGACGGCTCCAGCGCCCAACGCGCCGGTCGGTGATGCGGTCCCGGCGATGGGCCCGAGATTGACGGCTTGCCCTCGTGCGGGCTGTGGCAGCTGCGGGACCGCCACCGACTGCGCAGCCGCGGCAAGCACCTTGGGCCCGACGGGGCGGGCGCCTGACTTCGGTGCTGGCGGTGGGCGTTTGGCGGCACGCTTCCTTGGCGTCGTTGTCTTCGCCGCAGCCTTAGTCGGCAGTGCTGGAGAGACCTTGTTTGGTGGCTTCGTTTGGAGCACTTCGATCCCGTTCCTGGTTTGCTGCTCACCGACTGATGAGGCCATGGTTCTCGCTGAGGGCGTCGATGTAGAAGCCCACCACCTGTCCCGAGTTCTTGATGCGAGTCAATTGAGTTCCGCTGGCGCCCGCGACGTCCACCGTGCTGAAATTCTTGTCGGCGTAGACGAAACCGTGCGATTTGCCGGCGGTGTCGGTGTAGACCCCGGCGATGTCCCCGTCGTCGTTGATGCTCCAGGCGGTCGTGCTGCTGGCGAGCGGGAAGTTGATCGGGGTGAACACGCCGCCCGAAAGCAGAAAGCCGTGGGTTCCCGTCGCATCCGAATATCCGCCGACGACGTCGCCGTGGGTATTGATCCCGGCGACCGCAGTGTCTGTGCCTGCCGGGAAATCGATCACCTTGAAAGTGCCGCCGCTGCTGGCGAACCCATGCTCGACGTTCGCTGCGTCGGAATAGCTGCCCACCATATCTCCGGCGTCGTTGACGTCGATGACTTGAGTGTTGTGGCCTCCAGGAAAATCGACGTCGTTGAAGGTGCTGCCGTCGCTGGTGGAAAAGCCATGTATCGAGCCCGACACATCCTGATACATCCCGACGATCAGCCCGGACGAATTGATGCCCGTCGCGACGCCTGCACTCGAGTTCGGAACGTCGAGGATCTGGTAAACCCCTCCTGCGACAGTGAATGCGATCGCGAGCGAGGACGCGTTGCCGGGCGCGAAAATGAACCCGCCCAGCGCGGTGGTGCCGTCAGTGTCGAAAACTTCTGACAGCGCGGCACCGGGATAGTCGGCGCTGGTGAACTCGTACACGTCCGCCATCGCGGCGCGGCGCACAACGTCGTGACGGGAGACCGCGGTGTGTTCGACCACCATGCGGGGTGGAGTGCCCAGTAGTCCGCGCAGGAGGCTGCGGGTCGTTCGGTGCGCTGCTGGCGGTGCTGCGATGGTCATGTCGGTCTCCTTCAATGCGGATCTGTTCCCCGATCATCACGGCGGATGAGTGCGGCCGCACGAGTAGTCCACTACTCAAAACGTCCAGCTTCGCTGTGGGTCGAGGACGAAGCCGTGGCGTTGGGCGGTGTCGTCGCCGTGGTTCTGGCGGAAATCCCTGATTAACACGCACGCGACGACAACGTCGTGCACACCGCAGGTGATCTGGTCACCGCCCATCAGCTTTCCCCCGGCTCCTAAGATCACCTTCTCGCCAGATGCCAAGGGCTTTCCGTGGAGCTTGTCTGCAGCCGGAGGCCCCTTCTGGTCGAAATATGACTTGTAGTCCCCCGCGTAGACCTGGTTGGCCGGATGATCGAGACCAGGGATCGCCCCGAAGCAGAATGCGGCCGTATCTCCACGGCTGCTCCACATCGCGCACTGCAAACCCGTTGGGCTGGTGAAGGTTGCCAAGGGGTAATGGCGGGACACATTGTGGTCCTGCGACACGTCGGTGAAACCAGTGAGATCGGGAAAGCCTTGCGGCCGCGGTGCTGGAGGGGCTGCAGGTTCCGAACCCGAACGCGGATGCATGAAAACCCGAACACCGACCACCACGCCGGCGACCACGATTGCCACGGCGGCCAGAGCGATCAAGACCCGCCGCCACGTAACGGTACTCACACCTAGCCACCGCCCTTCGTATGTCGTCTATTTCGACGTCGCGTTCAGTTCTGTTCGGGCCTGGTCGATTTGGTCGTAGGCATAGGCCACCATGGCGCCGGCGGTCATCGTCTCACCCTTACGGGCGAGCGACTCGTATGCCCGGTCGCCGAGCACATCGCGGAGGTGAGTGATCGCGGTGGTGATTTTGGGGATGTAGGCGACCTGGCCTGAGTCGTAGAAGTTGCGGGCAGCCAAAGCCACCCGCATCCCCTCCGCATCGGCCTCCCACCGACGGGTCGAACCCTCAACATCGGTGAACAAAAACGTCACCACACCCGAAAGCGGGTCCACCGCCAAAGGATGTCACACGAAGCCCACCTCAATGTGGCCAATCGCAGCCGATCCCGCTAGGTGTGGAAGAGTCCCAGCTTGAGGGTGTGGGCGATCTGCGTGATCGCCGCTTGCGCGCGAACGCTGTTGCCGGCCTTGTCCAGCGGCGGCGAGAAGGCGGCGATCGCCATTTTGCCCGGCGACACTGCAACCAGACCTCCTCCGACACCACTCTTAGCGGGCAGCCCGACGGTGTAGGCCCAGTCACCGGACGCGGTGTAGAGACCCTCCATCGTCATCAAGGCCAGCACATGCGGCACGGTGGCTTGCGCGATAACGCGCTTGCCGGTGACGGGGTTGACGCCACCGTTGGCCAGGGTCGCACCCATGACCGCCAAGTCGGCGGCGGTGACCAGCGTCGAGCACTGCAGCGTGTAGACGTCGCAGGCCTCCATCGGATCGGAATACATATATCCGCCGCACAGCAGCAGCCACGCGATCGCGCGGTTGTGGAAGTTGGTGGCGCGCTCGGAGGCGGCGATCTGATCGCTGAGCGAGATCGCGCGCCCGGCGAAATCGCTTTGAACCTGCAGGATCTGGCGCCAGCGGTCGTCGGCGTCGGTGGCCGAAATCAGGCTGGTGGCCGTCATCGCCCCCGCGTTGACCATCGGTGAGTTCGGCTTGTCGTTGTGAAGTTCCAGCGCCAGCACGGAATTGTACTCCGCGCCGGTCGGATCGACGCCCACCTTGCGGTGGAACACCCGCGGGCCTGCTTGTTCGATGGCGAGCGCGGCGGTGAAGATTTTCGAGATCGATTCCAGCGCGAACTCAGTTTCGGCATCGCCGGCCGAAAACGTCTGGCCGTCAACGGTGACCACGCAGACCCCGAACAGCTGGGGGTCCACCGTCTCCAGGGCCGGTATGTAGCTGGCGTTCTTGCCGCGGCGGTTGCTCTTGTGCTTCGCGTGTGCGGCGGTGACCGCCTCGGCGATGGTAGTCAATTCTGTGCCCCCGTCACCACCCGATGGATGAAACCAAGCTTCGCGACGACGTGTGGGGAGATGGTGAACGGGTAGAGGTCGTCGCGGCCCATCGAGTTGTTGACCCGGTTGAGCACCCCGGACAGCACCAACCAGTCCGCCATAATGTCCTCGATGGTGGCATCGGCATAGGACTCCCGTGCATCGACGTTGTAAGGCAGATCCCACTTCACCCGATCAGCCTCGACGATAAGGCCCGAATCCGCAATCGTGGCAAGGGTTCCGGTGATATGCAGATAATGCGCCCAGGTTTCGGCGAAGTCTTCCCACGGGTGCGCGGTGGCGTACTCCGAGATGAAGTCGTGCTCCCAATCCTCCGGTGCCTGGCCCTGGTAGTGCCGCTGCAGCGCGGCCTGGTAGTCCTCCCGGTCGTCACCGAACATCGCGCGGGCATCGTCGATGAGCGGAGTGTTCTGCACCAGCAGCATCTCGTAGTAGTGGCCGACCTCGTGGCGGAAGTGACCCAGCATCGTGCGATAGGGCTCACGCAGCTTGATCCGCAGCCGCTCCCGATACAACTCCAGCGACTCGGCCAGGTCGATGGTGATCACGCCGTTCGCGTGCCCGATCATCACCGGCCTTCCCAGCGTCTTGCTCGACACCAGGTCGAACGCCAGCCCGTCGGAATCCGCGTAGTACGGATTGATGGGCAGCTTCAGATCCATCAGCTCGAAGATCAACCTTCGCAGCGACTTTAGCGTCGAATCGAGTTCGGCCATCGCCTCGTTGTCATCCGGCGCCGGGCCCTCGCGGACGAAACTGTCGGCGAAGCAGCGGCCGGATTCGGCGTCGTCCGCAGTCAGCCAGTTGCAGCCGCGCTCCCAGTGTGCGCACCGGAACCAGCCATGGCCGTCGACGGTGACGGTTTGCGATGGTGTGCACACCATCTGCCGCGACGGGTAGTGGTAGCCGACCGTCACGGCGCACGTCGGGCACTGCTGCACTTCGAACGCGACCGCCTGCCCGCAGTTGGGGCATCTGAAGGCACGCACGGTCAGAGCCCGCCGGTACTGCCCGACTCGACGTATGTCCACGGTCGCTGCGGACGATCCCTGAGATAGCCACGCTGCCAATCCCATTGCGGATGCTGCCGCAGGAATTCTTCGGCGATGAACTCGGTGCCGTCGGCGCGCCCACACCGCGCCCACACATTGAGCGCCTTGATGTCGGCCGTGCTGGCAACCTTGCCGTCCACCGACCCGAATGGCGTGAATGGGGTCAGCCCACTGTCACGGCAGGGGTCGTTGTCGGAATGTGCGCAAATGGTCCGGGCCGAGGGGTTGATGCAGCCGACGTAGGTGTCGAACGTATCGGCCAGCATGCGCTGGCCGATCTCGACGTCGATGCGCCCGTTGTACTGGTCGAGCAATTGGCGCCAGCGAACCTCCCGCGCGCCGTTGGGGGTGCGCACGTCGCTGAACCCGGTGCCAAAGCATTCCAGGTTGCGAATACGCGGATCCGTTACCGCGTTGTCACCCCAGAAGTAGCCATCGGTTGTGCGGCTGAGGGTTTGGTACAGCAGGCCCTCTTCGTAGCGCGCGATCTCACCGGTCTTGGCGTCACCGATCAACCAGGAGTTGGCGTATCCGCCGTTGTTGTCGGTGTTGAGCGTATCGACCCAATGGTCGATGTCGCGGGCGTACTGCGACGCCTTGCGGGCCCGGACGAACTCGGGAACCCGGGTCTCGTCATAGCCCTTGAACCCGTCGTAGCCGCCGATCGTGGTCTCGGTGATCGCCAGTCCGGCACCGGTCAGCCAGAAATCGCTCATGCTGGCAATCCAGCCCGGCGCGGTCTGCATGACCATGCGGTTGCCGTCGTCGGGGGTCATGTCCAGGATGACGTTCTCGAACTGTCCCTGCCAGAAGTCGGCAAAACTGGTGTGGCCCAGAATGATTGAACCATCGGTGGTCGCGCTGCCGGTGGCGATGAAGGCGCTGCAGTGGTTGCCCTCGCCGCCGGTTGGCGCCAGCGCCGTGTAGCGGCCGGAGTTTTTCGGCCACCAGTAGCCGGTGAGTTCCATCCAATCGTTGACGCCGAGCACATCGTTGAATGTGGCCGGCACGCCCGCCGCGGTCAGACCCGCGGCCACGCCTTCCATCTCCTCGCGCAGCTCGTCGGGGATCTTGGCGGCGTGCAGTTCGGCGGCCCGCTCGACAAAGAAGTCGTAGCTCATCCCGATGTCCTGGTAGGTCATCTCCCGGTACACCCGAATCGACTCCGCGTACTCGTCGGCAACGAGAAAGCCGTACTGGAACCCGCGCGCGGCCGGTGATCCCTTGATCGTGACGTGCAACCAGCCGTTGATGTCGTTGCGCGAGGCCTCGGCGAGCCAACCCCGCTGCTCGTCGGTGAGTGCGTCATGCCCCTTCGGGGCTGGAGCGATCACAGTCACAGGCTCTCCTCCGTACAACCCCCGCGCCGGTGAGCTTAGTGCCGTCAGGTTGGTGGTTAGTAGCCCTAACCCGCCGCACGCTCGATATCGCCAAGCACGGGTGGGCCTTTAGCGTCGCCGCCGCGACGGAGCAGGAACATCCGGAGCCGGCCGTAATGCTTGGCCATCTCGGTGTTGCCGACGTAGTCGCACGCGAACTGATCGGCATTATGCAGCGCCAACACCGCCGCAAACGTCTCGGTGACGTAGACGCAGCCTTCGGGTGTGATCGGCTCGATGCGGGCGGCGCGGCTGACATGCGCGCCGTAGTAGTTGGGCCGGTCGGTGACCGGATCGTCCAACTCGTAGACCGGCCCCAGGTGGCCGCCGAGGCGCAACTTGAGCGTCGCGGGTAGCCCCGCCGCCACCAGGTCGATGCCGTCCATCGCGTCCTGCATGTCGAGCGCGCACGCCGCGGCCCGACCGGCATCGCGGAAGACGACGAAAATGCCATCGCCCCAGGTGTTTACGAAGGCGATGTGCTGCTTGTAGCGGCGCGCCACCTCCCCCAGCGTGCCCATGATCTTCTCGGTGAACACCGGCAGCTGGGCGTCACTCAGCTTGCTGAAGCCGTGGATGTCGCCGAACAGCATCGCCCGGGTGTCCCGGCGGCCACGGGCGACCTTTGGGCGGTGCCACGGCGGAAGCTTCTCGGCATTCACGTCTGGGCCGGTCGGCAAGAGCTTGACCGGATTGCCGGCCTCGCGCCATGCGCTCATGTCGGCGGCGGTGCCGCCGGCCGCGCCTTCGTTGATCGACCCGTCCCACACCGCCAACTGCAACAGCGGCGCGTGCAGATGGCGGGCGCAGAGGCTGGCAAGCCCCATCGCCAGGCTGCTGCTGTAGGGGAAGAGCTGATCGTCGCCCAGATAGGCGTCCTCCGTGGCGAAGCGCACCGTCTTGGCGGCGGAGAGACACGCCTCGAAGCGCGCGACCCAATCCTCGCCCGCCGGGCGGACCGACGCTTCGACGAAATCGGTTGCGGCGAAGGGCAAGACGACATTCAGGGCGACGCCCCGTTTAAGCAGCGCCTCAGCGAACAAGATGTCCGCGCCGGAGGCGAGCGAGCCATAAGCCGCGCCGATGTGCATCCCGTCCAGCAAGGCGTCGATATCGGCCGCCACTGTCGTCGCGTCCATGTTGCCGAGGAAATGCACGACGGTCGGCACCTTGAATGCGGCGAGCACGCCGGCATCGAGTTTCTTCGCCGCGACGATGCGTTCGAGCTGCCGGGCGGTGGTGGCCAGCGCGGCGTCGTCGCTGCCGGCTGCCGTGACGACCTGGTCGACCAGCCCACGCGCCGCGTCGAGATCACCCCGGACGAGCTGGGCCTCGAGCGCCGTCGCCAGCACCCAATAGCGGTCGGCCGCAACATTGTCCAGACTGGCGATGCGCGGTGCGAGCAAATCGAGCACCTCGCCGGCGAGTCGGCTGGCCCCGTCGGCGTCGCCGGCGAATAAGGCCAGGGTCGCGGCATTGATCGCCGGGTAATAGGCCTCGGCGTCGCCGGCAGCAGTGGCGTGGCGGAAGGCGTCCTCGTAGATCACGCGACCCTCGCGGAACAAGGCGTCGCGCGCCTCGCCCGTCGCGGCGAAGGCCTGATCCTTCTTCAGCCGGCCGAGCAAGCTGCAGACGTCGGTCTCGTGACGTTTGTCGAGGCCGAATTCGTAGTATTTGTCCAGCGCGAGCGCAGTCGCGCCGGCATTGGCGAGGCTCAGCACCGCCCGGTGGGCGAGCCAAACATCGCCGGGAAACAACTCCAGCGCCTCCGCCGCCAGGTCGTAGGCGCGGAAGAATTCGCCGTGATCGAAGAAGGTCTTGACGCGCTTCAGCAGGTCACCGGCGCGGACAGGCGGGCTCTGTGTGTCGGTCATCGGGGCCTCCAACCGCATCCCCCGCGCAGACGGGATGCTACGCCAGCAAATCACCAGCGGCACCGGGTTAGCCGATCCCACCGGTGGGCTTGAGACCCCGACTGCGCTGGTGTTGTTGCTCACACGATGATGGGAAAGCGCCGCTGATCGGATAGGGTGGCAAACAACGTTGGCGTCACCAGAATGCCGACACCGTCGTGGAATGCTCCGTCATCCGCTACTCGGGCAGACGCCAGGAAGCGCAGCCCGGGATTTGCAAGATCTTTTCGCGGCGATCGATTTTGCCCACCGGCAATCTCGCCACCACCCGATGCCTGAAAGGCACCGCACCATCATGACTACCAAAACCTTCGCTGACCTCGGCGTGCCCGCACCGCTGATCAGTGTCCTCAACGCACGTGGGATCACCGACCCCTTCCCAATCCAGGTCAACACCCTGCCCGACACCCTGGCGGGCCGCGATGTGCTGGGCCGCGGCAAAACCGGCAGCGGTAAAACGCTGGCGTTCTCGATTCCGCTGGTGGCGCGCCTCGCATCCGTGAAGCGGCATCCCGCTCGCCCGACCGGGTTGGTGCTCGCACCCACCCGCGAGCTGGCGACCCAAATCACCGCAGCACTCGAGCCGTTGGCCGCCGGTTACGGCCTGAAGGTCACCACGATCTTCGGCGGAGTGCCGCAAGCCCGTCAGGTGACCGCACTGCGCTCCGGCGTCGACATCGTCGTCGCCTGCCCGGGACGCCTCGATGATCTGATGCGCCAACGGCTAATCAGCCTCGACGCGGTCGACATCACCGTGCTCGACGAGGCCGACCACATGGCCGACCTTGGATTCTTGCCGGTGGTCACCCGCATCCTGGCCGCCACGCCGCCAACCGGTCAGCGGCTGCTGTTCTCCGCCACCCTGGACAACGACGTCGACAAGCTCGTCAAGCGCTTCCTGCGCAACCAGGTGTTGCACTCCGTCGACGAGGCCAACTCGCCGGTGCCCGA
>Ga0335072_10008106_pt1 | contig 15254 bp, 11 predicted proteins | sample Lox_Sample_21_FD_206725 | JGI IMG/M metagenome (GOLD analysis project Ga0335072, IMG submission 206725) | Soil microbial communities from Loxahatchee National Wildlife Refuge, Florida, United States - Lox_Sample_2.1 | ecosystem: Environmental > Terrestrial > Soil > Wetlands | place: USA... | reverse complement strand
CGGGGGCACGGCCGAGCGCTAGGTCAACCCGGCCCGGGTACATCGCGAGCAGCGTCCTGAAGGTCTCAGCGACTTTGAGCGACGAGTGATTCGGCAGCATGATGCCTGCTGCGCCCACCCTGATGCTCGAGGTGAACGCGCCCACATGGGCGATCAGCAGTTCCGGCGCGCTGCACGCCAGGCTTGTCATGTTGTGATGCTCAGAGACCCAGTACCGGCGGTAGCCCGCTGTCTCCACGGTCTGGGCGATACTGACCGCCCCGGCAAGCGCTGACGCGGCACTCTCGCCGTACTCGATCCCGACGAAATCCAGCACCGCCAGCGGCAATGAGGTCTTCATGTCTGCGAACAGCGTGCTTTCGGTGCGCGGCATTCCCGCGGCGGCGCGGCGCGAAGTGCCGGCCGAGCGTACCGGAGGAACCTCCGGTATGCTGGACATATGCAGACACGACACCTCGGATCACTGTCAGTCTCCGCCATCGGCCTTGGTTGCATGGGAATGTCGGAGTTCTACGGCGCCGGCGACGACGCCGAGTCAATCGCGACCATCCACCGCGCGCTCGATCTCGGCTGCAGCTTCCTGGACACCGCGGACATGTACGGCCCCTTCACGAATGAGCGGCTGGTCGGCAAGGCCATCGCCGGACGGCGGGACGAGGTCGTGCTCGCCACGAAGTTCGGGAACGAGCGGCGCGAGGACGGGTCCTTCGTCGGTGTCAACGGACGTCCTGAATACGTTGTCGCGGCCTGCGACGCATCGCTGTCGCGGCTCGGCGTCGAATACATCGACCTGTACTACCAGCACCGGGTGGACCCGGAAGTGCCGATCGAAGAAACCGTTGGCGCGATGGCCGCACTGGTGCAGGCCGGGAAGGTCCGCCACCTCGGGTTGTCTGAAGCCGGGCCGCAGACTATTCGCCGGGCCAGCGCAGTGCACCCGATCAGCGCGCTGCAGACCGAGTACAGCCTGTTCACCCGCGACGTCGAGACGGAGATCCTGCCAACCGTCCGCGAGCTGGGAATCGGATTCGTCGCCTACAGCCCGCTCGGCCGCGGGTTCCTGACCGGCTCGATCAAGAGCGTTAGCGACCTGCCTGAGGGTGACTCGCGCACCGGCCGGTTCCCGCGCTTCGCGGACGAGAACTTCGCTCGCAACGTCGCCCTGGCCGGCATCATCGAGCAGCTGGCGACGGCGAAGGGCTGCACGCCGGGACAGCTCGCGCTGGCCTGGGTGCTGTCCCGCGGCCAGGACATCGTGCCGATTCCTGGCACCAAGCGGCGCACCTATGTTGAGGAAAACCTCGCGGCGGCAGAAATCGAGCTAACCGGCGAGGATATCGCCTGGCTCGACCAGAACGTCGGTCAGCCGTCCGGGGACCGGTACGCGGACATGACCACAGTCAACCGGTAGCCGGTCAACCGCTAAGCGGTGAACCGCTAGTCCGGCGACGAGTCAGGACCGTCGGGCAGCCCGCAGCACCGTGTCAGTGGCGGTCGCGGGCTGCCCGTCGCGATCGGCCGTCTGGCGCGTGATGACATCGGCGACCACGATGTCGAAGGCGCCGGGGTCGAATGTCGCGGCTAGCCGGCCGGGCTGAGCGGCGAGGGCCAGCAGCTCTTGGCCGGTCGCTGTGTCCGCCAGGCCAGGCCCGGCAGCGGCTGGCATGCCAGCTGACCCGGCCGAGTCAGCGCCTGACTGCGAGCCGCCGCTCGCATCGGAACCACTGCCCGCGTGCTGGCTGTCCGGATGATGCAGGACGATCAGCAGGGTGCCTCCGGGCCGCACCGCCTCAGCCAGACGCCGGTGCAGTGCCGTGAGCTCAGCCTCCGGCAGGTACATGAACTGAGCCGATACCAGGTCGAACTGCCGGGCGCCTGGATCCCAGCTGAGCAGGTCCGCCGGACGCCAGCGGATACGGCGAGCGAGCTCGTCGCCGCGCGCGGCGGCATGGGCTGCGGCCCGGTCCAGTGCCACTACTGAGATGTCCACCGCGGTGACAGTCCACCCCTGCGCTGCCAGCCAGATGGCATCCGCGCCCTCCCCGCAGCCAACATCCAGGGCATCGCCGGGTGTCAGCCCAGCGGTCTGGGCGACCAGCTGCGGATTGGGCTGACCGCTCCACAACTGGTCGGCGGAGCTATAGCGCTCGTCCCAGAATTCCCTGGTGAAGGCGATAGCGACGGCCGCAGTGTGCTCATGACTCACTTGCTCATCTCCCGTGTGCGATGACTTCCACCACACGATGCCTGAGCACGGCCGAACCGAGCAAACCTCGTTGCCAGAATGGCAAAGCCGGCTGAGGTGCCTCAGGTAGCCGGAGCCGCAGCGGCCGGGGTCGTCTCGATCTCGGGGGCCTTCTGGGTAGCTCTCCGGCGGTACCGGAGCGCCTCCAGCGCGGCGGTCGCGCCGAGCACGCCAGCTGGCGGCAGGCTGATCAGAGCCTGCAGCTGGTACCGCCAGGAGAACACGTACACGTCCGCGATGAGCAGCAAACCGAGTGCGGTAACGAAGAAGACCAGGCTCGCGAGCGCCAGGTGACGCGCCCACGGGCTGCCCCGGCGGTACACCAGAGCCATCACGGAGCCAATCAGCCCGGCGATCGCGAAGAGCAGGAACAGCGGGCCGGGCGTGTAGCCCCCGTACAGCTGGTAGTCCCGCAGGAACGAGGCCAGCGGGCCGTCGATCTCAAACTTGCCGCCCCACGACGGGGTCAGCAGGAATTCGTTCACTGGCGAGCTATGGGTCAGCTGAGTACCGACGATGATGCGGTTGACATGGTTAGAGGTGCGGCACAGCGAGCCCAGGCCCGGTATCAGCTTGCCGTCCGGCCCGACATGGGGCGTCTCTTGCGCCAGCGTGCTGCCGCAGGTGACGAACTCCGGCGTGTAACCCTGGAAATAGTGCTGGAACTGCCAGCGCGAGATCGCGGTGGTCTCGATGCTGGCAGTCCGGACCGGCTCGAACAGGATGAGCGAGTCCTTCAGCACCGAGACGACGACCCGCAGCGGCTGCTGCTTCTCGACGGCGTGGTCAAAGATCGAGACCAGCTGCAGGCGGTTCTTGACCGGGAAGTTCTTGATCATCGGCGAAAGCGAAGAGTGCTCAAGCCAGTCCGGGCTGTACCGCTGGTAGTACGGAGACGGGCACATCGCCTTGATGTCGGCCGGGATCTTGAGCGTGGCGCAGTCGGCAGCCTTGGCCATCCGGCCGGCCGCACTGCCCTTGACCGACAGCCGGAAGTGCCCGGAATTCACGTAGGAGATGCTGCAGTACGTGACGATCGGCAACAGGAAGGCCAGGCACATGATGCACGACTTCAGCACCGCGAGGTACCAGTCGTCGCGGTTGACGCGCAGGTACCGGCAGCCGAGCAGGTAGAGCACGGCCGGGGCGATCATCCACAGGCCAACCTCGCGCACCGTGGCGCCGAGACCCAGGAGGAGGCCGGAGGCCACGATCATCGCCCAGTTGGCGGTCGGCCGCCACAGCAAGATGACGAGCGCGGCGACAGCCATGCCCTCGAACAGGACGTCCGGCATGATCGTCGCCTCAGCCTGCAGCTGGTAGGCGTCAAGCAGGATCGGCGCGATGGCGAGCGCTCCCAGCCAGCGGTTGACGCCGCGGCGGATCAGCAGCATGTACAAGGCCACGCCGATGCCGAGACCGATCAGGTGCTGGAGGGCAGTGACCGTCCCGAGGTCGCCGATGGCCAGGACGATCTTCAGCGGCACCTTGTAGCCGAGCGGGTCAGAGCCTTGCCAGCCGCGGTAGAGGTACTTGACCGAGTCGATGTAGAAGATCGCCGGGTGGTACGCCATCCACGTGATTACGCGGAGTACCGCACCGGCCACAATGAGCGCTGTAGCGAGCCAGTGGTAGCGCAGTATTGCTAGCGCCTGACGAGCCCGCGACGGGCGGTTGCCCGTCTCGCCTTCACTTGCGAGGTCGCCGGCAGCGCCACCGCGAAGACCATTCAGAACGCGCTGCAGTAGATCTACTGAGGGAACCTGGCTGCTTCGCATGACCAGGCTGGGCGCACCGCCTCCGCCGCCCGCGGCCGCTGGCAGCGCCACCGCTGTGCCGAGACTGCCAGGAGAGTTAGTTGTGTTACGGCGTCGAGTCGGGCGTAGCCGGGGCAAGTAGCTGGCTCCTCAGGAATTTTGGTGGTCTGGCCAGGCTTTCGGCGGGGCCCCAGCCGTAGCGACCGTACTGCGGAAACTTAACCAACGCGCGACAACTTTAGCCAACCGCTCACAAGCTAAGGGCTAGCGTTATTAAAGAGTTCACCAGGAGAACTTTCTCCCCTAGAGAACCTTCGCAGCCATACCATACCGTCCCCGCGAAGCTTGCCCGCACGTTTCCGCGCGGGCGGGAACGGCCTTGCTAAAGCGGAATGTTGCCGTGCTGGCCGCGCGCGTGCGGGGCGTGCACGATGGCGTCGAGAATAGCCTGGCGCGTTTTGGCTGGTTCGATGACCTCGTCTATGACGCCAAGGGAGATCGCGCGGGGCAGCCCGCCGACGATCTCATCGTGCTCGGCAGCCAGGCGGGCCTCGACCTGCTGCCGCTCTTCAGTCGCCGCGGCGGCAAGCGTGCGCCGGTGCAGGATGCGCACTGCCGCCACCGAGCCCATCACCGCCACCTCAGCGCCCGGCCAGGCGAACACTTTCGTCGCGCCGAGCGCACGCGAGTTCATGGCGATGTAGGCGCCGCCGTAGGCCTTACGTGTGATCAACGTCACTCGGGGCACCACAGCCTCCGCGAATGCGTGCAGCAACTTGGCGCCCCGGCGCACCACGCCGTCCCACTCCTGGCCGACGCCTGGCAGGTAGCCGGGAACGTCCACCAGGACGACCAGCGGCACGCCGAACGCGTCGCACATCCGCACGAACCTGGCCGCCTTCTCCGCCGAGGTGGCGTCCAGGCAGCCGCCCAGGCGCAGCGGGTTGTTGGCGATGACGCCGACGGTCCGTCCGCCGAGCCGCCCGAGGGCGGTGACGATGTTGGGCGCCCAGCGCGGGTGAAGTTCGACACCGGGCCCGTCTAGCAGGCCGCCGATCAGCGGATGGACGTCGTAGGCGCGCTTGGGCGAGTCCGGCAGCAGCGCCCCCAGGTCGGTCTCGGGCAGGTCGGTGTCGGCAGGCATCTCCTGGCGGCCGAGCAGCACCACCAGTTGGCGGGCTCGCGCTACTGCCTCGGCATCGGTGGCCGTGACCACGTGGACCACGCCTGAGCGCCGGCTGTGCGGCTCAGGACCGCCCAGCCGCTCCATGTCCACGTCCTCGCCGGTGACGCTGCGCACCACATCAGGGCCGGTAACGAAGATACGTCCCTGGTCGGACAAGATGACCAGGTCAGTGAGTGCCGGGCCGTAAGCCGCGCCGCCAGCCGCCGCGCCGAGCACCACGGAGATCTGCGGTACCTTGCCGGACGCCCTCGTCATCGCAGCGAAGACCATGCCGACGGCGTGGAGGCTCTCAACGCCTTCCAGGAGGCGAGCGCCGCCGGAGTGCCACAGCCCGATGATGGGAGCGCCGATCCGGATTGCGTGGTCGTGCGCGGCCACGATCGCGGTGCAGCCCGCGATGCCCATGGCACCGCCCTGGATTCGCGGATCACTGGCGAACGCGACGACGGGCAGTCCGCTGATACGGCCCGTTCCCGCTAGTACGCCGCTGTCGTCGGCGGGGAAGAGAAGCTCAAGCGTGCCCGGATCGAAGAGCGCCTCGAGGCGCGCCTGCGGCTCGCGCGCCAGCGCGCTGGTAACCGGCGTGGCGGCTCCCGGCCCGGTAGCTGACGGGCCCGCGGCTGGCGGCGCGGTGCGCACGGCGTTGCCGGGCGCTGGCCGGTGCAGCTGCGTGGGTAGTGCTGAATCCACGATGGTCACGTCGATCTCCTCGGGGGAAACGGGAGCGTCCTGCTCGGGCGGCACGCTCGGCAGCGGAGGCAACGGCTCACGCCTCGGTGAAGGTGACGGCGACGTTGGCGCCGCCGAAGCCGAACGAGTTGTTGATGACGGCCATCGGCCCTTCGGCGCGCGGCGAGAGCTGCTGAGGCTTCGCCGAGATGGTCAGGCCGGCGTCGTCGTCGGGGTCGTCGAGGTTGATGGTCGGCGGTGCGATCCGCTCGCGCAGGGCGAGGATCGCTGCGACTGACTCCACTGCGCCGGCGCCGCCCAGCAGGTGACCGGTCATGGACTTAGTGGCCGAGACCACCACGCCCGGTGCCGCGTCACCGAGAGCGGCGGCGATTGCCTGCGCCTCGACTACATCGCCGGCCGGCGTGGAGGTCGCGTGCGCGTTCACGTGCACGACCTGCTCGGGCCGGACGTCGGCGTCGGCGAGCGCCCGCCGCAACACGAGCTTGAGCCCGGCCCCCTCCGGCTCGGGCTGGGCGATGTGGTGCGCGTCCGATGAGTAGCCCACCCCGGCGGCTACCGCGTACACCTGCGCGCCGCGGGCTGCGGCGTGCTCTTCGGATTCCAGGATCACCATGCCGGCGCCCTCGCCGAGCACGAAGCCGTCCCGGCCCTTGTCGAACGGCCGGGAGGCATGGACCGGGTCGTCATTCCTGGTCGTGCACAGCGCGCGCATGGCCGCGAACGCGGCGATGTTCAGCTGGATGATGGCCGCCTCGGTGCCGCCGGCGAGCACGACATCGGCCCGGCCAGCCCGGATCATGTCCATCGCGTAGCCGATCGCCTCAGCGCCGGAGGCGCAGGCGCTGACCGTGGTATGCACCTCCGCCTTCGCGCCGAGCTCGATGGCGAGCCAGCCGGCCGCGCCGTTCGGCATCAGCATCGGCACCGTGAACGGTGACAGCCGCTGCCAGCCCTTCTCGCGCAGCGTGTCGTAGGCCGACAGGGTCGATGCGATGCCGCCGATGCCGCTGGACACCACGACACCAAGCCGTTCCGGGTCGACCTCAGGCGATCCCGCGTCGGCCCACGCCTCGCGGGCAGCCACTAGCGCGAACTGCTCGCACCGGTCGAGTCGGCGGGCCTGCACCCGGTCGATCAGCGTGGTCGGGTCGGCGGCGGCCCAGGCGGCGATCCTGGTCGGCAGCTCGGCCGCCCAGTCGTCGGTCAGGGTTTGCACGCCGCTTCGGCCGGCCTTCAGCGCTTCCCAGGTGCTTGGCACGTCCACCCCTACCGGGGTGATCGCGCCAAGGCCGGTGACGACGACTCGCGTCCGGTCTGTACCCACTGTCGTTGTGCTCCTCGTCGAGTTGGGGCTGTCCCGGCGCACCCACGGGGGCAGGCCCCCGTGGGGCCCGGAAATCCTGACGGCGCGGTGCGGCTAGCCCTCGCGCCAGGCCGGGCCGTCAGGCTGATACTTCAGCGCGGCGGACGTAGTCGATGACGTCCTGCACGGTCTTCAGATCCTTAAGCTGGTCGTCCGGGATCTCGACGCCGAACTTGTCCTGAGCCGCTACCGCGATCTCGACCATCGAGAGGGAGTCGATGTCCAGGTCGTCGACGAACGTTTTGTCCGGCGTGACCTGGTCGGCGGGAACGCCCGCTACCTCGTCGACGATCTCGCCGAGACCCTCAAGGATTTCCTGCTCGGTCATGGCCATTGCTCTTGTGCTCTCCTTCTGGCGGGAAACTGTTGCACGTAATGTGCGCCTTGGTCGCGCCCTGCGGCCAGGGCGGGGTCAGGGTACCGTGATCACTTGCGCCGCGTAACACATGCCGGCGCCGAAGCCGAGCAGCAGCGCCTTCGAGCCGGAGGCGACCTCACCGCGCTCGATCATCCGGGACAATGCCAGCGGAATCGACGCCGACGAGGTGTTGCCTGCGGTCACGATGTCCTGCGCCACGACCGCCTGCGGGGCGTGCAGCTTGCGTGCGATCGCCTCCACGATCCGCAGGTTCGCCTGATGCGGGATGAAGGCGCTCAGTTCGGCCGGGTCCACGCCGGCCTTCTCGCACGCCGTCAAGGCGATCGGGGCGAGCGCGCTGGTAGTCCAGCGGAAGACCGTTTGCCCCTCCTGGAAGATGAACGAGTTCCGGTCGGCGATGAAAATCTTGTCCGCCAGGCCGCCGTCGCTGCCCCAGTGCACCGGTCCGATGCCGGGCGCGTCGCCGGCGTCCGCGACCGGGCCGACGACCGCTGCCCCAGCGCCGTCTGCGAAGATGATGCAGGTCGAGCGGTCGGTCCAGTCGATCCACTGGGACAGCTTCTCCGCGCCGACGACCAGCACGTTCCTGGCGGTGCCGGTGCGGACCGCATCGGCGGCATTCGCCAGCGCGTAGCAGAATCCGGCGCAGGCGGCATTCAGGTCGTAGGCGCCCGGCGCGACAATGCCGAGCCGCTTGGCTACGGAAGCGGACACGTTCGGGATCTGCACCTCGGGCGTGCAGGTGGCAACGATCACCAGATCCACATCGGCCGGGGACAAACCGCTGGCGGCGAGGGCCTTGCCGCCAGCCTGTACGGCCATGTCGGCAACGGTCTCGTCTGGACCGGCGATGCGGCGGCTGGCGATGCCGACACGGCTGCGGATCCACTCGTCGTTGGTGTCGACTGTCTGTGCCAGCTCGTCGTTAGTCACCACTCTGGCCGGCTGGTACCCGCCGAAAGCAAGTATCCGCGCACCGGGTTGGCCTTCGGTGAGTCGCATGTGCCCTGCTGCCTTTCGCTGTTCGCGGTTGATTGTGCTGTGCTGGTTCTAGATCAGCTGCTGCTCGGGCTGGCTTGCGCCGCTACGGCCTCGGCGGGCTGGAGTCTGAGGAGCGGCTGGCCCGCGTTCACCGGGTCACCGTCCTCGACCAGCCATTCGATGACCGTGGCAGGGAAAGCCGCGGTCACGGCGTTATTGCCGCCACGCGCCTCGACGTGCCCGAGGTCGGTGCTGTCGCCGACATGCGTGCCAGGGCCCGCTGCTGCCGGATGGCCATCCGGTGCGCGGAAGGTCCCGCCGACGGGCGCGACGAGCAGCCGCCAGTCCGGCGCGTGGTGGTCGTCGTGGCTGTCAGCGTGCTCGGCCAGCAGCGCGCGGGCCTCGGCGAGGTCGCCCGGGCTCTTCAGGCTGACCAGTTTGATGCCGCGCAGTGCCCGCTTGGCCAGGCCGGTGAGCGTCCCGGCCGGTGGCAGTTCGATGAGCGCAGTGACGCCGAGCGACTCCATGGTCTGCATGCACAGGTCCCACCGGACCGGCGCACTCACCTGATTGATGATGCGATCCAGCCACTCCGGGCCGGACTTGACCACCGCGCCGTCGCGGTTAGACAGCAGCGGCCTGACCGGGTCGCAGGCTTCGACTTGCTGTGCGGCGGCAGCCAGCGCATCCACGGCTGGGGCCATGTGATGAGTGTGGAAGGCGCCGGCTACCGAGAGCGGCCTCAGCCTGGCGCCGGGCGGCGGATTTTCTGCGAACACGGCTAGCTGGGCAAGCGTCCCGGCGGCCACGATCTGGCCGGCTCCGTTCACGTTCGCCGGGGTCAGCCCGGCTGCATCGATGGCGGCGAGCACCGCGGCCTCGTCGCCGCCGAGGACCGCGGTCATGCCGGTGGGCTCCGCCGCGGCAGCAGCGGCCATGCCGCGGGCCCTGACCCGGACTAGCCGCATCGCGTCCGGCGCTGTGATGACGTCCGCGAGCACGCCGGCGGCCAGTTCGCCGACGCTGTGCCCGGCGACTGCCACGGACTGCTTGCTGACCGGGTGAGCCCCGGTAGACACCTGGTCCATCGCGGTGGCCAGTGCTGCGGCAACCAGCAGCGGCTGAGCCACTGCGGTGTCCTTGATCTCCTCGGCGTCCGCGGTCGTGCCTGCCTTGATCAGGTCACAGCCGGCCAGCTCGGACCACGCCTCCAGCCTGGCGCGGAATCCGGGAAGTTCCAGCCAGGGCGACAGGAATCCGGGCGTTTGCGCGCCTTGACCGGGCGCTGCGATGAGGAGCATTGCTCTAGCCTGCACTGTAGGAGTCCGCCATACCTATGCCGAAGTAAACGAAGTTTCTGCAGGTGGGTATGTAGAAACTCTATAAGTCATGCTCGCTTGTGCGCTAGGCGGCCCAAAACTACCGCCGTCCATAGCGCAAAGCCGCCCCTGCCGTCACCCGGAGTGATGCCGGTGAGCTCGGTCACCCGGCGCAGCCGGTACCGGACGGTGTTCGGGTGCACGAACAGCAATCGCGCGGTGGCCTCGAGGCTGTTTCCCTGCTCCAGGTACGTCATGACGGTGTCGAGCAGCGCCGTGCCGCCGCTCAGGAGCGGCTCGTAGACGGTCTCGATCAGGGTGGCGCGGGCGGAATCGTCCCCGTCCAGGGCGCGCTCCGGCAGCAGTTCGCTGGCCAGCACCGGCCGCGGGGCCTCCGGCCAGCCCTGGGCGGCGCGCAGGCCGGCCAGCGCGGCTCCGGCAGATGCGACCGCGGACTGGAGGTCGGCGGCCGCCGGCCCGACGACCACCGGACCAGGCCCGAACCGGCCCGCGAAGTGGCGAGCCGCGTCGAGCGGGCTGGCGCCGCCGCCGACGACCAGCACCAGCCGGTTACCGTGCACGCCCGCCAGCAGGTCCAGGCGCGCCCGCCGGGCCAGCGTCCGGAATTCGTCGATCAGCCCCGCTGCCGACGTGCCGCCGGCAGCGTCATCCGTCGACCCGACGATGACCGTGACCGGGCTGAACGACCAGTTGAGTGCGGACGCCCAGGACTGCAGGCCGTCCTCGACCTCGCCGCGGACCAGGGATTCGATCACGAGCGCTTCCAGGCGTGCATCCCAGGCCCCGCGGGCCTCGGCCGTCCGCGCGTACACCCGCGCGGTGCCGAACGCGATCTCCCTGGAATAGCGGAGCATGGCCTCGCGCAATTCGGCCTCGCCGCCCGGCGCGGCGAGTTCGTCGACCTGCGACTCGACCACGTCGACGATGACGCGGACCATCTCCACCGCCTGCTGCAGCGTCACCGCCCTGGCCAGCTCGCGTGGCGCTGTGCCGAACACCTCACCGCCCACCGCGGGCGGCTTGGTCCGCTCCGGGTGCTTGAGCCAGTCCAGGAATCCGGCGATGGCTGCCTGGGCGACGAGTCCGAGCCAGGACCTGTTCTCCGCGGACAAGGCGCGGAACCAGGGGAGGTGCTCGTCCATCGACAGCATGGCCGCGGTACCGAGGGTGCCCATGGCCGCCTCGAGGCGGTCGATGGTGTCGTCCCTGACCCGGCCGTGCGGTCGCGCTGGCTGGCCGTTGCTGGTCGCCGTTACTGCCATGACCTCAGCGTGCCACGTTATCGGAGGTGGCCGGCCCCGCACGGGTGCGCGCGTCAGCCGCACTCCGTGGCCGGCTCGGCCCCCGGCGCCGTTGCCGTCCCGCCAGCGTCGCTTCCGGTTACGGCCCGGACGAAGCCCGGCCAGCGCCAGCCCACGGTCAGCGAGATGACGCCGAGCAGGACTGCGGCGCCCACGGTGGTCCAGCCGACGCCCACATGGTTGGCGACCGGCCCCTGGGCCAGCGATCCGATCGGGTAGGCCACGCCGAGCGCCACCATGAAGAAGCTCAGCACCCGGCCCCGGTAGGCAGCCGGAGCCTGGAGCTGCGCGACTGTCTGGAGGCCTGACAGCACGCTCATGTACACCATGCCGACGACAAACAGTGCCGCCACCGCAAGCCAGAGCGACGGCGCGGCCCCGTAGCCGATCAGGATCAGGGGCAGCAGCGCCAGGCTCGACGTCAGCACCCGGCCCCGGCCGAAGCGCATGGCAAGCGGCGGGATGCACAGCGCCCCGGCGACTGCGCCAGCGCCCTGCGCGGTGGTGAGGGCGGCGGTCGCAGCCGCGACCTGTGTCGCGCCCCCGTGGGTGAGGGCGTGCGCGACAGCGGGTACCAGCGCGATGAATGGCGCGGCGAGGAAGGCGACGACCCCGATGGAGATCGTGGCGGCGCGGCAGGAGGGTTGCGCCCACGCTGCCCGGAGTCCGTCGTACATGGAGCGCAGCAGCGGTCCGGTGCTGCCAGGCGGCGGGGCCAGCCGGATGAAGGCAAGTGCAGCGACGACAGCCAGGAAGGAGACCGCGTTCGCGTCGAAGCTGGCCGGGAAGCCGAACGCGGCCACGGCTGCCCCGGCCAGAGCCGGGCCGACGATGCGGCCGGCGTTCCACTGCGCTGAGTTGAGCGAGCTCGCGGCCAGGAACTCCGACCGCGGCACCAGGTCAGGCAGGATTGCCTGGCTGAATGGTCCGATGAGGGCCGATACCGCACCTTGCGCGGTCACGAGTGCAAGCAGCTCGTAGGGCGCGTCGTGGCCGGTCCCGACCAGCCAGGCGATGACTGCCGCGACGACTCCCTCGATGAGGTTGCCGGCCGCGATGACTGGCCGGCGGGGCAGCCGGTCCGCCAGCGCGCCGCCCACCGGCGACAGCAGCCCGATCGGCAGGAACGCGCCTGCCGCGACCAGTACGGCCCAGCTGGCCTCGCCGGTGCGCGAGATCACCAGGGCGCCGACGGCGACCGTCTGCATCCAGGTGCCGACGTTCGAGACCAGGCTGGCGGTCCATAGCACCGCGAAGCTGCGGTAGCGCAGCGGCCGCAGCGCTGCCGCCACCCCGGGCCGCATCAGGCGCAGGCAGAATGAATGGCCGCCACGCGCTAACCATAGGCCATCGCGCGGGGTATGACCGGGCCGTGCAGGCGCAACCGACGGCTGACCCCAGGTACAAGTGGATAGCGCTCTCCAATACGACCATCGGTGTCCTGATGGCCACGCTGAACTCGTCCATCCTGCTGATCGCGCTGCCCAACATTTTCACTGGTATCCGGCTCGATCCGCTCCTGCCGGGCAACACGGCGTACCTGCTGTGGCTCCTGATCGGCTACCTGCTCGTCACCGCGGTCCTGGTGGTGAGCTTCGGCCGGATCGGTGACATGTACGGCCGGGTACGCATGTACAACCTCGGATTCGCGATCTTCACGCTGTTCTCGATCCTGCTCTCGGTCACGTGGCTGTCCGGAACGGCCGCCGCCCTGTGGCTGATCGCGATGCGGATCCTGCAAGGCATCGGCGGAGCCTTCCTGATGGCTAACTCGAGCGCGATCCTGACGGATGCCTTCCCCGAGGATCAGCGCGGGCTGGCGCTGGGCATCAACGCGGTCGCCGGGATCGCGGGCAGCTTCATCGGACTTATCCTCGGTGGCCTGCTGGGGCCGGTGGAGTGGCGCCTGGTATTCGTGGTATCGGTGCCGTTCGGGTTGTTCGGCACCATTTGGGCATATCTGAAGCTCCGTGACGTCGGCCATCGCGCGCCTGCCTCGATCGACTGGTGGGGCAACATCACATTCGGCGTCGGCCTGGTCTTGGTGCTCGTCGGCATCACCTACGGCATCGAGCCGTACGGCCACAGCGCTATGGGCTGGACGAACCCGAAGGTCCTCGGCGCGCTGATCGCCGGCATCCTCATCCTGGTCCTGTTTACCTGGATCGAGACGAAGGTGCCGGATCCGATGTTCCGGATGGCGCTGTTCCGGGTCCGGGCGTTCAGCGCCGGGAACTTCGCAGGCCTGCTCGCCTCGCTCGGCCGCGGCGGACTGCTGTTCGTGCTCATCATCTGGCTGCAGGGGATCTGGCTGCCGCTGCACGGCTACAGCTTCGCCGTGACGCCGTTGTGGGCGGGCATCTATATGCTGCCGCTCACCGCGGGCTTCCTGATCGCCGGCCCGGCCTCGGGCTATCTGTCTGATCGCTTCGGGGCCCGGCCGTTCGCCACCGCGGGCATGATCGCCGCCGCCGTGTCTTTCGCGCTGCTGGCATTGCTTCCCGTCGACTTCGCCTATCCGCTATTCGCGGCGCTGCTCCTGCTCAACGGCCTTGGCATGGGCCTGTTCGCCTCGCCGAACCGGGCCGGGATCATGAACAGCCTGCCGCGAGACCAGCGGGGCGCCGGCTCCGGCATGGTGATGACGTTCCAGAACACGGGCATGGTGCTGTCCATCGGCCTCTACTTCACGCTGATCGTCATCGGGCTCTCCGGCTCGCTGGCCCCGGCCCTGCTCAGAGGGCTGACGGCGCATGGCGTGCCGGCCGCAGCGGCCGGGCGAGTGGCGCACCAGCCGCCGGTCGGGCTGCTCTTCGCGGCGCTGCTCGGCTATAACCCCATTCGGTCGCTGCTCGCGCCTACCGGCATCCTGGCTCGCCTGCCCGCACCGACGGTGGCCAGTCTCACCAGCCGCAGCTTCTTCCCGTCGCTGATCGCGCAGCCGTTCGCCGACGGCCTGCGCGGCGCCTTCGCATTCTCGGTCGCCGCCGTGGTGATCGCGGCGGTTGCGTCCTGGCTGCGCGGCGGGAAGTACTACCACGTCGAGGCGGCACCGGCCCCGGTACCGGCGACCGCGGCGGCGGCAGTCCCGGCACCGGCTCCAGTCCCAGCACCCGTCCCAGCACCGGCGCCGGCCCGGGTATCGGCCGATCTGTGCCCGGACGACCTGACTGAGGACCTGGCCGGGCAGGTGGTGCGGGTGCGAGAGCAGGCAGTCAGCGCCGGCACTCCGAGGCTGGTCGTGGCCATCTCGGGCGCGTTCGGTGCCGGCAGCGCGGTGGTCGGCCCTGTCGTGGCGGACCGACTCGGCCTGCCATTCCTGGACGGGTCCATACCCGCCGAGGTCGCTGAGGCGCTGCGGACGCCGGTGCCGGCTGCGGCCGGCCACGACGACCGCTCTGAGGAGGGCATGGAGCGGCTGATCTCCACGATGGCTCGCGGCTCGGCCCTGTACGGCAGCGGGGTGCTGCAGCGTGAGGATGTGCTCTGTGATGAGCGCACCTTTCAGCTGGCCACCGAGCTCGTGCTCTGGCAGATGGCGGCGCGGACCGGCGGGGTGGTGCTCGGCCGGGGTGCGACGGTAGTCCTGGCCAGTCACCCCGGCGTGCTGCGGGTCCGGCTGAACGGTCCGGCTGACTGGCGCATTGCTCAGGCAGCCGCGCACGACGGATATGACTTGGCCACGGCACGGCGGGTGCAGGTCCAGACCGACCGCGCCCGCGACGCTTACCTGCACCATTTCTATGGCGCGCACCCCGGCGATCCGAAGCTGTACGACCTGATGATCGACGTCAGCAGGTTCGGATTTGCCGTAAGCGAGGAGATGATCGTGCGCGCCGCGGGTGCCAGGCAGTCCTAGTGCAGGACCTGCTGCTCCCCGTCGAACTCGGCCGTCACGCGCAGTCGGCCGCCCAGAGCCCGGACATACGCGGCAGCGTCGGCCACGGACGCGTCGGCTAGCTCGCCGGTCTCCAGCCTGCGCAGTGCGCTTGCTGCCCGGCCGGTGCGG
>Ga0335072_10008105_pt1 | contig 15255 bp, 11 predicted proteins | sample Lox_Sample_21_FD_206725 | JGI IMG/M metagenome (GOLD analysis project Ga0335072, IMG submission 206725) | Soil microbial communities from Loxahatchee National Wildlife Refuge, Florida, United States - Lox_Sample_2.1 | ecosystem: Environmental > Terrestrial > Soil > Wetlands | place: USA... | reverse complement strand
AAGGGCCACAGCGGCATTATCGACAACATCGGAGATCTCTCGGGAGTGGTTGATCCCGCAGTTTTGAATGAGCTTCAGCAGAACGCCTATCTTTCCGGATTCTCCGTCCGTGACGTAGAGATCGTCGGGCCGCAGGTCGGTTCGCAACTTCGCCATCAGGCTCTGGCAGCCACGCTCTACTCGCTCGCCGGAATGCTGATTTATTTGTGGTTCCGTTTCGAGCTGATTTACGGTGTGGCCGCAGTTGTGGCGGTCTTCCACGACACGCTCATTACGGTGGGCGCTTTCTCGCTCTTTAATAAAGAGATATCGCTTACGGTCATTGCCGCCATTCTGACGCTGATCGGCTATTCGATGAACGATACGATCGTGGTTTTTGATCGTATCCGGGAGAATCTGCGAATGACGCGCCGCGAGCCGCTGGCCAACCTGGTGAACCGCAGCATCAATCAAACTCTGAGCCGGACGGTGCTGACCTCGGGTCTTACCTTCCTCACTGTGCTATCACTGTTCATCTTCGGCGGCGAGGTGCTGCACCCTTTTTCGTTTGCGCTGGTCATCGGTATTCTGATCGGGACGTATTCATCGATCGCGGTTGCCGCTCCGATGCTGGTTGCGTACCAGGATTGGCGCATGAGGCGCGGCAAGAGCACGGCCCTACCGACTGGGCGGCGGTCCAGAGCGTAAAGCTTTCGCTTTATAGGCAGATTGTGATAGAACGAATCACTCAGCTTTTTTGGCGGCGAGCCACGGGGCGATTGTGATGAAAAAAGAGGCTGAGCCGGGAACAAAATCTCAAGTCTCTGGTGTCTATAGGTGGTAATAACGTTTTGTGAGTCAGAGGTAGGCCATGTTTGAAGACGCGCTAATGGAATCCGGCGGGAAGATCAAAACGAAGAGCAAATATTTCGTATGGGTAGGGGTGGCGCTTAATTTCGCGATCGTTGCAACCATGATTCTGATCCCCCTGATCTACCCCGAAGCCCTGCCCACTGCGGCCCTGACCACCCTGCTGGTAGCGCCGCCGCCACCGCCACCGCCGCCTCCGCCCCCGCCTCCAGAGGTGCATATTCAGAAGGTGGTTTCCGAATTACTGAATAATCAGCTGACCGCCCCGACCAAGATTCCCCAAAAAGTGAGCATGGTGAAACAGGAAGCCGCACCTCCCAGCATGGCTGGCGTAGCCGGTATGGACGGCATGTCCGGCGGCAGCGCCAACGGCGTGATGGGCGGCATCCTGGGCGGCATCGGCACGGGAGCACCGGTCGTCAAAGCTGCTGCACCGAAAAGAATTGCGGTTTCGGCCGGTGTGATCGCCGGAAACCGGGTCGGCGGGGAAGATATTCGTTATCCTCCCATCGCCAAAGCCGCGCGCATCCAGGGGACCGTCGTTCTTCAGGCGATGATTTCAAAGGAAGGCACCATTCAGGATCTGCGTGTGCTGAGCGGGCCGCCAATGCTTCAGCAGGCTGCGATTCAAGCTGTAAGAACCTGGCGTTACAGACCCTACCTGCTCAACGGCGAGCCGGTAGAGGTGGAGACGCAAGTGAACGTTGTCTTTACCCTCGGCGGTTGATGCCCGGATGGTCCTCTTTTTACCGGGAGGACGATTCGCAGCCGCCAAATGTTATGTGAATTCCCAAGCAGTTACTCCTTAGGAGGAAAGATTCAGTGATTCTCGCTCATCTTCATCAACTTGTCGCCCACCCGGCTGGTCTGGGCTTCTTATTCCAGGACGATCAAACCGTCGGCTTCGGCCCCATGGCTCTGTGGGCGCAGATGGGCTGGTTGGCCCGCGGCGTGGTGTTCGTGCTCTTCATCATGTCCATCTGGTCGCTGGCGGTCATGATCGACCGTTATCTCTATTTCGCCGCAGCCCGCAAGCAGTCGCGCGAGTTCGCCCCCCGCGTTGCCGGCGCCCTGAAAGAGGGCAAGCTGGATGAGGCGGTCAAGGTTGCGGATCGCAACAAGAAGTCGCACCTGGCTGAGGTGGTCACCTCCGGTCTGCAGGAGTTCCGCAACTACGGGAGCGGCGGCGCGGTTACCGCCGAGCAGATCGAATCTTCCAAGCGCGCTCTGGAGCGTGCCGAGGCCATCGTTCACGCCAAGCTCAAGCGCGGTCTGGGCGGCCTGGCAACCATCGGCTCCACCGCACCGTTCGTGGGACTGTTCGGAACGGTTGCCGGTATTCTGAAGGCCTTCGGACAGATCGCCGCGCAGCATACCACCAGCATCTCAACCATTGCCGGCGGCATTTCAGAAGCGCTGGTCACGACCGCGATCGGACTGGTCGTCGCGATCCCGGCCGTCTGGGCGTTCAACTACTTCACCAATAAGGTGGAGGCGTTCGACGTGGAAATGGATAACTCATCGAGCGAGCTGATCGACTACTTCATCAAGCAGAGCCGCCGGTAACGGCTCACTGCAAGCGGGAATCACACGCCGGGAGTGGGGCAGGCATGGCCCATTCCGCTCCCGGCGCCGGGTTTTTCCCACGGGCTTTGAGAACGCAACCGGCACTACGGAGCAAAGAATGTCACTTGCAAAGAGAGACGAAGGCAGCAAGGTAAATTCCAACATTAACGTGACCCCCATGGTGGACGTGATGCTGGTGCTGCTGATCATCTTCATGGTTATCACTCCGCTGGCCGAGCAGAAGGTGAACGTGACCCTGGCCCAGACGGAAAGCGCGGTCGCCATGGACAACGCCAGCAAGCAGGACGCGGTCATCGTCGCCATTACCCGCGACAGCAAGGTGTATCTTGGGCAGGATCAGGTGACGCTTGCAGATCTGGGTTCCAAGGTGGCGAACCAGTTGCAGAACAAGATGGACAAGACGGTGTATTTTCGCGCCGATGAGCGCTCGCACTACGGTACCGTGGAAGATGCGATCGACGCGGTCCGCACCGCCGGGGTGGAAGAAGTCGGCCTCCTGACCGAGAACAAACAACAAAATACCCCTCCGCCTCAGACAGGCGGCACGGGCGGCGAATAGCCGCAGGATTTTTGACTCCGGCAAGGCCGGAAACGAGGAATTGACCTATGGCAATGAGTGTGGGTGGTGGCGGCGGACTAAATGCGGACATGAACGTAACGCCGCTGATTGATGTGCTGCTGGTGCTACTGATTATCTTTATGGCGATCGTACCGGTGACGCCGAAGGGGCTGGACGCGCTGGTGCCTCAGCCGCCCAAGACCAAGTCCCAGCAGCCCAACCAGCAGACAGTAGTGCTGCAGATCGCCGGCGGCGCGAATGGGATTCCGAGCTATAAGATCAATCAGGACGATGTCCCGGCGAACCAGTTGCGGACCAGACTGAATGCGATCTATTCGCTTCGCGCCGAGAAAGTATTGTTCGTGCAGGGCGACCCCAACCTGAACTTTTCTTCTGTAGCGCAAGCCATCGATATCGCACATTCCGTGGGGGTCGATCATATTGGTCTGATTACGCCCAAAATTGCAGCCGGCGAGTAGGGTTTAGCCAGCGTGATCTGCCTGCCGCAGCTCGCGCCGCATGTTTCAGGTTTACTCAGCATGAGGGTTTCAGCGCGGGGCAAACCGAGTACAATCACCGCCCAGGGGAGTTTATTTTTAAGGCGGCCTTGAGGGCATCCCGGCTCGACTGGGTATGTCGGGCGATCGAAGGAGAACAAGGACAGAATGAATCGAATTGCACGTTTTCCGGTGATGACCATGGCAACGCTTTCGTTGCTGGTTTCTGTGACCGGTTGCCAGAAACTCAAGGCCCGCGATCAGTTGAATAAGGGAGTTCAGGCGTATAAGAGCGCCAAGTACGAAGAAGCCATCGACCACTTTGAGCAGGCGGTCAATGACGATCCCAAACTGCCCATGGCCCGCTCTTATCTGGCCACCGCGTATGCGCAGCAGGTAGTCCCCGACCTCACGACACCGGAGAACCTGAAGATGGCCAACCTGGCCATTGAGAACTACGAGAAGGTACTCGCCGAAGATCCCGGCAACATCAACTCGATGAAGGGCATCGCCAGCATCTACTTCAATATCGACGATTATGACAAGGCCAAAGATTGGCAAATGAAAGTCCTGCAAGCCGATCCCCAGGACGCGGAAGCAGCTTATACCATCGGCAGCATCGACTGGCGGCTGGCCTATCGCAATGCCGTGAAGGCGCTGAATGACGTGGGAATGAAGGACGACGGCGAGGGCAATGCGAAGATGCCGAAGAAGACCTGCGAAGATCTGGTGCAACAAAACACGGCGCTGGTCAATCAAGGCATCGAGTATCTCCAGAAGGCCATTCAGATTCGCCCCAATTACGACGATGCGATGGCCTACCTTCAGTTGACGTATCGCCGCAAGGCCGACCTTGACTGCGGTAATGATGATGCCCGCAAGGCCGACATGGCGCTGGTGGATGAGTGGCGCGAGAAGCAGATGAATACTCGCAGGGCCAATGAAGAGAAGAAAAATAAAGAAGCGGGTGGCGGCGTAACCATGCAGTAGCTCCACTCCGGTTTCCGGTGAAGGCCTCCGCTGTTGCGGAGGCTTTTGCTTTACGGCCTCGACTGCAAATGCCCAACTATAATCACCCCATGAAGCAAGTCCCAAAGCGTGGCGCCGGACGTGCGGTAACGCGCAGCAAACCTCTCGTCGGCGTGGTCATGGGCAGCAAAAGCGATTATGAGGTCCTCGCACCCGCAATCGAAATGCTCCAAACCTTCGATATCCCGCACGAGGCGCGCATCGTCTCCGCGCACCGCACGCCTGACTGGCTCTTTCAATACGCCGAGCAGGCGGAGTCGCGCGGGCTGCGCGTGATTATTGCCGGAGCGGGCGGCGCGGCACATCTGCCGGGAATGCTGGCGGCGAAGACGCTGGTTCCGGTGCTGGGCGTACCAGTACCCGCCACCATGCTCAACGGGATCGATTCCCTGCTCTCGATTGTGCAGATGCCCAAGGGTGTGCCCGTTGGTACGCTGGCGATCGGCAAGCCCGGAGCGGCGAATGCCGCGTTGTTTGCCGCGGAGATTCTTGCCGCGACTGACTCCGTTCTGCGCGAGAAGTTGCGCGCGTGGCGCAAAGAGCGCAGCGAAGAGGTGCTGGCGCAGGAACTGGGCCAATGAGCGGCAAGGCTTCGGTACTTCTACCTGGGGCGACCATTGGCATCTTGGGGGGAGGCCAGCTGGGGCGCATGACCGCCATGGCTGCGCGCGGCATGGGCTATCGCGTACAAGTGATGGACCCCGACCCATCATGCCCGGCACGCTTTGTTGTAGACGCCTGCTTTGAGGGCGGGTGGGACGACGCGCGGGCTGCGGCGGACCTGGCGCGGGGATCGGACGTGGTGACGCTGGAGATCGAGCAGGTTTCGCTGGCGAGTCTTGAGGCGGCTGCGAAATATGCGCCGGTGCGCCCGGGTGCGGACGCGCTGCGCATCATTCAGGACCGCATTCTGCAGAAGAACTGGCTGCGCGATCGCGGATTTCCGCTGGGCGAGTATCGCGCGGTTGAGACGGAAGCGGACTTAGTCCGGGCCGTGACGGAGATCGGCCCGCGTCTCTTTGTGAAGAGCGCACGGGGCGGATACGACGGACGCAGCCAGGTGAAGCTGGGCTTTGCAGACGCGACGACTCCTGCAAATGTCACTTCGGAGCACGCATGGAAGCTGCTCGGTGAGCAGCCGTGCGTGGCGGAGAAGGCTGTCGATCTTGAGAAAGAGATTTCGGTGATGGTGGCGCGGGCTCCGAGCGGCGAGACGAAGAGCTTTGCCAGCGCGCTCAATCAACATGAAAATCAGATTCTGGCGTGGAGCGTGCTGCCGTCGTCGATTGATGCGGCGCTTGAAGCTGAGGCGCAGCGCATCGCGTGCGGGATTGCGGATGCGATGCAGCTTGAAGGGCTGCTGGCGGTGGAGATGTTTGTCACGAGGAACATAAGAACGAGAGACAGCAAGCTGCTGGTGAACGAGCTTGCGCCACGTCCCCACAACAGCTATCACTCGAGCGAGCGGGCCTGCGTGACGAGCCAATTCGAGCAGGCGGTGCGGGCGGTGTGCAATCTGCCGCTTGGAGATGTCTCAATCGTGCAGCCAGCGGCGATTGCGAACCTGCTGGGTGATCTCTGGCTGGATGATGAGGGCCAGCCGCGCGAACCGCGCTTCGACAAAGCACTGGCGATTCCCGGAGTGCGGCTGCATCTGTACGAAAAACACAATCCTCGCCGAGGCCGGAAGATGGGGCATTTGTCGGCGGTGGGAACAACTCCGGACGAGGCGGTGAAGCGGGTGCTGGTGGCGAAGGAGATGCTGGTACTCGCGGCACGCTAGCGCGCTCTGCGCCATCCGTGACTTTGAATTTGCATCTGACAACAATGAAGGGCAGGCCTGAAGCCTGCCCTTTTGCTGCTTCGCTGCGTGTCTTCGATTTAGCCAATGTCTTCGGACCAGTTTTCGAGGTATTTCTTCATCTCGGCCATGAATTTGCCGGCGTCAGCTCCGTCGATGATGCGGTGGTCGAAGCCTAATGTGAGATGGAGGAAGTGGCGGATGGCGATGGAGTCGGTTCCGTCGGCTCCAGTGACGACGGCTGGCTCCTTGAAGAGGCCGCCGACGCCGAGAATGGCCGACTCCGGCTGATTGATGATGGGCGTCCCGAACTGCTCGCCGAAGATGCCGGGGTTGGTGATGGTGAAGGTCCCGGAGCCGACTTCGTCGGGCTTGAGCTTTTTATTGCGCGCGCGTTCGGCGAGATCGGCGATGGCGCGGGCGATGCCCAGGAAGCTCTTGTCCTCAGCCTGCTTGATGACGGGAACGATCAAGCCCCAGTCGAGCGCGACAGCGATGCCGATATTGATGTTCTTGGGATAGCGGATGGCGTCACCTTCCATCTGCGCATTGATGATGGGCATTTTGCGCAGAGTGGCAATGGCGGCGCGGGTGACGAACGGCATGTAGGTGAGCTTGACGCCGTTGCGCTGCTCATATTTGTTTTTTTCTTTTTCCCGGATCTTGACGATGCGCGTGAAGTCGATTTTGAAGACGGTGTGCACGTGCGCGCTGGTGCGCTTGGAGTCGACCATGCGCTGCGCGATGATGGAACGCATCTTGGAGAGTGGGACCAACTCGCCGGGAGCTGGGACAGGAGCTGAGGGCGGGGCGGGCTTGACAGCGGCAGGAGCGGGCGCTGGAGCCGCAGCGGCTGGTGCGGCCTTTGCCGGAGCGCCGCCGGGATGGGCGAGGTGGCCGAGCACGTCTTCCTTGGTAATGCGTCCGCCTGCGCCGGTGCCGGGAATCCGGCCAAGGTCGAGGTTGTTCTCTTTAGCGATCTTGCGCACCAGCGGCGAAGAGCGAGCGTGCTCCGGGGAGACCGAAGCCGCGGCGGCAGGTGCCGGGGCCTGCGTTGTGGGAGCTACCGGAGCGGGGATAGCCGCCGGCGCTGTGACCGCAGGTGTCGGAGCAGGAGCGGCTGCACCGGCAGCGCCGCCGATGACCGCGACGACGGTGTTGATCTGGACGGTGTTCCCTGCGGGGACCTTGATCTCGCTCAAAACGCCAGCGGCGGGCGAGGGGATTTCGGCGTCGACCTTGTCGGTGGAGATTTCGAAGAGAGGCTCGTCGCGCTGGACAGTGTCGCCAACCTGCTTGAGCCACTTGGTGATGGTGCCTTCGAAGATGGATTCGCCCATCTGGGGCATGACGACTTCGGTTCCGGAGCCTGAAGCAGAAGCTACCTTGGCAGGAGCAACGGGTGCCGAGGGAGTGGGGGCGTCTTTCGGCGCGGCAGGAGTTTCGGTCTTCGGGGCAGGAGGCGCCGGAGCCGGAGCGGCGGAGCCAACCTCGTCAATCACGGCGACGACGGTATTGATCTGCACGGTGTTGCCGTCCGCGACCTTGATCTCCTTGAGAATGCCGGCGGCGGGCGAAGGAATCTCGGCGTCCACCTTGTCGGTGGAGATTTCAAACAAGGGCTCATCGCGCTGAACGGTTTCGCCCGGCTTTTTCAGCCATTTGGTAATGGTTCCCTCAAAGATCGACTCGCCCATCTGGGGCATCACTACGTCCGTCGGCATTGAAATCCCTTCCCTGCTGCATCAAAATCCGTTTGCGGCGAGCACAAAGCGCGCAACCTCTGATTATAAGGCGGACTTACCGTCCAGGCGATTGCCCCACGTGGCCACTCCCGATGGTCGTGGAACCGCGGAATGATCACAACTGGCGGCGGACGATCAGCCCGAAGCGCTGCCGTACTTGGTATAACCGACACATGGGCTATGCGATCCACAATGTCGAGCTGACGCTGCTGGTTCTTGTTGTCCTAGTGGCGATGCTGGCGGTGTTCGCCCAAAAGCTGAAGACCCCATACCCCATCATTCTGGTGCTTGGCGGCCTGTTTCTCAGCTTTTTTCGCGCCATCCCGCACGTCTCGCTGAATCCGACATTTGTTTTTCTGGTGGTTCTGCCGCCGCTTGTTTTTGCCGGCGCGCTCAACACACCGTGGCGTGAGTTCCGCTCGAATCTCTCCAGCATCTCCCTGCTCGGGCTGGGCCTGGTCATCTTCACGGTTGCCGGAGTCGCGATATTCGCGCACTTCCTGCTGCCCGGCTTCGACTGGCGCACGGGAGCTGTGCTGGGAGCAGTTGTTTCCACTACCGACGTAATTGCCGTTAACGCGATTGCCAGTCGCGTGGGTCTGCCCCATGCCCTGCTGGAAATTATCGAGGGCGAAAGCCTGGTCAACGACGCCACCGGACTGCTGGCCCTGCAATTCACCACGACCATGGTCGTTTCCGGGACGATTCCGTCGTTTTCGCAGGGCGTTGGTGACCTTATCTGGCTGATCTTCGGGGGCATCGGAGCCGGGCTGTTCATCGGCTGGCTGGTCGGGCGGTTTGACCGTATGCTGTTCCGCAAGTTTCCCAATGCAAGCGAACTGCAGATGCTCGTTTCGCTGGCTACGCCGTACTTTGCCTATCTGCTGGGCGAAGGACTGGAAGCCTCTGGTGTACTGGCTACGGTGGCCTGCGGGCTCTACCTCGGGCGCAGCGCGTCGCAGACTCTGAGCTCGCGCGCTCGCCTGGATGCGCGAGCGGTATGGAACACGATCGACTTCGCGCTCAACGGCCTCATCTTCATCGTCATTGGCCTGCAGCTGCCGTCGATTCTCGATGGCCTCCGCCCTAACAACGGGCACGGCCCGCTCCATTGGCCGCGCATGATCATAGGAGCCGCGCTGGTGAGCGGTATCGTGATCGGGCTGCGCTTCCTCTGGATGTATCCGGGCGCGCATCTCGCCCGCTTCCTGCGCATTCATCTGCAAAAGCAGGCGGCGCCCAGGCCCAATCCGCGCAACCTTATCGTGATCGCATGGAGCGGCATGCGCGGCGTACTTACGCTGGCGGCGGCGTTGTCCTTACCTGTATTTACCAACCGCGGCGAACGCTTCCCGCACCGCGAAGCCATTATCTTCCTCGCCTTTTCGGTCATCCTGGTGACGCTGGTGGGCCAGGGGCTCACGCTGCCCACGCTGATTCGCCGCCTCGGCGTTTGCGAACCCGGAGAGGCACAGGAGGATGCCCGGCGGGCGCGCGAGGCGATGTTGAATTTCGTGCTGCGGACGCTTCACTCGATCGACACATCGCAGAACGAGGCGGAAGCAAAGGCCGTCGATCAGCTCATTCGTGTCTACGATCAGCGGCTCCAGGGCATGAGCCGGGCCGCGGACAAGCAAAATGAGGCTCAGCTGGAGCGCAAGTACCGCGAACTGGGTCTCCGCATCCGTCAGGCGCAGCGCGAAGAACTGGCGCGTCTGCGCGAGGAAAACCGCTTTCGCGAAGCAACGCTGCGCGGCCTTGAACGGGAGCTCGACCTGATGGATCTGCGCTGGGAGGATTAGGACTGGCGGTCCAGGCAAACGCTTTACGTGCTCCTTCCGCTGGTCGCGAAGCAGGGCGATTCGAGAAGGGATCTAAGGAATTCGGGCGGCAGAATCAGGCAGCGGGCTTTGGAGGCACAATGTGGATTTTGGTCGATTCCGGCGCGTCGACAGGAACGCTGCCGCTGGAACTTTGCTTCGTGGATTGCTCAGAGTCAGCATTGGATTTTTCGACCTCAGGCGGCATCAGTGTGTCCAGGCGAAATAGAACCCAGGTTATGAAATCATTCATACAACCTCACAGGGAGCGAAATGGGGAGGTTTCAGAGGTAGAGTTGCATCTTTGGTGCCAGTCGTGCACACATAATCTCCAATAAAACCGAATATTTGCGTGACTGGCGACCGGCAAGCTGCAAAGTTTTGCGGATATTGTTACCCGATTGGAGATCCAGAGGCAAGGAATCGAGGGGTGGACCTGTGCTCCCGTCACGACGGTCACCGCAGGTCCTGCAACACGGCCATGGCGGCGTTGCGGCCGTTGACAGCAATCACTGATCCGCCTGGATGGGTGCAGGCTCCGCAGAGGTATACGCCGGGCATGGGGGTGCGCGCGGTGAGGCGTTTCGACCACATAAACTCCGGCAGGCACTCGCCCTGAAAGATGTGTCCGCCGGTGAGGCCGACCTTGGCTTCGATGTCAGGAGGGCCGAGGACCTGCGTGTCGATCACAGCGGAGTCGAGATTCGAGCAGAAGCGACCGACGGAGTTGAGCGTGATGCGGCGGACCTCGTCGCGGTGGTTATCCCAGCCATCCTGCGCGTTGCCGGCCTCTTGTGCTAAGGCATACGGAACATACTGTGCGAAGACGCTCATTGTGTGCAGGCCTGCGGGCGCGACCGTCGCGTCATGCACGCTCTGGAAATAGAGTTCGCACCACAGATGCGCCGCCAGCTCCCCGCGCTTTGCGGCAGCAAAGCTATCCTTCCACTCCTGTTTAGTGAGCGGGGCGTTGATCTGGCCATAGTGATGCGCTTCCAGCGTGCCGGGCCGGGCGGTGAAGTTGGGCAGCTCGCGCATCAGAACGTTCAGCTTGACGGTGCAGCCTTCGATGGGAACGGATTCGATACGAGCGCGCCATGCGGGATCGGCAGTGCTGCCGAGCATGGTTAAGGTGCGACGCGGATCGGCGTTGGAGATGACGACGGGCGCGGAGATTTTTTCGCCGCCGGCAAGACGGACGCCTTCGCCGGGAAGAATCTGCGCGACGGGAACGCCTGCGGCAACGACGGCTCCGGCCTCGCGTGCCGCGTCGCACAGAAAGAACGAGACCATGCCCATGCCGCCTTGCACATAGCCCCACATGCCGGGCATTCCACCCAGGCGGCCGGAAGAATGATGGAAGCGAATCGAAGCGGTGCCCGCGTCGAACGGGCTGGCGTTGGTGCCGATGACGCCCTGGCCGAGCAGAGCGACCTGTAGGCGCTCGTCCGTCAGATAATGCTCGACGAATTCAGCCATCGACCAATGGAAGAGAACGTTGCGCGCTTCAGAGTCTGAGCCGAGACGCTGGTCGATTTCTTCGGGCGAGGGCGCGTCGCCGATCCAACAGTCGCGCTCACCAGCCGGACGCAACGCATCTCGCAGGCGGCGAATCACTGCGCACAACGCGCACCATCCCTCGACATCCCGTGGAGCAAAACGGGCGATCTCCGCGTTGCACTGGTCATCGTCGTCCCAAAGCTGCACGCTGGAGCCGTCGAGGAACGGGACAAAGAGGCCGTTGACGGCCGGGGTCCAGCGAAAGCCGCGCACGGGCAGATTCAGCTCTTCAATCACCAGCGGATGCAGCAGCCCGGCGAGGTAGGCGCAGGGTGACATGCGCACGCCGGGAAACGGCTCCTCGATGGTGCAAGCGCCGCCCACGCGCTCGCGGCCTTCAAGGACCAGCACACGCTTGCCTGCTCTCGCCAGATAGGCGGCGCAGGCAAGGCCGTTATGGCCGGCGCCGACGACGATCGCGTCCCACGGGCGTGCGGCAAGCTCGCGGACGGGAGCGGGCAATCCAATCTGGCCCAGAAGGTCGGCGGTCGGCGAAGACAAAGGGAGATCTCCAGAAAATTCAGTATCTACTATTGCGGCGTTATTAGGCCGCAGCGCGCACTTTTTTGCGCTTTGCAATTAGGAAGACAACGACGCCAGCACCGATGAGCACTGCAGTTGAGATGAGGACTTTGGCCACCGCCAGCGCCTTGTTGGTTTCATCCACGGATGGAATGACGGAGAGCACGATGGTGAGCGCGGTGCTCAGGAATCCGATTGACGCCAGCGCGACGGCCACTGGACGGCCGCCCCAGACGCGGATCACGTTCGGGCCGGCCTCACGCTTTTGCAGGCGAATCATGGAAGCGAACAGAAACAAGTAGGGCAGAAAATAACCCAAAATCGACATGCTCACCAGCACCTCATACGCGCCCCGCACGGAGGTGCCAACCTGGCCCAGCAGCCCGACAACCATTCCTGCAAGCCCGTAAAGGCCAATTGCCACCCACGGCGTACGGAAGCGGGGATGCACAGATCCGAACACCTTCGGCAGATAAGAGTCGATGCCCGCGACAAACGGGAGCCGGGAGGTAGAGGACAGAAACGCCGCCGTACCCCCCACAGACCCCAAGCCGATCAACAACGCGACGGGGATCGCCAGCCACGGAACATGCAGGCGCGCAGACAGGGTTGCCATTCCCTGCATAAAGCCGTTCACGCCGTCCACGGCGCTCGAAGGCAGCGCGACCAGCAAGGCGGCGGTTCCGGCAATATAGGCCGCGGCAAAGATGGTTCCTCCGGTCAGGAGCGCACGAGGAATGGTTCGGCGCGGGTTTTCGATCTCCTCGCCCATGAAGGATCCAGCTTCGCATCCGCCGAAGGCGAAGAAGATGGTGGACCAGAAAATGGCATTTTTTAAACTGAAACGGGGGACTAGCTCATGCGGACGGAAACTCGTTGCCGATCCGAAATGCGCCGCCGAGATCACCGCCAGCACGATCAAAATGCCAATCGGCACAACGCTCCCCAGGGAGCAGACATTATTCAGCCACTTCCCGGCATTCGCGCCCAGGATGTTCGTCACCGTAATCACCACCAGCCAGAACAGCGTGAACAGCAGGTAGTAGCGGCTGTCGCCAGCGAAATGCTGCCCGCGAGCGCCAAAGATAAACAGGACCGATCCCGCGCCGAAGTAGAGATACGATGCGAAGAAGGGCAGGTTGCTCATCCAGTAGGTCCAGGCTGCGATGAATCCGGAGAAATCACCGAAGGCCTCGCGCGTCCATACATACAGACCGCCTTCGTCGGGATAGCGCGAGGAAAGCTCGAGGACGCAGCCTGCCAGCGGTAGAAAGAAACCGAGCAGCGCAAACACCCACACGAGCAGCGTGCTGGTTCCGGCAGCCGCAGCTGTGGCAACCCAGCGCACGCTGAGTCCGCTGACGATGTAGAAGAGCGTGAGGTCGCGGAAGCGCAGGGAGCGCTTCAGCGCGGGTTGGGGGGAGGGAACGTGCGTGGAAGGGCGGGCAGCCATTCGGACCAGCCACTAGTGTCTGCGATGAGGACCGGGATAGCCAGCAGATAATGACGGAGTTCGCAGCGCTGACAAGTTGATGAGCGGGCTATCCGTGCTGCAGATACCAGGGGATATTAATGACCAGAATCCGCTGATTCCCCTTGACCAGCAGCATGAGCTTGAGCAGATTGGCGCGCTGGTTGTGCAACAGATTTTCCCACCAGTGCCGGACGACCAGCTCCGGAACCAGTACAGCGATCTGCTGATTTTTGAGGTTCTTTTCTTTCTCCAGCACGAAATCCATGACCGGAGCGAGCACGAAACGGTAGGGAGACTTCAAATTCACAAGCTGCGGGACCTTCATTCCAGCCGCGCGCAGCGGAGCCGCAACTTTGTGTTCCCATTCGTCGCAAATGCTGTCAGGGCTGTCTGCGCTCTCGACGTGAACGGCAATGATGTCGGGAGAGATGGAGAGCGCAAAGCGCAGCCCTTTTTCGGTGATGCGGCTCCAGCGGTCCAGCGGAATGATGATGAGCGGCGGCTTCAGATCGTCCACGCGCAGCGGATCCGGATCTGCCGTCTCTCTGTTTACCCGGTTGTAATGGCGGTGAACGATGACCATGGCGAAAATCAGCAGAGGAACCAGCAGTGCGACTACCCATGCGCCCTCAACGAACTTCGCTACCAGCACGATCAACAGCGTGATGCCGGTGGCTACGGCGCCAAAGCCGTTTACCATCGCATGCCGTATCCACCCCTTGCCGCCGTGCCTGCGCCAGTGAACCACCATTCCGGCCTGCGACAGCGTGAATGCCATGAACACGCCGATGGCATAGAGCGGGATGAGCCGGTCGGTGATTCCACCGAAGAGGATGAGAATTACGGCGGACAGGAAGACGAGGACATAGATTCCATAGGAGTGCAGCAGTCGCCGGCCGCGCAGCAAAAAGACATGCGGCAGGTAGTTATGCTCGGCGATGGCTTTGGCCAGCCGTGGAAAATCCTGATAGGCAGGATTGGCCGCCAGGGAGACGGCCACCAGCACGGTGCCCATGGTGAGGTAGTAGAACCAGTTGCGCCCCACCACCGCAAAGGTGAGCTGCGAGAGCACGCTTTGGTATCCCGGACTGTCGGGAACGGTTGCGCCCACGTGATAAATGCGGCATAGCAGCGCGATACCGGCAAGCAGAATGGACAGCAGGACGACGATGAGCGTGAGCGTGCGCTTGGCGTTGGTGGTGGTGGGCTTGCGGAAGGCCATGACGCCGTTCGAGGTGGCTTCAATCCCGGTCATGGCGGTGCAGCCGCTGGCAAAGACTTTGAGCAGCAGCCAGGTGCTGATCAATTCGGTTTGCGGCGCGAGCGGGGGTGGCGCAACGACAGGATGCGGGTGGCCTCCGTTAAGGAGCGCGCGCGCCAGCCCCACCAGAATGACAATCAACAACGTACCGACAAAAAGATACGTGGGAACCATGAATGCGACGCCGGCGTCGCGCACGCCCCGCAGATTGATGAGTGTGAGCAGTAGAAGAATTGCGAGGCAGAGCCCCAGCGTGTGCCGCTGCAATGGGGGCGCGGCGGACACCAGCGCCTCGACACCGGCCGAGATGCTCACTGCCACGGTAAGTACATAGTCGATCATGAGCGCGGCCGCGGCCAGCAGCCCGGCGCCGTGACCCAGATTGTCGGTGGCGACGGTATAGGATCCGCCGCCGTGCGGATAGGCCTCAATGGTTTGCCGGTAGGAGAAGAAGACTATGGTCAAAAGGATGATGATGGCGGTCATCACCGGCAGGACGAAGTGGAGACCCCCAACGCCCAGTGGAATCAGCAGTACCAGCGCGGCCTCAG
>Ga0335072_10008104_pt1 | contig 15257 bp, 18 predicted proteins | sample Lox_Sample_21_FD_206725 | JGI IMG/M metagenome (GOLD analysis project Ga0335072, IMG submission 206725) | Soil microbial communities from Loxahatchee National Wildlife Refuge, Florida, United States - Lox_Sample_2.1 | ecosystem: Environmental > Terrestrial > Soil > Wetlands | place: USA... | reverse complement strand
GCGGCACCTGGCGTTCCCCGGCGCTGGGCACCGGTTCGTCTTCCCGACGCTGCCGGGAACAGTGACGACATCGGTGCATCCGCAGGTCGGCGAGCGGCTGTCGATGGGCGGCGGCGCAGCCGCCAACGCCCGCGCTGCGCGCCTCGGCCACGCCGCGGTGCTGCACGCACTGCGCGGCGAATGGGACGCGGTTGATCAGGACCGGCTTGCGTGATCGGCTATATCCTCCGCCGCATCCTGCAGGCAGTTGTCGTCCTGGTCGTGGTGACCATCCTGGTGTTCCTGCTGACGCACCTCATCCCCGGCGGTGAAGCGCGCGAGGCACTCGGCCCGCGCGCGTCGCCTGCGTCGATAGCCCAGTTCAACCGGATCAACGGACTCGACTTGCCGCTCTGGGAGCAGTACTGGCAGCTGGTTGACGGCTACGTGCATTTCCGTTTCGGGTACTCGTTCAAGCTCAATGAGCCGGTTGGCACACTGCTGGCGAACCGGATGCCGAAGACTCTCTTGCTCGTCGGCCTGGCCACGCTGATCGCGATCATCGTGGCGATTCCGCTCGGAGTGTTCCAGAGCGTCCGGCGGAACAAAGCGAGCGACCACATTCTCTCGGCGTTGTCACTGGTCGCCTACTCGATGCCCTCGTTCTACATCGGGCCGATCCTCATCCTCTATTTCGCTATCGACCTGCACTGGTTCAGCTATGAAGCGCCGCAGGGCCAGACAGTTGGCGCCATCATCTCCGACCCGCGCGCCCTGTTCTTGCCGCTGATCACGCTCGCGCTCGTTTCCATCGCTGCGTTCAGCCGGTTCATGCGCTCGTCGATGATGGACGAACTCAACGAGGATTACGGGCGGACAGCTCTGGCCAAGGGAGCTGGCAGGAACAGGCTGCTCTATGGTCACGCGCTGCGAAACGCGCTGCTGCCTCTCGTCACCATGGTCGGTCTCTCGTTGCCCAACATCGTGGGCGGTGCGTTCATCACCGAGTCGGTCTTCAACTACCCGGGAATGGGGCTGCTCGGCGTGGATGCGATCTTCCAGGACGACGTGCCGACTCTGATCGGGACTGTCGTCGTTGCCACGCTGGCGACGGTGATCGGCTCGCTGCTCGCGGACGTGATCTACAGTCTGCTGGACCCACGGATTCGCTACTCGTGAACAGCACAGGCGAGCCCGTAGCGGACGTTCAGTCCGCAGTTTCCGACACCCTCCGGTCACCGGCAGGCGCACCGGACACGGCCGGCCGGCGAGCCGGCGGCGCTACCACCTCCGCGAACGACTGGCGGCAGTCCGTCAGGGCCGTCCTGCGCCACAGGCTCGCGATCGTGGGCCTGGCGATCGTCGTCTTCATGCTGCTGCTGTGCTTCGCCGGGCCGCTTTTCTACCACACGAACCAGGCCAACGCCCAGCTGGCGCTTACCTCGAACGTCCCGACGAATGCCGCGCCATCGGCTGCACATCTGCTCGGCACCGACAGCAGTTCCTACGACGAGCTCGGCCGCATCATGTACGCAGGTCAGTCAGACCTTGAGGTGGCGCTCGCCGCGGCGGTGCTGGCTACCTTCGTCGGCGTCGTCTGGGGCGCAGTGGCCGGGTTCGCCGGCGGGATCGTCGACACGATCATGATGCGGGCGGTCGACAGCGTACTTGCGGTGCCTGCTCTACTGCTGCTGATCGTGATATCCGACCTGTTCAAGCCGTCGAAGGCGTTTCTCATCCTGCTGATAGGCCTGGTGGCGTGGCTCGTGCCAGCCCGCCTCGTCCGGGCCGAGACGCTGTCGCTGCGCACGCGCGAGTACGTTCAGGCGGTACGGATCTTCGGCGGCAATCGGTGGCGCATCGTATTTCGCCACATAATCCCGAACGCGTTCGGCACCATCGTCGTCAATGCCACGTTCCAGGTAGCCGACTCGATTCTGTTCCTGGCCGCCCTCGGTTACGTCGGCCTCGGCATTCAGCCTCCGGGCACGGACTGGGGCACGATGCTTTCTACGGCGGTCAGCGACGGCGCGGTCGTCAACAACTACTGGTGGCTGGTCTGGCCTCCCGGCCTGGCCATCGTGCTAGTCGCCGTGTCTTTCAACCTCGTAGGCGACGCCCTGCGTGACGGGCTCGACGTGAGGTTCCAGCGACGGTGAAGATCATGATCTGCTCGGAAACGGAGAATGTGGCGTGACCCAGATTGACCATCTCGGCTACCTGACCGACGACGCGGTCCGGCTGTATCCCGACCGGCCCGCGCTCCGGCAGGGAGACGCCGTCATCACTTACAGCCAGCTGGACGAGCGGGCGGACCGGGTCGCCGGATGGCTTGCCGGCCAGGGCGTGACGCACGGCACGAGGGTCGCACTGCTCTGGAGCAACGACATCGGCTACGTAGAGGCTCTGCTCGGCGTCATGCGCGCCGGCGCGGTGGCTGTGCCGCTGAACGTCAGGCAGAACGACGAGACCCTGGAATACGTCCTGGCCAACTCCGGATCTTCCGGCATCCTCGCCGGGCCGGATGCCGTTGACCGCGCCCGGGAGCTGTCCGCGCGCACGGCCTCCTGCCGCTTCGTGGCCAAGCCGGACGAGCCGCAGCAGGCGGCGCGGCTGGCGCGGCTGGCCAGCCACGATCCGGACGCCCCGTGCATGCAGCCGTACACGTCCGGGTCCACCGGACGGCCGAAGGGCGTGCCGCTGACCCATCGCGGCCAGATCTGGTGCGCAGACATAGTCCGCAAGTGCTACCTGTTCGACGAGACCGACGTCGCCCTCCTCGCGGCGCCGCTGTTTCACAAGAACGCCGCTATGACCCTCAAGTCCATGCTGCTGGCCGGCGGCTGCTGTGTCGTGCTGCCCGGATTCGACCCCGTGGCTGTGATTCAGGCGATCGACCGGTACCGGGTGACCTACCTGAGCGGGGTTCCCGCGATGTACCGGATGCTCCTCAGCCAGGCCGCCCAGCTTGCCAGCTGCGACGTGTCGTCGGTCCGGTTCGCCTCCGCGGGCTCGGCGCCTGTCACCGTCGATCTCCTCGAAGACTTCCAGCGAGTCTTCGGTGCCCCGATCACCGAGGGTTACGGCCTCACCGAGGGCGGCCCCGATGTGCTGCTGACTCCGCGGTGGGGCATCAACAAGCTCGGATCGCTAGGGCTGCCGCTCCCTGGCTGCGAGGTCCAGCTACGGGCGCCGGACGGCGTGACCGAGGTGCCGGCCGGCGAGGTCGGCGAGCTGTGGGTGCGCAGCCCCGGCGTCACACCGGGCTACCACAACCTCCCGGACGTCACGGCCGAGCGGATCCGCGACGGCTGGCTCGCCACCAGGGACCTGATGCGGCGGGACGCTGACGGCTACCACTACTTCATGGGCCGCAGCGACGACCTGATCAACGTCGCCGGCGAGAACGTCTATCCCAAGGAAGTCGAGCAACTGCTGCTGCGGCACGCCGCAGTGCGCGACGTCGCGGTGCTCGGCGCCAGTGACCCGGTCAAGGGAGCAATCCCGGTCGCGTTCGTGGTGCTCACTGAGCCCGGCGCAGCCACCGCCGACGAACTGACCGAGTTCTTCCACAGCATCGGCCCGCACTACGCCTACCCGCGGGCCATCGAGTTCATCGACGAGATGCCGCTCGCCGGAACCGGTAAGCCCGACCGGGCGCGGCTGCAGGCACGGGCCAGCACCCTGGTGACAGCGTGAGCGGCACCGCGGAGCGCGACAGCCGTATGCGCGCGGCAGTGGTCGTCGCACATGGCGGTCCGGAGAATCTGGAGTACGGATGGGCCCCGGTCCCCGAGCCGCCAGCCGGCTGGATCCGCGTCCGGGTTCTCGCATGCGCGCTCAATATGCTGGATGTGTTCGTCCGTCGCGGCATGCCAGGCGTGCACCTGGACCTGCCGCACATTCCTGGCGGCGACATCGTCGGCATTGTTGACGCGCTCGGCTCCGGCGCAGAAGGCCCGGAGCCAGGCACGATGATCCTGCTCGACCCCTCGGTGAATCGCAAGGCGCTTGGCGAGGACCTGCCGGGCGGACTAGCCAAATACGTCATCGCTCCGGCAGCCAACGCGATCCCGCTGCTTGCGAACGCAGCCGACGCGCCTCGGTACGCGGCGCTGCCCATCGCCTACGGCACCGCCCGCCGTATGCTGGCCGACCGGGCACACCTCGCGCCCGGTGAGACGGTCGTGGTGCTCGGCGCGGCTGGCGGCGTCGGGGTGGCCTGCATCCAGCTCGCCAAGGCCATGGGTGCCCGAGTCATTGCCTGCTCCTCCTCCCGCGCCAAGCTGGACCACCTCGCCGCGCTCGGCGCCGACGACCTGGTCGACACTTCCGGCGGGGACTTCGGGTCACAGGTGTGGAACCTCACCGGCCGCAACGGGGCCGACGTGGTCGTCGACTATCTGGGCGCGGATACCTGGCCGCAGTCCGTCCGAGCCGTTCGCCACGGCGGCCGCCTCGTCACCTGCGGCGCCAGCACCGGGTTCGACGCGCAGACTGACCTGCGCTACGTATGGACCAGGGAACTGTCCATCCTCGGGTCTGACGGATGGAGCCGCGACGACCTGACCGAACTGGTCCGGGATGTGCGCTCGGGCGAGCTGGACCCGGTGATTCACGGTGTGTACCCGCTGTCGCGGGTCCGTGATGCGGTCGCTGAGCTGGAGGAGCGGCGTGCCGTGGGCAAGGTCGTGGTGGTTCCCGATGCGTCCTGACGAGCTTCAGCGGCTGATCGACGCCTCGCCAGTGCACCGGGGACTGCGCCTGCGCGTGACCTCTGCCGACGAGAAACAGGTCTGGCTAGCGAGCGAGACCGGCCCGGAGCACGTGGGCGAGGACGGCAACGACTACCTGCACGGCGGCGTGATCGCCACCCTGCTCGACACCACCGCGACGTTCGCGCTCATCCAGGCAACCGGAGTCGACTGGGGCACCGTAGACCTGCGCATCGACTTCGTACGGCCCGCACCGGCAGGGCCACTACTCGCTAACGCGAGCGCCACGCATGTCGGCCGGCGGCTCGCCCGCGCAAACGCCGAGCTGACCGACCCGGCCACCGGCCGACTGCTCGCCAGCGCCGCCGGAACCTTCGTGCGCACCGCTCCACCATCGGAATGAGGACAATGACCGCGACCATCGACCACCTTGTTTACGCATGCCCGGACCTGACCGCGGCAGTCGACGAGCTCGCCCGGCTGACCGGCGTGCGTCCTGAGTACGGTGGTCAGCACCCTGGGCTTGGCACGCACAATGCGCTGCTATCCCTCGGCGACCGCACCTACCTGGAGATCATTGCCCCCGACCCGGCCCAGCCGGGCACCGGGCCGCTGCCATTCGGCCTGGAGGAACTAACGGTGCCAGCACTGCGGGCCTGGGCGGCAGCCCCCGACGACATTGACAACGCGGCGCGCGAGGCGCGCGCAGAAGGCTTCGACTACGGCGATGTCGTCACCCGCCAGCGGCGCACTCTCGGCGACGGAGAGGTGAGCTGGCGGATGACCAACTATCCGCACAACGGCGCCGTGGCCGTCATACCCTTCCTCATCGACTGGGGACACAGCCGTCATCCGGCTCAGACCGCGCCGTCGGGGCTGCGCCTCATCGAGTTCCGCGTCCTGGCGCCCGACCCGGATAAGGTCGTCAGGGAACTGCGCGCGGCCAGCATTGACCTGCCGGTCGATCACGCTGACGCGCCGGCGCTGCGCGCAGTCCTGACTGGTCCGTCAGCCATCAGGGTCGTCCTCACCTCCTAGGCAGCACCGGGCTCAGCTTTGGCCCGCTCAGTGGCAGCCGCGGCTGTGGCGTCGGCTTCTCTGAGCCACGGCAGTGCGATACACATGATCGCTGCTACGCCGATACTGGCCGCGAACGCGCCGACCGCCCAGCGGTCGGACACAGTCTGCAGCAGCAAACCAGCGGTCAGTGGCGAGAGCGCGGCGAGCCCGGTGGCCGCCATGATCACGGTGCTGGTGACCCTGCCGCGCATGTCCTCAGGCGCGATCCGAAGCATTGCCGCGAACAGCGCGGCGTTTGCGGCCGGTGCCAGCACGAGCGTGGCCGCCACCGGGAGGGCAACCAGCGGCGACGGTAGCACCAGCGCTGCCACCACGAACAGCGCAGTGGCAGCCACGGTCATCACGATCACCAACTGCGACAGCGGCAGCCGACCCTGCAGCCTCGGCGCGATGACGGCGCCGAGCAGTCCGCCGACGGCAATCCCCGCCTGCGCCAGCCCGATGATGCCAGGAGCGATGCCGTGCTGCCGCAGCGCCACGGTGATCGTGAAGATCACGCCGCTGAACGCGAAGTTGACCAGCGGTGCCAGCAGAACCACGGCACGTAGCAGCGGGCTCCGCCAAACCAGGCGGAGGCCTTCGGCAATTTCATGCCCCAGCGATTTGCGCTCGCCAGATCGCTCTGGTCGGAACTGGCCGCGGATGCGGCTCACCGTCCCTACCGAGAACAGATAGGAGAGCGCGTCACCGACGAATGGCACCGAGCTGCCCAGACCGAACAAGAAGCCGCCGAGCGCCGGACCGACAAGGCTGGCCGCGTAGCTCCTGCCCTCGGTGGCCGCATACGCCTGCTCGAGTTGGGAGTCGTGGACGATCACAGGGAACGCGGCACTCGCCGAGGAGTCGAACAGCACGTTGGCGCCGCCGTCGACAACGGACACGACCATTACCACCGGCCAGTTCACCAGGTGCACCAGCACGAGCACGGCCAGTAGCGCGAGCACGGCTGCGCGCACGCTGTCACAACCGATCATGGCCAGGCGGCGGTCAAACCGGTCAGAAAGCGCGCCGCCGGGCAGGCCGAGGACGATCTGCACCACGAGCCGTGCCGTGCCCGCGATCCCGGCCAGGGCGGCCGAGTGGGTGAGCGCCAAGATCAGCAGCGGATAGGCGATCAAGGCCGCGTTCGTGCCGGTGTCCGACACCACCTGGCCGATCCAGAGCATCCGGAACCCGGCGTTTCGCCGCAGGGGCACCGGCGCGGCTGCAGCGCGTTCCCCCGCCTCCCCGCTGCCTACCGCGCTGTTCACTGCCGTGGTCCCTCCGGACTGTCCGCGGTCGGATCGGTGATCTGGCGGCTGAACTGAAGCATGTCCGTCGCCGGAGAGCCAGGCAGGCGTCCAGCCCGATCAGGCTGTCAGGCCTTTCTCAGACGCGGGCCTGTGCAGTGCCCGGGATTCGAGACATATCTCGTAGCGTGGCTTATCCGGCGGCACGTGTCAAGATGTATCTTGTTTTAGCAGGGCTCTATCCCTTGCCAGACCTCCCGCACCCCCGATGCGACGCCGACGGCCTGTGCCCGGCCGGCTCGTGCTGCGGCTGCGCGCCGGCGCGGATCCACGATGTTATGCCCGAATGCCTTCCGCGCAGCCTGATCCGGGCTCACCACCACGACTTTGGCACCCGCCGCCCGCAGATCGCCGGCCTGCATGCCGGCCCCGGGAAGCGGGCCGCCGCGACGGCCAAGCGGTGCCACGATGACGACGCGGTCATAGCCCGCCGCCAGGTCAGCGTTGGCCGGGGAGCGCATGCCGCCATCGATGTACCGCCGACGAGCGATGGTGACCGGTGGCCAGACGCCGGGGATGGCGCAGCTGGCGCCGACGGCATCGATCAGGCTGGCCTCGCTCGCCGCATCGAACACCGCGAATTCCCCGCTATCCGCGTTAACAGCAGTGACCTGGAACGGCACGGCCGGCCAGTCGCGGGCTGGCAGCCTGCTCTCGATTACCTTGCGGCGCTCGGCCGCCGGGGCCGTGCGCGCCCGCAGCGCCAGCTTCCCCATCCGCATTCGCAGCTGCGTCGGGCCCGATGAGGTAATCATGATCCAGGCCTGGCGGCCGACGAGGCCCGGGCCGAGCCGCACGGCAATCTCACTTGCCGGCGGCTCAAGCTGCCGCCGGTACAGCGACTCCAGGTCCGTACCCGACAACAGTTGTGCGCCGGTGACTGCACCCGCCGATGTCCCGACGATCAGGTCGGCCGCAGCAAGGTCGATCCCTTCTGCCACCAGCCCGGCGATGAGCCCGAGTTCCCAGGCTGCGCCGGTCACTCCCCCGCCGCCCAGCACCAGCGCGCGCTTGTCCATGACCGTATTCGTAGCACTCGGATCTTGGCACTTGTCCTTCTGACCACTCGTCCGGCACGATGTCCGCCGGCCGCTGGCTGGCAGTTTCGCGACGTGATAAGTGCCGAAGCAGCGCACAGCTTGGATCGCCAGGCGCCGATCAGGTAGGCATAATCCTATGGCTAGAGACGTGACGTCCCGCCTTATAGCGCCGGGCGAGCGGGATCAAGGACCCCGCGAGGTAGCACGGTACTGGCGACATGGTTCTGTCGAAGGCGTCGACCTGCTGCGCGCCAGATACGTCACGCACCGGTACGGCCGGCACGCGCACGAGACCTATACGTTCGGGCTGATCGAAAATGGTATTGAGGAGTTCGATTACGGCAGCAGCGTTTTCCGGGCTGGGCCAGGTGCAGTCGCGCTGCTTGATCCTGATGTGGTGCACACTGGCCATGCCGCCACCCCGTCCGGGTGGCGTTATCGCGTCCTCTATCCGCAGGTGAGCGTCGTTACCGAAGTAGCGCGCGAGTTGGGCTGGCGACCCGGAACTCCGCGGTTTCCGCAGACGGTCGTGTATGACGCCGACAGCGCCATACTGCTGCGGGCAGCGCACCGGGCCGCTGAGCACGGCGATCAGCTCGCCTCGTCGAGCTTGCTCGCTGCAGCGCTCGCCGGGCTGCTGCGCGCGCACGCCGCACCTGGGCCGGCAAGCCCCTCAGCTGCCATCCTGCGCGCGCCGCAAGCTGTCGCTACGATCCGGGACATGCTGGCGGAGCGGATCTCAGATCCCCCGAGCCTGGCCGAGCTCGCCGCACTGACCGGGCTAAGTCAGTTCGCGCTGCTGAGGGCGTTCCGGGATGCTACCGGCCTGCCGCCGCACGCCTACCTCAATCAGTTGCGGGTGCGCAAGGCGCGGCTGCTCCTCGACGGCGGACTGCCGCCGGCCGATGTGGCCGCGCGGACCGGCTTCGCCGACCAGGCGCACCTGACCCGGCACTTCAAACGCGTGGTCGGCGTGCCGCCAGCCGCCTACCAGCGCGAGCGGCGGCAGCGCGCTAGCTGACTGAGCCGCAGCGCGGCGACTGCTGCACTCATGGACGTTTAAAGAGCCCGAAATAGCCCGCCGCGAACACCAGGACGATTCCGATGTTTACTATCAGCCGCGGCCAGAACTGGTGCCTGAGGAACAGGACGTCCACGCCGACCACGACAGCTGCCATCGCGAGCACGTAGAGCACGACGGCTACCTGTCTTCCCACCGGTTCGTTCTACAACCTGCGACGGAGTGGGGCAAGAGCGGCGCTGATTTTCATCTCGCCGCCTGAGGGCGGCCAGCGCGAGCCGCCAGAGGTAACCCGCGTGCAGCGGTCGAGCGTTGAGAGGGTGTGGGAGCGCAGCGACCGGACTTCGCGGAGTTCTACCGCGAAACCAAGGATGAGTGCCTGTTCGCCGTCATGGTGAGTGTCGGTGACCGGGACACGGCGCAGGATCTGGTGGCTGAGGCCTTCGCCAGGGCCTGGGCGTCATGGCCTGCGGTTAGCAGGCACCCGGCCCCGGCGGCGTGGGTGGTGCGTACCGCGCTCAATGCCGGTGTCTCGCGGTGGCGCCGCCGGCGCCGGGAGGTGCCGGTGGCCGACCTTGCCCTGGTCGCGGACCGGCCCGCCGCTCGCGAACCGGCCGGCGACTGCGTCGATCCCAGGATCATGGCGGCGCTGTTGCAGCTGCCGGCCCGGCAGCGGCAGGTGATTGCGCTGCGGCTGTTCCTGGACCTGGATACCGAGCGCACCGCGCAGGTGCTGGGCATCGCGCCTGGCACGGTCCAGGCTCACCTCGGCCGCGCGATGGCGGCTCTTCGCAACGGCCTTATCCCTACGCTGCAGGAGGAGAACCAGTCATGAACGACGACGAGCTGATCACGGCGCTGCGGGAACAGCGCGGCAAAGTCCCGATGACCACGCCGGTGGAGCAGATCATCAGCCGCGGCCGCGCGGTGCGTGCCCGGCGCCGCGTCCCCCGGGTGGCCGCAGCCCTCGGAGCGACCGGTGCGGCGGCTGTCGCCATGGGCGTTGCAGTGCCCGCCACCAACCCGGCCGCCAGCCACCGGGCCAGCGGGCCCACTGTCAAGCTGGCGGCCTGGACCGTCGCCCGGCAGGCTGACGGCACCATCCGGGTCACTGTCCGCGAAGCGACCGACCCGGCCGGGCTTCAGCGCACGTTGCGGGCCGACGGCGTACCGGTCAGCGTCACCTTCACCGACCGGCGGAACCCAGCATGCCAGACCAGCAACGGGCCGCTGGGCAACGTGGCGGGGTACGGGCCCTTCGGCCACCTGACGAACGCCTACGACCACCCGCAGGACGCCTTTCGCCACACGCAGGACGCCTTTCGCCACGCACAGGATGCCTTTGACCACACTCAGGACGCTCTGGTGATCCATCCATCGGCGCTGCCGCCCGGCGATGGCCTTCAGATCTGGACCTCAGGAGCCTCGGGAGCGGCAGACAACTTCCAGCTGTACGTGGCGCTGGTGAAGGCCAGCCCGCAGTGCACGGGGAGCTAGCTCCGGGCTCGTGAGCTGGCCGGCTTGACCACGGGGGACGCGACGGGCCGCGCAGGGCCTCGCGGCCCTCAGATCAAGAACGTACAAGACCCGTCGTCCGGGCGGTGCTTACGGTAACTCGCATGCCAGCGCAGCAACCTGAGTCGGCCGCGGTGCCGGGCTGTGAGGGGGCCGGACCATCTGGCGGCCCGCGAGCGGATCGCCGGCTCCGTCCGGTCCGCGATGGAATCGGCCTCGGGCTGGCGGTCGGGGTATCCGGGGTCGCCTTCGGCGCGGCAGCTGTCAGCTCCGGTCTCACGGTCTGGCAGGCATGCGCGCTCAGCCTGCTGGCTTTCACCGGCGCCTCGCAGTTCGCGCTCGCGGGTGTAATCGCCAGCGGCGGCAGCCTGCTGGCCGGAACTGCCGGGGCGATCCTGCTCGGCAGCCGGAACACGCTGTACGGCCTGCGGCTGGCGGAAGTCCTGCGCCCGCGCGGCCTGCGGAGAGTGCCCGCCGCGCTGGGCGTAATCGACGAAACGACTGCGATCACGCTCGCCCAGCCCGATCCGGCCGCAGCAAAGAAGGCGTTCACCGCCACGTTCTGGTGCCTGTACCTGACCTGGAACCTGGCCACTGCGGGCGGAGCACTCGGGGCAGGGCGAATCGGTTCACCGCAGGCTTTCGGGCTTGATGTGGTCGGACCTGCGGCGTTCCTGGCATTGATCTGGCCGCGGCTGAAATCGGGGCGCACCGAGCGGCTCGTGGCGCTCGCCGGAGTCGCGCTCGCGCTGGCCACGACCACGGTGCTGCCGGTGGGCGTGCCCGTCATCCTGGCAGCAACCGCAGCACTCGCCGGAGCGCTGGCTGGCCCCGCAGCAGCGGGTTCTCCTACTGCAGACCGTTCTCCGGCTGCAGCGTTGTCGCGGGGCGAGGCCTCGCTCACCGGGAAGCCGGCCGGTGCGCACGGCACCCCACCTCGGGACCAGGCGTGATGACCGCAACCTGGGTCGCGGTGCTAGCGACGGCCGCCGGCTGCTACGCACTCAAGCTCGCCGGCCTGACGGTGCCGCAGCGGATACTGGCCAGCCCGCGCGTACGCCGGTTCGCTGAACTGGTCCCCGTCGCGTTGCTCGCGGCACTGTCGGCCGTCCAGGCCGCAACCAGCGGCCAGGCATTTGACCTCGATCCGGCGCGGCTGGCCGGGCTCGGCGCTGCGGTGACAGCGCTCGCGCTACGGGCCCCGTTCCTGGTCGTGATCGTCGTTGCGGCCGCTACAGCGGCGGCACTACGCGCAGCCGGAATCTCCTGACGCCGCCGAGCTTAGATCGCCCAGACGTAAGAAATCCGCCACGGACGACGAAAAAGCTTCGCGATCATGGTGCAGGCGCGTCGGCGGCCCTGACACAGGCGGGGTAGAGTGCCCCGGGTGACGATTGCCGTGGAAATTCTCGACGAGGTGACCGACGAGGTGGTCGAGGCCTTCGCCCGGCTGCTGCCGCAGCTGTCTAGGTCGGCCAAGCCGCTCGACGCAGCCGCGATCGCTGCTCTGGCCTCCTCCCCGGCGACAACCGTGCTGCTGGCACGCAGCGACGGCCGGATTACCGGATCGCTGAGCCTGGTGATCTTCCGCATCCCGACCGGGCTGCGCGCCTGGATTGAGGACGTCGTGGTCGACGAGGAGGCCAGGGGTCAGGGCACCGGCGCCATCCTCACCCGGGAAGCGATACGGCTGGCCAAACAAGCCGGCGTCCGCACTGTCGACTTGTCTACCCGGCCGTCCAGGGTTGCCGCCGGCCGGCTGTACGAACGAGAAGGATTTCAGCAGCGCGACACGCGCATGTACCGGTACGCCCTGGACTAGCCAGGCGGCGGAACTAGCTGGCTAGCTCCGCCACGGCGCCGAGCAGCCGGTCCACATCCGAAGTGTCGTTGTAATGCACAAGACCGGCCCGGACGGCACAGCCGGTCTCCCTGATGCCGAGCACGCCGGTTAGCTCCCAGGCGTAGTTGTCGCCGTTCCAGACATTGATCTTGCGGCTGGCCAGGTGCTCGGCCACCTCCAGCGGGCTGCGCCCGTCGACGTTGAAGTACGCGGTCGCGGTACGGCTGGCGGCGCGGCCGTACGTCCGGACATGAGCCATGCTGTCCAGCCCGGCCATCAGTACTTCGAATAGCTCCTGCTCATGCTGCTGGACGGCGGCCATAGAGGCCAGCACCCGGCCACGGAGGCCGGCCAAGTCGTCGTCGGCCCCGGTGCCTGGCACCGCAGCCTCCGGCAGCTCGGTGAGCGTGGCCAGGTGCGCAACGGCAGCGGAGACTCCGGCAAGGCTCGCGAACGGCAAGGTGCCCAGTTCGAACCGGTCAGGCACCTCGTTCGGCGACGGCTTCAGCTTGTCCGGCCAGAGGCCGGCAAGCAGATCAGGATCGGCCACGACGGCTCCGATGTGCGGACCAGACCACTTGTAGGCACTCGTCGCATAGAAATCAGCACCCAGCGCCTGCACGTCAACCGGAACATGAGGGGTCGCGTGCACGCCATCCACGTAGCTGAGCGCGCCGGCTGTCCTGGCCAGCCCGGTGATGGCCGGGACGTCCGGTCGGGTGCCGATGATGTTGCTCGCCGCGGTTACCGCGACGAGCCGGGTCCGCTGGGTGATCAGGTCGTGGTACTGGCCGACGGGTAGCTCCCCAGTCTCGGGATCGACCTCCGCCCAGCGCACCGTGGCGCCAGCGCGCTCCGCCGCCTGAACCCACGGGCGGACATTCGCGTCGTGGTCCAGTCGCGACACCACGACCTCGTCACCGGGCCGCCAGCCCTTGGCCAGCGTCTGGGCAACCCGGTAGGTCAGCGTCGTCATATTCGGGCCGAGAACGACGCCGTCCGGATGGCCGCCAGTCAGCGCCGCGACAGCGGCCCGACACACGGCCGTGATCGCGTCAGCGCGGTGACTCGCCGGAAACGCCCCGCCGGAGTTCCCCAGCCCGGCCGCCTGCGCTCCGCTGATCGCATCGATCACCGCGGTCGGCACCTGTGTGCCCGCAGCGCCGTCCAGGTAGGCGTAACCATCGGCCAGCGCCGGGTAGCACGCCCGCACCGCCGCGACGTTCAGCTTCACGAGTCAGTCCCTTCGTCTGCGGCGCAATCGCGCGGGCCACGCGACCAGTGCTGACCGCAGAGCCCGTGCCTCGACCGGCCCAGCCCCCGTGCCGACCATCAGCCGACCCGATACCGCAAGCACAGCATGCCAGGGATCGTAATGTCGCACTGCCCTGGCTCCCAGCGAAGCAGACGGCACCGGCAAGTGCGGCATCCCGGCCCGCCATCCCGCCAGCACCGCGGCCGGATCGGCCGGGCGATAGTCGGTGCCCAGCGCCCTGGCCAGATCCCAGGCATGCAAGTGCCATTCGGCGCAGGCGGCGCCGGCCATCCCGCCGACAGTGACCACCGTGTCGCGGTACTGGTGATGTGGCAGATCCCACACAGCGGTCAGCCGGTGCGCGTAGTTGCGAGCAGAGAAGGCGAACGCGGCGATGTGCTCAGCCGGCGTCGCGTCAGCAAGCGCGGCCAGTTCGGCCGCGTTCTGCCGGGCAAGCTTCCGGCCCAGGGTGTCCGGATGGGCTCCGGTGGCCATCAGCCGGGCGTACCGGCTTACCGGAGCCTCGTCGAGGTACTCGTTGAAGTCGTCAGCGACGCACCGCAGATGTCCGGCCACCTCGAACGCCCGCCACTCCGGGCACGGCGTCTGGGCAGACCAGGTCACGTCATCGAACAGCTCAGCGATCTGGCAGACGGCCTCGACTCCCGCGTTAAAAGTAGTTAAGGCCCCAGCGGGCGCTTGCGCCGGCGCAGACATGCCCCAGGAACGGGAATGGGTGCGCTCCACTGGGCCCCCTCCAAGCGAACTCCGGCATCAGTACGCGCCGTCGTCTGGCCAGAGTGCCAGAGTTACCCGCTGTTCGCCACCCTGCACCGTATCAACGCAATCGCTACCACGAACAGACGACGCGGCGGCGGGATCGCGGCTGGCAAGCGTACGACAGCCAAACTGCGCGCACTGGGCCTGACAGGGCGCCGCAGGGAAACTCTGATGACAGGACTACCGCTCGCAAGTTAGCCTGCGGATAATGCCCCCCACTATCGCTAGTTCGCCGCAGCATGCCCAGGAGCAGCCGAGTGTTCCTGCGCACGTGCAGACACCGGCGCAGGCATTGTGGCGGATGCGCGAGTACATGCGGCCGTATTACCTGTACCTGTTCCTGATGATCACGGCGGCGATACTGGCAGTGAGCTCCGAGATCGCGATCCCGCTCATCACCAAGTCGGTCATCGACAACGTGGTGGTGAAGGGCATCAGGTCCGAGCTGCTACCGCTGAGCCTCGCTGCGATGGGGCTCGGCACGATCCAGGCCGGTCTCAACTTCTTCCGCCGGTGGTCGGTGTCCGGCGCGGTAACGGGCATGGAGAAAACCATCCGCGACGACTTGTACCACCATCTGCAGCGGCTCGACCCGGCCTTCCATGACTCCTGGCAGTCGGGTCAGCTGCTCTCCCGCGCCGTCAACGACCTGTCCACGATCCGCCGCTTCGCAGGTTTCGGCGTCGTCTTCTTCATCACCAATACCTGGACGTTCCTGCTGATCGTCGCGCTGCTCATCA
>Ga0335072_10008103_pt1 | contig 15257 bp, 11 predicted proteins | sample Lox_Sample_21_FD_206725 | JGI IMG/M metagenome (GOLD analysis project Ga0335072, IMG submission 206725) | Soil microbial communities from Loxahatchee National Wildlife Refuge, Florida, United States - Lox_Sample_2.1 | ecosystem: Environmental > Terrestrial > Soil > Wetlands | place: USA... | reverse complement strand
GGCCACGAGGACGGTCACCAGCCCGGCATAGAGGACGCGATAGAGGTCCATGCGCCGGAGCCAGCCTATGATCCAGCTGCAGGCCCAGACCGCCAGCAGGATGAAGCCGGGCAGCACGGCCGGCACCAGCCTGCGGCTGGCCCAGGGCTGGTCCGGGGTGATCGAGGGGCTGTAGAGCGTGGTGATGATGGTCCAGCCGAAGGTGACCAGCGGCAGGACCCAGGCGGTGGCGCGGCCCGCCAGGCACCGCCGGGACAGCAGCACGGCGCCCAGCGTCGCCAGGATCACGGCGGGCACCCCGATGTACCAGAAGACCCAGTCCATACTGAGCTCGTAGTACAGCCGCGTCGGGTCGATGGGCAGGTGATCGGCTTTCTGGTACCCGGCGATGGTGGTCTGGAGGCCCTTGCTGGACGCCGCCCGCACCGTCTGCACGTAGGGACGGATGGTGAACCCGAGCACGATCACCACCACCAGCCCGGCGACGGCGTTGGGCAGCCAGGTCCGGCGAATGACCGGCACGCCCTTGTCCCATCGCACGGCCACGACGATCAGCGTGGCCACGGTCACCAGCCCGGCGATGAGGATCAGCGGCACCAGCGCGGCCTTGATGCTGGACAGGTAGGGGCGCGATAGCACGACCCCGTCGACGACGCCGTAGATCCCGCCGGCCAGGAGGCCGCCGAGCAACGGGAGCCACTGCGGTCGCCGCCCGAGGAGCAGCAGCCCGCAGTACGGGATCAGGGGCAGGATGTCGGCCGCTCCGTCGATCCGCACCAGCAGGGTCAGGCCGAGGGCCAGGCCGCCCAGAGCCGCGATCACCCGGGCTCCCCGGCCGTCGCGGTTCAGCGAGTCCACGATGAGGCAGAGCCCGCCCAGGAACAGGATCTGGGTCAGCGGCTCGCTGTAGTCGGAGCGGCTGGTGAACTGCTCGGGCAGGGAGAGGGCCAGGACCAGGGCGGCCAGGGGGGCCCACCGCGGCCCGATCAGCCGGGACGCCAGGCCGCCGAAGGTCAGCACGGCGCAGGCCCCGAGCACCGGGGCCACGGCCACGGCCGCGCTCACCCCGCCGACCCAGAAGGCGGAGGCGAGAACCATCGGCAGCCCCGCCATGAACTGCGGCACGACGGTGTTGCCGATCTGGTAGAACGCGAAGCTCTGGAACGAAAGCAGGTGCCCGGCAGAGCCGAACGCGGTGCGGTCCGGCGGGATCGGCAGCGACCCGTGGTGCGCGATCCAGTTGCCGTACTGAACGTACGATGCCGGGTCACGCATCACGATGATGAACTGCGAGTGATAGATCATCTGATCGACGCCGAAGGCGACCGCGATCACGACCACGCCCGCGACCGCCCACCAGGGCGTGCGGGCGTGACCGGGCCGGAGCACGGGCAAGGCCCCGGGTGACCCGCCGGGAATCCAGCGCAGGCCGAACACCGCGAGCAGGACGGCCAGCGGGACCGACAGGACCAGCATCAGCACCGGCCGGAACACGCCTGCGAGCAGCAGCGGCAGCCCAGCCAGCAGCCAGGCCATGGCCAGCAGCGCCGGGAGCACCGACAGCCGGCCGAGCAGCCGGCCGAGGGGGTCCGGGCGCGTCTCCATCTCGCCCCGGTCGACGCGTCCGGCCGTCGGGGGGTCAGCGGCCTCAGACCGGGCACTGACGCTCATCGCGTCTCCTTTGCTGAACTGACAGCACCCGTCGCCGGGCCACGGCGGTGCAAGACGATATAGCCGCCGCGGGCGAAGACGACCTGGTAGCCGCTGCGCTCGAGCAGGGCGACGCGCAGTTTTTGCTCGCGAACGCTGGCGAACGTGAACTGCCGCTTCCTGATGTTGGCGACCACCCAGGGCGCTCCCAGCGGCGGGGTCGAGCCGTCCCCGTCCCACAGCAGCACGGTGTCCCGCGCTGAGAGCTGAGGGCCGAGATTGTCGACCGCTTGCACGGTAACGCCGGCGGGGACGACGGCGTCCGCCGCCGCGGCGGCGTTCTCCTGCGCGTCCCGGTGGTAGAACGACGGGTGCAGGGCCAGCCCGAAGGCGAACCGCGGGACCAGGATCAGCGCCGCCGCGCACAGGGCGGCCGCGCAGGCGAGGGCCACCGTCCACGGCGCCGGGACCGCCGCGCGCGGGGGCGCCGCGCGCGGGGGCGCCGCGGACCGCTCGTCCTCCGGCTCGCTCTCTGCGACGGCCGCGGCATCAGGCGCGTTCTCGAGCTCGGCGGCGAGGTGGCGCCGGGCCAGCAGCCACCGGTCCAGCCGGGCCGCGCCGTCGACGGCCGCGCACAGCAGGATGATCACGAGATAGGCGTTGTACTGCAAGGACGTGACCCACCAGGCCGGGAACACATTGCCCAGCATGCGCTCAAGCAGCAGCGGGACCACGGCGAGCGAGATCGGCGAGAGCAGCGGCAGGAAGCAGAACGCGCCGACCAGCCACAACATGGTCTGGAGCTTGACGCGCGGTGTGATCAGCAGCCGAAGCGAGCTGAGCGGGTGGGTGACCAGATGCCCCGCGGCCTGGGTCAGGTTGGGGCCGAGGTCGGTGTAGGCCCAGTAGTAGCCGGATCGCCCGCCGAAGGCGGGAATGAGAACGTAGATGGCGATAAAGGAGGCCACCAGGCCGCCGACGATCAGGCCGGCCGCCACCAGCCGCTGCCGGCCCACCACCGGGCGGGACACGGCGAGGTAGAGGCCGATTCCGGCCACGAACAAGCCCATGTCCTCCTTGACCAGCAGCAGGGCCGCGAGTGCGATCAGCGCCGACCGCAGCCGGCCGGCCTGCAACCGCTCGAGCGCCACGGCCGTCAGCACCGGCACGAACGCGACCTCGTGGAAATCGAACGCCAGCGCGGAGGCGATCGGCCAGCTCAGGGCGTACGCCGCGGCCACGAGGTACGCGGCCACGGTGGCCTTCTGCCCTCCGCCGAACGCCCGGCGGGTAAATACCCACAAGGACGGGGTCGCGAGCGCGAACAGCACCGCCTGCGCCACCAGCAGGGTCTGCGGGCCGTTGTAGAGCCAGTACAGCGGGGCGAGCACGGCGATGATCGGCGAGAAATGGTCGCCAAGGACGGAAAAGTGCGGCCCGAACCCGTTGTGTACGCCCTTGATGATTGAGATTCCGGGCATGAAACGGGCGTACGACCGGACGGCCTGGTCAAAGATGACCAGGTCGTAAGACGAGGTCTGGAAGGTGCTGTACCGGACGAGCGCGAACCCGGAGTAGGCGGCCGCGACCAGCGCGGTCAGCGCCCCCACAGCGACCCGGTGCCCGTTCCGGTGGCTGGCCTGCTCGCCGGGGCCCTGCGGGGAGCCGAGCGCAGGGCGCTGCCTGGTCGTCCGGATCCCCATGGCTGGGAAGACTATCGAACCTATCTGCCGACCCGTCCGGCGATGTTGGGGCTACTGGGTCTCCATGCCGAAGCGCGCCATAAGCGCACGTTCCTCGTCGGACGAGGGCGGCCGGTCACGATTCCACAGGTCGTGCAGCCCGGCGAAGTAGCCATCCATGGCCGGGGCGTGGATGACCAGCAGCCGTGCCTCGCGCTCCCCCGCGTTCCCGAACGTGTGCCGGGTGCCCCTCGGGACCAGGACGAATCCCTCCGGCCCGAGGGCCAGATCCTCGTCCTCGACCGTGACCGCTACCAGGCCGTCCAGCACGAAATAGGCCTCGGAGCAGTTGGTGTGGCGATGCGGTGGCGGACGGCGGCCGCCGGGCGGCAAGGTGCGCTCCATCAAGGAGAAGTCGCCGCCGTCCTGCTCCGCCAGCGCCTTGAAGAGCATCACGCTGCCGCGGGCGCTGAAGCGCTTCTCGCCCTCGCCGCGCCCGATGACCCGGGTCGTCACCGGGCCAACGGTACTCCCGGGCCGGCCACCTGGCGGGCCGGCCTGGCCAGCAGGGCCGCGCTCAGCACGCCGGCCGCGGCGAAGAACGCGGCGATCAGGATCACCCCGTGGCGGTACCCGGCCACCGGGTCGCCGGGCACCACCCGGGACAAGATCGCGACCAGGCCCGCGACGCCGAGCACGGTGCCCACCTGGCGGGCCATGTTCAGGATGCCGCTGCCGGTCCCGAAGTGCGCGGGCGGCAGGGACGCGGTGCCCGCGCCGATCAGCGAGGGGATGGTGAGGCCGACTCCGGCGCCGCCGAGCAGCTGGGCCGGCAGCAGGTGGGTCAGGTACGCGGGCTGAGCCTGCATCATGACCAGCCAGAGTAGCTGCGCCCCCGCGTTCACCACGCAGCCGATCACCGCCACCCGGCCGGGACCGCCGAGGCGGGCGGCCAGACGCGGGGCGACGACCCGCGCGAACGGCAGCACCATGAGCGGGCCGGGGCCGATGGCCAGCCCGGCCACCACCGCCGAGTAGTGCCACACGCCGGTGAGGAACTCGACCGAGTTGAGCACGAACGCGCCGAACCCCGCGTAGTAGAGGATCGAGGCCGCGAACGAGCCGCTGAAGCTGCGGGACCGCAGCAACCCGAGCTCGATGACCGGCGAGTGGTGCCGGTGCGAGCGGATTATCATCGCGCCGCCGCAGGCCAGCGAGGCCAGCAGCAGGCCAATGAAGCTCGCCGATCCCCAGCCCCATCCGGGCGCCTTGACCAGGGCCAGGGCGATCAGGCCGACCGAGGCGGCCAGCAGCCCGGCGCCGATCACGTCCGGACGGCCCCGGGTCTGGTCGTCCTTGCTCTCCGGCACCACCCGGCGGGCCAGCAGGACCGCGGCCACGCCGACCGGCAGGTTGATCCAGAACACCCATCGCCAGCTGAGCTGGACCAGGCTGCCGCCGATCACCGGTCCGAGCGCGGCTCCAAGAGCGCCGATGGCCGACCAGGTGCCGATGGCCCGGGCCCGGGCCGGAGCCGGGACCGCGGCGAGCAGCAGCGACAGCGAGGCCGGGACCATCAGGCCCGCCCCGGACGCCTGGATCAGCCGGGCGCCGATCAGCTCGGGCACCCCGGGCGCCAGGCCGCACAGCAGCGAGCCGAGGCTGAAGATGACCAGCCCGGCCACGAAGAGCCGGAGCCGCCCGACCCGGTCGGCCCACCGCCCGGCGGGCACGAGCACGGCCGCGAACACGATCGTGTAGCCGTTGAGCACCCACGACAGCGAGCTCAGGCTCGTGCCCGCGTACTCCCGCCCGATGTAGGGGAAGGCCAGGTTGACGATGAAGAGATCCAGGCTGGACATGAACACGGCCAGGGACAGGATCCCCACGACCGCGGCCACCCGGCGGGCGCTCATATCGGCGTCGGACCGGGCAGAGATCGGCGGGCTGATGCTCACGGGGCGTCTCCGGGCGTCTCGGCGGTTCAGTTCGTCTGGAATCTGGACGCACTCTATCAAGGTGGGTCCAGATTTCCAACCCACGGCGTATACTGGGAGTATGGCAGCCGAATCAGGCCCGCGGGTGTGCTCGATCGCGCGCACGCTCGAGATCGTCGGAGAGAAGTGGGCCCTGCTCGCCGTGCGCGAGGTGTTCCTGGGCAACCGCCGCTTCGACGAGATGGTCCGCATGACCGGGGCGCCGCGCGACACGCTGGCCGCCCGGCTCCGGACCCTGGTCGCCGCCGGGGTCCTGGAGCGGCGGCAGTACTCCGACCGCCCGGCCCGTTACGAGTACCGCCTGACCGACGCCGGCCGTGACCTGTACCCGGTCATCGCGTCCCTGATGCGCTGGGGCGACGTGCACCTGGCCGGCCAGGACGGACCGCCGGTGATCGTCGAGCACCACTGCGGGCACCGGCTCGTGCCCCAGCTCGTCTGCGAAGCCTGCGGGGAGACGGTCGACGCCCGCGACACCAAGCCCACGGCCGCCCACGCCTGACCCGCCCCGAATCCCGCTCGCGGCCCGGTGCCAGGGAGGCAGGCCTTTTTCCGCGGCCGACGGAATCAGCGCGATCGTTTGAGGCGTTAATCGTCCGGGCGCGGCCGCAGACCGGAGTCGGAGCACGCGCGGCCGCCCAGCAGTCCGGCGGGTTCCGCGGATCTACAACCGGACGAAATAAGATCTAGCTGTACAAACGTTCTCATAACGTACCCGGTGCCAGGCGACACCGATCAGCGCACTTAGTGATGCACTCGTCCGAACGGGCATGGCCGTATCCCCCGTGTACGGCCATGCCCGGTTCAGCGCCATGAGTGCAGCGCGGACGGTGCCGCGAGAACGAGATCTCGCGCGCCCGGAGCCCGATCCCCCATAAAGAAGAGGTCTTCTTTCATGCGCTTTCGGCTAGGCAAGTTCGCATCGACGCAGTCTGGCGTACGAGGTTCTCGCTGGGCGACGGGCCGCTGGGCAGCGGTGGCGGGTGCTTCGGTCGCCGTCGCGCTGGCCCTGGTGGGCGTCGCGCTGGGCGGCCTTTTCGCCGGCGCCGGCGCCGGCGCCGGCGCCGCGGCTGCGCGCCCCGCGACGGCGGCAGCCCTCACGGCGCAGACGCACGCCCACGCGGCGGGCCTGCGCACGTCCTGCCGGTACGTCGCGCACATCGGCGACTCCACGTCGGTGGACCTGACCGCGGCCGGAGGCGATCTCACCGACCCGGCCCAGCAACTGCCGGCCCGCTACGCCGACGTCGGCGTCAAGCACCTGCAGCTCGACGCGTCCGGCGGGCGGTCGATCGTTGAGGAGATGCCCGGCCAGGTCAACGGCTACGACGTGGCCCTGAACTGGTGGAACCAGGGATACCGGGGCTGCTGGGTCTTCGCCCTGGGCACCAACGACACGGCGAACATCTCCGCGGGCTCCAGCGTCGGGATGGCGGCCCGCATCCAGGAGATGATGTCGGTCGCGCACGGCGAGCCGGTCATGTGGGTCAACACGGTGACCCAGCTCCACAGCGGCGCCTGGTCGCAGGCCAACGAGCAGGCATGGGACAACGCCCTGGTCAGCGCCCTCGCTACGTACCCGAACATGCGGATCTTCGACTGGGCCTCGGTGGCGCAGCCGGGCTGGTTCCTGCCGGACGGGATCCACTACAACCCGGTGGGCTGCGCGGCGCGGGCCCAGGCGATCGCCGACGCGCTGGCCCAGGCGTTCCCCCGGTACGGCTACAGCCACGGCCAGATCGCCCGGTAGCCGGATCGGGGCCCGGCCCGGCCTGCGCACGGAGTCCGGTTTCTTTCCGATTACCAGGCCTAGCCGTTAAGCGGCAGCGGGTAGTCAACCTCTGCGGCGCGGACCAGGAAAGCCGCCGGGACGGTGGCGGGCGGTCCGCGGGTGCGGAGGGGACGTCATGCAACCGGCTCGTGCTGGCCGGGATCGCCAGGTCGGCCCGGGCCTCGTGGCCGGCCCGGGCCGGCTACCCGGCGTCGGCCGGCCGTCCCGCCCCCGGGCCAAGAACATCCGCCGCCTCTCGGTACGACACCTGTTGCGCCTGGTCATCGTGGCCGGGGCGGCCTGCGCCCTCGTCCTGATCAACGGGTGCGGCGGGGCGCCGGCCGGCCCGGGCCGAACCCGCCCGGCCGGCGCCGCCCTGGCCGGCCGGTCCAGCCCGGCCCGGACCGTCGCGGACCTGCGCACCTCGTGCCGGTCCGTCGTCTACCTGGGCGACGCCACCTCCGAGGGCATGATGTCCCCGCTGTACCTGCCCAACCGGGCGCAACGCCTCGACGCCCAGGACCGGGATGTGGGCGTGCGGACGGTCACGGCCAGCATCACCGACGCGAACTCCGTTGCCGAGGCCCTGTCCGGCCCGGCCGGCGGTTACCGGGCAACGGGCACCCAGGCCACCGGCACCCAGGCCACAGCCAGCCCGGCCTCCGGTGACCGCGACTGCTGGGTCGTCGCCCTGGGCACCAACGACACCGCGGCCGTCGCCGCCGGCTCCAGCATCGGCCGCCTGGCCCGGATCGAGGACATGATGTCCGCGGCCCGCGGCCGCCCGGTCCTCTGGGTCAACCTTATTTCGCTGCTTTCGGCGGGCCCTTACTCCGAGGCCAACATGCAGCGCTGGAACCAGGCCCTGCGGCAGGCCTGCGCCCGGTATCCGAACATGCGGATCTTCGACTGGGCCGGCGTGGTCAGGCTGCGGTGGTTTCTCAACGATGGCATTCGCTACACCGCCGGCGGCTACGCGTCGCGCGCCCGCCAGATCGCCAAGGCCCTGGCCCGGGCGTTCCCGGCCGCCGGCCACAGCAACGGCTGCACCGTCAGCTAATAGCCGCACCCGGATCGGGCCTGGCCCCGGCGACCGAAACCCGGGGCGCCCGGACCCGGCCGGAGTAGCCTGCTCCCGGGGAGCAGGCGCCCGGAAAAGGGCGCCGAAAGGCTGGGGAGAAAACAATGACGGACCATTCCTTCGTGCCGCTGCCGGGCAGCGAGCGGCGCGCGCTGCCGCGGGCCGAGCCGGCCGGAGCCATAGAAGAATCCGAGCGCATCGAGGTCACCCTGGTCACCCGGCGGCGGGCCGAGCTGCGGCGTGACGCCTCGGGCGCGCCGGTCAGGATGTCCCGGGCCGAACTTCAGCAATGGCACGGCACCGACCCGGCCGACATCGAGCTGGTGGCCCGCACCCTGTCGCCGTTCGGCCTGGAGGTGACCGGCAGCGACGCCGGCGTCCGCCGGGTCACGGTCGCGGGCCCCGCGTCGGCGATGTCCGCCGCGTTCGGCGCCGAGCTCTCCCTGGTCACGAGCCAGGCTCCGGGCGCACCCGGCCGCCAGGTGACCCACCGGTACCGCCAGGGCGGGCTGCGGATTCCGGCCGATCTGGACGGCATCGTGCTGGCCGTCCTCGGCCTGGACAACCGCCCGCAGGCCCGCTCCCAGGCCCGGATGGCCGACAGCGCCGCCGCGGCCAATACCTCCTACACCCCGCCGCAGGTGGCCGGGTTCTACCAGTTCCCGCTCGGCACCGACGGCACCGGGCAGACCCTCGGGATCATCGAGCTCGGCGGCGGCTTCTCGCCCGCCGACCTGAGCAACTACTTCTCTGGTCTGGGCGTGGCCACGCCCTCGGTGACGGCGCAGGGCATCGACGGTGCCAGCAACGTGGCCGGCCAGGACCCGAACGGCGCGGACGGCGAGGTGCTGCTGGACATCGAGGTGGCCGGCTCGGTGGCACCGGGCGCCGCCCAGGTGGTCTACTTCGCGCCCAACACCGACCAGGGCTTCGTCGACGCGGCAACCGCCGCGGTGCACGCCACGCCGACCCCGGCCGCGGTGAGCATCAGCTGGGGGCAGTCGGAGGACTCCTGGACGGCCCAGGCCAGGAGCGCGCTCGACGCGGCGATCGCGGACGGCGTGGCGCTGGGCGTGACCGTGTGCGTGGCCGCGGGCGACAACGGCAGCGGCGACGGCGTCACCGACGGAGAGCCGCACGTCGACTTCCCCGCGTCCAGCCCGCACGCGCTGGCCTGCGGCGGGACGAGCCTGCAGGCCAACCCGGCGACCGGGGTGATCACGTCGGAGACCACATGGAACGACGGCTCAGGGGGCGGGGCCGGGGGCGGCGGGGTGAGCGACACGTTCGGCCAGCCGGCCTGGCAGGCCGAAGCCGGCGTGCCGACGAACGCGAGCGGTGGCACCGGCCGCGGCGTGCCCGATGTCGCGGGCAACGCCGATCCGGCCACCGGCTACCAGGTGCTTGTCGACGGTCAGCGGGCGGTGATCGGCGGCACCAGCGCCGTGGCCCCGCTGTGGGCCGCGCTGATCTGCCGGCTGGCGCAGGCCACGAACAGCAAGTTCGGCCTGGTCCAGGAGGCGCTGTACGCGGGCATCCAGCCCGGGCAGGACGTGCCCGGCTTCCAGGACATCACCACCGGCAACAACGGCGCGTACTCCGCCGGGCCGGGCTGGGACGCCTGCACCGGCCTGGGCTCACCCAACGGAACCGCCCTGCTGACCCTGGTCAGCGGCGGGTCCGCGACGACCGGCTCCGGCTACGAGCCCGACGAGCCGAGCGTCGCCGGGGCTCCGTAGCGGCGCAGCACCTCGGGCACGGTCACGGTGCCGCCCGCGTCCTGGAAGTTTTCCATGATCGACAACAGGGCGCGGGCGGTGGCGCCGGTGCCGTTGAGCGTGTGCACGAACTCCAGCTTGCCGTCCCGCCGGAACCGGATGTTCAGCCGCCGGGCCTGGTAGTCGGTGGTGTTCGAGCAGGAGGTGATCTCCCGGTACCGGCCCTGCGCCGGAAACCAGGCCTCGATGTCGTACTTCTTGGCCGCGGGCGCGCCGAGGTCGCCGACCGCGATGTTCATGACCCGGTACGGCAGGCCGAGTGCCTGGACGATCTCCTCCTCGTAGGCCAGCAGCTGCTCGTGGATCTCGGCCGACTGCTCGGGCACGCAGTAGACGAACATCTCCACCTTGTCGAACTGGTGCACCCGGAACATGCCCCGGGTGTCCTTGCCCGCCGCCCCGGCCTCACGCCGGAAATTGGTGGCGAACCCCACGTACCGGTCCGGAAGATCCGCTTCCTCGAGCCGCTCGTCGGCGTGAATCCCGGCCAGCGCGACCTCGGAGGTGCCGGTCAGGTACAGGTCGTCCTTTTCCAGCCGGTAGAGATTGGACTCCTCGGTCGGCAGGAAGCCGGTCCCGTACATGGCCCGCTCGCCGGCCAGGATCGGCGGCAGCACCAGCATGAAGCCCTTGTCCGCCAGGAAGTCGATCACGAACCGGTACAGCGCCATCTCGGCCAGGGCCACGTCGCCGAACCTGTAGGCGAACCTCGAGCCGGACAGCCGCGCGCCCCGGGCCATGTCGATCCAGCCGCGCGGCGAGCCCAGGTCGAGGTGATCCCGGGGCTCGAAATCGAACGCCGGCTGTTCGCCCCAGGTCCGGATGAGCTGGGCGTCGTCCTCGTCCATGCCGTCGGCCGCGGTGGGGTCGGGCAGGTTCGGGATCCGGCCCAGCAGGTCGTCGCGCTCGCGCGTGGCGTGGGCCAGTTCGTCGGTCGCGGTCCCGAGCTCGGCGGCCAGCCGCCGCAACTCGGCCAGCTCCTCGGGCGCGGGCGGACCGCCCTTGGACGACCTCTTCTGGGCCGCGCGGAGGGTCTCGGCCCGCTCGGTCAGCTCGCGCCAGCGGGCGTCGGCGGCCAGCAGCGCATCGAAGTCCTGGGCCGCTCCGCGCCTGGCCAGCGCGGCCCGATAGCGGTCGGGTTCCTGCCGCGCGGCTTTGAGATCGATCACGCTGGCGAGTCTATCGGGGCGGCCTCGCGGCGACGGAACGGTTTACGGCCGGCCGGGCGCGCAGGCCGGCCCGGGCATCGGATCGAGCACCGCCTCGGGCGCGGGCTCGGCCGCAGGCTCGGACTCGGTGCTCCCGCGGCCCCGGGTGGCCAGCACCGATCCGCCCAGGATCAGCGCGAACGCCCCGCCCATCGCGGGCGTGAACCGCTCGCCCAGCACGGAGACGCCAAGGATCACAGCGATGGCCGGGTTGACGTAGGTGATAACGCTGGCCCGGGCCGGGCCGGCCTCCGCGATCAGCCGGAAGAACAGCAGGAACGCCACGGCCGTGCAGACCACCGCCAGCCCGGCCAGCGCCCCGAGCACCCGCCAGGACGGCACGGCCGATGGCCAGCTGACGGCGGCCAGCGGCGCGTAGACGATCGCGGCCAGGCCCAGGCACGCCGCGGTCATGCCCAGCGGCGGCAGGTCGCCGAGTTTCCGGCTGGCGATCAGCGGCCCGACCGCGTAGCAGACCGCCACGCCCAGCACCTCGGTGATCGACAGGGCGTCCCCGCCCGCCGCGGTGGGCGCGGCCAGCAACGCGACGCCGGCCAGCCCGGCCAGCAGCCCGGCCCACCGCACCCCGGTCAGCCGTTCGGTGCCGCCGGTCAGCCGGCCCAGGACCACCACGATGATCGGCACCGACGCCACCAGCAGGCCGCTCAGCGAACTGGACAGCCTGGTCTCGGCCTCGGACAACAGCAGCCACGGCGCGATGATCTCGACCAGCGCGAACGCGACCAGCCAGCGCCAGTGCGGGCGCAGCGCGGCCAGCTGGCGTCCCCGCACGGCCAGCGGCAGCAGCAGCGCCGCGCCGATGCCCACCCGGGCCAGCACCAGGACCGGTACCGGAACCCCGGAGACCGCGACCTTGATCAGCAGGTACGGAATACCCCAGATGACGCTCATCGCGGCGAACAGGACCCAGCCCCGTCGGCTCAACGCTGACCTCCCCTCCACGCGGCCTGGCCGGATCGTCCGCCCTGCGGGCCCGGCACCGAGTCCAGGATGACGGATGCGGGCAAGGCAATATTGCGCGGGCGGCGGGGCCGAAGCTAGCGAGATTGCGCCAGCACGCTGCGGCGCCGCTACCGGGCCGCGGACATCGCCAGGCACCCGCCGAGCGGGCCGATGTCCAGGCACAGCTCAGCAGCACTCGAGCTCGATCCCTTGGTGACGATCCCGCCCGGGTCCGGGTCGGTCTGCGGCGACGGCGAAGGGGACGGGACCGGCTGTACCGGCGTGGGAGACGGCGACGGTCGTGTGCTGGGGGCCGTGCCGGACGGCGACGGAGACGGCGAGGATCCGGCCGGGTGGTGCCCGTGAGCGGACGATGTCGGCCTCGGCCTGGCCGACCGCGGCGGCGCGGAAGCGGTCCGGCGAGACACCGGGGCCTGCCCTGGGTTGCCCGGCGGCGGCGCGACGCCCTGGGGCACGGGCTCGGCGGAGCCGCTCGCGGGCCCGGCGGCCTGCGGCGGATGGACCTGGCCCGTGACCGAAACTAACAGGATGTAGGCCACGGCCGCGAAGCTGATGATCACGATCGGCGGGAAGAAGAGCCCCGGGTGAATCCGCATCGCGCCGGCGACGTTCCTGAGCGTGGTGCGCACCCCGTCCGCCATGACGGCGCCCGCGACGCCGGCGCTCGGCAGCACCGGCCCGTGCCCCATCCGGGCGCTGCTGCGGGCCCGGCGCAGGGCCGCCCGGCGCTGCACGGTGGTCAGCCCGGGCAGCAGGTAGATGATCGTGTCGTTCCCGCTCGCCGCGACACGCACGTGCAGCCCGCCCGGCAGGTCGGCGTATCGGATCTTGATCACGTCGCCAGGACCTCACAAGTCGTATTAGAAACCGCTATTCACCCATGGATCCACAACGGATGGTGACGAGGTTATCACGATGGATAGCTGCAATCCCATCGAATCAGGGAAATTGCAGATTGCAATCCGCGACCGCGACGCAGGGTGACGGTGCGGTGAAGGTTCCGGGCTACGCTCACACCATCGAACCAGGATCTTTAACGCCCTGTCAGGGAGACACCTTGGCCCAGACTGGTCCGCCCGGCCCCGCGAGCGGCTCCGCCGCGGATGCCCCGGCCGGCCCTGGCCTGGTCAGCCCGAACGGGGCGGGCGCGAGCGCGGCGGCCCGGACAGACGCGGTCAGCCCGGCAGGGACAGCCACGAGCGCGGCGGCCCGCGCAGACGCGGCCAGCCCGGCAGGGACAGGCGCGCGCGCGGCGGCCCGGACAGACGCCACCGGCCCGGGAGGGACGGGCGCGCGCGCCGTGATCGCAGCCGCTGTCGGCCGGCCCGGGAACCGGCCGGCGGCCGCGGCCCCTGGCGCCCCACGGCTGCCGCTCGCCATCCTGATGGCGCTGGCCGGCGGGCTGGCCCTGTCGGCCGCGTTCCCGCCCCAGGGCATCTGGCCGTTCGCGGCGGCGGGCCCGGCGCTGCTGGTGGTCGCGCTCTGGCGGCGGAGCCTGCGCGGCTCGTTCCTGGTCGGGCTGTGCTTCGGCCTGGCGTTCTTCGTCCCGCTGATCTCCTGGCTGATCAACCTGGCCTGGTACGCGTGGGCCGCGCTGGCGATCGCCGAAGCGGTGATCTTCGGGCTGTTCTGCATCGCCCAACGGCTGATGCTGCGGCTCCCGGCCTGGCCGGTCGCGGTCGCGTGCTGGTGGGTCGGGGTCGAGGCGTTCCGCGACCGGTGGCCCTACGCCTTTCCCTGGGGCCGGCTGGCCATGAGCCAGGCGCAGGCGCCGACCGTCCGCTGGGTGGAGGTGGGCGGCCCGCAGTTGCTGACGTTCCTGCTCGCCCTGGCCGGCGCGACGCTGGCCTGGCTGCTGCTCGGCCCGTGGCGGCTCGCGCTGGTCTCCGGCGCCACCTCGTTGCCCCGGCGAGACGTCGCCGCCGCGATCCGCGACCGCGCGGTGCCCGCGGTCGCCTTCGCCGTCGCGGCCGGCCTGGCGCTGGCCGGCGCGCTGCTGCCGTCCGGGCTGCCGGGCCCGGGCGGCCGGACCGCGCAGGTGGCCGCGGTGCAGGGCAACGTCCCGCACTCCCGGACGCTGCAGGACCTGCTGCGCGCAACAACCGTGACCGACAACCACGCGGCCGCGACCGAGCAGTTCGCGGCGCAGGTCAGGGCCGGGTCACGGCCCGCTCCTGACGTAGTGATCTGGCCGGAGAACTCCAGCGACCTCGACCCCGGCCGGTACCCGCAGGTGTACGCGACGATCGCGAACGCGGTCGCCGCGATCAACCGCCCGCTCCTGGTCGGCACCTTGCTCCAGGACCCGGTGCGCAACGTGGGCCAGCTCTGGCTGCCGGGCCGCGGCCCGGTCGCGATCTACGTCAAGCGCCAGCTCGTGCCGTTCGGCGAATACATCCCGTTCCGCGGCTTCATCTCCTCGTTCAGCTCGCTGCCGTCGCTGCAGCCGACAAACTTCACCGCCGGGCGCCGGGCGGTGGTGTTCCGGATCGGCAAGATCCGGCTCGGCGACGTGATCTGCTATGAGGTCGGCTTCGACAACCTGGTCGCCTCGGAGGTCAGTGCCGGGGCGAACCTGCTCACCGAGCAGACCAACGACGCCGACTTCGAGGTGGACGGCCAGCTCGGCGAGACGCTGCAGCAGCTGGCCATGGCCCGGATCCACGCGATCGAGTTCGACCGGTCGATGGTCGTCGCCGGCACGACCGGGGTCAGCGCGATCATCGCTCCGGACGGGTCGCTGATCGCCAGCACGCGGACCTGGCAGCGGGCCGTGCTCGACGAGCGGGTGCCCTTGCTGACCAGCAAGACCCTGGCCGAGCGCCTCGGCGACTGGCCGGAGATCCTGCTCAGCGCGCTCGCCGTCGCCGCGCTCGCCTGGGCCATCGGCCTGACGGCCGCGGACCGCCGCCGCTCGCGCGACGCGGCGCCCCGATGAATGTGACGATGCTGCGCACCTGAGTGACCCAGATTCACTTTGATCCGGCCGACGGGGCCGGGGCGGCGGCGCTACGGGGCGGGGCGGCGGCCTCGCGGGCCGGGGCGGCGGCGCTACGGGGCGGGGCGGCGGCCTCGCGGGCCGGGGCGGCGGCGCTACGGGGCGGGG
>Ga0335072_10008102_pt1 | contig 15259 bp, 13 predicted proteins | sample Lox_Sample_21_FD_206725 | JGI IMG/M metagenome (GOLD analysis project Ga0335072, IMG submission 206725) | Soil microbial communities from Loxahatchee National Wildlife Refuge, Florida, United States - Lox_Sample_2.1 | ecosystem: Environmental > Terrestrial > Soil > Wetlands | place: USA... | reverse complement strand
GCCGGTCGCCGTCCGGCAGGCTGCCGCGGCCTGGCGTGAGCGCGCGGAGCGCAATCCGCACCGGTTCAACCGCGTCGAGGTTCACGGCCTGGTGGCGACGGCGCGGGAGGGCGCGGCCGCGTTCCTCGGCATTGACCCGTCTGCCGCGGCGTGGGTGCGCAACGTGTCAGAAGGCGTGTCCGCCGTGCTCGGTTCGCTGGCGCTTCGGCCGGGCGACGAACTGGTGATCAGCACGCACGGCTACGGCGCGGTCCGCAAGGCGCTTAATCATCACGCCGCGCGCGCCGGGGCGCGGGTCGTCGAGGCGGCTTTCCCCGTGGGCGCCGAGGACGACGTGATCGTGTCGGCGTACGCGGCCGCCTGCTCGTCCCGCACCCGGCTGGTCGTAGTCGACCGCATCACCTCGCCGACCACGACCGTCATTCCCGTCGCGGCCGTGGCCGCCGCTGCCCGCGGCGCCGCCGGTGCTGGTGTTCGCGTGTTTGTCGACGCCGCGCACGGACCCGGCCAGCTCCCCGACGACATCGCGGTGTTCGGCGCCGACCATTGGGTCGGCAACCTGCACAAGTGGGCGTACACCCCGCGCGGCAGCGCCATCTTGTGGAGCCGGCCGGGCGCCGAGGTGGCGCCGACGGTGCTCAGCTGGCAGCTCGAGGACGGGTACGCCGCGTCGTTCGATTACCCCGGCACCTGGGACTACGCCGGCTGGCTGGCGGCCGCGGACGGCCTGGCGTACTGGGCAGCGCTCGGCGGCTGGGACGCCGTCGGCCGCCTCGCCGACCTGGTGACCGACGGCCAGAAGAGGCTGGCCGAGACCCTCGGCGCCACGCTTGACCGGCTCCCGGTCACGCCCGCGCCGACGATGCGGCTGGTCCCGATGCCCGACGGCGTCCTCGCGTCCGCTGAGCATGTCGATGCCTTCTACGAAGCCCTCTCGCGGGAGCGAGTGGAGGTCTCGCCGATCAGCTTCGGCGGAGCCGGCTACCTGCGGATCGCGGCGGCGCCGTACAACACCCCGGACGACTACGACCGCGTGGCCGGCGTCGTCCGGGGATTGCTGCGGGGATCGACCGGTGCTTGAGGTGATTAGGCCAGCGGCTGGCTCAGCCGCAGGTGGTTGCCGCTAGGGTCGCGGACGGCTGCGTCGCGGACGCCGTACAGCTGGTCGACCGGCTCCTGGAGGATCTCCGTCCCGGCGGCGCGCAGCGACTCGAAGGTCTTGTCCAGATCGTCGACCTGGATGAAGACCGCCAGGTCGCCCTTGGCGACAATCTCGCGCATGGACAGGCGGTCGGCCGGGGCGATGTGATGGTCCACGGCGGCAAGCAGCAGCTCATGGGTGTCACCGGGGGCGGCGACGGTAAGCCAGCGCATCTCCGGGCCCATCGGGACGTCTTGGCGCACCTCGAAACCGAGCCGCTGCGTGTAGAAGGCCAGCGCGGCGTCCAGGTCAGTGCAGTACACGGGCGTGTGCGTGATCGAAAGTGTCATGTCAGCGACGCTACGCGCGGTCCGCGGGGAAGGCTTCTCCAATCCTGCATGGTTGCTCGATCCACCCCGGGCGTGCCCAGGCCCGGGTCATGCACGGCGGGACCGGCACGAGCCGCGAATGGTCCCGTGCCTTGTAGGCGGACGGCGGCTCGCCGACGAGCCGCGTGAACGTCGAGCTGAACGAGCCGAGTGACGTGAACCCGACGGCCATGCACACGTCAGTCACGGACATGCGGCCGTGCCGCAGCAGCGCCATCGCCCGTTCCACGCGCCTGGTCTGCAGGTAGCCGTACGGCGTATCGCCGTAGGCCTCGCGGAACCGGCGGGCGAACAGCGACGGCGACATCAGCGCGGCGCGCGCCATCGCCGGAACGTTCAGCGGCCGCGCGTACTCGCGGTCAAGCAAGTCCCGGGCCCGGCGCAGATGCGCCAGCTCAGCGACCTCCATACCAGGACCGTACACCGTTCACCGGCCCCCGCACGCCCGGGCGATTACCAGGTCGGTGACCGGCTCCGCGACCCGTGCGGCCGCGGCGACCCCGTCCGTGCCCGCCTGCCTGATGATCTCGGTGACCAGGCGGTACGCCAGTGCGCGGGGGAGCAGCTGGTCGAGTTCCGGCTCGCCGGCGAGGTGCTCGAGCAGCGCGGGGCTCGCCCTGCCCCACATCAGCGCGTCCACCGCCGCGATGGCCAGCGGCAGCCCGGCGGGGCGTTCCAGCGGCGAGAAGTCGATGACGGCAGGCGGCAGCCCGTCGGCGAACAGCACGTTTCCGCCGAGGTCCGCGTGGAGCAGCTGGCTCGGCAGGTCAACCGGTCGCAGCGCGGCCAGCAGCCGCCGCACCTGCCCGGCAACCGGCCCGGCGGCCGGGCCGAGCAGCGGGTCCGGGTCGCGGTCGCCCCACGCCACCTCGTCGCCGATCGTCCACGGGTTCTCCTCCGCGGCCCGCCATGACGGCACGGGAACGCCGGCCAGCGCGGCGTGCAGCGCGCGGCTCACCGCGACCATGGCCGGCCAGCGCGGCGAGACGCCAGACCAGTCCGCCGGGGCGCCGGGCACCCACTGGTAGGCCGTCCAGCCCAGCGCCACCCAGTCCCCGGTCCGCGCCCGCACCGGCCGCGGCACCCGGAACCCCGGACCGGTCAGCGCATCGTAGACCTCGGCGAACCACCGTCCCGCCCGCAGCGAATCGGCGGGCTTGAGTACCGCGTGCCCCGCCCGCCAGGCGGTTCCCTGCCCTCCGGCCAGCCGCTTCGGTACCGTCCCGGCCAGCCCGAACGCGGCCAGCACCTTCTCGGGCACACTGTCCACACGCTCAGCACCGGTCACGCAGGCGACGATAACGGACCACTCGGGCGGCCAGCCAACAGGTTTGCCGCCGCGATACCCTCCCCCCTATGACCGCCGATCCGACGGAGACACTGCGCGCTCTCATGCCGTTCGCCGCGACTCTGGGCATCGAACTGCTGCGATACGAGCCGGAGGAGGTCCGCGCCCGGCTGGCGTGGGCGCCGGAGCTGTGCACGTCCGGCGGCGCGATGCACGGCGGCGCGGTCATGGCGCTGGCCGACAGCGCGGGCGGCGCCTGCGCGTACCTGAACCTGCCGCCGGAAGCGGCGGGCACGACCACGGTCGAGTCGAAGACCAACTTCCTGCGCGCGGTCTGCGACGGCTACATCGAGGCGGTGGCCCGGCCGTTGCACAAGGGCCGGACGCTGATCGTCGTGGAGACCGACATCCGTGACGCTCAGCAGCGCCTGGCCGCGCGGGTCACGCAGAGCCAGCTCGTCCTCGCCGGGTCGGGCAGGTAATTTCATTCGGAACGGGCCCGTGGTGACTCAGTGAGCCCGTGGTGACTCAGTGAGGAGGACAGGCCGTCCACGCCGCAACCTGATCCATGTGTCGGCTCCAGAGAAGGGCTCACCCGGTTGACGTGGATGTCGGGATCTGCACGTCGACGCGGCTGCCCTCAGTAGGAATGGGATCGGTGTTCTGGATGGGCCCCCCACATGAAGAGCTAGTGCAGACGGAGGCCCGGATATCGATGGCTTGGAACTCTCCTGGCTTGATGGGCAGGTCGATCGTGTTGTCGACGGCGCCGCTGGCGTCCGGGGCTATGGACCCGTCCATGAGATACACGCAGCTGGCCTGCAGGCGATGCGGTCCGCACGGGTCTTCCTCGCAGGTCGCCTGATCCGCGGTGAGCGTGCTGTCGATTCCGGCGCATGCGTCTTTTATCGGAGGTTTGGCGGGCAGTCCCTCGACGGAGATCCAGATATAGCCGCCGCCTTCCACCTTGGATGCTGTCAAGTGCACGGTAAGCGCGGATCCAGAGCTATTGAGGGTTGCCGCTACCTGCGCCGAGGCTGACCGCTGGCTGGCGGTCTCCAGCCGCATCGCCCCGTATGCGCTAATGCCGATAAGCGTCACGCCAGCCGTCAGGAAGACGATGGTCGGCCGACTCCCCTGCATTCCGGTCAACTTCTGACATGCGCCCTCTCCTCGCCGTTGCATGGCGTGGCGTGCGGGTGCGCTCCCTGCTGTCGCGATACCTATCCAATGTGGAGTCAATACCGCATGGCAGCGCATCTCAAGCACAACCGGGCGACGAATCCGTCGAGGTACGGTAACGGCTAAGACGTCAGTAATCGCGTGCGCGGAAATGCCGTGTTTATCTGTGCGGCATCCCGGTTAAGTGATGCCGTCCTGTCAATGGACTGGCTCCGTGCCTGCACATAGGGCGCGATCGTTACATTTTATGTCCCTTTTGACCCGACTCTGCGGTAACGTTCGCGCCCTATGTCATCCCCGGCTTCGTAGCCAAGGCCATCCACTGCGGGCAGCCTGCGGCATCATCCGCCGCCATGACTCTCACGACGGAAACGCAGAGCCGGTCTTGTCAGGAACCGGCTCGGCAGCCCGTCTCCGCCAGGCTGGCCACCATTAGTCAGGCGGCATTGCGTCCTGAGGGCGAAGAAAACCGGCCGCCAGGAGGAACTGCGCGGCGACGTACGTCGGCATGATGGCCGATTCCCGGTGGGGGATCGCCTCGATGCCGGCCAGGCCGCACGCGATCAGCGCGTCGGAGACGACGAAGAGCGCGCCGCCCGCGGCGGCCTCGCGGTTGCGGCCGGATGCCAGGACGGCCATGGAGACGAGCAGCAGGCTGTAGGCCGCGACCGGGACGCGCAAGGGTCCGAGGCGTCGCCACAGGACCGCGATGAGGACCGCCCAGAGGGCGGCGTACCCGGCGGCGACTCGCGGGCGTACCCCGCGGGCCGCGCCGTCCCTGGCGAGCACGGTGAGGTAGCAGGCGTGGGCCGCGGCGAAGGTGCCCATGCCGGGCACGAACCAGCTCTCCGGGCCGAGCAGCGCGGTGTCGCCGAGTCCGGACAGGGCCATCCCCGCGGCCGGGAGCCGCATGTCTGCTTCGCGATCGCGGGCCGCGACGAGCGCGAACGCGGCCAGGGCCGGCATCAGCAGTGGCTTGGTCGCCCACTAGCCCGCGCGGAACCGCTTCGCGGCTGACGCGGAGTTGGCGACGCCGAGAGCCGCATACAGTCCCGCGAGCGCTCCGGCGCCGGCGCGGGCGGTGAGACGAGGCATGTTAGGACATTAGACCCGGCGTCCCGAAGAAGCTGTCGAGTGACTTCACGTCGGAGTGTGCGTTCGCCTGTTGCGTGGGCGTGTCGTTTGTCGCGGGAAGATGCTCCAGGTACGTCAGCTGATTGATGGCCGTGGTGTAGCCGGGATTATCCGCTGCCCGCAGGTCGTCAGCCGCCTGCTGAAGGTACATGCCCATCGTGGCGGCGTTCGCCGCCGCCGCGTTTTTCCAAGCGGCAAGGGCGCTGGCAAATGCGGCGCTCTCCGTTGACGCGGATGCTGACGGGGCTGCTGTCGATGCGGAACTGGCGGGCGCGGTTCTTGCGGTGCTTGGCGGCGCGGTCGAAGCGGATGCCGCAGCGGTTGCCGTGGCCGTCTGCCGGGTGCTGGGAGCGGCCGCGGGGGCACTTGACCCAGCGGAACTGCAAGCGGCTACGGTCATGATCGTCGCGAGCAACACCCCTGTGAACGGCAGAAATCGAAGCTTATTCACGTCTCTGATGACGCGCGAGCCAGGCGTTCGGTTGGGGCTGACGGCTCGGGAGCATCGCGAGCGCCTGCGACATGCCGGTAACGTTGGCTCCATGGCGATGCCTCACGATTCCGACTGGTCATGGCTTCGCGCTGCGGCCGAGGCACCGGACATGACCATTGACGTGTACGAGTCGCTTCCCGGGGACCTGGCCCGGCAGATCGAGGTGTCTGACGGCACGATCATCGTGTGTCATTCGCCTACCGATAAGCACCAGGCCGTCCAGCATGCGCTACTTAACGCACTCGGCGAGGCAGCGCGCAAGCATGACCAGCGCAAGGGCACCTGCCACCGGGTCCGGGCCGATATCGACGTCTTGCTTACCGACCTGCCGTTCCACTTCCGCCGCCCGGACCTCTCCGTATTCCGATGCCTCGACGACTCCCGCAAAGGCCGGTGGCAAGGCAAGCCGATCGCGTCAGATGTAGTAATCGCCGTCGAGATCGTCTCGCCGCACACGGTGTCGGACGACCTGCTGGTCAAGCGCGTGCGATATGCGCGGGCTGGCATCGAGCACTACTGGATCGTCCGACTCGCCCAGAACGACGGGCCAGCCATCTCAGTGGAGCAACTCCGCCTGACCTCAGATGGCTCCTACGCGACCGAGCACGTCAGCTTCAGGAAGAAGGATCCTCTCGCCGTTGATGCCATCGACCCATTCGAGATTGCCATCTCCTGGGACATGCTGGACGAATGGCTCTAGGCGCCCGCCCCGGCGCCCCTGCGGTCACAACCGGCCGATGAGCGGTGCGGAGGGCGGCACGTGGGGATCCGCGTTCACCGCGGATGAGTTCGTTGCCGTCCGCAGCGCTGGCTTTGAAGTCGTCGGCCAGGTGTTCGGCGCCGCGGTCTACGCCGCCGATTCCGCCATCACGGCTAGCTGCCCGGGAACGGGGAGCTCCGCCAGCGGGCCGGAGCCTTTCGCTCCGCTGATACGGGCCATGTACCAGGCGCGTCAGGCAGCCATCGACCGGATGGTCACCGAGTGCGTTCAGCTTGGCGGGCACGGAGTGGTGGGCGTCCGGCTGGCCAAGGGAAGGATATTTTCCCTCGGCGGCCCGCAGTTCACGGCTATCGGCACCGCCGTGCGGGCGCCAGGCGCGTCAGGGCGGCGGGCGCCCTTTACCGCCGATGTATCCGGGCAGGATTTCGCCAAGCTGATCACGGCCGGCTGGGTCCCCGCGGGGATCGCACAGGGCATCTCCATCGGGTCGCGGCACGATGACTGGGCGACCACCCGCCAGGCTCGCTGGAGCTTCGGCAACGCGGAAGTCACCGGCTGGACCGAGCTCGTCAGCCAGTGCCGGCGCGATGCGCGGCGCCAGCTGGAAGGCGACGTCAAGCGGCTTGGCGCCGAGGGCGTGGTGCTCACCGCCATGCAGATGCAGGTACGCGAACGTGACTGTCCGCGGACCGTGGGCTGCCGTGACCACATTGTGGAAGCGACCCTCACCGGCACCGCCATCGCCGGCTTCTCCCGCACCGGGCAGCGTCAGGCCGGGGCGCCCTTGGTGGTCATGTCACTACTCCCGGAGCCCGATCGCCTCGACCGGTCGCGTGCGTAGCGCCTGCCGCGTTGGTACCGACAGGGCCACCAGGGCCAGCAGCGCCGAGACGCCGAGGATCGCCGCGAACCAGCCAGCTGGTGTGTACGGGCGGAAGCCACCGGTGAACGCGTGGCTGAGCGGCAGCAGCGCGGTGGCCGCGATCGCCAGCCCGGTGCCAAGGCCGATGGCGATGATCAGGATGGCCTCCCAGCGCGCCATCGACAGGACCTGGCGCGTGGTGGCGCCGGCGAGCTGCAGCAGCGCTAGCTCGCGGCGGCGGCGGAGCGCGATCATGATCAGCGTGTTGAGCACGGCGATCGACGTGAAGGCGAAGATCATCGCGACGAAGAACGGGCCGAGCCAGTGGTTCAGCTCGTTGTTGGCGTCGTTCGCGGTGATCAGCGAGGCGCTGTCGCTCACCTGAAGCCCGGGATACCGCTGGGCCAGTGCCCGCAGGCGCGCGGCCACCGCCGCCGTGGGCTGGCCGGCCTGGATGAGGATTTCGTCGATGAGCGGGGTGGTCTGGTGACCGGCGGCGAGTTCGGGGGCGAGCAGGGCATCCCCGAAGGCCAGATCGCGGCTGTAGATCGCCACCACGGTGGCGTGGGCGGGCGTGCCGTCGCCCAGCATGATCGCGACGCGGTCGCCGATGCGGGCACCTGCGGCGTCGGCGACGTGGCGCCCGAGCGCGATCGCGTCGCCGTGCAGGGCGCTCAGGGACCCCGAGGTCACGCCGGGGTCGAGTCCGCCGCCCTGTCCGCCGGTGAGGATCTGGGCGGGCAGGGTGTCGGAGGCACCGAGGCTCGGGCCGAGCGTCGTGGACGTCAGCGCGACCGCTGAGCGCACTCCCCGCGTGGCGCGCGCGTCCGCCAGCGCGGCAGCCGGGAGGCCCGGCCCGGCGCTGGTGATGGCGAGCTGGCCCGTCAGCCCCGCCTGCAGTTGCTGGTCGGTGGCGTGGTCGATGGTGGTGGTACTGAAGAGAAAGGTGCAGCTCACGGCGACGGTGAGCACCAGGGGAGTGCTGGCTGAAGAGAAGAGCCGGGTGGCGGCGCCGAGATTCGCGGAGGCGAGGAACCCGCCGACGGGTGAGAGCGCGGCGAGCGCTGGCGTCAGCAGCCGGGCGACCGCGTACGCCACGACCGGGCCGAAGAAGGCGGCCGCCACCACGAGGAAGACCGCAGTCAGCTCTGATGTCGCCGCGGCTGTCTGCGGGTCGGTGGTCGTGGTCGAGACCGCGAACAGCGGGACGGCGCCGGCGAGCGCGACGAGCCCGCCGATGACTCGCCCGGGTCCCAGCAGCCGCGGCTCGGCCGCGGCGTCGGTGAGCGCGAGCGTCGGCGGCACGCGAGCCGCGCGCCGTCCGGCGGCCAGCACCGCGAGCAGGGCGGTGGCGACTCCGCCGCCGATGGCCACGGCAGCGGCCAGCCAGTCGTAGTTGAGGGTGTAGTTCGCCGGCGCGATGCCATGGCTCATCAGCCCGTGTGCGAGCGCCCGGCCCAGCATGATCCCTGGCCAGATCCCGGCCGCCGAGCCGGCCAGGGCGACGATCACCGCCTCCCACGCGATCATCCGCCGGATCTGACCGGGCGTCGCGGCCACCGCGCGCAGCAGCGCGATCTCTCGCTCGCGCTGCTGGATCGACAAGCCCAGCGTGCTGGCCACGACGAATACCGCGATGAACATCGCCAGCCCGCCGAAGGCCGCGGTGACCGGGATCAAGACCGTGCGGGTTCCCGCGAGATCCGGATACTCCGCCGCCCCGCGGGCGGCGCCCGTCAGTACCTGCGCCCCGCCGGCGGCCGCGCGCAGGCGCGAGACGTCGAACCCGGGGGCGGCGAGCACGCCGATCGCGTCGACCCAGCCCGGATGCCCGGCCAGCCGCGCTGCCTCCGCGTCGGTCAGGAAGATCGCCGTCTGCTGGGAGACCGGGTGGCTGGGCCGGGCGACGCCGACCACGATGACCGTGCGCGCGGGCTCGGCGGCCGCGAGCGGCAGCCGGGCTCCGAGCGCCGCGGGATAGCCGGTGACAACCTCGTCGGGCCGGACGGGCGGGCGGCCGGCAATCAGGACGTAGGGCGTCAGCGCGGCGCTGCTCCAGCCGTGGGCGACAACGGCCCTGCCGCCGAGCTGGCCGGGCACCGACACGTCGCCGATCGCCGCCCGGACTCCCGGCACGGCCGCCAGCCGCGCGACGAGCGCGGAACTCACCCGCGCTCGCTCGCCGAGCAGGACATGGTCGCCGACCTCCTGCTGCCCGGTCACGACCGCCGCGGCGCCGGCGTAGCGCTCAACGGGCGCATGCGTGCGCAGAATGGACTCGAACTGCATGCCCCAGGCCATCGAGAGCACGGCCGCGGCGAACAGGGCGACCAGCGCGCCGGTGAACGCGCCAAGCCGGCCGCGAGCGCTGAGAGCGGCGAGACGCAGCATCGCTCAGCCCCCCAGGTGCGCAAGGCGCTCTGCGACTTCGCCGGCGCCGGGCGCCTCGAGCGTCCCGGCGCCCCGGCCGTCGGCGAGCAGCATGACGCGGTCCGCGTACGCCGCCGCGACCGGATCGTGGGTGACCATGACCACCGTGTGCCTGTCCTTGTCGACGACCTCGCGGAGCAGGGCGAGCACTTCGTGCCCGGTGCGGGTGTCCAGCGCCCCGGTCGGCTCGTCGGCGAACACCACCTCGGGCCCGGTGATGAGCGCCCTGGCGATCGCGACCCGCTGCTGCTGGCCGCCGGAGAGCTGTGCGGGGCGGTCGCGCAGCCGCTTGTCCAGCCCGACCCGGGCGGCGATCTCGCGTACGGCCGGGCGTCGCGGCCTGCGGCCGTCCAGCCGCAGCGGCAGCGCGATGTTCTGCGCAACGGTCAGGGACGGCAGCAGGTTGAAGGCCTGGAATACGAACCCGATCCGCTCCCGCCGCAGGATCGACAGCCGGCGCTCGCTGAGGTCCGCAAGGCCGGTGCCGCCGAGCGCGACGCTTCCTGAGGTGGGCCGGTCCAGCCCCGCCGCCACGTTCAGGAACGTGCTCTTGCCAGAACCCGATGGCCCCATGATCGCGGTGAACGACCCCGGAGACAGGGCGGCACTGACGCCGTCGAGGGCGACGACCGCTCCCTCGCCCCGGCCGTAGACCTTGCGGACATCGCGCAGCATGACCGCCGGAGCCGAGGCGGAAGCTCTGGCTTCCAGGCGGGTGGAGTCGGACATGAAGCGAACGTAAGGCCCGGCCGCCGGACCCCGCATCGTCGAGAGGCTGGAGTCCGTCTCCTCCCTAGGTAGGAGGCGCCCGCGGGGGAGCTGGGTTACGTTCGTGGCATGAAACGCCTGCGATTGCTGGCGCGCAGGTTCGCACTCGACATCCTGATCGTGATCCTGGCCGTGGCGAGCGTGATCGAGATCGCGTTCTGGCACCAGGATGAGTACCAGTCGCACCCGGCCTGGATCGCCGGGCCGGCGCTCGCGCTGGTCGTGCTGCCCCTGCTCGCCCGCCGCCGCTTCCCGTTCTACGCGCCGGCCGCGGTGTGGCTGCTGGCGGCCGCGGTCTCCTTCATCGACGGATGGCTCGTCGTGACCCCGTTCAGCATGTTCCTCGCCGCGAACGTCGCCGCGTTCCTGCTGGGGAACGTCAGTGACGGCCTCCAGGCGCGGCTGGGGCTGGCGTTCGTGCTGTGCGGCGCGGTGATCGTGGTCGACAACCAGCCCGACCACACCCGCAGCGAACTCGTCTTCATCCCGGTCATGTTCGCGATCGCGTGGGGAGCGGGCTTCGCCCTGCGCGAGCGCGCCAGGCACGCCGAGGTCGCGGAACAGCGCGCGGTCCACGCCGAGCACGAGGGCCAGGCCGCCGCGCGCGCCGCGGCGGCCGGCGAACGAGCCCGGATCGCGCGAGAGCTGCACGACACGATCGCCCACGCGGTCAGCGTCATGGTCCTGCAGGTCGGTGCCGTGCGTCATCAGCTGCCGGACGCGCACCAGGAACACAAGAACGCTCTGCAGGACGTCGAGCAGACAGGCCGTACCGCGCTGACGGACATGCGGCACCTGCTGGATGCGATGCGCGAGGATGGCGGCGGTGTCGAGCTCGCGCCGCAGCCAGGCCTCGACCGGCTGGATGGACTGCTGAAAGAGATCGGACGGGCCGGGCTGCCCGTGCGGCTGAGCATTGCCGGTGAACAGTTCCCGCTGCCCGGCGGGGTCGACATCTCCGCCTACCGGATCGTCCAGGAAGGCCTCACCAACGTGCTCAAGCACGCGCAGGCGACCGAAGCGGAGGTGGCGCTGACCTACGCTCCGGATCAGCTGAGCATCGAGGTGCGCGACAACGGCCTGGGCGCCGGGCACGGTAACGGCAGCGGCCACGGACTCGTCGGGATCCGCGAGCGGGTCAGGCTCTACGACGGCGAGATGACCGCAGGACCGCAAGCCGACCGCGGCTTCCTTCTCCGGGCACGCCTGTCGCTCACCCGCCGCCTGCCGTGAGCATCCGCGTGCTCGTCGCCGACGACCAGTCGATGGTCCGCGCCGGCTTCCGGATGCTGCTCACCGGCGAGCAGGACATCGAGGTCGTGGCGGAAGCCAGCAACGGTCGTGAGGCGGTCGCCATGGCCGCGTGGTCCAACCCGGCGGTCGTGCTGATGGACATCCGGATGCCGGAGATCGATGGCCTCGAGGCGACCCGGCGCATCCTGGCAGCCAACCACGCCGCCCGCATCCTGATCCTGACTACCTTCGGCCTCGACGAGTACGTCTACGAGGCCCTGCGGGCCGGCGCGAGCGGCTTCGTGCTCAAGGATGACCCTGCCGAGCAGCTCATCAGCGCGGTGCGCACCGTCGCCGCCGGAAACGCGCTGCTGTCGCCCGCGATCACCAAGCGCGTGATCAGGCAGTTCACCCGCATCCCGCGTCCTGTCCCGCCGAAAGAACTCGGCGAGCTGACCGAGCGGGAACACGAGATCCTGCGGCTGATCGCGACCGGCCTGTCCAACGCGGAAATCGGCCGCGAGCTCTACATCGGCGAGACGACCGTGAAGACGCACGTCACGCACATCCTGCAGAAGCTCGGCCTGCGCGACCGGGTCCAGGCGGTGGTGCTCGCCTACCAGGCCGGGCTGTTCGACCCAGCGCTCGACGAATAGCCAGCCGCCCGCTACTCCGGCACCTGAGCGGAGCACGCCACCTGCACCAGGCTGTTCCCGGAGCGGCGCCGGACCAGCACCCCGCGCCCGGGCGGCAGCGGGGCCGGGCGGACCCCGCCGAACAGCACGCCCTCGTCCGGGTTGCCGGACATGATCATGCCCGGGGTGCCCATTTCCCGCAGCCGCTGGATGACGGGGTCGAACATGGCACGGCCCGCGCCGCCCGCGGACCGGGCGAGGATGAGGTGGAACCCGATGTCCGCGGCTTGCGGCAGCAGCTCAAGCAGCGACCCCAGCGGCCCCCCGCCGGGTCCCGATGCGACCAGGTCGTAGTCGTCGACGACAACGTACAGGTCCGCGCCCGACCACCAGGACCGGGACCGCAGCTGCGCGAGCGGCAGGTCCGGCGGCGGCAGCCGGCCCACGAGCGCCTCGCGCACGTCGCCGAGCAGCTGGGCCGCCGCGACCGAGGAGGTGGCGTAGCCGATGGAGTGCTCGCCGCCCGTCAGCTGCAGCAGTGACCGGCGGTAGTCGACGAACACCAGCCGTGCCTGTTCTGGGGTGCTCGCGGACATCAGTCCCGCGCACAGCACGCAGAGCAGGTTCGACTTGCCGCACTCGGTGTCGCCGAAGACCATGAAGTGCGGGTCCGCCGTGAAGTCCGCCCAGACCGGCGCCAGCGCGTCCTCGTCTATCCCGAACGGCACCGAACCCGCCGTGGCGGCTGGCAGCGCCGCCACGGGCAGCGAGTCTGGCAGCAGGCGCACCGCGGGCGCCACCTGGCCGGTCCACGAGGCGGCGACGTCCTTCACCAGTTCAGCGGCGGCGGCGGGCAGCCCGTCCGCCGAGCACACGCCGTCTGTCCTGGGCACCGCGGCGAGAAAGTGCAGCCCGTCCGGAGTCAGGCCGCGGCCCGGCCGGCCGGCTGGCACCCGCCCGGCGGCGGCCCGGCCGACCTCCGATTCGTAGGGGTCACCGAGCCGCAGCTCCAGCCGGGTGCCGAACAGGTCCCTGATCGCCGGCCGGAACTGCGACCATTTGCCCGCGGACGCGATCACGTGGACCCCGTACCCGAGGCCGCGGGCGGCCAGCGCGGTGACGGCCGGCTCCAGGTCCTCGAACTCCTGCTGAAGCGTCAGCCATCCGTCCACCACCAGGAACACGTCCGCCCATTGCGTGGCCTTCGTCCGCTCTCGTTCCGCGAGCATCGCCCGTACTTCGGCGACCGTCCGCCACACCCGGTCGGCGTCCAGCCGGGTCGCGACCCCGCCCACGTGCGGCAGCTTTTCCAGGCCGGCTAGCGTCCCGCCGCCGAAGTCCAGCATGTAAAACCGCGCCTGATCGGGGGTGTGCCCGAGGGCCAGCGAGGTGACCAGCGTCCGCAGCAGCACTGACTTCCCGGTCCGCGGCGCCCCGACGACCGCCGCGTGCCCTCCCGCGCCGGACAGGTCGGCCCACAGCGGATCCCGGCACTGCTCGAAGGGCTTGTCTACCACGCCGATCGCGGCCCGCAGCCCCTCAGCGCGCGGCAGCTGGTCCAGTGACGGCGGTGCCGCGAGCGGAGGCAGCCAGATCTGCCGTGCCGCCGGGACCGCCTCGTTCCCGGCGAGCCGTGCGACCGCGGTCCGCAGGAAGCTGTCGGTCTCCGGCGGCTGAGGGTCGCTCTTATCCGGAACGTACGGTGGTGCCGCATACGCGGCCCCGAACCTCACCATGACCGCAACGGCGGCGGGAGCCGCGGGTTCCGGCGCTGCGACCGGTCCGGACACGTAGGCCGCCCGGAAGCGGGTCAGCGTCCCGTCGGCCTTGAGGTAGCCGTTGCCTGGTTCGGCGGGCAGTTCGTAGGCGTCAGGGACGCCGAGCACGGTGCGAGATTCCAGTGCGCTGAAGGTCCGTAGCCCGATCCGGTAGGACAGCTGGGTGTCCAGGCCGCGCAGCTTGCCCTCTTCGAGCCGTTGCGAGGCGAGCAGCAGGTGGACGCCGAGGGACCGGCCGACCCGGCCGATCGCGGCGAACAGCTCGGCGAATTCTGGCTTGGCCGCCAGCAGCTCGGAGAACTCGTCGAGCACGATGAACAACGCGGGCAGCCGCCGGCCGGCGGCGTGGTGCTCGCGCAGTGACGCGTGCCCGGCGGCGCGCAAGACCTCCTGGCGGCGGACCAGCTCGCCGGACAGCGCGTCGTGCATCCTGTCGACCAGCGGCAGCTCGTCGGCCAGGTTGGTGATGACCGCCGATACGTGCGGCAGCGCCTCCATCCCGAGGAAGGTGGCGCCGCCCTTGAAGTCGACGAGCACGAAGTTGAGGTCGCCGGGGTCGTGGGTGAGCGCCAGGCCCAGGACGAGGGTGCGCAGCAGTTCCGACTTGCCGGAGCCGGTGGCGCCGACGATCAGGCCGTGCGGTCCCATCCCGCCCTGCGCGGATTCCTTGATGTCCAGCTCCACGGGGCTGCCGTCGGGAAGCGTGCCGATAGGGACGCGGAGCAGGTCGCGGGCGGAACGGCGGCGCAGCGCCGCCGGGTCGGGGCGGCGCGGGTCGGTGATGCCGAGCAGCCCGGCCAGTGTCGCGGTGGCCGGGGCCGGCGCGCCGGCCCCGGCGGCGGACGCGGGGCGCAGCGGTGCGAGCTGCCGGGCGAGGCCCTCGGCCGCCGCGCGGGTCATGGCATCGGGCACGCCGAGCCCGGTGCCGTCCCCCGTGGTTGGGCTGTCAGCGGTCGGGCTGACGGCGGTCAGGCTGTCAGCGGTCACGCGCAGCATCAGGGTGCGCTGGCCGGCGGCAGCGGGAGCCCCGGTCACGTCGAGCACCACCGCCCCGGGTATCCGCAGCCGCTCGCTGCCCGGGCTGTCGGCGATGATCACGTGGCGCGGCCGGCCCTCGCCGAGCTGGCCGACAAGCCCCTGCACCCACCGCGCGTCCGGGACCATCAGCCGGACCGGGCCGGCGGCGTCGGCGCGCGTCGGGTGCA
>Ga0335072_10008101_pt1 | contig 15259 bp, 29 predicted proteins | sample Lox_Sample_21_FD_206725 | JGI IMG/M metagenome (GOLD analysis project Ga0335072, IMG submission 206725) | Soil microbial communities from Loxahatchee National Wildlife Refuge, Florida, United States - Lox_Sample_2.1 | ecosystem: Environmental > Terrestrial > Soil > Wetlands | place: USA... | reverse complement strand
GTAAGCCACCAGGAGATTACACTCAGAAAAGAGATGTTTGGTTCCGGGACGTGGACTCGAACCACGATACTCAGCTCCAAAGGCTGATGTCCTACCGATTAGACGATCCCGGAACAGTTTTAGAATCAGTTCACTGCCGAACCTGATGCTGCATTTTGGTGCAACGCTGTCCCCGTTTTGTCCCCGTTTTTCTCGAGATACGCGGCCAGTCTCGCGCCGGCTTCTGCGACGTCCTTCTCCGACGAAATGTTGTAGCGGTCAAAAACCTGACGGCTAAGATGTCCGCTAAATTTCATGCTGACCTTCTCCGAAGTTCCCGACCGGACCAGGTTCCGAATGAACGAGCGCCGAAGATCATGGTACACGAGGCCAGAGTAAACCATCTTGGCCTTGGGCTTCCCGTGCTCGCGGTCGCTACGCTTCTCGTAAATCATCTCGCCCGTCGCCGGATCCGTAACCGGCTCCATCCTCCCGAAGCCAAGCCGGACACAGCGCGATTGCCAGGCTCGACGGAACCCTCCAATCTTAGCAGCATGACCGCGGCGGTCCAAACGGAAGCAGACGTAAGGACAACCGTCCTGGCGCTTAGCATGTTGCTCGACGAGAAGCGCGCGGAGTTGCGGGACAATAGGTATGGTGCGGCCTAGATCGTTCTTCGTTTGGCCGGGTAGGAGAACGATAGTGTTCTCCATGAAATTTATTTGCTCCCAACGAAGGTTGAGAACTTCCGACCGCCGCATCCCGGCGTTATATCCAATCGCAAGCGGAAGACGCAGATAGTCCGGCAGCGCCGCGAGGAGTTTCTGATACTGGTCGAGCTCGAAAAAACCGGAACGCGGCGCCGCTTCCTTCAGCATCGGGAAATGAGGCACAGTCCGCAGCCTCTCATCCTCAAGCGCAAGGTGGAACATTCTGCGCAGCGCGCTCGTCGAGCGATTGACGGAGCCATTGCTCAGCCCCTTCGCTTGCTCGCCCGCGATGAACTTGCGGATCAAAACGGCGTCAATCTCGGAAGCCTTGTAGCCGGTAAAAAAATCGTCCAAGCGCTTTACGGCGTCGAGGTAGACGTTGCCGCGCTTGTCGCGGTGAAGCGATTTGCGCCTATTCGTCTGGTAGTCGAGAATGTAGGCGGCGCGAAGATCCTCATAGCTGATGTTTCGAGCGTCGCTGTGCATGCCCGTCTCGACTTCGGCGAGCTTTGTGCGCAGGAACTTACCGGCTTTCTTCTCATCGGTCTCTTCGGTCGAGACGCGGATTTGCTGCCCGTGAAAATAATACTGGCACCACCACGTCGAACCTCGCAGGAATAGCCTGCCTGTGCCGCGTTCCCGTTTCATTGTGCACCGCCTTCTATCTGTTCTTTCTTGACCTTTCGTGGCCGTCCGCCCTTTTTTCCAATCACACTAAGTTCTTCCGCGCTCAGTTTCTTCGCGCGAGCCAGTCCCCCGGCTCGTGCGAGTTCGACTCGCGCCCGTTTGAGAATTGCCTTGGATATCTTCATGGCTTCATTATCCTGCCAGCAGGTTTCCTTGTCAAGCGAATAATCAAATAAACTTTCCAGCAGGTTTATTTAGCCGGGAAACCATTGGCTATTTGCATTTTTCTAGAAACTTAGGGTCTAAGTATCTCCTTTGTTATGAACGACTTAGCTTGACAACCGTGCTAGACTGGCGTAGTCGAAAGGAATAACACGCACATGAACGCAATGCAAGCCATACAAGAATCAGTTCCGCAGAGTCCGAGTTTGCTGGACGTGACCGCCGCTGTTGCTTATTTCAAATCTGTAGGCGCCAGGACCGCCACTGTCAATTTCGTTCGCAGTCTCATCGCGGCTGGCCAACTTCCGCATACCAAGATTGGTAAGGCTTTCTATATACAAAGGGCGGACATTGACCAGTGGATTAGCCGGCGCGCTAAACGTGCGCGCGGGTAGCAAAGAAGGCAGGCGGGGCGTGAAACAGCTCTGGCGATATTTACGATCGCGCGATTGGCGCCGTAGTCTGGCGCGCATCACTTGGGGAGCGTGGTGACGAATGCCGAGAGGCGGGACCAAGGAGGGGAATCGCAAGAACAGAAGTAAGGAGAGGCTTGCCGCTCTGCTCATGTTTCTTAACGCTTGGCGCAAACTCAGCGTCCGAGGGTGTCTCTACCGCTTGTCAGCAATGTATCGCCCGAACTCGTCTACGGAGAAACTCTATCGTGGCACGGACCACAATTCTTATCGTTCGCTGAAGGAACTGACTCGAACGGCGCGCATCACTGGCGAGTGTGACGATGCTTTGGGCTGCGCGATGGACGATTGTTTCGTGGACAACAAGCGAGTGCTTGTCGAAGGGGAGAGCGATGGTTGGGCGAATATCGCAGAGTTCATGCATCCGCGAGGCGATTGACATGGATGCGTGGGAAGCATCCGAACGCAGGCAAGGGCGGGAGATTCGCGCATGGCTGCGAAAACATCCCGCTGATTGATGGATTTGTAGCGCCCGAGGGAGAAGCAAGCAGCAAAGGGAGAAACAATGCGCGGGCCGAAGTGTCCGCGCGCGCTCTCTTGCTGCTTTTTTTATTTGTGTGCACTGAAAATGATTGCAACTGGCGCAATCCGAGCGTATAGCTTGTAATGACCAACGGTATCTAAAGAACAACATAACCCATACTTATACTCTAAGTTATGGCGCAAAGGGGGAGCAATGAACGACGGCAACCTTGAGAACAATACGGAATCGCGGCCGCGGCTGCGCAGCGAGTCCTACGACAGCAAACGGCCGATCTTTCAAATGCGTATCGACAGAAAGTTACTCAATCGCATCCGTGAACGCGCGCGGAAAGAAAGACGCTCTGCGAGCGAACTCGTGCGCCATGCCGTGGAAGTCGAGTTAGCCGGAAAACCGCGAGCCTAAAAATGGCCGGCGTGATTGGCGCCGGCCACTTGACGGTGTGCTTTTGGAGGACTGCTTGGTGAACTGAATGAGCCTAACACGGTCGAGAATTCACAGGCAATATAAACAACTTCTCTCTCGGCAACTTGACTCTGCTGAAGTCGAGCTCATCCTCGAGGTTCGCAAAGCCGAAACGCTCATTCGCGGCCGCCTTGGATTGGCCGAGTCTCTCGTGCGAAGGGGTTGGCTCGCTCGCGAAGGAAATCTTGTCAGATTGTCCGACGAAACTCGCAAATTGCTCGACCAGGTGGCGCCTTGAGCGAGAAAGCCAAAAGCCGGAAACTCTCGCGCGAACTGGCCGCCATCCCCATTGAGAGATATCGAATGTGGAAAGACGGGCGCAAATGGAAAGCGGTGGCCGGGGAAAGGATGTCCCTAGCGGAGTTTCTCGGCAATCATGCCGACGGCGACGGCTCACGCGTTTATCCCGCTATCTCAACCATGATGCGAAAGTTTGGATGGTGCCACGGTAAAGTTTGCTACCTGCTCGACGATCTTCGCGAACTCCGTCTCTTGGAAGACACGCCAAATTATAGCGGCCCGCAGTTCCACCGGACGCGAATCCGTAAGATGAACCTCGACGTGTTCCTGGCCGTGCTTTCCTATGACGACATGGCAAAATTATTTGATGAAGCCATGGCCGAAGAAATCCAGCGGTCATTCGACCTTGCCCTGGCCCAAGATGCCGAGCGTGTCAAAGCAATTTCAGGAGTCCAAGATTCAGATTTTCAGGAGTCCAAGATAGAAATACAGGAGTCCAACATTCAAAACCAGGAGTCCAAAATAGAGGTTCAGGAGTCCAAAATAGAGGTTCAGGAGTCCAAAATACATGTTGGCGACAACCGTCACCTAGACCGTCACCCAGACCGTCACACTCTAACCGTCACATCAGAACCTCCCCCCTTACCCCCCGTCCAGAAAACCGACGGGGGGCGTGACCCGGAAGTTTTATATTCCTGGCACAAACAAATCGTCGCCATCCGTATGGGCCGACACCGCAGGATTCCTAATCTCGATTCCTACGTCAGTCGTGACGCTCAAATCGTTTGCGACTTCCTTACTCAGCGTGGCTTCTCCGCGCGCGTTGTTTCCGAAACCATCGTAATGCCAGACCACCTCATCCGCCTCAACCCTGAAACTCGTATGGAAAGAAACGAGCGCATCCTTGGAATCAAGTTCATCGCCCCAGACTTCGGCCCGATCAAACCACGCGACCCGGAAGTGCAGAAAAAAATCGAAGAAATTGCTAGAGCACATGGCTTTCTTCCCGATGAGAAAAAGTGAATGGAAAATGCAACTCATCGCGCACGCAAGCCAACGCGCGTCACACGGGCTTCCGGACCGTTCTAGAATGGCCGCCAGCGCTCGTCAGAGCCGTCAGGACGAACGAAAGACGAACAGAGTGGCGTTGGATAGCATGCCGTTCCTGGTAGGACATCGGTTTTGATAACCGTGCGCCTTGTGTAGATCACCGTAAACGCTTCATTATAAGCGTATTAGTGCTATCTCTTATGGACTGTCCCCGAAATGTCCCTAAACAAATCCGCATCCGGCCAAGATCGCTGCTTGAGGCGGCTAATGCGAAATGCAGCCGCGAGGCCGATCAGCGAGCTTGAAACTGGTGCAGCCGCCTGTTACGGTCCAGTCGAGGCATGGTTTCGAGCGTCACAGAACGAGTAACACGGAGATTTTGAATGTCACGTTTCACGGCGCGTTTTCGCTTTTCGATGATTCAACGCGCTAACTTGCGTGCTGTCAATCACTCGCAGACACCTGCTCGACGGTACGTTTTCGCCGGCGAACATAACACAAAGAGTAACGATATAACTCTGTGTAACGTATCGGCTGTAAGTCCTTTGTCCTCACTACTTTCGGGCCGAGGCTATGTGACAACTTCCGTGATGCCGTGCGCTAGCCGCATGCAACTTAAGCGATTGCGGTGCGACGACGGAAGGGCGACATAAGGGGGAAAGATGCGGTGTCAGATTTGCACGCGGCCGGACGTGAAAGAAGTCAACTTGGAATTGCTGCAACGAACGGGCAGACGTAGCGGGAGCGTCGAGATGATGGCCAAGAAGTTGGGGGTACATCGCTCGACGCTGTGGCGTCACCGGAAAGAACACCTGCGAATGTACTTGAGCAAGAAGCCGGCGAAGACTGCGGAATTAAGTTTCGAAGAACGGGCGAGGTTATTGGCGACGGACGCGGACAGATTGCAGTGCATGTGCGAGAACGGACTGCCAGGGAAGCAGTTTGATGAAGCGATGAGAGCACTGGCGTTGCGGGTACGGCTGCTCGAGATGGAAGCGAAATTTGCGGGGCGGCCGATGACGCAGAAGCGCGAGCCGATAGAACTAGAAGATCCCGATGAAACGGCGCAAGTGCTGAGAGAGTTCGAGGAAGTGGTGGGGACCGAGTGATGCAGAATCCGATTCGAGCGATGAAAGAGCAGACGCGGGAAAGGCTGCTATCGGATTTTTCCGTGTTTGCGCGGCGCGCGTGGAAAGAAATCGAGAGCAAGCCGCTGGAATGGGGCTGGCACCACCAATACGTCGCCGAGCATCTGCAACTCGCGTTTGAAAGAGAGATTCGCCGTTTGATTATCGCGGTTCCGCCGCGGTCGGGAAAATCGCGGATAACGACAGTTATTTTTCCGGCGTGGTGTTGGGCTCGGGATGCGTCCTTAAATTTTCTGACCACATCGTATTCGGATAGTCTCTCCGAAGAGCTGTCGGTATTGCGCCGGCACCTGCTGCAAAGCAAGTGGTTTCAGGAAACCTTTAGCGGCCGCGTTTTGTTTGCGCCAGACCAAAACCGACGGGAGCAGTATGCGAACTTGGCGCACGGACAAATGACTGCGACGTCGGGAACGGGCACGGCGCTAGGCAAGGGCTGCGATTTTCTGATCTGCGATGATGCTTTGTCGCCTCAGCAATCGTTTTCGGATCTGGAACGTGAGAGCGTGAATCGGGATTTTGACTCGACGTTTCGTTCCCGTTTGAACGATCCCGACAAAGGAGTAATTATCATCATCGCGCAACGCTTGCACGAAAAAGATTTGATTGGCCACGTTTTGGAAAACGAGCCGGACACTTGGGTCAACGTCACTTTGCCGATGCAAGCCGAAATCGATGAAGAAATTCGGTTTCCGCTTTCCGGGAAAATCATCGAACGCAAAGCCGGGGACTTGCTTCATCCCGCGCGATTCTCCGCGAAGTGGTGCGAGAAGCAGAAGAGCACCATCGGAAGTTATTTGTGGTCGAGCCAATATCAGCAACGGCCCGGCGTCTTGGGCGGCGCTGTTTTTCAAAAAAAATGGTTCCGGGAATACAGCACTCTGCCGGAGAAAAACATTCGCACGATTCTCAGTTTGGATACCGCCTACTCCGTCAAAAAATCCGCCGACTTTTCAGTGGCATCGGTATGGATTGCGCATGAAGGGAAATTTTATCTCGGATGGGTTTGGAGAGAACGTTGCGAGTATCCGCGGTTGAAGTACATGGTGCAGGAGTTATTCGAGACGTGGAATCCTGACGCCGTTCTGATTGAGGAAAAAGCCAGCGGTCTCTCGCTGCTCCAATCCTTGCGGCAGGAGACTTCTTTGCCGGTGGTAGGCGTTCCCGTTGTAGGCGACAAAATCTCGCGCGCGCATTCGACGACGGCATTATTTGAAAGCGGAAGGATTTTCTTTCCGAGTGCCGAGACTTCCTGGATGCCGGCGTTCCTGCATGAATTGGAACTATTCCCGAGCGGCGCACACGATGACCAAATCGACAGCCTGACGCAAGGATTGCTCTATCTGCGCAGCCAGCAATCGGATGGCCGTCTGACGTTCGTCCAGGTACTCAAAGAGCACGGCGCGGATCTTGTGCGCGGAATTTTCATGCACAAAAAGAAATCCGCAAACAGCAAGCCCGCGGCCGATGGCACGAAAGAAACAGCCATCCCGACACCGTGCATTCATTGCGGGAGCTACAAACTCGAATCGTGCGGGACAGGGCAGAGCACGCGGCTACATTGCCTGACCTGCGGGCGGTACTTCTGGGGCGAGTTGGTGAAGTATCCCTGTCCGAAATGCGGCGATTTATTGACCGAGCCCGTCCCCGGGGGCGGAAAGTGGCGCTGCAAAGCAAACGGGCATCAATTCACACTTGGCGTGGACGATCCCGAAGAGGAAGAGCTTGGCTGCAAGCCTGGTTGCGCTGGTTTCCTTCCGCAGATGGCGGGCGGCAGAACAAAGTGCGGCAATTGCGGACGCTATCACACGCCTGCCCCGGTCGCTACTGGCATGACACGCGCGCAGTATGAGAATCGCCGGAAGCGATTTTGGAACTGACCATGATTATCTCCGTTCAGCTAAAACCGTTTCACGAGTGGCCGGGCTTGTGCTCGTTCTGCAAGACGGAGGGATTCGAGTCCTTTGCCACGCTCGAACAGATGGAGAGGGCCGGCGGGCTGTGGGTTGAAATCGACACCGAAACCGCACGGGGCTGTTGGGTATCGGATCCCTTCGCGGGCGGCGTGTGCTGGAGCACTACGCGCGAGTCGCTGCAGCGCGTCATGGACACACAAGGAGCATGGCCGAAATTGACCGTCACCGAGGAGGAGGGCAGCCGAATGAGGTTTTGCGAGCACATGATTAGAGAGGACTCGTTCCTTATCGGAAAAGTGTTTGCGTTCTTCCATCGCATAGGAATGCTCAAGCAGTTTCCGAAAAACAATCCGGCGCCGAAGAATGCCGACCCGCTGGTAGGCAAGTTCTTTTTGTCCATGAGCCGGTGCGCGGGTTGCGGCGCAACGAGACTCGACGGACGGGGCGAAGTGGTCGAACGCATTCCCGGAGCGGACGCCTATCTTGTGCATCCGTTCACACTCGGGCCGAAACTGATTCGCGCTTCGAACGTGCAGCGGATCCAAGGACATGAAATGGCTTGCTGGAATTTCTATGAGTCCGTTTCGGCGATGTTGGGCGACCAGCAAGAATTGGAACGGGTCAGCCATCAGCATGAAGCGCCCGCACACGTAAACTGAGGAGCAGCGATGGCCGAAGACATGATTTGCCCAGAGTGCTCGTCCGCGTTGATTGTCCGTTTAGGAAATTCCAATCACTGCAACGAATGCGGACTCGATTTTGCCCTGGACAAAAATCCAATCAGTACGCGAGCCGCGGACCGCAAGGCTCAAGCCGGGCCGTCGACGGGATTTGTGGCGCATCGACACGCGAACGATGGAATGGAGGAGATCGAGCAAGCGATTATCGACGCCGAGTCTGCGCTGCGAGCAGCCTCGAGGGACGTGCTTGCTGCAAAAAGCCAGGATCCGGAACTTCCCCGCTTGCGCCAAGTCGAGCGCGACGCGAGAGCAGCCAAGGATAAATTGCTGCGGATACGCGGCGAGCGGGCAGCGGCGGCTCAAAAATAGTTGATTTACCATCTTCACAGCGGTGCGAAAGTTTGATTGAGTATTCCGTATGAGTTGGCTTCGCCAATCCGCCGTCGCCGTTGAGCCGGAAGCGCCGTTGAGCGACGCGGACAAACTTGCGGCCGCGGAGAGAGAAGTCGCCTTTGCAAGCGGCGAGCTCCGAGCGGCAGATCTTGCGCTAAAGAAATACAACCAAGAAAATGCGCAAATCCCGCTTTTTATTCGGAATAAACCTCTCAGCACCGTCATAACTTTTCGCGATCCAGTTCAACGCTTTCTCGAACACAAAAAAGAAGAAGCGCAAGCCAGATTCAATGCAGCGCTTCGCAACATTGCCGATTTGAAAGCAGGAGGAATTGCATGGAAAAGTTAACGTGGTTCGAGAATCTCCAAAAGTCCGTGCGGGTAACGGCGCCGAAGCCGACCGACCGCGTGAGCGAATTCGCGGACCTGTTCAAAACCGATGCCGTCGACGGCCCTGTCACCGCGCAGAAAATGACAAAAGTACACGATGACGGCGCCGCTGACGGCGGCGGCGATTTTGTGAAAGGTCTCAGCGACGACCGACTCCATATTCCAGCATTCCAGAAGCCGCAGGACGGAGAATTTTTCGAGAAGACGCCAAGCGGAGTTTGGCGCACCGTCTACAAAAATGGCCAGGTCCAGAGAGTTACCTTGATGGAAGACGAAGATTTATGCGCTCGCGACATATTCGTCCCGGAGGGATACGTCGAAAAAGCCATCGGTACAATTCTCGGCGTCAGCGAAGAGGCGATGAGCGGCGAAGATCCCATGGACGCTCTGCCGAAGAAGCCGCCCATGGCGGTGCGCAATCCTTTCCCGTCTGGAAATCCCATGGACGACTTCGAAGAACTTCTCGGCGGCGGCCATTCCGAGCCCGAACCTTCCAAGAAGGCAGCGAGCACCGTATTGGCGAAAGGCGAAATCGCGCGGCGAATGGCTGATCTGCTTCAAAATGTGCGCGACGTTGCGACGTCAGAGGAATTCGCAGGGCTCGAAAAGGCCTACAACGCGATGGATGCCGCCCTGTTCCACCAGTTAATCAGCAGTGTCGTTACGCGGTTGAAGAATAAAGCCGCCTAAAGACTCGAGATCGAAGGAGAGAAAGACCATGAGCAAAAGCCTAGAGTTTCACAAACTGCGACACGAGCACCACCACGAACAGATGGAAATTGAGGACGGCCACGCGGAAACGCACAAGGCAATGACGGGCGAGTACGACAAAGACTCTGCCGAGCATCTTCATCACAAAACCAAGCATGACCTGCACAAAAGAGCGAGTGCGGGTCACGCGAAATTAGCGGCCTATCACTTGGCTGAATGCGAAAAAGCGACCCTTGCCGACGGACTGAGCAAAGCGGCGCCGGATACTTTGCAAGAGATGGTCAAAAAAATGGTCGCGGAAGAAATCGGCAATACGCTGGTGCCAACCAAAGCTTCGATTATCGCGAATCCTGATCTCGTTGGCGTTCGCGCCATTCCGCGCGCGGGACAGAAAATCGTTCCCGCCGGCGCTCAGGCACCATCCGTGCCGATGGAATTTGTGAAACTGTTTTCGACCGAGGACAACGACCCAGTGCGGCAGTAAGCCGCCGAACTTTGAGGTGAATCATGGCCTTTCCATTTATTACTGTAGAAACAGAGCATGGCACACGGACTATTGGACACCGCGACCAACACGTCCACCGTTGGCACGAATTGCCGGGCAATCAACGCCGTTGCGACGACTGCGGTGCTGTCGAAAAAATCGAGATCACTGGCCGAGTCGTGTATCCACAGCCGCCCCAGGACGTGGGCCGGCGCTGGAGCGAGCGTCTGACGAACGGCGTCATTGATAGGTGAGGTGAGTCATGGCAGTAAACATCGAGCCATCGTTCGAGGAGCAAGTAAGAGAACTCTATACGCTCGTCTTCGCAGGAATGCGCGAGCGCGGAAAGACACCGAAATGGACTCGTGAATTTATGGAGTATTTCCTAGAGAAAGAACCCAAGAGCGAACAAAAAATCATCAAGCAACGAATTCTAAGCGAAGTTACGGATGAATTTGGCACGCCCCTTGCCATGGAGTAAGCGAAGATGCCGAGCCAATTGAATGTCACGATCGCGCTAAACGTTTCTGGCACGCTGACAAACTCTACCGTCACTGTGCCGATTAGCAGCGGCCTGCAAAGTTTGGACAGCGGCGCGTCCAGCGGCCAAGGGCAGGCCTCCGGACAGAGCGGATATTCGAGTGTCGACGAAGCCGTGAGAAATCTTTTTCGTTCGGGAGTCTTCCTCGCAACGAACAACGTTTGGTATCCGGTTTGGGTTATTCAAAGCATAACGTGGACCTGATTTGACCTGCGAGGTGTGATGCCACCGAACGAAAAAATAACGATCGCTGTCGCGCCATGGATGTCCGAGTGGGCCAAATTGCGCGGCTGCGAAGATGTTGCGAGTCTGATCGAGCAGTTGCTTACCGCGGAACGCGCCGCGATGCGTAGCTTCCTTGCCGACCAAAATGCTACGCGGTCTATTCCCGTACTTTCCCGAGGCCCGCAATGAAGGCGAAGAAAATGGACCCTGGCCGGATCCAATGGTCTCTGCATCTTTTAACGGCCTCACACGAAAGCCCAGACAGCGTCGCCAAGAAAGTCGGCTCGACCGAGCAGGAAATCCGGAAATTGTTCGACGAATACAGAGCCCATGAGCATGTTCGGCACGACATCAGAGAAACCGGCTGGACTCGCGCCGATTGGGACGAATGCGTCCGTGCAGTGCAAAGAGCGATCAAAGGGGAAATATGAGCATCGCGAATATTCGGCTCGCGCAAAAAGGGCCGAAGCTAAGCGAGCAGCAAGTCGAAAAGTTGCGCGCGCTCAAACGCGAAGGCTTGACCCTCAAAGTTTTGGCGCAGCGTTTCGAGGTCAGTCGCACGACAGTATCTCGGCTTACGCAGAGAGCGAGGAAGGCATGAAACCACGAGGCACGAGGAAGCAGCGCTCGCAGCAGTTAAGCGAGAAAGAGAAAAAGAAAATTGTCCTATGGAGCCGCAAGCGAGTCAGCCAGACGGAAATCGCCATCCGGCTAAGGGCCAGCGTCGACACAATTCGAGCGTGGCAAAAGAGGCTAGGCTGCGCGGTGGAGTATCGTCGTCCGATCACTGAGGAAGTGCGAAGCAGAGTCCTCGAACTTCGCAAGCAAGGTCTGAGCGCGAATCCGATTGCGTTGCGAACTGGCATTGGCACTCGCAGCGTCCTCAAGATCTTGCATGATGCCAAAATGTGCATTCCCGCCAGACGGCCGCTCTCTCAGGAAACGCGCGCCGCTATCGACGCGGAAATTCGCGGTCGCAAAGATTTTCTCTGCCGCATCGCAAAACGGCACGGCGTCAGCGTCGCTACCGTGCAGCGCAGAAAAAAGCAGATCCTAGGTCCAGCTCGGCTGCTTTCCGTTTGGCCGCCGCTGCAAACGAAGGGCAGCCAGATCGACGCCGCTCAATATATCCCGACCGCTCAAGAAATGTTCATGCGCTTTGTCGGGCAATGCGTTGACGAAACTGCGGAAAAGTTCGCGCGCGAAGGCCGCTACAGTCCCGAAGAAATTCTGGCTGCAAGAAAATACCTGAAGCGCGACCCGACGCCGGTTCTCGACAGATTCGAACAGGAAATATGGGAATGCTTCGCCGCGTTGCGCCTCACGCACACAGCAGCCAGTGATGTAGTGCACTGAGTTTGGCCGAAAAAGCCGCGTCCTGGGCCAAAGCGCGAGCGTCTGCGCCGCGCGTTCCATCCAAAGGCCGGCGAGTAGGGCTTCCAAGGACTGGCCTAAGCCCCGGCGTTCCATTCAGGGCCTTGGAATGCAATTGAGACCGCGCGAAGTCCGGCGCGGCGCTTGAAAAGAGCAGCATGCGGCGATTTTTGGAAATGAAGATGAATGCGACTGGTCAGCACATGGCACTTGCACACCTGGCGCGTCAGCTATTGCCATCAGACCGATGAAGTTCCGCGCCCGCCATCTGCGATCCACTTTCAGGAAGATTACTGGCAAAACCGCACTGCGCCTGTACCGCTAACTTTCACCTGGCCGAATCCGTTTCAGTTTGAGCAATTCGAATCGCCAAGCCTACAAACAGCGCTCGATTTTTCCGAATGGCAGAATCTTGTCGCGCCGGTTTTTGTTTACGCAGTTGCACACGTTTTCGCGCAAGACGATGTTTTGGTCGCGCCGGCGTCGACTCTGCATCTAGCAGAATTCTACTGGCTGAATCCCGTCGCGCCGATCGCGGCCTATCCCGTTCCGAAAGTGTTTGCGGATGATGATGTAATTGAGATTCCGCCGCCGTGCCTGGGCGAAGACTACTTTAGAAGTTACATTGTCACCTCTATCTGGACATACGCGCCGACTGCGTTCATGGTCGACGAAACACTTGTCCCTGTTCCCCCGCTAGTGGATGAGGACCTGTGGGTCAACGCTGTCCTGCCCGTTGCCGCGGCAAACTATATCGCGTTGCCGTATCTGCCGGATCCGGAAGAGTTGCCGGCTGGAAGTTTCATCGGCTATCTGCCAGGAACGGTTATCGGCTCAGGACAAATCGAGGGTGTCATGGGCAACGGCGCGGTCAGTATTTCGAAACCGATTGGTGGCGGCAAAATCAGCGGGGTTACGGGCGGGGGAAGAATCAATGACCGTTGACGTGCTCTAGGATAACCAATAGCCAACCACCGCTCCAACCCAACCAGCGGCCCACCGCTTTGTGCCTTCATCAAAATTTTGATGGAACGCGAAGTTTGGAGAAGTAAGGACAAGCATTCCCACCCCTAGCGCAAGAAGGCTCACGACTACTTGCATCCACACTTTAACCTTTTGTTGTGTGGTAATCGCGGTCGTTCCATGCGGTCCCGTCGATGTCGTGACGACCTTCGAGCTCACGCGGGGTTAACCTCGAAGAATATGAATAGTTCTAGCGATTTTGTGACCGAAGTACGGAGCTATTTTTTCACCAATTTTGAGTTGCAATCTTAAATGGGTGTTCACCGTGTCAAGAATCTTCATCCCGATGATCGATAGTAACGAAGCGGCAAATCCAGTGATAGCCACTAAGCCGACACTCGTTTTGGCCGTATAAAGAAAATGCATGAATGGAGCGCACACAGCGCTTGCCGCGCCTATGACTGTCGAAATCAAGAAAATTTCGAAGAGGGTGCCGATTACCTCAGAGCTCTTAGGAATCTTCAACCGCTCCTCTTCTTTGAACACAATGTCCGGCTGGTCATAAGGTTTTATCTTCGGTGGACAATAGGACAATACTTCGGCGGCGTACCGAATACGGCTAAACATGGCGACGCCTCCTAACAGACGATCTTATGCATGGAATTATACCACGCCTTACGGCATCCTGAAATACTCCGGCGATGCAAACTTACCCCTTACGTTACCCGGAAGTCAAGTGGCCATTTCTCGCTGAGATTGAGAAGCGCCGGAGCCTGCCTTCGCCCAACGCTCCGGCGCATTGCACGCGATTCCTCCCTTCGTTTGCGATTTACAAACTCAGTAGTGAATGCGGATTCTATGCCTGCGGTGTTTGCGAAACGGGAACTTGCGCCATGCTTCCCGGATAAGTACGACCGTCCCCGCGAACAGACAGCCGATCGCCAGAAGCGTGGCCGTCGACGGCTCGCAGTTCATGGCTGCTCTCTTCCGAGCGCTTCGCGCGAAATCTGCAACCGCAGGTCAGTCAGCAACGCAGCACACTCCCGGCGCGTGGCTAGTTCTTCAAAGTCGCGAACCATAGTCAGGTTTAATTTTCGAATCACTCTCGATAACACAATGATCGCGATATTGGACGTCAGCGGAAACGGAAGCGCCGGCGTCACGCGCGATGTCAGTGGAATGAGCAAGCTAGACTCGGTGGTACTGATGACTCGCAACGATGGGGTGTAGGCCGGGGAATTTGTTGGCATGGATACCTCGCGGATAGCCGCGTTTGGTTCCTGCTCACAGCGGCTAGTGGAACCGAATGCTACACCCCAAGATTGTAGATGGCAATAGGAATTACTGCCTATAGGCATACATCTGTGCTAATGTGCCCCCTCTATGAGAACACACAAGGGTCAAGGTATGCTCGCCGGCGACATGAGGCTAAAACGAACCAATATTTGGCTCAAGCAAAGCAGTCTGGACAAATTGAAGACGCAATCGCGCAAGACGCTGATTCCTGTCTCGGCGCTCATTCGCAAAGCAATCGAAACCTATTTGGCGTCGCTAGAGGAACCAAAGAAGGGCAGAAGGAAATGAGCACTGCGTCCAATACGCCAGGGAACTTGCTGGTCGTTGTGCCGAGCGGACACAATGCTCTGGGCTTTTGGACTTCGCTCCTGCGCCTGATGGTTCCCGAAGATGTGCACTCTCAAGAGAATCTCGATGGCGCGATCGCTGCAGGCATAGCCGTGCAGGACTACAAAAGGCTGGACCATCAGTTCATACAATTGAGCGTGCGGGTGAAAGGTAAGGTCTCGCTTTCAGTGCTTGTTCCGCGAGAGAATGTAGTAGCGATCGTCGAGGGCAAGAAGCAAGACTTTCCCGTCGGTTTTTTCTCTGGCGATACACCGAATAAGGCTGCACCAAAATAGTGCATCATTGTCCCCGTTTTGTCCCCGAACGAGTCAAAAACATCCGCAAGAAGCGAAACGGAAGCGAAAGCAAATAAACGCTAACGCATTGATAGAAAAAGCGGTTACTGATTTTAGGGGAGTTAGCAGTTTCCAGGTTTTGGATCCAAAGGCTGATGTCCTACCGATTAGACGATCCCGGAACGGTTCCTCACAGTTTAGCAGAGGTAAAAGAATGTGCGAAGCGGGCGGAACGGGGTTGGCAAATTAAGGCTTTCGAGTAGCGCGCGAA
>Ga0335072_10008100_pt1 | contig 15260 bp, 6 predicted proteins | sample Lox_Sample_21_FD_206725 | JGI IMG/M metagenome (GOLD analysis project Ga0335072, IMG submission 206725) | Soil microbial communities from Loxahatchee National Wildlife Refuge, Florida, United States - Lox_Sample_2.1 | ecosystem: Environmental > Terrestrial > Soil > Wetlands | place: USA: Florida... | reverse complement strand
ATATAATATACAGCCTCCAATGTAGGCGCCAAAATAATGCTCCCAGTCACGGACCGCCCAAGGCATGTGCACACTTCTCAGCCGATTTCCATCTCCTGATCTACAAGAATCCCTTACTCATGCTAGGTTGCCTCCCAATACTGCTCTTCCTCTTCGGGATCTCAATACTTTTCTCATCTGATCCCCATTCACTTCCACTTCCCATTGGAGTCCCATTACGCCACTGCCCACTGCGCCTAATACTATTCCCGCCTTTCTCCACCCTCAGGGCCTTCCAACCCTCTAATTCCCTTTCAAGTCTCAATGCCTTCTCCCTTTCCTCTCTCAGCTCACGCTCTGCGCGTCGCGCCGATAGCTGGTTTGTCGAATCGCTGGACTGCAGCTCGTCGATGGTCTTGAGAAGCTTCTCGACTTTGTCTCGCGAACGAGTGATATCTTCTTGTAACTGAGCGTTTATCTTGTCGCGTCGTTCGATTTGTTGCTGCAGGTCCTTGACAGTGCGGTCGACATTGCGTACTGAACGCTGGGATTGATTGTGCTCCTTCTCTTGCGCTTCTAGTTGGCTTTCGAGCTGGAAAAAAGGATTAGCGATGCTTTAGTCACGCTAATGGAATGAGAGACTTACCTCTTGAACACGGCCATGTAAGAACCTGACATCTTGACTGGCACTTGAATAACCTTTGGTCTCAAGGTCAACAAGCCGGACTTGTAATTCCTTTAGTGACTTCTCAAGGGCGGCCTTCTCTGTATGCAGCTGAACAGTCGTCTCTCTCTCGGCAACTATGTCTTTCTGCATTTCTGAAGCCAAAGCCTCTGCTCGTCTCATCTTGTCAACTGCCGCTGCCGCGATATCCTCTTGTTGAGCAAGGCTTGACTTGAGTTCTAAAAGTTCGCGGTCAAGTTCGGCTGCATTGCGCAGTGAAGGGCTGTCACCCCGTGCAAGATCCTCCAGACCTGTTTTTGCTTCTTCAAGACGAGCTTCCAGGCCACGTTTTTCTCGCTGCAAAGAGTCTCTTTCCGCGGCGACCTCATCAACAGACGTTCTCAAGCTCCGAACCTGTGACAACAGTGAGACAATCTTGGCCTGAGCATCATTGTGAGCTTTGACAGCTTCGTCTCGAGATGCTGACAAGTCGCTAAGGGTCAACTCTAGGCGGGCTTTTTCCTTTGACCATGTTGAGCTATTGAGCACCTCGTCATCCCATTTTGATCGAAGGTCATCAAGTTCTTCTCGGAGGCGTGTGTTCTCGGCCTGCTTGAAAAGCTTTTCCTCACGTGCGATATCAAGCTCGTTGGTAAGGGTCGCAAATTCGGCCTGGTATTTCTTGCGAGTCTGCTCCATGCTAGTTTCCTTGTCCTCGATATCCATTGCACGCTGGTTTCGGTAGTCCTCGAGCTCATGCTGTAATCGTTTCCTAGCCTGTACCGCACCTTGTAGGTCTGCCGAAAGATCCTCCAGCCTTTCTTCATAGCTTTGGTTCTGTCGTTGGAGGTCTTCGATTGTCTCTTCCATCTGCTTCCTCTCAGACATTATGGTTGCACATGTCTCCTCGGCTTCTTTTGCCTGTGATCTGGCGAATTGCTCTGCTCGAGATGCTTTGAGTACAGCGATCTCAGCCTGTTCTAACTTGCTGAAGTACTCATCTGCACGGCTCTTGTATAAAGAAAGGCTTGACGTAACATCAGCTAATTTTGAGGATTCAGCATCGAAACGAATCTGAAGATTAGCAAATTCCTGTAAGAGCTGGTTTCGACTCGCAGCATCCTGTTCCCTGGCTTGGGACAGCTCTTGAAGATCGGATCTGGCATCCCGAAGTTCGACTTCTAAAGCGGCTCTGGCATGTTTTATACCTTCGAAGTGCTCTTTTGCATCGGCAAGCTCAGCAATGGTGTCATTGTGTAGATGGAGAAGGGATCTCCTGGCTTCCTCTTGGTCATTGATGAGGTCGAACAATTCTTCGTGTGACTTAGTTTGGACGTCCCGAAGTGATAGTGCACCGCTCTGAACGATCTTCTCTAATTGTGAAACTTTCCTAGCAGAATCATCAAGCATGTCGTGAAGCCGACCGTTGGCTTTTTCAAGCTTCTGCATTCGACGAACAGACGGACTGTCATCAGCCCAAAGTTCTCTGACTGGAGAGGCGCGATCTAGTTGGCTTTGGAGATGGCGATTTTGCATCTGAGTCAACTGTAATTGATTTTGAAGCTCTTCTAGTTCTGTTTTTAGATCCATACGATTGTTGAAGCTTAGAATATCTGCTGTGCGATCTGACCGCCCCGAATCCTGAGTGGTGTCGGTTTCAGTGCTATGGAAGCGTCGGGTAGGAGTAGACGTATTCGATTGTGGTTTGCCGTTAAGCTTGTGACGGATATGCGAAGGAGACATTGTAAAAGGTGCTTGGTTGGGATTGATCTCCTCGAGCATTGCCCGGCTGGAAGGACGATCCTGGTCAGCCTCGTACTTCTTGCGCAGCTCAGCGAGTTGCGCCTCTGCGTTAGATCGTCCTGCAGTTTGCACCCGGAGATTCTGCTGCAGCTCTTGAACTTTATGGACAAGATCATAGTTCTTTATTGGCGACCTGTCACTACTACCGTCATTCTGAGACACAATGACAGGAATGTCGGGCTGGACAAGACGTAAGAGCTGAAGCCGCTGTGATCGTAATTCCTCAAGCTCTTTCTCCCTGTTCTCCAGGGTGGACTGTAATCTCCGAGAAGTGGCCTGGGCTTGAGAACGCAGCTGTTGTTCAGCGTCAAGTTTGCGATTGACTTCAGCCAACTGAGTGGTGAATGTGGAAGAAGTCTTCTCAGCATTTCTACTGGTCTTATGCTCACGCTCGATCTCATGATTCAAGTCTTCTACGCTCAGTTGAAGCCTCTCATTTTTCTTCTCCAGAGATGCGACAAGGAGCTGCACTTCACCCAGTTGCTTTTGCAACTTCTGGTTTTGTTCATCAATTTTGGCCTTTTCGGACTGTAGTGCTGATAACTTGGCCCGCTGAGACTCGCTGGACTTCGATCCCGCGCGGGCAAGTTCTAGACTTTTCTGCTGGATTTTATTCAAGAGAGCGCGATTGTCATTCTCAGATGCCATAAGTCGGCTTTTGACATTGTTCAATTCTCTCTCCATTCGTTCCTTTTGTTGATCGTTCTTGAGGCCGAATTCCCCAGATTCCAGTATCAGCTTGTTCAGCTCCTCGACCTGTTGATTAAGTCTCGAGCATTCACCCTCAAACCATTGGAGACGAGCTTGCTGCGCTTCAAGATCTCTCATGAGACTTGCCTCCTTCTCACGAGCTTGACGAGATGCAATACGCTCGCCCGCAAGCTCTGCTTGAATTACAGCCTCTTCAGCTGCTGACTTCGCTTCTCGAAGCTTTCGAATTTCACTCCGTGCTTCGTTTCGTTCCTTCTCGGCAGTGGCGCGGCCTTCCATAGCTCGCCTGAGCGTATCCTGCTGAACGTAAAGCTCCTTCTCGATAATGATCTTCGACTCGTTGAGGGCGGCATACTCTTCTTTGAGAGTTTGGAATTTGTGTTCTCCCAGAAGCTGTACATCGTCTCGGGATTGCCGTTCGCGACTGAGTTCTGTCTGGACTTGGAAGAGTTGGTCTTTGAGATCCTTGATCTGTGACTCGAGCATCTTGCGATTCTGACCTGCCTGCATGTCTTCTGTGAGTCTTGCATCAAGCAGCTTTTGAGCATCAGCCGCCTCGCGTTCGAGCTGGTTCTTCTGGGACTTTATGGCAACCATCTCAGCCTGTACTTCACGAAGACGAGCTGCTAGCCTATCTTTGTCAGACGCCAACAAACGCTTCTCGTCGTCGAAAGTTTTCTGCTGAACCTCGTATTTCTTGTTGTCAGCACGCAATATGACAAGCTCGCTCTCTTTTCGTCGAACAAGATCCTCGTAATCTGTGGATGTCGATGAAAGCTCCGATAATTGTTCTTGAACTCTTCGATTCTCCTTCAGAAGTTCTTGCTCTCTGAATTTGAAGGCTTGGAGATCCTTCATGGTCCGGGCAAGCTTGACATCAAGGTCCTGGTCGACTTTTAAAAGCTTGTTTTCTAACTCTTGAGTTTTGCGGTCCTTTAAGCTTAGCTGGCTTTGAAGCATCTGGACCTCTTTTGACAACTTTGATTCCATTGAAGAACGCTGAGATTGAGCATGGGTAAGGTCTTCGAGCCGTGCATCCATTGCAGAGAGTTTGTCCTGAATATCTTTCTTTTCTGTCTCCAGCTTCGTAATGATCATACCGGCTTGTTCAAGCTGACCTCGCCATGCTTCTGCCTGCTGTTCCGCCTTCTTTTTTGCTTCTAACAAGTCATCTAGTTGGTCTTCGAGTTTTTCCTGGTCATCAAGTGCTCCAGCCAATTTATCACTCAGCTCTGTTTCACGGAGCTGTAGCCTTTTGAAAATCTCCTCCTTATCTAATGCTAGCGCCCGTTCGCTCTCGAGTGTCTGCTGGATACGTTGGATTTCTGTATGGGCGTTGCGTCGCTCTTCCTCAAGCCTTTGACGCTCGCTCGCCTCTTGCCTCATCTTCTCACCAAGTTTCGAGATAAGTTCATCTCTTTTCTTGACTTCTGCGGATGTCCGAGTGGCTCCGAGCAACGGCTTCATTTTCACAAGCAATTGCCACCATGGATTCTCACACAGGTCCAGGTAAACTTGGAAGTTCCGCTGGATGATCCTCGCGGCTTCTGCGCGATAGAGCTTCTTGTGAGCTATTCGTCGCTGTGTGAAGCCTCGGGCAATTGATTGAAATCGGGACATGATCTCTCGGATTAGAGCATCACGCTGCTCCTCAAACTCGGCTAGCACTCCTGCTCTGAAGAAGACTTTGGTCAAACCGACACGGAATAGTGATTTGTCTAAACCAAGCTTATCTAGCATAATAGTTGCGGCGCTCTGCCCCTCAAGATAACCTTTTGGCATGTTCTGGCATAGAACTTCGTACCGCTGTCTAAACTCCGAAAATGACAAGCGGTTGGGAAAGCCCGTCCGTGCAATCCGAATGCCCTCCAGAACACCATTGCATCGCAGTTGATCGAGAACTAGGGGGGCATTTAATTGCTTCGGCCTCTTCTTGTGATTTGGTATGATACATCGCACGAAATGGGGGTGTGTCGAGTGGAGTTGTGCCATTAAACTTGACAACTGTTCCTTGTGTCTCTGGGCAACAGTACGAAAGAGGCCTTTCTTCACTCGACTGCGCGTGGCACCACCTTCATCGTCAGGATCTGCACAATCTACGAAGAGCCCAGCAACATGCTTGTCAGTTGATGCGGCAAGTAGTCTCGTAATATTGTCGTTTAAAGGATCTTTATTCTTCTCTAGCCAACCTTCAGTAGAATACTCGACTTCGGCGGCATAATGGGTCAGAATGAAGCCCTGGCGAATGCGGGCGGAGCGATATTTGGGTGTCTTGCGGTCCCATAGAGAGTTTAATTTCTCTGTGAACGATTTATCGGTAGCCTTGGGCATTACAGAATCTTCGTCAAGGCACGAAAAGATGCCGATGGGATTTGGTAATTCTATAAGATCAATAGTTGGTTGCAAATCATGACCGAAGTCAATGAATTTCCACTCAATTTGCTCCCGTGCGTACTCTTCCTGCTCGAGGACGAACATGTGGTGATTGAAAAATTGCTGCAGTTTCTCATTGGTGTAATTGATGCACAGTTGCTCGAAGCTGTTTTCCTCAAAGATCTCGAATCCAGCGATATCAAGAACTCCAATAAAGTGCGAATCATCCAAACCCATGCCTGTCCGATCCAATTGGCGGTTTATGCGTGTTACCAGATCACCAAATCCTCGCTCGTAGATTCCTTTCGCTAGTGCATCAATGCTGAGACGTACTTGCTCCGGAGTCTGGACCTTTTCGACCCATTCTCTTCCAGCTTTGACTCGTGGATGCAAAAGCCCTTGCAAGAATGGTTCAATTGGCATTCCCAAAAGCCGACACACTTTTTCTGCCACCGCACGTGCATCTGGGGCAAGTTGAGCTTGATCTGCGCCCCTGCTCTCCTTCACTACGGTAATATTGCCCAAATGGAGAACGGCAGCAACAGTTTTCAAAATCGAAAGTTGCTCCTTGTCCGCAAACCCCATGATATTGAAGGCTTCAATAAGTGCATGCCACTCATCGCGATCAGACACCCCAGTAATAGTATCGTTTCCATTTTTCGTATAAGCAAAATCATCGACATCTGATCCATCGAGTAGGAAGGCTTGCTTCATCTTATGATCAGCACCCTTGAGAAGCTGGTAGAAAACATGATAGTTTCGTTCGTGGGCATTAAGACGCACCACTCGCGACTTTTCCAGCAGGTACCAATCGATGAACGCTCCAGCAATGATTCCCGTGCGCGTAAATTCGATCCGAATAAACTTTCCAAACCGGGAAGAATTGTTATTACGCACTGTTTGTGCGTTACCAAAGGCCTCGAGTATGGGATTTGCGCGTAATATCTGCTGCGAGAGGTTGGAATGCTGCACCCTGTTCTTGATAGGAGATTCGGAATGTGCAACGGCCGCCAGGTACTGTATGACCTTTTTGGTATTCTCCGTCTTTCCGGCACCGGACTCTCCGGTGACAAGAATGCTCTGGTTTTCTCCCTCTTCGACCAAATTACGGAACGCTCCATCTGCCATTGCATATATATGTGGCTTTGTGTCCTCCCTGCTTTGGCCTTTATACATATTGATGTATTCATTCGTGTAAATAGGCAGGGAGCAATACGGATTGATGGTGACCAAGAAGAGACCCGAGTAAGTATAAATGAGGTCAGCTTGGTATCGCATATGTAGATTGTGGACGACCGAAGCTTCGTTTAGATGTGTGAGCTCTGCCATATCATCTGCTTTGTCGAACTTTGCCGGATTGACTTTATCGACACTATCCCAGTTAACTTCACGTTGCTGTTCAGGCCACTGTTAGCACAATCTTGATCATTGGGGTTCTTGTGTCCTACACTTCCGTCCTCGCATTGTACGAGAATCTGATTGCCACCCAGTTCCTCTATGATCCATCCTTTAACGAATGCGGTAGTTGGGTCCTTTAACCAGACATATCTCTTCCCGGAGAAGTCGTTTTCACCCTCAATACCGTTGAGCTTCTCTGGGTTGCATTTCATCTCTTCTGTATTTATAAAGGACGGTGCAAAAGTGTTTGACGTAGGAGTGCCCATCTTTAAGCTCGATTGATATCGTGTTGTAGCATCAGCGGTTGAAGCTAACGTATTTGTTACTGAGGAATACGATTGATGTCGAATGTGGGTGGGGTTCTGCGGGACAGACAACGGGGATGTGAAGACAGCTGATTTCGGTCTCCCGCCACCATTACTTGGGCTTGGAGATGGAGAAGTTGTCCTCGCGAATGGATTATTGCGCTTCTGCGCAGCATTAAGTGCCATGTTAGCCTCTCAGAAAATAGAAGATCCTGTCGTTGTGGTGTAGCAACGCGCAACATCAACAAGCCATCGCGTTATTGGCAAGGGAAAGAAGAGCTCCAAAATGGTGCAAATAAAAAAATAAAGGCCCAGTCTGTCATACAACTCAATGACAATATAGAAAACTGAATTTGCTGAGATTGATTGTGGGATGTTGAAGCTTCTATTAGGAAGCCTTCTCAGTGGTTGCCAACCACCAATGTCAACAATGTCAACAAACGCGCCATCGGCCGCTTGGTCTAAGCGCCACGTCACGTGCTTTAATTTCCCGACAACACGCTAATCGCTGAGCGTCTTGCAAAGCTGGGAGACTCGACAATTCATCCCATACGTTTTGATGCTGAATATATGTGCGCATCTACAAGTCTAATTATCCATACGATAAATCAGCACGAGAACGCAAGTTGGGCGTGTATGCGCTCACGTCTACCCGTCTAAAAAGCAAGCTCGACAGCATTTCTCGAACCTTAGGACAGTTCCCTGTATCGACTCTGTCCTGGTAATCTGATCCGTACCTATTTCAACCATGATCGAAGAGAGCATCTATTACGTTTTTCGGGGTCTCTACTGACCGGAGTTCCCGCGTTGCTTCCTAGAAGCTGTGACCGCTCCAATACGATGGCGGACTATCCTCCAACGCCTCCCTTCGGCATGGCTCCAGGCCGAGCTGTGCCACCCTATCGTGAAGCATCGCATCGGGACATGTACGATTATGGAGATGCAGGACAGTCGGAGCGAGTGTCATCATTGGAATATCATAAAGCACAGACGAGGGTTGCGTTCGAGCAAAATGCGAAAATTTCGGGCTTCAGCGCTGCCTCTGTGGCATCCGGCATACCTCCCCTACCAATTTATCAAGGCCAGGGAAGTCTTCCATATGGTTACCAAAGTAGACCATATGTGTACGATGGGACAGTGGAATGTCCAAGGAGTCGGACCACGGATAACAAGCCGTTGAATCCTTCCCCTTTGCCGCCAAATGCATCTAACGAGCGAAACCATAAGAGTCCCGCATCACGTACTCCAGCCGCTCAAAATATCGAAGAAGGAGAGCTAAGTGAGGGCGAATTTGAAGAAGTACGTCCAAAAATTAATAGAAATGGTGCAGGGATGGCTAGGAGGCATGATTATTATGAACACCAGAGTGACGACCGTAACCTCCCTGCATATCCTGGTGCCTACAATGGTAATGGAGAATGTGAGGCCGCTTCTAATGCCCCACTAACAGGTCGGTAAAAGTCTATTGATATTGGTTATCGAAACTAACTTGCATATAGATATGTATGGCCGTTCATTAGATCTAAACCGTCATCGTTCAGAGTCTTACTCGCCTTACGAACCACCCAATGAGATGGAGTATGAACCCCATCTTGCACAGGAGGTCTTCGCTCCTCGTCGTCAGCTATGTACGTCTTCAAGCCTTCCTCGATTGCTACGTCACGCGAGCTAATAATGTGGTAGCATACCATGAAGAATATGAGCCGCCTGAGGAATTTCCGCATGTGCAAAGAATTCGCCAAAATGAATATCGGAGTGAATCATCACGCGTCGAAAGCCTTGATTCTCCTGGCCACAATTATCAGGCGCAGAAAAGCTCAATGGCAAACATGGATATGCCGGGTCCTGATACTGCAGGATTAAATGCTGCGGTCAAGTCGCTCCATGACGCCCGTAAAGAGGCGCAAAACGCTATTTTAAACCTTTTGCCGTTGAAAGTACGATATAACGATTATCTCGAAGAGGGAATTGATGAGGAGGTCGTCCGAAGACAATTCGAAAGCCTTGGGGTGCCTCTGGCTCCTACCGAGATTCTTCCAATAAAGCCTAATAATGAGACCCTCGTAAACAGTCTCGTGAACCAAAGTCAGAGTGCGCACGCCCATGAGGCGCCATTTGTGGAACCACCCACCGTGTCAATTCCTCAGGCATCACGTGGTCACGTTGATCACCACGCGTCATTCTACAACAGTTTCACTTCGTCCGAGAATCCTTCCTCCCGTGTCACCAAGGACATTGATCGCACATCAGACAATCGCAACTCCGTCGAATCACGAAAAGATCGGATTGCCAGGCTGCTTGCCGAGAAGAAAAAGAAGCAACCGTCACCTATTATACAATCGGACTCACCTGTACACTCAGCCTCACCTGAGGCTTCAAATTTAAATAAAACCACGACTGTTTCTCAATCAGCAGCTAAGGCTGACAAGGAGAGACTAATACGGCAGAAGATGGAGGCCCTACAAAAGTCACGAGAACAGCGTGCTCAGAAAGCTGCCGCAAAGACGGCCACGGTAGTACCGACAGCCTCAACAGACACTGCTGAGGACAACGCCCAGAAGTCAGCTTATCAATCGACGCTTGGAACCCAACACTCATCTAAGCTTCCTCCACCTAAATCGATTTCCCCTGTCCAAATCGCCACTAAGCAAGCTATGCCCTCAATACCAGGTTTGTTTCTTGCCTCTGGACCAACCGCGCCACAAATTCAGACCAGCCATATCATCGCTCCTAACACCGTTCAAAACGGCGCGCAGCGGAAACGACCTGTTGCTTCTGATTTTGACCGACCTTCTTCAACAGCTAGTCCTCACAAGCGTCCATTTGGTCAGAATAGAAATGATCAACCATTGGTCATCGACGTTAGCGATGATGATTCTGAAGATGGCCACTACAGCGAGATGGAGGTTGACCATCCGCAACGTGTTAGTCCCGGTACTCTCCCTCAGAACAGCACGGGCATTGCAAAAGCCAAAGCAATCCGCGATCTGCCACCACTTTCCGACTTTCCACCCCGAAAATCCTTCCCTACCCCATCATCTGCAATGAGTACACCTTCAGCCCCTCAACTTTCAAGGACATCTGCAAGCAAGCCGGAAGACCTGCACAGGAAGGAATTGGAGATTCAGGAGATGAAAAGAAAGATTGCAGAGGCGGAAAGGAGAAAAAGGGCCAAACAGAACTCTAGTGGCTCACAAACCCCGAGACCCAATGACTCTATCAGCTCCCCAGCTAAGAACAATGGAGTTAGTCTCGCTGACAAAGTTGAGGCTTCCCTCCAGATAGAGCATCTAATTGATGATGCTAGCCGTCAAGTGGATCAGGATCAACAAAAACTTGCTCATGCTCATGCGGAGGAACGAGAAAAGGCAGATGAGCTTAAGAAAAGTGAGGCGGAGCGAAGGCGACTTCGTCGCGCCGAAATAGCCTCGAATCTTCCTGTTGTTGATGCAGAGGTTGAGAAGGCCCAGAAGCAACTCGCAGATTTGCGAGCCGAAATGGCTAGGATTGAGGCTGCTGTTCAGAAAGGCCTGGATGACAAGAGAAGACTGGCTGAGGAAATGGAGAGGCTGAATCAAGAGGCAGATGACCAACTGAAAGCTCAGAAAGAGAAGCTCAACGAACTGAAGCTTGAAGAGGCAGGAGAGACTAAATGTATGTCCTTGTGTCGTCCTATGTTTGCGTCATTTCATTATTTATATTCCGATATTCTTTTCTTCCCGTTATATCTCGTTGAGATGAAATCCACTCACAGTTCTTAAATAGCATCCGACCAGGCCGAAGATAGTCATCCAATCAGCAAAGCTAACACGCCTGCCCCTGTCGAAGAGAGCGTTAATGCGATTATATCTGATGTCCAACTGACATCGAATCTTGACCTCCAGCAGCCGGCAGAACCTGAAATAGGTATCGGTGTTTCGGACGCACCAGCCTCTATATCTCATCTACACTCAACTGAGATTCCCGTTACATCTGCGGTGTCACAGCGTGCGTCGCCTGGTCAATGTTCTTCAGGGCAAGCCCCGGGCAATGAAAAAGGCGGATCTTCATCGAATATCACTCCTGATCAGGCACTCGAGGCTGTACTTCAAGAGGCTACTGCGCAGGCCAATGTACAATCGGACGCGGGATCGGCTAGTGACGTCGAGATGACTGAATCTTTTGCACCTGACCCAGATGTTTTAGCGCCGGCGTCGGGCGATGGTTCCAGAGAGAGCAGCCCGCAGGGTATTAGACCCATGGAAAGCAGCGAGGAGCCTATGGATGTTGCAGATGGTGAATCAGATCCACTTTCCTCGCCGGACTCCCCTCCCTTCAGCCCTGCTCCTCCTGAAGCAATCTCCAGTACCTCGCATACTGACAAAGAAAATGGTGATATCTCAATAGATCTAGATGAGGTTACAGCATCGAATGCTACCATACACGCTAATGATCTCGCCTTGCCACCAGCTCAGGCGAATCATGTATTTTCTTCTACCCTGGATGCATTCATGGTAGGTTGGCTGACAGATGGACAGGATAGCTCTACCCTGGCAAGTCGCAAGACCTTTTTCACTCCCTATGAAAGTCCTTTGAAGATCTTCCGAGCGTTTCGCTTTCACCCTGCCTTTCAACAGGAAGTCCAAGGGGGGTTCAAGTCCATTACGTACAGCAATAATATTAAAGACGATAAAGAGCTCTGCCGATACGAGCTGGCGGGTGGTGTATGCAATGATGCCTCTTGTGAATTCCAACATTTTAGGGATATGGGGCTTGCTGGTGCGTCGGTCTCTACGAGGGGAATATCCTTTTCATGATTTCATCCTCCCCCTTCGCTCGCTGGCTAACTTCGGATTACTGACCGCAGATGATGCTATTCTGGTCGAACTTGGAAATAGTGCGGGATACAGCGAAGAAGATAAACCCAGGTTTGTTGAAGGTTTGAGAACTGTCCTTCACGGTCTGCGCACCAAGAAGACAAAGGACTTCCATGTCATTGCTTCTGAAATTGCTGCCTACCGCGCCAGATTCCTCGGCGATAAGTCAAAGATCCTCCTTCTTAAGGATAGTTCCACCTAGTCAACCGGATTAACGTATATTTCGGTAGCCCTTGTCGACTTTGTAAAATCAGCTCGCGGTCTGCGCGATCAGCGCTCAGCACCCTATTCAGTTCATTAATATTCATTACGGTCTTTCAGGCCACTTGACAATCCTTCAGTGCATTGCAAGAGGGCATCTAGGGACAGCATATGCATTGAGGGTGTTGGTTCTGATATGATCGGTATGGCCGGCCTGGTTTGGCCCGGCCGTTTGGCTTGTACTACAATACCCAATGCCCTGGTCCGTCGAGTAGGCAATTGTACATGCATTGAGATGAAGGTTATCTCAGCGCGAGAAAGAGATGGCGTATCACGGTGGTACTCAGTAGTCGACTCTAGCCATTTAAGTAAAGCTGGTTAAAATGTATTGGATTCTTTAACCATCGTGTCCCGCTTGAGACGTGACATTGTTACTAGTGGTTCCGACTTCAGAAGCGCTGAAACGAGAGAAGTTCGAAATGCTCCTAAGCATCTCGTGTCCATCTCCGCCTCATGCATGGTGTATCACCGATATAATAATTCAAGGCATACAATGCTGGAACTAGGGTATTCTTCGAATAAACCACAGGGCTTGCGTTATTACTTCGTAGCCGCTAGGTTACAACGGTCTTCGGTCTGTACCAAAGGGCCTAGCTACGGTGGCATCCGCCTAGGCTACTTGCTTAGGCACTGCTCACCCGTGCCCAATTGTATTCTCCCTCTCTTTTCCATGAGCCAATCATGCAGTCCCTGACTCAGCTTTCCCGTTGTATGTTTTCGTTTACCGTTGCAGATGGTACTCACAGCAGCGGTTTCGGCTCCGAGCGTGTCCGCTCTACTGAGAACAGGATTATGTTATGCCTTCTGCCATGTTCAGGTTGCGATATGTCTTTCGTAGAGAAGATACGTTTAATTGAAGCCTATCCTGTTGTATACATAAGGAATATAAGGTAATTACTAATATAGTTGATACAAAACCACAGTCAGCAATGTTGAGCTAAGCGACACTAGGAATCACCGGACGCTAATCACTCCTGAATATCTTTTAGCTAACCTAATTTTAGTGCTATGTCATAGATTTGTCATTTTCAGAAGCGGCGATGAATACTTAACAACATTTTACTTTTAGGTATCTGGAGAACCAATTAAAATAATAGCAGCCAAATCACATATTTATGAATCCTCTCAGTAACTCCAATGGTGTTTTGAGGGGTTTCAATGGAGGGAAAGACTTCTTTGCTCCATTCCGGCCCACGGGAACGGTTCTCGGCGCGGCAACAGGTATATCTTGCTGGTTTACTCCAGCATGAATCAATTCGAATTCGGTCTGAAGCGTGCTGTCATCTGATTTGTGAACAATAACACGACCGCAGATGCGATCTGGGGGGAGAGCAACATAAGGCCCTGTACTGCGTGGCCAGATCTGCGCAGCAAAATGCAAAATGCATCTTGGGCAGTCACTGAGCTCCGCAATTTCATAGTGCACGACTTTGTCCAGAGGGAATTGATAGCTTTTCCCAAATTCGGCATAAAATTGGTCGAAGCTGGTTTTGGGAAGCTTCCAGAGATCGGTAGAAGTTTTATGGATCGTCAGATCATTGCAAGCGTCGCCATTGGAAATAATTAGTAGCAAGGAAAATAAGGCCTGAGATTTCTTATGAGGTGTGCAACATTGATTTTGAATGTTTTGACGACCTGCGTCCTCAACGAAATGAATTTGCCATATCGATTCCTCGTAGTAATCATCGCCATCATCCTCTTCATTATCAATATAGGGTCCACAATAATTAGGAAGCACCACCTCAATGTCGCATTGTCTATTCAGAGGTACTTGTCGATGGCTGGCCCACCAGACGACCCTACCAGCCTGGAAGATTGCAGGTGGAATACTCGGAGTTTTGGTCGTGCAGCTAACCTGCAATATGGCAGAGTTCTGTGTTTCAGTTGCTGAAAATCCATACTCCCTGGGCAGCGGGAACACAAAATCACTCCACATTTCATTTTCGAGGTGGATGTCTTCGATCCGCTCATACATTGCCCCTCCATGTTCGATGTAACCGGGAATCACATACACACTAGCGACATCCAGTGGATGGGATTGGATATTTGCGAGAAATCCATAGAAACAGCAAACTCCTTCCGCGGCTAAAGCTTGACGTGCCTCCCAAGCCCCGTCAATTAGGTAAAAGCTTCCAGGAGTCGAAAATAGCTCGAAAATCTCACGTAGCGCATTGGACATATTTACAGGCCACTTATGTTCCCAGCGAGCATTTCGGCCAGTCACATTTTTGTTGGTAGGTTTTGACCTCTCGTATAATTGTCGCAGCCCGAAAGGCGTTGGCAAAAGATCTCCTACCTTTGCAACCGAGAGCAGACCGATGAAATGCATGATTGCCCCAGCAACTCCAAGGAGACAAGTGAATTCACAGACGTCTACCTGCTTTCCACTGCAAGCCGGGCATGCACAACTTCTCTGTATCTGCTGAACCAGACTTACAGCGTCAAATTCAGAAATTTCGCCAAGTTTTTGAAATTTGACATCTTCAAGACAGGGTCGCAATTCTGGGAGACGCTCATATGCAAAGACAAGAAGAGCATCTCCCTTGGGACCGTGGGGCCCATATTGTAAATCTGGCCAATTATCATTAGAGTATGTAAAAAGATCAGCCTGGCGGGCGGTGGACTGCCTACGAGCTACGTAGGTAAGGAGTCTAGCAAAGCTTTTACTTATTGGGCCTTTGAGAAGGTCTTCCGAAGCGAAACCAAAGGAGTCGCTGATAATGTTGGACCACTGAGATCTACTTTCGAATTGAGAGACTCCCCGGAGTCCTAACGCGCTTTCTCGAAAAAGACTTCGCCCACTTGGAAGGTAGAATGACCTCTGCACAATTTCTACATTATTTGAGTCGCTTCCAGCTGGTTGAAGGATAGTAACTTGAGATTCACCGTTCCAAAGGCGCCGGCCAGTAC
>Ga0335072_10008099_pt1 | contig 15261 bp, 10 predicted proteins | sample Lox_Sample_21_FD_206725 | JGI IMG/M metagenome (GOLD analysis project Ga0335072, IMG submission 206725) | Soil microbial communities from Loxahatchee National Wildlife Refuge, Florida, United States - Lox_Sample_2.1 | ecosystem: Environmental > Terrestrial > Soil > Wetlands | place: USA... | reverse complement strand
GGTTCCATTATCATCAGCTTCAATGATGTAGGCGGCTCTATGAGCCGGGATAATATTGGGCCGAAACCATATCTAACCAACAGATAGAATGTACTGCATAGCTTTCAGCTCTAACAATACTACAGAAAATCTATGGGTCATTGTCACGAAAGGAGGCGCAAGAGAGCAAGACCGGCGCCTTAATATGGTAAATCGCTATGCAGGGAGAGAAGTTGAAAATATCTATACAAGGAGAATTTTACACGGTGTTATACTTCTGCTTTGATAAGTTTTTACATAAGCTAGCATTAGTTCACAACAAGGAAATATAGAACCCAAAGAAGGCTGTCGCAGTGCTAGAACTTTTTTTTTATTTTTTTAGCGGCGTGAGTCCTTCAGTAGCATTGTTGACGTCGAAGCACCAGAGAAGCCATTGCGACAGACGCTCGGAGAGGTGATGTATGCATTTGGAATAATCCCGATACAAAACTGCCAAAAGGGACATCCGCGAAATCTCGTCGCTTACTCGAGGGAAATTTTAAGCCAGCAGCCCCAACACACCTGTTTATCAACCGCACCTGACGGATGCTTAAATTCTTCCAACTACATAATTTCTTGACCTGGTATAAACTAGTTCTACTCCTAGTAGCTACCTAGTAGAGAAAATCTCTTCTTTTTGTGGCTGCTACAAGCTGCGCCCTTCACACGCAACAGCGCCCAATTCCCTTCCCATCATCACAACCGCCGCCCATGCACTCGATCCTGATGTTGCAGCATCTTGTCTCTCCGGCGAAATCCATTTGCGCCCTTGCGCGCGCAGCCTAGCCACGGACATTGGGACAATCTTGCCTTGGACGGGTAGTGCTGTGAGTGCTGCGTCGCCAAGTGGCGTTCGAGATCGGCTTTTCGTGCAAAAGCCTTCTGGTGGTTGCATGGGCGAGTGTTGCAATAAAATTTTGACACACGGAGCTTTGGCTTAGTGGCAGACTGCGATCGAGAGGTGGTGCTATTGGGTTGCTGAGGCAGCATTTCACCGTTGTTACTGAGATTTTGTGAGTTGTGGAGTTAGTGCGCTTTAGGAGTGGTGTTAGGTGCGACATACAGGGAATTCATATAACGAGGATTCTCTCCGCTCTCTCTATCTAGGAAAGTTTCGAAACCCTGCTGGGGTGCATAAACTGAAGCCTCCACACGCTCGTTATCCAGTTGCTGAAATGTGATAGGCGAAGAAGTTATCTGCAGAGGTCGGATGTTATACGACGGCACAGGCATTGCAGCCCTTGGAGATTTAGCTGTTATATCCCTGTTATTGATCTCTTGGCCAAAATTAGTATATGCCGCATCGACATTGGAAGTTGGTGGCCAATTATAGGCTTCTGTTGTTTGCTGTTGTACCCAGGTTAAATCCAAATAGCTATTTCTTGCATAGCTGAGAGTAGTGTGAGAGCTTGATTGAGAAGTAGTAAAATCCGAAAGGAAACTCGATTGAGCGCTGCCATTTTCGGAGTCAAGTACAGAGACAGGCTGGGAATGATCATCATCTATGCCAGCTTCATAGTGAGGATCTTCAAACCTCCAGTCCTCAGCTACATCGTCGCTAAGCAATCCATTATAGATAGAAGCCTTTTGAGTCTGGTTATAATCGCTAAAATGGCCATAGTCCTGAAAGTTGGGATGACCCTCCATTTAGAGGCTTAGGAAATTCACCGTACAAGCGTCCGACGCTTGCGAAACCCTCAAAATCTCTCAAAACCTTCTCAAAAACTTTGGTTTCCTGTGAATTTGCAAGTCGGAGTTGGCGATAAAGAATGCCGGTCTCGACTTCCAATTTAAGTATTTCCGCTCCTGACACAAGACGCACCAAATGCCTCTATGGATTAACGTATACATTGAATCCTAGGTTCCGCAAAATTACAGGCCGGTCAGATGATTTGCTGCCGCCAGAATGTGGCGTTCAAACTGTAGTTGCCCTTTTACACCATTTATCTGAGGGCGGAATAGGCCAGGGTTAGCTATACATCTCTACGCCATCATTACTCCAGCTAGCCATGTTGAGATGGTCATTGGTTAAAGGCGCCTCGGGTATCCATACCTTTGCTTTTGGCCAGTTCTAACCCAGGCTTGGTGCTTGAGGAACAAGGCATAAAACGAATGATAAAGAAAGCAAGATGTATGGACCAGTGTACCGAATTCGTTGGGGTGATTGTGGTAGGTGATAGTAGGGCAAGAAAGAGGAATAATTGGCCTCATACGGAGTTGTGAAGGCGATTGCTGATGCATCGGAAACATTGGAGGACGACACGAGGCTGTTGGACAACGGCGTCCAGGTCCAATGAAAGCCAGCCACATCAGACGTATTGAAATTTTGAAGCCTAAGATAAAGCTGGGGCAACAGCAGCACAGGTACTGATACGCCGGTCATCTCCAAAGATACTAGGATCAGAACCTCTGAATTCAGATCCCAAATGGTGGTCACTCGATGTCTCCTAGAGTTCATATCAATTGTTTGTGAGAGACATGACATATTTGGAGTTGTCTGAGGGACACGCGTTGATACCACTTATGGCGAGGGCGTAGGCATTCAAGTGCATATGCCGATGTGAGTCGGTGTGCATGCGGTAGCAGTTCGTACTCCGAGGATAAATGCGTGATGGCACATGCATAAGGGCATGTGCACCAAGGCGTGTACATCGATGGCACATGCATAATGGCATGTGCACCAAGGCGTGTACATCGATGGCATATGCATCAGGACGCATGTATCAAGGCGTATGCGTCGGGGCGAGCATCGAGGGCGAGCGCATCGAGGGCGAGGATTGCGCCAAGAGAAATAACGTGATCCGACATTGTTTCCATGGTGCTTATCACAAATACCCCATTTAGGCGAATGCCGGGTCCCGTGACGACTCATTCCCGCGCGAAATTCTGAACGTCACGTTGACGAAGTATTGACCCTGCCACAGTGGCGGTGCCCAGCGTTCGTCGAAGCGTAAAGACGGTCAGAGAGGGCCGACGAAGGAAGGAATGAACAAAAGAGGGACGTTAGGATGGTATTTATACAACAAGTAAAAGATTTACGCATAAGTGAATGGATTTGCGCGTACTTGAAGGGAGAGATGACTGTGTTGTCGCCAATTCTCTGAGATTAGGATGAGGGGCCTCCTTTATATCTGAGATCCACCCTGTCAATAAACGCATTGATTCCATAGCTAGTAGAATTTGGCAACGTTACCTCTTGTAACTTTGAATCTTTAAATAGGACAGGGGTGTGAGCGGCATTGAGTGCGAAAAGCATATGGAATCGTCCAATGACGATACGGTGTCGCTCAACGATACGGTCGCGCTCACCGATAGCCCAACATCACACATGTCCAACGCCAGCATGGCAGCGAGTGGTTGTTACAACACATCTCACCGATACTGGATTGCAACACGATGACTGGTTACCATTTGAACGCATCACGCATCATTCTTCCTAAAAAGTACACAAAGACATTACGACAATTTTCAGTAGCACGATTCGAAATCACGTTGCCCATCCAGATGAAGCGGTGTTCAAAGCAATCCGCAACACTGAAAAAGTCTTCCTCCGACAGGTAGAGGCCGGTTTATACGGCTTCCCTTCGCCGAAAAGTATAGATGGATGAATTTTAAGCTGCCTGTCAGACCGCCATGGCCGCATCCAAGCTAACGGAATTTGCAGGGTGTTCCATAGATTCCAAGGCGCTGCATATCAGTGCCTAAAGTTAACCTGATTACGCCAATCGGCCCATCAAATACTGCGACGCCAGAAGTATTACGAAGTACAAGCGCAATCTGAATGTCTCCAGATCCTCAAACTAGCCGGCTTTAGGCAAATCGAGGCTTCTAGCTAAAGACACAAATTCGCTCGCTATTGGCGACCAAGATATTACTTTTCATTACGTATCTATTCTTCATCAATAAAATCATCGACCTCAACTGGGAAACTCCTGGCACTCGACCAGTTTTTTAGGATGCATAGAGGTGAGAAGCACTGCAGAACACTTACTGTGCCGCAACAACCTAGCGACAGAATCTCCTGAAACTTAATAGAACTTCACAATACCTTCTCCGTCAGTCCCTTAGAGAGTTTCAGCTATTTTCAATTGTGTTCAGAGGTAATTGAGCCAGTGAATATGGTGTGTCATATTGATGTTCCTCGCTTGAATATTGCCAGTTCAAAGTGGTGCCGTGGCTGTGGCTGCCCGTGGCTGGAGACTGACATGCCGCACCCAAATGTAGGATTATAGAAATGTCCAATCAGTGCTTGCAACCCACACTTCCAAGCTTGACAGCCTTGCGGGCTCACAGCATCACCCTGACTCAAGCGACCAGTCGCTCCAACTGCTTTCCTTTCAGAAATTAGAGGATCCTACATGGGCTCCAAGCAGGACGCCATCCAGATTGATTGGAAACCTTAACAGGAGGTTATGACATATATGAAGGATACGTATAAGCTCTATGCCAAGTGATTTGACCCAGTAATTGGTTGGCCGTTCTTTATAGTAATACCCTCGGGTCTTAAAGAGCGGAAGGGCGGAACTCCAGTTGGCGAACTTCCTAGAATAATTCAGCACGCAATCACCATTACTGGGCGACTTTGTATTCTTATCTCTGGATCGATGCTTGGTGCATCTGACAAGGTTCCGATGAAGAAGCCTGTGCTAATTTGAATCGAGAGTCGTCCCCAATGGCAGAAGTGTATGGAGTTGCGTTACTCACAATTGCTGCTGCAAGTGCAAAACAATGTTTATGATGCAATATTCTTCAAACGAGAGAATCCGGGCGTCTACACTACAGAACTAGGGCTTAAGTGGGCTGTATATTGTTGCATTAGAGGTTTTATATCTAGGCGATTATGTATATAACCTTTAGTAATCTGTTACAATCTAAGACCAGTGCCGACTTGCTCATACACTGCGTTATATTTTCAATGTAACATAAATCTAGTTGATAAATACAGTCTTAGATAATAGTTGACAAATTGAGACAACCTATGTAGATATCAATCCTGTGTAATCTCAACCTTCGAGCTTTTGTGCCAATTGCTCTGAGGTAAAGCCAACTATAGCCTCCGGAGGGCTTTCCCCTTCATTCATAAAATGTAACTTACGAGTCCTCGGGATGGATCATTTGCCGCACTCTTTCTAGATCCTGCGCTGTGTCAATGCCAACACTGCTAACAGAGTCCGCTATCAACACATGTATCTTCTCGCCGTACCAAAGTACACGTAGTTGCTCCAATGATTCAATTTTTTCTAGTTGCGTTTGCTTCCACGTAGAATAACGACGAAGAAATCCTGCTCGATATGCGTAGAGGCCAACATGACGCAGCATGGCATGTCTGAGAAAGTTCTCGGATTGGGAAAAGCCATCCCGGTCCCATGGAATAACCGCACGTGAGAAATACAGTGCGTTTCCTTCAGCATCGAGTACCACTTTGACTATATTTGGATCGGACGCCTCCTGCCTGCTCTTAAGGGGAGTTGCTATGGTCGCCATTTTCGCCGAACAAGAAGCCAGGTCGCCGGCAACTTGCGAAACGAGCTCTGGCTGAATTAATGGTTCATCGCCTTGAACATTTACAATAATCTCGTTATCCGAGAAGTGGTAGCGCTCAATAACCTCGGTCAAGCGCTCTGTGCCACTCTGATGATCGTTTCGGGTCATGCACGCCTCGCCACCGGCCAGCTCGACCGCTTTGAAGATGTCCAGATGATCGGTCGCAACAATAACCCGCTCTGCGCCAGACTCTTTCGCTCTTTCTAGGACGTGCACCACCATAGGTTTGCCATGTATGAGTGCGAGAGGCTTTCCGGGCAGACGTGTGGACGCGAAACGCGCCGGAATTATAACGACGAATTTCATGGCAGCGCTTTCGGCACCCCGCGACACAACGTCTCTGCGAATCCGCGATGGGCAATATGTAGAGTCTGTACACTCTACAAATTTATCCAAGAGCTATACGGAATACTAATATAAACGGTCTTTAATGGAGAGAGCCCATCTTAGGGAAAGCATCATGTGTTCAAATAAGTGTGAGGGATACTTTTTACGTTACAAGCCACCGTAGATGGAGATGCAGTCCGGCCACCAGGAAATACTATGTTCCCAGTATGCAGCCTGATGATTTTAGAATGAAGTTCGCGACATTACCCAATCATTCAGGCGTAAACGCTCCAGAGGCAATCCTGGATTCCTAGACGAGGGGGCCTGCAGTACTATATATAGGGTGAGCTCTTTGGAGTAGCGAAAGGCCTTAACAAACCCATCTCAACAATTTTTAGCCAAGCGTCACAGGATACCAAAAAACGCAAGAATACAATTCAATCAGCCTAGGGTCATCACGATAGTGGACTAAATCAATGTCGCACGAATTCCCAGCAAGATGGTCACCGTCCTCATGGGTTGCGAAGCCCAACCCCTACCAAATAATATATCAGGACGAGCAGCTAACTAAAGAGATGTTGGAAAAACTTGGGAAAGTACCTTCACTTGTGTCAAGAATGGAAATCGTGAAACTCAAGCAAGCTCTAGCGGAGGTTGCATCTGGCAAAGCCTTTGTTTGGCAAGGCGGTGACTGTGCGGAACTTTTTGACTACTGCAATGAGCCTGCAATTGAGGCCAGGGTCAAGCTTTTGCTACAAATGAGTATTATCTTTACTCACATCACCCACAAGTCTGTCGTACGTATTGGAAGAATGGCTGGCCAGTACGGGAAGCCTAGAAATGGCTTGACAGAGCTCTACAACGGAGTCAAGATCCCAAAGTTCCACGGTGACAATATAAATAGCTATGACGTCCGAAAGAGAGAGCCAGACCCTACGCGCATGCTCATGGCGTATTTCCATGCCAGTAGCACACTCAATTACATCCGATTACGTCTATATTCCGGCTTAGACGACTATTCTGGCTTAGACTGGGAACTGGGCCACTTCGCGGAACACAGTGTTATGTCTCGTTACCGCGACACAGTCACGAGTATAGCTGCGAGTGTCGCGAATTGTAAAGCCGGAACTATCAACTATGCTCATAAGCTGGCCACGCAATATGGCCTTTACACAAGTCACGAAGGGCTATTTCTGCATCAGGAACAGGCCATGACCAGACAGTGGGAAGCTCCAACGTCATCAAGCAAGTTGCATACGCCGGCTGAGCAGTCCTGTGAAGAAGTCATTGATGAGAAGTGGTACAATATGTCCGCGCATTTCTTATGGATAGGAGACAAGACTACTCGACGGAGCTCACGTAGAATATTTCCGGGGTCTCGAAAATCCCATCGGAATCAAAGTTGGACCGTCCATGAAAACAGAAGAGTTGATACAACTCCTTGATATCGTAGATCCGATGAAGGAGATTGGCAAAGTAACATTGATCACTCGCTATGGTATGGACCATGTCTCGAGTCTCCTTGGTTGCCACATTGATGCAGTCAAGGCCAGTGGGCACGTGGTAGTCTGGCAATGCGATCCCATGCATGGAAACACCAGAACTGCTTCCAATGGTATGAGAACACGGAGCTTTTCTCATATAGCCAGTGAGCTTTTATTGTCGATGAGAATACACATGGAACACGGTTCTCATCTTGGCGGTGTTCATTTGGAGCTGACTGCGGACGCTGTGGTTGAGTGTGTCGGAGGGAGCGAGGCATGGACTGATGAAGACTTGGGAGCTAACTATACCACGAAATGCGACCCAAGGCTCAATAGAAAGCAGTCATTGGAGTTAGCATTCATGGTGGCTGAATTTTACCGGAGAGAGGGAAAATAGAGTATGAATGAGGGCGGACCAATTTCATGGATTATCATCCGTTTTCAAAAATAAAAGATTTCTTCTTCTAGATCTAGTCTTCTTACCGTTAGCTATTTGAGGTAAATTAAGTGAAGTACTAGCCTTTCAGATGCCCGTGGAGTTATTATTAACTCCACCTAGAACATTTTGACTCTTTCGCAACAAATTTGGAGTTTTGGACAGAGATTCTAATCTGGAAGAGGGCCTCACGACATTTCAGAGACTCGCATGTAATCTTGCTTCTTAAATTTAGTGAGAAACCCGCCAGATGTGTCTATCTATTTCCACTGTCTTCGCTTTAACGGCCTAGGACTCATCTTTTCCATAATGTTATGCCCGTCACAATGCATATAGCTACCAAACTATAGAGAATGGTGAAGTATAAGTGTAGACGACCCTTAAGTTGTGGAATTGGTTAGTTTAATCCTTAGATAGGCATAGCACTAAATTCAGACTTACAGTACTCGATTGACTAGCCTTGTCGTTCTGAGCCTTACATTCATTGGACTGACTGCTTCGAGAGTTTTCAGTCATGCCTCCTGCAATGGTTTCTTTCGTGTAAAGCCAGCTTGCCAAGAACACAACAATCGTGCCTGGAAGAACTACGAAAGGCAATTCGACGAGATAAACGACGTGACTCAAGTAGATGAGAATGCTAGTCGCTACTGATGTAGCCATGGATCTTATAACGGCATCGGCATCTGGCGTCAATTAGTGTCGGCAAGTTTAATGACCTACAGAGAGAAGATAGGACTGACACTTATAGACCGCTGTCATAGCTAAGCTGACCACAGCGCCGCTTATTAGCATCATCCATGTACCAAATATATCATATCCAACGAAAAATCCAGGTTCTGCGTCATTTGTGAAGGCAAGAAAGATGTGTATCAGGAGATTGATCATTGTACCTGCGGCATAGAGAATCATATTCCCCACATGCACAGAGGCGTTCAAGTCCTTATAGAGGCTGCAGTTGTATACGCCTGCAAATGAACCGACACCTATGTGGAGTGTCAAAAGTCCGTAAGCATCCCAAGGGAGAAGTCCACCGCCTTGAGATCGATATTGCGTAATTACAAGACCACAGACCTAGGAAATACATTTAGTAGGCTTAAATATATTACTTGGAGATAAGGATAGAATACTAACTTGCAAGGCGATTGCTATCCACTGGGAACTGTTCATTATTGTTCCAAATGAAATAAACATTATCATGGCAGTGGCGATTGTTGAACTTGATTTCAGGAGGTGAATGGTGCCTGGATCAGCAATTTTGTATAACACAAATGACTGTACAATTCAATCATACCATCAGTAAAATAACCTAGAAATTCAATGGAAAGATCTGTTGCTCACAAGATTGTTGAGGAGTGCGTACAATAGTGCCAGATGAATAAAACCGTGAATCATGTCGGTTCCGATGATCTGCGTTAAATTTGAGAACACAAATACAAGGCCATGCGTTCGAAGTCCACCAAGGGGACTTCGATGATGGACCGGCTTAGACTCCATAATACTGTCATGAGATTCTCCATTCCAGGAAAATGGAGCAGACTCCTCGTCGTTTGGTAGTTCTACAGACCTCACAGGAATATAGCTAGAGCCTTTCGCAGAAAGGCCTCCTGGAGTCTCTACTGCATTGCGCCGCTGTGTGAACCAATATAGGCAACCGGAGACAAAAAATTTTAACAATTCTCCAGTACAATTCAATGATGAGGGCGAAAAGACATACCTATCGTACTCGAGATGTTAACATATTGTATGATCCACTAAGTACAAAGATGGCTTACGTGTCATGCACCTGGACACTTTTGAATAGAATTCCGACGCAGACCTGAATAACTACAAGAGCAGCCACGGCAGGCAAAGCAGGACTTGTCCATATTGATAAATAACCAGGGCTTCTATTGGCCTCTGGTAGCTTGGCCTCCTCGACATTGCTCTGCGCCGGGGCGAGAGAGCGAAAGCTGAGATTAAATTGCATTTCGGCAGAGAAAACGTGATAATGAGAAAACCAAACAGGTACATCAAGAAGGCACTTTTGTTATCTAGGTAGTCAGAGAGGCTGAGCTTTGAGGCATTGCGAAGTCGTCAGCTCAAATACCAAATGCGGTAGGCCTACCGTCAACAGAAGACAACCTGAGGCAGTATGAGGGAAATGTTCCTATCTCAACACAATTGTAACGTGTGCGTATGGACGTTTGTATACTATATATAGTATTTAGGGCTTATTTTCTCATGAGTTTGGCTTGAATCCCACATCTCCCGGTGATTGTAACCCTCGCATGTTTATATGGGGTGCTCACGCCAAGGGATACGTAGGAGCAAAACTTGGCGTTTAGTGGGCCAGTAGTTTTACGTCCAGAATAAGACATCATATGAGACAAATATAGTAGTTCAGCCACTTCCTGGCCCAGCTTCTAATCTCGGCTGTGCAGTCAACCAATACGGGAATGCGTGACATCTGCGGCCCGTTCCCCGCTGCAGATGTGGCTTGCTCGTTTACATAAAGGAATAAGCGCCGACTATCGTCAAAGGATTAGTTAACAGGGTATATTTCAACGTTAGATACTGTCATCCGGGGTCCGTTAACCTAATAGGGATTGCTTGTTGGTCCATGCTTATAATAGGATTAAGGGGCCGCAGATCGCCTAGGAGGAGCTAGTTAAAGGTATGGATAAGTTATGTTGGTTTCAGCGTCCTGGTAGCGGGAAGTGTACGTACAAGATCGATATTATATTCTAAGTTGTTAAAGCTCCATATCGATGGTTATTTCAAATAGCGATTGAAACCTCAGTGTATTTGATGACCTTCAAATAATCAGGTATACCTTAAGACACGTGCTCCTCCGAAATGTCTTCAAAGCCAATTTCCAAGGAGGGTCTCACTGCAGACGCAGCAGAATTAGAATCATTTATTAGTGGGGACGGCGAAAGCAGCTGCGCTCAGCGGAGATCACGTCCTTGGAAAGAGCGGGTCAACTTCCCGGTACTATGGCTAATAACTCTTTGCCTTATTTTTCTGAATTTACTGGCAATTATACTATTTATGCATTGGAGGCCGCGGACATACGATATTGGATTCGAGACTGACCTTAGTAAGCTTCCTTCCCTGCTACTTCTCTTCTGAATGCAAGAACATGCGCTACAAGAAGGAATCCGAAACTGCAAATATTCTAAATTGCCTCTTAATTTTAGAAGCCGCGTATCCCGCAGTCGAAATACACCAGGTCCGTTTTACGAATTACGGGGCGGCCGAACTGAACAGTACATCTTCGAAATTTGTTGGTTCTTCGAGCCCCCAAATTGACGCAGCCTGGAGAGAATTGTACAAAGGTAAGAACCAGAAATAAAAAGACTGAATTACCTGACGTGTGGGCGGTGCTATCACAGGTCAATAAAGCAAAGGCCCTCGAAGACGGGTTCTACATAACCGGGTTGGATATGTTCCACCAACTCCACTGTCTCGTAAGTGTATCCACGTTGTAAAACCTGAGACGTGTTCAAACGATGATCGAGTGAATATTTTCCTCATCAGAGTCGCTAACGAGCAATATATATAGGATAGCCTCCGCCGAACGCTGAATGAGTTCTACGATGGTCATCAATTACCCTCCTCGCCACGAGTTCATATTGGTATGATGAATGATATCCTTCGTAAACTATTTTGCATTCCAGTACTAACGTAATGTTACGGATCATTGCGTTGATCAGTTGCGACAGAGCGTGATGTGTCACGCTGACATGACACCGCGCTCATTTGTCGAGCCTAACAACTTGAATTCGACAATTTCAGATTATGCCACTGTGCATACATGCCGGAACTGGGAGAAGCTGCAGAAGTGGGCAGCCAAGAGGGAGCGACGAGGTCCATCAGCCACTTGGAATTTAAACAAAGCTGACGCTCATGAAGGCTGAGAAACTAATGGATTACTGCGAATTTTGTAGAACTCCGGGCCCATAAGGCGTTTCCACTAGATTTTCTTTGTAATTCGCTTCATAGTGTTTTCAATTTAGTCATATACACCGTTTTAAACATAGTGCAAAATTTAGATCTAACAATCAAATTTGCGCGTTTGTATACAGACATCTCTTCCCATCAACAAGTCCCCCAAGTTCCCTCAATTCTATCTAGCTGTCAGCAAATACCGAGGTGGGCGTGGCCTCCGCTTCAAAAGTATTGTAGGCTTCGGATGCATTGATGAAGTTAGTGACTTTATAGGTAAGATCCTGCCTTTGCGCTCGGAGTCTCTTCAATTCGATTGCGCTTGACGGTATCAATGATAAAATCAAAGGCCTCAGGGTCTTCCAAACATCCGCAACCATATCCCCGGTATGAAGTGAAATTATGGTCAATAGAGTTAGGCAAATCAAGACAAGCACGGCAAGCAGCGCTGTAGCCTTGAAGGACATTCCGACAAGCTGGCGCACTTGTTGATAACGGTACATTCCGCCCATGAGTAAGACAGTGTACAGAATGTAGAAGCTCGGGGCGGTAGCTAGGCTGGCGAGCATTTTTGATGTCGCCAAGGTGTCCCTACCCGCGATTCTAAAGGGCGAAATAGAAGCCAAGAATCTTGCTTTGTCTTCAGAATAATTCTTCGCTGCAAGGAACACGGGTGCGAAAAGAACCAAACCAGGAAGCATCAGGATCGAAAGCACCAGCATTATGCTCAACTTATACGCTATGGTAAGATATGTGAGCCATAAAGACAATTCCTTAGACTTAATATCTCGATCTCGGATTTGGAGTGCATTCAGCTGCACCCTATATTGGAGCACTTCTTTAGCGAGTAAAATGATGCTATCTCGGCGTTTGGCCTCAAGATAGCATTTGAGTATGTCGCGGTTGAGCTGAAATCGTGCGGCCAGTGTATCCTGTTGTCTGTTGTTATCATTATAGAGTTGACTCATTGTTCGAACAACCTATGGCTGTATCAGTACGGGTCTCATCCAAACTAGTACCAACAGAGTCACCTTCAAAGTATTTTCGGATGCTGCAGCCAATGTGACAGAAATTAAGCACTGCTTTATTTCCTCTAGCAGCGCCAGAACGGCTTCCGACCGCTGCCCCGACTGATAGAGGCTGATCAATTTCTTGGGTACCTCGATTGGTGGCCCATACTCAACAAGAACTCGAGATCGAAACTTGTCACGATGAGTGTAGTTTAACCCACAGGGCACGAGACTAATCTTAGAGCCTGGCTTTGCTGCAAGTTCACCCAAAGCCATAATGGCAACGCCAACTAAGACCCGTCAGTAAATCTAAACTATGCAAATAATGGCTCAGTCTTTGCATATGATAATTACCATTGAGAGGAATGAACTCCGGCCTGTCATGGCTAGCGCCTTCTGGGAAAATGAGAATACTTTTACCGCGATCAAACCTCGCAGAAAGTGATTCAAAAAATTTGGTACGGTCGAGTTTTGGCGCCAATTTGTAAGCGCTGCCTGGAGTCTTACAAAAGTCTGGTTCACCATCGTTTCCAATACGGACAGACAGTTGATGTATGGCGTTCTTAGGTTGACTGAATGGGCGCTTTAAGAGGATCTCTTCTGGGCCGTGAATGGCTTCTATGGCTGAAACGGCGGTTCTTCGGTCCAATGCTGGTAGAACCACGAGTCCTCCTACTTGCGCTTCTTTAACAAAATTTGTACCAATCCCACGTACCAGGAGTGGTTTGCTGACAGGATCGTCCATGGTAACTGTTCCTGTACCTTTTTTTTCGAAGTCTGAAGGTCGTTCTAGAGTTATTGCACCAAGAAAACTCGCCAGTAATCCGACGAATTTCATCCTTCTCCAAATGTTTGGTATCAAGTTTGAAACTGGACGGCGAGCATCGTATAATATCGTTCGTGACAGCAAGACTGGGTCAACTAACTTTAGATATGATGAGCTTGCCATACGTTGTGCAGGGAAAATTGAGATACCTGATTGGCGTGAGGAGCAGCTACGAATATAACCGGCCCATGTTGAGGAATATTCCAAGAACCCCTTGTCTCAATCTTTCTAAAGAAAAGATTCAGAATAACTGAAAGAAAGCCAACAGTCCAGGTATACAGCAACGGGATGGGCTCCTTATCACCATGCATTCTTGTTGTTATAGTGTTTTGTCCTACGTTGAGAGAATTTGTGAGTGGATCTTGCATTAATTAGATAATTTATTCGGATTATCACATTATTTATTTTTTGTAGGGTACGCTAAGCAGTTCGTAGCGTGCTATGTTTGACGTTGTGTGTTACCTATATTTAGCAAGATCATCGCTAACCTTAATTCCTACTGGCCCCCACTAAGCTTCTATAATTGCTTGTGTTGGCAGGCCACAGCCACAGTTTCACTAGCAAGAGGCCGCGTCACTCAGCGATTCCCTCCACCGCACTTGGTCCCCATAAGCGCTTAACGTTACTAATATAGAATATGCTAGTTCCTGACGTTATTTCCTGCTAAAATGCCAATTCCAACTAATCACCCTAAAGCAGTGCTATGTTTACATCTAACCTGAAAAACGTATTGAAAATAGTACCTTACTTATTATAAGCCTTAGGTAACGCTAGGCTCTAGGGATCACAATCACTATAGCAGACAGAAGGAACAAAGCGGCAAGAAGCTCACTAGAGCTATTCTCTAGCCCCCGAAATGAAGGGCTTGCTTGACGTTAATACAGCTTACGCAGCAGGGAATAAGCCGGCAGTAGGAGCCACATTGCATCACGTCCTGTGACCTAGCATTTATGTGACATTCCCTTATAGTATTCTATACATCTTTGTTGTGTAATATCACTATTTGCGAAGGATCCTTGTGTGGACTTGAGTGCCTAATCGGGCGCCCGGCGTTGCTACAATGATTTAGTGCTTTTACGGCTTTCTTTACAAGCAGGACTTTCCCATTTTCTCTTCTTCCTTCTTAAGAGTATTCTCCTTGTATTATACAGTAGCTATTAATTGATGATATCCTAGTTAGCCTGTCACAGTAATACTAACTCGCTTTCTACAGTTGCAGCCTTCTCGAACACGCAGTCTTCTTACACACGCAGACGTCTTGTATATGAATGTTCCTTGTATATGCATACTTTATAGTTCTAATGCCTAACGAAGGATCATTACGCAAAAGACATGCATATCCTAAACATGCATTTGATTGTATACCCGTACTGCATATATGGACTAGGGATCAGTAAGCTTGTGCGACCTAAGCTAACTATTTAACATTATAATTAGCAACAGCGATTATCCCTAGCTTAGGCTATTTGTTTGATACGCCTATGCAACCTAGGCTGCACGTGTGGCTTAGGAAGATATTAGTTTGCATAACCCAAGGCAAGCGTGTATGACTTAGGCTACACGCAAAAACTAGGCCACACACACGACTTGAGGCCTTGTGTACATGTGTACCCTAAGTTACGTGTATAGCTTATGGATGTGAGGGCTTGTATGACTTAGGCGTATGTAACTGGTATATAGGAATATATA
>Ga0335072_10008097_pt1 | contig 15261 bp, 16 predicted proteins | sample Lox_Sample_21_FD_206725 | JGI IMG/M metagenome (GOLD analysis project Ga0335072, IMG submission 206725) | Soil microbial communities from Loxahatchee National Wildlife Refuge, Florida, United States - Lox_Sample_2.1 | ecosystem: Environmental > Terrestrial > Soil > Wetlands | place: USA... | reverse complement strand
TCCCACTGGTAGCAGGTGACCAGATGTAGCCCGCCGACGTCGCCGGCGGCGATCCGCTCCCTGGCCGCCCGCAGCGCGGGCACGTACCGCCGCCAGTAAGCCACCTGCAGCGGGACCCCCGCATCGGCGGCGGTCCGCGCCGCGGCACCCGCCTGCTCGGCGGTCAGCCCGCAGGGCTTCTCGCACAGGATCGGCAGCCCGCACGCGGCGACCTCGGCGATGATCTCGAGGTGCCGGTCGCTCGGCGCCGCGATCAGGACCCCGTCCAGGTCCGCGCGGTCGAGCAGCTCGGCCACGCTTGCGTACACGGGCAGCCCCGTCGTGGCCAGGTCCTGGCGGGCGGGCCCGGACGGCTCGGCCGCCGCGACGGCCGTGACCACGGCGGAGCCGTAGATCGCACGCAGGTGCGTGCGCCCCATCCGGCCCGCGCCGATCAGCCCGAGCCGGAACGTACCCCCGTCGCGCGACGTAGCCGCGGTCATGTCACAGGCCCCGCGCGGCCAGGAACGCGCGGTTGTCCTTCTGGTCCTGCGCGGCGCGCGCGAACCGCTCCGCGGTCCGCGGCAGGATGTCCTGCTCCACCACCAGCCAGCCGCCGAACCCGATCCCGTGCAGGCCGTCCAGGACCGCGTTCACGTCCAGGTCGCCGTGGCCGAGCGCGCAGAACGCCTCGCGGGACCAGATATCGGCCGCCGGGGCGTTGCCGGCCACGATGCCCCGCATCACCGACAGCACCGCGTCCTTGAGGTGCACGTGGTTGATGCGCCCGGCCCACGCCCGCATCACGGCCAGCGGGTCCCCGCCGCAGATCATGATGTGCCCGGTCTCCAGGCACAGCCCGATGTCGGACGCCTCCAGCACCCGCTCGATCTCCCAGGGCGCCTCGACGTTGGTCCCGGTCTCTGGGTGGAAGGTCGGCTCGTAGCCGCGGTCTCTGCAGCGGGCGACCACCTGGCGCAGGCCCTGCCCGAACCGCTGCCACGCGTCGGCGTCCAGGCCCACGGACGGGTCGGCGGCGGAGCGGCCGGGCCGGGCACGGCGGGCATCGCTGCCGTTGTCGGCCAGCGTCGGCCGCGGCGGCGGCCCGGTGAGGTAGGACCGGATCGCGTCGAAGGTGTCGAGCATCGCGTCGAGCTCGGGCAGCAGATCCTGCAGCGCGTCGTGGTCTGCGTAGGGCAGCTCCAGGTAGGCCCCGGCCAGCCCGAGGTTGCGCTCCGCCAGCAGTTCGCCGAGCTTTTCGCCGTGGCCCAGGTAGCCGACGGGGCCCAGGTCGATGCCCGCGTAGCCCGCCTGCGCCACCTGGTCCAGCACGCTCAGCCCGTCGGGGACGTTCGGGTCGTGGCCCACCGTCACCTCGAACGCCCCGTAACTCACCGGAGCGTTGGCGATCGTGATGCCGCTGCCCCCTGTCGTGCCGCTGGCCGCACTCACTGGCTGTCCTCCCTGATTCGTCATGCCCCCGCCTCGGCCGCTGCGGTCGGGTGGTCGACCGGCCGCCCCTCGCGGTGGCTCTCGATGATGGCCTGGCACAGCGCGATGTCCCGCAGCCCGTCGAGCGCGGAGGTGACCGGCTGCGTGCCGCTGACCACGCAGTCGTGGAAGGCGACCAGCTCGCGCTTGAACGCGCTCTCGTAGGAGACGATCTCCTCGCTGTGCCAGGACCTGGCCGTCCCCGGGTCACCGCCCTCGATCTCGAGCAGCGAAGGCTCACTGCGCAGGAACGGCGACGGGAACGCCAGCCGCACCCGCGCGTCGGGCGCGTACAGCGCGAACTCCATCTCGTAGCGCGCGATCCCGGGCAGGTCGAGCCAGTGGATGGCGACCGGCACGTCGCCGAACCGGAGCATCGCGGTCAGGCTGTGCTCGCGCAGGTCGACGTAATCAAGCCGGTCCGGCTCGCCGAGCAGCCCGCGGACCGTGTTGAGCTCGTGCACCAGCGTGTCGAGCAGCACCATGTGATAGGTGCGGCGCTCGAACTCGCTGGCGTCGCCGAGCGCGGCGGCGATGCTGGCGTCGGTCTCGTCGCGCAGCTTCTGGGCGACCTCCGCCGACGGCGGCGTCGACGGGAGCAGCGGATAGTGCTCGATGTACGGCCGGAACGGCGACTCGAACGTGGTCACCCGCAGCAGCCGCGCCTCGGCCAGCTCCCGAGCCTCCTTCTGGAACCTGGCGTAGGCCGGGTCGTAGCGCTTCGGGTAGGCGACCATGAGCGTCACCCCCGCTTCGTCGGCGGCCGCCCGCATGGCCTGGCCCTCGGCCACCGAGAAGCACATCGGCTTCTCGACGAGCACGTGCAGGCCGGCCTGCGCCGCCGCCACCGCGATCGGGGCGTGGCTGCCCGATGTCAGCACCAGCACCGCGTCCAGCGGCTCGCGCAGCATGTCCCGCCAGTCGGTGAACGCGGCCGGAACCCGGTACCGCTCGGCACACGCCTGAGCGTTCTCCGTCACGATGTCGCACACCGCGGCGATCTCGAACGACTCGGTGAGTTCCTCCAGGTAATGCAGGTGCATCACCTGGGCGATCACGCCGGTACCCACCACGCCGACCCGCAGCCGCCTGGTCCCGGTCACACCGCCACCTCCTGGGATGCGTCGATCGCGGCCCGCAGCAACCGCGCGGCCTCGGGCACGCCATCCTCGGCCGGCACGAACGGATCCTCGTGCTCGATCGAGATCACCCGGGCGGTTGAGCCCGCCATGGCCCGCACCAGACCGGTCCACCAGGCCAGATCATGCCCCCGCCCGGGAACCGCAAAAGTCCACGGCATGTGCTCGGCCGGGTTCGGCCAGCGCCGGTCGAGCAGGCCATTGAGGGCCAGGCTGCCGGAGTGGAACACGGTGTCCTTGCCGTGCGCGTGCCCGACCAGGGGGCCCAGGTGCGCCGCGACCTTGTGCCCGTCCATTCCCATCCAGAAGAAATGGCTGGGATCGAGGTTGGCTGCTATCGACGGCCCGAGCGCCGCCACCCGTTCAAAAGTCTCGACATTGAACGCGCAGGTACCCGGGTGAATCTCGATGCAGACGCGGAGATCTGGGTTCTGCTCCTGCGCGAACGCCGCGAGCCCGGACCAGTAGGGCTCGATCGCCCGCTCCCACTGGCGCTCGTACACGTTCTCCAGATACGGGAGCCAGCCGCCGGCGCCGAAGTGCGGCACGTGATCGCCGGGCGCGGCGGCCGGGCACCCGGCCATGGCCACGACGCGGTCCACACCGAGCAGGACGGCCAGCCGGATCGCGTTGCGCAGGTCCTCGTCGTGCTTCCGCGCCAGGTCCGGGTCTGGGTGCAGCGGGTTGCCCCACGCATTGAGCGCGTCGAGGCGCAGGCCGTGCCCGTGGATCTGGTCCAGCCAGGATGCGCGGGCGGCCGCGCTCGCCAGCAGCTCCGGCACGTCGCAGTGCGGGTGCGGCGCGTACCCGCCCGCCCCGACCTCGATGTCGGTGACCTCGGGAGCCGCTCGCCGTAGCCAGCCGAGCACGTCGTCGAGCGGCCGGCCGGTGAAGGCTTCGAGTACCACGCCGATCCTCGGAGTGCTGTCTTCCGGCATCTCACCTTCATCCCCGTCGCTGCCGCAGCCTGCCCGATCTGTCACCGAGAGCCTAATGTGGAACTGCAGTATGTCCATAGATATTGACAATTGCTTGTCAGAGCCTAAGCATGGTGTCAGCCTGCGGGCCGCATGGCCGCTTCCTGGGCGCCTGTCGGCCCCGTGCGGATAACGCTCGTCCTGCGTGCGCAGAGACTGGAGGTAGGCCAGTGGCAAGCAGTGAGGCAGCGGCGGGGCCGGTGCGGACCGGGGGCGCCGAGTCCACGCGCCTGTTCGTCCGGCAGACCTCTGGTCTCGTCCGCGAACTGGGGATCCCGGCCGCGACAGCGATTTCGCTGGCATCAGTGGCGGTCGTCAACACCTTCATCAACTTCAATGCCGGGCTGACGGACTTCGCGAAAGCCGACATGTACCTGCCGCTGGTGGTCGCGGCGGTGATCTGGCTGGTCGCGATGTTTGCCTACCGCTATCTGCTCCGTGCGGTGCCGCGGGCCGGCGGGGAGTACGTGTACGTGTCCCGGATCGTGTCCCCCGCTGTCGGGGCCATGGCCGGGCTCGGGATAGCCGTGGTGTTCACCTACGTCCTGTCCACCAACGCGCATTTCGCGGCCCAGTTCACCCCGTTCATGCTCAACGGCCTGGGCCAGGCCTTCCACAGCACGGCGATTTCGAACGCGGGCAATCATCTGACCAGCAACGGCGCGATCGCCTGGCTGAGCATCGTCGTCATGCTGATCGTCGCGGCGCTGTCGCTGTTCCGGGTGAAGATCGTGGCCCGGATCATCTTCTGGCTGATCGTCCTGCAGGTTGTGGCGTTCGTCGTCCTCATCGGGATGCTGGCCGCCAACTCCCACGCCGACTTCGTGACATCGCTCGCCAATTACAGCCACCACCCGGGCGCCTATCAGGCGATCATCACCGCCGGACGGTCGAACGGCGTCGTCTTCGGCACCTCGATCGCGTCCGCTGTGGCGATCATCCCGTTCATGGTCCTCAACTACAACGGCGTCCTGTACTCGTACTACGTCGGCGGCGAGCTTCGCCGGCCGGGCCGGACCTATCTCTACGCGTCGGCGATCAGCATCGGCGTCCTCGTCGTGCTCTGGGTCGGGGTGTGGGCGCTGCTGCGCGCCCGGATGGGTCTGACCTTCATGCAGGCGCAGGCGAACCTTGGCGTCGTGAACCCGACGGCCTACGCGAAGATCACCAACCTGAACTCGGTGTCCGGCGGGCTCGGATATGGCCTGGTCCTGTCCAGTGACCCGATCACCAAGATCCTCTTCGCGACGGCGGTGCCGCTGGCGGAGATCGCGGTCAACCTGGCGTTCCTTACCGTCACCACGCGGGTCCTGTTCGCGCAGGCGTTCGACCGCCTGCTGCCGGTCGGTGTCGCCAAGGTCGGCGACAGAAACCACGCGCCGAACGTCGCCATCGGCATCGTGCTGGTGATCGGGGCCGCGTTCTGCCTGCTCACCAGCTTGGTGAACCTGGGCAGCATCGTGGCCCTGCAGAGCCTGTTCTTCGCGCTGATCCTGCTGGCCGGCGGCGTCGCCGCGTTGTTCCTGCCGATACGCCGGCCCGAGCTGATCGAGCTTCCTGGAGCGAGCGCCGAGGAGCGCCGGACGTTCCTGCGCAAGGTCGCCTCGGTCGGCGGCGCGACCACGGTGCTCGCGCTGTTCACCGTGTACGAGCTTGTCTCGCATTCCAGCGTCTACGGCAAGTTCAGCTGGGAATCGATCCTCACGCTGGTGATAGTGCTAGGGGCCGGCCCGGTGATCTACCTCGTCGCCCGCGCCATCCGCAGACAGCGCAACGCGCTGGACCTGAGCATGGCCATGCATGAGCTTCCGCCGGAATAGCCGATGCTGCGATCTCGCCGGCCGCGTGGCAAGGGCAAGCGCGCGCTGCGCATCTTCTTCGCCACGGACTTCCACGGTTCGGACGTGTGCTTCCGTAAGTTCCTTGCCGCCGCCAAGGTCTATGAGGCAGACGTCCTGATCTCGGGCGGCGACTTCGCCGGGAAGGGGCTCGTCCCGGTCCTCGCCCGGAACGGGTCGCTGAGCGCACAGGTAGGCGGCCAGAGCGTGACCGTACCGGAGGAGGAATGGGACCGGCTCGGGGCCGAGGTCAACCGGGCCGGGTTCTACCCGGTGCGGATGGACGCGGAGCAGCTTGCCGCTCTGAACGAGGACCCGGCGGCCCTGGATGAGCTGTTCCGCAGCGAGATCGCGGCGCGGGTGCAGCGGTGGTGTGACCTGGCCGCTGAGCGCCTCGACCCCCGCGTCCGGTGCTTCATCACTCCGGGCAATGACGATCCGGTGGAGGCCGACCCGGTGCTGGCGGCGCATCCCCGGGTGGAGTGTCCCGAGCTCGAGCTGTGCGACCTCGGGCCTGTCACGATGGCCAGTCTCGGCGTCGTGCCGACCACGCCATGGGACACCGAGCGCGAGTGCTCGGAGGAAGAGCTGGGCAAGCAGATCAGCCAGATGCTCGATCAGCTTCCCGAGGGCCGGAGCACGATACTCAACGTCCACTGCCCGCCGTACGCGTCCGGGCTCGACGACGCCCCCGAGCTCGACGCCACGCTCAAGCCCGTCATCCGCGGAGGCCGGCCGAGCATCGTGCCGGTGGGCAGCCACGCGGTGCGGGAGGCCATCAAGCGCTACCAGCCGACCGTCGGGCTGCACGGCCACATCCACGAGTCGAGAGGAGCGCAGAAGATCGGCCGCACGCTCTGCGTCAACCCCGGCAGCGACTACTCATCGGGCGTGCTGCGCGGGGCGGTGGTGGACATCGCCGATGACGGGACGTGCCTGGACTTCCTCCTTACGACCGGATAGGCGGCATGGGGACTGAACCGCTGGCCGTGAGCGCGGGACCGGTCGCACTGGACGTGCTGACCATGGGCCGGATTGGCGTGGATATCTACCCGCTGCAGGTCAGTGTCGCACTGGAGAACGTGACCACGTTCGGGAAATACCTTGGCGGGACCGCGACGAACGTAGCGGTCGCGGCCGCCCGGCTCGGCCGCAGCACCGCCGTCATCAGCCGGACCGGCCGGGATCCGTTTGGCCGCTTCGTGCACCAGGCGCTGCGCGGGTACGGCGTCGACGACCGCTTCGTCGCCGACGTGCCAACGCTGCCGACCCCGGTCACGTTCTGCGAGATCTTCCCGCCCGACAACTTCCCGATCTACTTCTACCGGTACCCGAAGGCGCCGGACCTGGAGATCCGGGCGGACGAGCTGGACTATGACGCCATTCGCCAGGCCGGCGTGTTCTGGGTCACCGCGACCGGCCTGTCCGCCGAGCCCAGCCGCTCGGCGACGCTTGCCGCGCTCGAAGCACGCGGCCGGGCCGGGGTGACCGTGCTCGACCTTGACTACCGGCCGTCCTTCTGGTCCTGCCTGGAGGAGGCCCGCCGGTCGGTGCGCCCCGCGCTCGGCCAGGTCACCGTGGCGGTCGGCAACATCGACGAGTGCGAGATGGCGGTATCCGAACGAGATCCCCGGCGGGCCGCGCGAGCGCTGCTCGGGCACGGAGCCAGCCTGGCCGTCGTCAAGAGAGGGCCGCTGGGCGTGCTGGCCATGGATGAGAACGGGGAGGTCGAGACGCCGCCGGTCCCGGTACAGGTCGTGAACGGGCTCGGGGCCGGGGACGCGTTCGGCGGCGCAATGTGCCACGGCCTGCTGGCCGGCTGGGACACCGCCGCCGTCATGCGGTTCGCCAATGCCGCCGGCGCGATCGTCGCCTCCAGGATCGCCTGCTCCGACGCGATGCCCGCGCCCGACGAGGTGGCGGCCCTGATGGCGCGAACCGGCGATGTTCGCTGAACGGATAGCCGAGGTCATCGAGACCCGGGTGCGCCGGCCCGAGCAGATAGCCGAGGCCGCGGCGTCCAGGGAGCGCGCCGCCTCGGTCGTCGACACCGGCGGCCGCCAGGTCATCGTCGCGGCGGATCACCCGGCGCGGGGGACGTTGCGGGCCGGGCGCGAACGTCTCGCCATGGCCGACCGGGCCGACCTGCTCGAACGGCTGTGCATCGCGCTGGACCGGCCCGGCGTCGGTGGTGTGCTCGGCTCCGCCGACGTGCTCGAGGACCTGCTGCTGCTCGGTGCGCTGGAGGGCAAGGTCGTCATCGGCTCGATGAACCGCGGCGGCCTGGCCGAGACCGTCTTCGAGATGGACGACCGGTTCACCGGCTATGACGCAGCGGCGATATCGCGGATGGGATTCGACGGCGGCAAGATGCTGCTCCGGATCGACCCCGACGACCCGGCGACGGCGGCCACCATGGAGGCGTGCGCTCATGCCGTGTCCGACCTGGCCGGACGCCAGCTCATGGCCATGGTCGAGCCGTTCATCTCGCACCGCGTCGACGGTCACGTTCGCAACGACCTGTCGCCCGATGCCATGATCCTGGCCGTTACCATCGCCTCCGGTCTGGGCACCACGTCGGCCTACACCTGGCTCAAGGTTCCCGTTGTGAAAGACATGGAGCGGGTGATGGCCGCATCGACCCTCCCCGCGCTGTTGCTGGGCGGCGAGGTTCCGGACGACCCCGAGGCGGCGTTCTCCGGCTGGCGCAAAGCCCTGCGACTGCCGAACGTGAAAGGGCTGCTGGCCGGGCGGTCCCTGCTGTACCCGGCCGGCGGCGACGTCGCGGCCGCCGTCGATACCGCGGTCAGCCTGCTCTGACCGGCGGCCGGACCGCGGCGGGCTCGGCGCGGTGCAGGCTGGTCGTGAAGGCGTAGCGAGAGGCCCGGTAGAGATGCTGCCCGAATTCCACGGGCCGGCCGGTGTCGTCGTAGGCGATCCGTTCCATGGTCAGCAGCGCCGCACCGCGGGTCTCGCCGAGAGTGCGGGCTTCCGCCGCCGACGCGTTTTTCGCGCTCATGCGCTGGGTCGCCGAAGACAGCCGGATCCCCGATGCCCGGAGCAGTTCGTACAGTCCGTGCTGCTCCAGCATCTCGATGCTCAGGTGCACGAGCGCGGCGGGCAGAAAGTTGTGCATCAGCGCGATCGGCTCGTCGTCGGCCATCCGGATCCGCTGCAGCGAGTTCACCAGCGCACGCTCGGGCAGTTGCAGCGCCTCGGCGACGCGGTCGCTCGCGTGCACGACCTCGTTCCTGATGACCTGGGTGGCCGGGCCGCGGCCCGCCGCAGCGAGGTCGTCATAGAGGCTGGTCAGCTCGACATCGCGGTCGATGCTCTGGTTGGCAACCTGAGTCCCGGCGCCACGCTTCCTGACCACGAGGCCCTTGTTGGACAGGTAAAGGAAGGCGGCCCGCACCGTGGGGCGCGACATGCCCAGTCGTTCGGCGAGCTGCACCTCATTCTCCAGCCGCGAGCCGACCTTGAGCGCGCCCGACCTGATGGCGCTCTCGTAGTGCTGGGCGAGCTGGAAGTACAGCGGCACCGGGCTGGTCCGGTCGATGGTGATCGTAGGCAGCGTGCCGGTTTCCCAGTCCGGTGTCACGCCCGCCATGCTGTCCTCCATCGGTGTCACAGGACGCCCCGAGGTGTCACTCGTTCCGCAAGTACCCAGGACCGTTTGTTTGAACATATTGCTAATCGCGGAGCTACTCCAGTATAGCCGCGGGCGTCTGCGACATTGTTCCGACGTTCTAACACTGTCTTGACAGGTCATAGGGTCCGGGCAAGGCTTGATCAGTGCCGCCAACCGCTCGATCGCCGTCGCCCAGGGGCCCGCGGCAAGCTTTGCACCGGCCGGCCGGAACATCCCCGGCCGCCCCGTTCGCGACCCAGCTAACTCCGGCGGATTGCGGCTGGACCTACTCCTCGCTGCGCGTGCTCGACCTCCCGCCGGGCGGCGAGGCCGCGTTCGGGACCGGGCCCGACGAGATGCTCGTGCTGCCGCTGGCCGGCGCCTGCACGGTGACGGCCGATGGCGAGGAACTGGCCCTGGCCGGCCGGCCCGACGTGTTCACCCGGGTCACCGACTTCGCCTACGTTCCGCGGGACGCGACCGTCACCGTGCGCAGCGAGGCGGGCGGACGGTTCGCGCTGCCCGGCGCGCGGGCCACGCGCCGGCTGCCGCCGCGGTACGGCCGGGCCGACCAGGTGCCGGTGGAGATCCGGGGCAGCGGCCAGGCCAGCCGCCAGGTGAACAACTTCTGCGCGCCCGGGGCCTTCGAGACCGACCGGCTGATCTCCGTCGAGGTACTGACTCCGGCCGGGAACTGGTCGTCCTACCCGCCGCACAAGCACGACGAGGCGGGGCCCGGCGAGGCGGTGCTCGAGGAGATCTACTACTTCGAGGTCGGCGGCGGGCCGGGCGGGCCCGGGATCGGCTATCAGCGCGTGTACTCGACCGACCCTGGCCGGCCGGCGGACGTCCTGGCCGAGGTGCGCACCGGTGACATCGTCCTGGTCCCGCACGGCTACCACGGCCCGTCGATGGCGCCCCCCGGCTACGACCTCTACTACCTCAACGTGCTGGCGGGTCCGGCCGAGGAGCGGACCATGGCGTTCTGCGACGACCCGGCGCACGGGTGGGTCCGCGGGACCTGGGCCGGCCAGCCGGTCGATCCCAGGCTGCCGATGGCCCGGCCGGTCACGGGCGAGGAGGAACGTTGAGGCTCACCGTCGGGCAAGCCCTGATCAAGTTCCTCGCGGCGCAGTACAGCGAGCGTGACGGCGAGCGCCAGCGGTTCTTCGCCGGGTGCTGGGGCATCTTCGGCCACGGCAACGTGTCCGGGATCGGCCAGGCCCTGCTCGAGGAACAAGCGGCCCTCCGCTACTACCAGGCCCGCAACGAGCAGGCCATGGTGCACGCATCGGTCGGCTACGCCCGGATGAAGAACCGGCTGCAGGCGTTCGCGTGCACGTCGTCGATCGGGCCCGGCGCCACCAACATGGTGACCGGCGCGGCGCTGGCCACCGTGAACCGGATCCCGGTGCTGCTCCTGCCCGGCGACGTCTTCGCGACCCGGAGCGCATCCCCGTTGCTGCAGGAACTGGAGGACCCCCGCACCCTGGACGTGTCGGTCAACGACTGCCTGCGGCCGGTGTCCAGGTATTTCGACCGCATCTGGCGTCCCGAGCAACTCCCGGCGGCCCTGCTGCAGGCCATGCGCGTGCTGACCGACCCGGCCGACACCGGCGCGGTCACGATCGCGCTGCCGCAGGACACCGCGGCGGAGGCGCATGACTGGCCGGACGCGCTCTTCCGCGACCGCGTGTGGCGCATCCCGCGGCCCCGCCCGGAACCGCAGGCCCTGGCCGAGGTCGCCGAGGCGGTCCGGCGCAGCCAGCGGCCGCTGGTCGTGGCCGGCGGCGGCGTGCACTACAGCGACGCGACCGGGGCACTGCGGCGGTTCGCCGAGCAGACCGGCATCCCGGTCGCGGAGACCCAGGCCGGCAAGGGCGCGCTGCCGTTCGACCACCGGGCCGCGCTCGGTGCGATCGGCGCCACCGGCACCACGGCCGCCAATGCCATCGCCCGCGAGGCCGACCTGGTCATCGGCGTGGGCACCCGGTGGACCGACTTCACCACCGCATCGAGCAGCCTGTTCGCTCATGATGAGGTTAGGTTCGTCGGCCTCAACGTTGCCGGATTCGATGCGACGAAGCGTTCCGGAATGCCGCTCATAGCCGACGCCCGGTCCGGACTCGAGGACCTGACCGAAGCGCTGCGGGGATGGCAGGCCGACGGCGGCTACCAGCAGCGCGCGGCCGGCCTGGCCGCCGCCTGGGACGCGGCCGTGGAGCGCGCCTATCACCTGGGGCACCGGCCGCTCCCGGCCCAGTCGGAGGTGATCGGGGCGGTCAACGAGGCCAGCGGGCCCCGTGACGTGGTGGTGTGCGCGGCCGGCAGCATGCCCGGCGACCTGCACAAGCTCTGGCGGACCAGGGATCCGAAGGGATACCACGTCGAGTACGGCTACTCGTGCATGGGCTACGAGATCGCCGGCGGGCTCGGCGTGAAGATGGCCGCGCCCGACCGTGAGGTCTTCGTGCTGGTCGGCGACGGGTCGTATCTCATGCTCAGCTCGGAGCTGGTCACGGCCGTCCAGGAGAAGATCAAGCTCGTGGTCATCCTGGTGCAGAACCACGGGTTCGCGTCGATCGGCGCGCTGTCCCGGTCGGTCGGCGCCCAGGGTTTCGGCACCCGTTACCGCTACCGTGACCAGAACTCCGGTCAGCTTGACGGACCGGTGCTGCCGGTAGACCTCGCCGCGAACGCGGCCAGCCTCGGCGCGAGCGTCATCCGGGCCGGCAGCGTTCCCGAGCTCAAAGACGCTCTGAAGACGGCGCAGGCGGCCGATCGCACGACGGTCATCCACGTGGAGACCGACCCGGCCATTCCGAGCCCGGACTCGCAGGCGTGGTGGGACGTGCCGGTGGCGGAGGTGTCCGCACTGGCGTCGGCCCGCGAGGCTCGGGCACGGTACGAGGCGGACCGGCGCGCGCAGCGCCCCGCGCTCCGCCCGTTCACCAGTTGACCGAGCCCGGGGAAGCCTCCTTTACCCGCCTGGCCTTTGCGGGCTCGCTCGGTGCGTTCGTCCTGATCGGCGCCCTTGACGCGGTCTACGGGCCGCTGTTGCATCCGATCTCGCATCGATTCGCCGTGCCGCTGGCCCTGGCCGGGACCGTGATCAGCATCAACTTCGCCGGGGCCTTGCTCGGCGTCCTGTCCGCGCTGGCCGCGTTCGGCCGGGCGCCGGGCCGCCCGATCGCGACGTTCGCTCAGCTGGCCCTCGGCGCCGGCTGCCTGGCCATCGCCGTCTCCCGGGGCTGGCCCATGCTCGCGGCGGGCGTCTTCCTGGGCGGGATCGGGTTCGGCGCCACCGACCTCAGCCTCAACCAGCTCATGACGCGGACCCGGGCACGCGGCCGCGCGGCGCGGCTGGCGATACTCAATGCCGCGTTCGGCGCGGGCGCCGTGCTGGCACCGGTCGTCGTCGGCGTTCTCGGCGGGCGAACCCTGGTCCTGGGTTTCGCCATCACGGCCGTGTTCGCCTGCGCGACGGCCGCCTGCCTGACCGGCATCTCGACGTCGGCCGCGACGCACGAGGCGAGCCCGACGCACGAGGCGAGCCCGACGCGTGAGGCGGCCGCACGCGCGGAACCGCCGGATCTCGGCCAGGCCCGGGCCATGCGCCACGCCGGGGTGGCCGTGGCGGCGCTCGGTTACCTGCTCTACGTGTGCTGCGAGTCGGGCACCGCGGGCTGGATCCCGGCGCACCTGGAGGCCTTTCATTACTCCCCCAGGTTCGCGACCGCCGTGACCTCTGGCTTCTGGGCGGCGATGACCGTCGGCCGCCTCGTCGTCGTCCCGGCCAGCCGGAAATTTGCCGCGCGCCACATGGTCCTGGCCGCGTGCCCGCTGCTCGCCATCACGCTCGCGCTGACCGCACTGCCCGCCGCGGCGCCCGCCTCCTACGTGCTGGCTGGATTCGCGGCGGCGCCGATCTTCCCCGTCGGGCTGGACTGGATCGCCGCGGCCTTCCCCCGCGGCCATCCGGCCACGTCCTGGGCGCTCACCGGGTCGTTCGCCGGCGGCATCGTCGGCCCCGCCGTGGTGTCCGGCGTCGTCTCCCTGGCCGGCGTGCACGCCGTGCCGGCCGTGCTGAGCTCATTTGCCGGCGCCACCACGCTGACGTTCTTCACCCTGGGAAAGAAGGTCAATCCTGCCCGCCTGACGTAAGGATCCCGCGAAATCGTTGCGAATTTGCCAACGCAAACCGGAGGCGCTGTCGGCGGTGAGGATCTGGGCGGGGTTCTCGTGGCGCCGCGCGGTCCAGGTGCCGTTGGTCAGGGTGATGATGTATGCGTTCTGCCACAAGCCGCTCAGGTGGAACAGGTCGGTGGCCTCTTCGCTGGTCACCGTGCCCGCCGGGGCAGGCCGGCGAGCCCGTTGCCCGGAGTTGGATCACGGGATTCGACGAGTTCTTCGCAGATGATGGTGAGGTCGTCGATCAGTTCGCTGAGCCGGTCGGGGCGGATGTGTCGGCGCATGTGCGGTAAACCGTGGAAGGTGTGCCGTGGCCCGTCAGGGGTGTCGATCGTGTAGGTGACGGCTATGCGTGTGATCTTTCCTGGCATTTGCGACCTCCCTGAGGGCAGGCAAGCGGGGCATCGGCCAGCCCACCAAGTCCTGCTTGATATCCCCACATCGTAGCTGACGTTACCAACGTTACCTACAAGGCTAACGTAGTGCCGGGTAGGGACGTGATCCACGTTGGTTACGTTGGGCTGCATGCCGGGCGAGACGATCGACCAGTACGCGGACGAGCCGCTGTACTCCCAGCTCGCGGGCATTCTGCGGCGCCAGATCCGCTCAGGTGCTCTCGCCCATCTAGACCCGCTGCCATCCGAGACCACGTTGACCCAGGAGTATGGCGTGAGTCGGGATACGGTCCGCCGGGCCGTGGCGGTGTTGCGCGACCAGGGTCTCGTTTTCACCATCGGGCAACGCGGAACGTACGTCGGTCCCAGGCCGACTGCCTAGGACCCCGAAGCGGACTGCCCGCACCTCGTGTCGGCTACCGCGACGTCGAGCTCATGATCCGGCATCCTCGCCGGCATCGGGCAGATACGGCGCGATCAACTCGGTGAGGCGCTGCGGTACGGCGGCCAGCTTGCGGGCCGCGTCGCGCAGGTCTTCATCGGTCGCGCTGGCGATCAGCTCGGTCTCCTCGGCAGTAAACGGCCTGCCGTCCCGGTGCACGAACCGCTGGCGGCCACCGTCGCGTTCCACGTCAAAGTCGGTGAGCAGCGCCACTACTTCAGGTCGAGCGGTCATGATGCCCTCCTCCAGCGGCCCGCTGCCCGCGATCATTGGCCGCGAGCAGCGAAGCCACCTGCGGATATCCTGAATAGCATGGAGAGCCGGGCGAGCGACAAAATCCCCGGTGCCAGGGTGCGCGTCAAACGCCAGGCGGAGGTCGAGCAGCCGTCACCCCTCGCCAAGCCCAGGGAGTGGCTGGCGCTCGCCGACGGAGCCGTACAGGAAGCCAGGACCGAGGGGCCGTCCCTCGCGCTGGTCGGAGAGCCGCTGCCGTATCAGCCGGGTCGCGCCGAGCGGCGCAGCGGCGTGCCCGCCGAGGTCATTACCTGCGACCGCGTGCCTAATTCGTGCACGTGCTCGTGGGCGTATTCCCAGGGCAAGCTGACCTTGAAGCACTACAACGCGGCCTGTTCCGTGCATCAAACCCCCGGTAGTCGTTAACGCCTTAAGCTGCCGGGTCTCGCACCGGGGGCTTTGCGCCGCCGCCCCGGTTCGGCTGACTGCCAGATTCATGGGCGTCAGGGCGTTCAAGAATCATCATTGAATTTTCTTGAACGCCCTGTCTCGCCCCATCGGGTCGGGATGGCCGGAGCAGTCTCGTTCGACGGCGAGGCCGCTCGCGGTCCGCGCGCCTCAGCCGCCGGTCGCCGCCCGGAACTTGACGATGAGCTCCGCTGGCACCCGGCCGCGGTCCTTGACCTCGAAGCCCTGGGTCTTGGCCCACTCGCGGACGTCAGAGGTGCTCGGGCCGTCAGCGCCGCGGCGGCCGCCGCGACGGGCCGGACGCCTCGCGGTCCCGCCGACCTTGCGACCGGCGGCGACGTACGGCGCCACGGTCTCGCGCAACTGCTCGGCGTGAGCGGCGCTCAGGTCGATCTCATAGTCGACGCCGTCCAGGCTGAACCCGACCGTCCCTTCCGCTTCGCTGCCATCAAGGTCATCAGTGAAGATCGTCTGTA
>Ga0335072_10008096_pt1 | contig 15262 bp, 11 predicted proteins | sample Lox_Sample_21_FD_206725 | JGI IMG/M metagenome (GOLD analysis project Ga0335072, IMG submission 206725) | Soil microbial communities from Loxahatchee National Wildlife Refuge, Florida, United States - Lox_Sample_2.1 | ecosystem: Environmental > Terrestrial > Soil > Wetlands | place: USA... | reverse complement strand
GGCCTGCCGAACTGACAGGTCGGCGAGACCAGGATGGTTTCGGCGGTCACGTCGTAGGCCGTCAGCGTCCCCGGACGGGGTAGGTCCTGATGATATTCGGCAATGGCCGTCGCATGGCTGTCGGAAAGATAAAGCGTTGCCTGGCCCGGCTTGTTCCATCGGCCGCCGGCCCGGGCTGCGCCCGCGCCTGACAACGGATCGAAGGCCCATCGCGGCGCCAGCATGCGCCAGAACCGGCCCCGGATGACTACGCGCTCGGCAGCTTCCAGGGGCCAGGTCACGCGTAGGCGCCGTCCCGAAGGTCCTCCAGGTGCGCCAGCACGGCATCCGCGTGACCGGCTCCGACAAGTTCCAGCGCTGTGCGCCCGTCATACCCGACGATCGGTTGGTATCGAAACCAGACGATCGCCCGATCAGCATCGCCGGTCAGTTGCTCGGCGGCCGCGAGGATCCGCACCACGGGCTCCAAGCCTTTCTGGACGACCTGGGAGTCGGGTCGTTGGGTAAGCGTGTTGCGGTGTACATGCGCAAGCTTCGCGAGTTCAGCGAGCGGCAAACGGAGCCGCTGGCTCATTCGTTGCGGTGACACGAAGTCGCGTTCCCGAATGTCCGCAAGGAGAGCGGTCAGCATGGTCTCTCTCTGTGCGCCACTTGTCCATATATAGCACTGCTCGCGCACATTCATAGCCGAGAGACGGAGGCCAATGGTCCGTGCGACTCCCTTCAGGAGCCCGGTTGGTCCCGGCCCGGCGACGGCACCAGTCTCAGGCCGGCGACGGCAGCATCCTCGGCCCCGCGAGGCACCAGGCACCTCATTCCGGCACCCCGCTGATCAGTCGCTGCGCCATGCTGGCCAGTTCCGGAAAATCCCGCGCCACGGCCGCCGCGCCGTCGGCCATCGACGGCGCGCCATAGCCCCAGGCAGCGAACACGCACGGCACCCCGGCACCCCGGGCGGCCAGCACATCGTTGCGATGGTCGCCGGCCATCACCGCCTTTCGCACGTCGCCGCCGGCGGCCCGCAAAGTCGCCAGCAAATGCGCGGGATCCGGCTTGCGCACCGGAAAACTGTCGCCCGCGCCCACCGCCGAGAAAAAATCGGCCAGTCCGACCGCCGCCAGCAGCTCGTTCGCCGCCAGCGCGGGCTTGTTGGTGCACACCGCCAGCCGCCAGCCCGCCGCCGCCAGCCCGCGCAACGTCTCGGCCACGCCGGCGAACGGCACGCTGTCCACCGCGACATGAGCGGTATAGTCGGCCGAGAACCCGGTCACCGCCGCCGGATCGAACCCCATCCCCCGGGCCGCCAGCGCCCGCTCAACCAGCCTGGTCACCCCGTCCCCGATCATGCCGGCGGTCTCCGCCTGGCTGAGGGGAGCAAGTCCGCGCGCCGCCAGCATCCGGTTCAGCGCGGCGTCGAGGTCCGGCAGCGTGTCGACAAGCGTGCCGTCCAGGTCGAGCAACAAGGTGGGGGCCAGTGTGATATACTCCGCAATGCGAATTGAACCAGCAACATAGCGGCAAACTTTGACATGCTAACGTGTCCGCCGCTACGCCCGGAAGAGAGGTCGTGCCGCAACCGTCGCAAGGATCAGTCATGCAGGCAACCGCTGTCATCCTCGCCGCTGGCCTCGGCACGCGCATGAAATCGGCGCTGCCCAAGACCCTGCATCGCATCGCCGGCCGCACCATGCTCCGCCACCTGCTCTCGAGCTGCGAGCAGGTGTTCGATCGTATCGTGGTGGTCACCGGTCCGGACATGGAGGCGGTGCGCAAGGAAGCGGCGCCGCATGCCTGCGTGGTGCAGCAGGAACGCCGCGGCACCGCCCACGCCGCCCTGACCGCCATCGAGCATTTCGGCGACGGCGAAGTGGCGGTGCTGTACGCCGACAATCCGCTGATCCGCCCCGAGACACTGCGCCGCCTGCTGCAACGCCGGCGGAATGGTGGGACGCGGCTGGCATTGCTCGCCTTCCGCCCCGCCGATCCCGGGCGCTACGGGCGCGTCGTGGTTCGTGACGGCACCGTGGAGCGCATCGTCGAATGGGCCGATGCCAGCGAGGAGGTTCGCGCGCTCGCGCTATGCAACGCCGGCGTGCTGTGCGCCGGTGCGGCCGACATGCGGCGCTGGCTGCCGGCGATCCGCGCCAACAATGCCAAGGGCGAGTATTACCTTACCGACGCCGTCGCGCTCGCGGTGCAGGACGGGCTGACGGTCGCCGCGGTGGAAGCGCCGGCGGAGGAACTTGCCGGCATCAATTCCCGCGCCGAACTCGCGGCGGCCGAGGCGGTGGTTCAGTCCTGGCTGCGCGAGGCGGCGATGGAGGCGGGGGTCACCATGATCGATCCGTCCTCGGTCTTCCTGAGCGCCGATACCGCCCTGGCGCCCGACGTGACGATCGAACCCAACGTGGTGTTCGGGCCCGGCGTCTCGGTAGCGGGCGGCGCGATGATCCGGGCGTTCAGCCATTTGGAAGGCTGTCGCGTCGGCCCCGGCTGCATCATTGGTCCCCACGCGCGCCTGCGGCCCGGCACGGAACTCGACGCCAACGTTCATATCGGCAATTTCGTCGAGGTGAAAGCAACGCATCTCGCTGCCGGGGCAAAGGCCAGTCACCTGACCTATCTGGGCGACGCCGATGTCGGCGCAGCAACCAATATCGGCGCCGGCACCATCACCTGCAATTATGACGGCGTTGCCAAGCACCGCACGAAAATCGGCGCCCGCAGCTTCATCGGTTCCGATGTGACATTGGTGGCGCCGGTGCGGGTGGGCGATGGCGCGTTCGTCGCGGCGGGCAGCACGATCACCAGCGACGTGGAAGACGATTCGTTTGCCGTCGCACGCGGACGCCAGGTGACCAAGCCTGGCCGGGCGGCGGCAATGCGGGCGGCGAAGGGGGCGAAAAGCTGATGTGCGGAATCGTTGGCGTTATCGGCCAGAAGCCGGCCGCTTCGGTAATCGTGGAGACGCTGCGCCGGCTGGAATACCGCGGCTATGACAGTGCCGGCGTCGCCACGCTGGTGAACGGCCATATCGAGCGCCGCCGTGCCGAGGGCAAGCTGGGCAACCTGGTGGCGGCGCTGGAACGCGCGCCGCTGACCGGCACCACGGGCATCGGCCACACCCGCTGGGCGACCCATGGCGCGCCGACCGAGAACAACGCCCATCCGCACGGCACCGCGCGCGTCTCGATCGTGCATAACGGCATCATCGAGAACCACGCCGAATTGCGCGCCGAGCTGGAAGCGGCGGGGCAGGAATTCAGCACCGAGACCGATACGGAAACCGTGGCGCAGCTCGTCGATTTGAATTTGCAGCGCGGCATGACGCCGATGGAGGCCGCCGGGGCCGCGTTCCGCCGGCTGGAAGGCGCCTATGCGCTGGCGATGATCTTTTCCGGCCATCCCGAACTGATGATCGGCGCCCAGCATGGCGCGCCCCTCGCGGTCGGGTTCGGCGAGGAGGAGATGTATCTGGGCTCCGACGGCTTGGCTCTGGCGCCCCTGACCCGCCGCATTGCCTATCTGCACGACGGCGACTGGGCGGTGGTGGATCGCCAGGGCGCGCGCTTTTTCGATGAGAGCGGTGCCGAAATCGAACGCGAAGTGAAGCTTACGCGGCTGACCGGCGCCGCGATCGGCAAGGGCAATTTCCGCCATTTCATGGAGAAGGAGCTGCACGAGCATCCGCAGGTGATCGGCGATACGCTGCATCGCATGGTGAATCCCGCGACCCGTGCGGTGGCGCTGCCGGGGCTGCCGTTCGATTTTGCTGCGGTGCCGCATTTGACCGTTTCCGCCTGTGGCAGTGCGTTTTATGCCGGGCTGGTGGGGCGCTGGTGGTTCGAGGCCATGGCGCGCCTGCCGACCGACGGCGATGTCGCCAGCGAGTTCCGTTATCGCACGCCGCCTCTGCCGGCCGGCGGCCTGGGATTGCTCGTGTCGCAATCAGGCGAAACCGCCGATACCCTGGCTGCGCTGCGTTATATGCGCGAGCAGGGGCAGACGGTGTTGTCGATTTTGAATGTGCCGGAAAGCAGCATGGCGCGGGAAAGCGACGCGGTGCTGGAGACGGTGGCGGGACCCGAGATCGGCGTGGCCAGCACCAAGGCGTTCACCGCGCAACTCTCGGTGCTGGCGTGCCTGGCGCTGGCGGCCGGTCGCGCCCGCGGCGCGATTTCCGCAACGCAGGAAGCGGCGATGACCGATGCGCTGCTGGAAGTGCCAAGCCGCGCAGCAGAAGTGCTGGAGAACGATGACGCGATCCAGCGCATCGCACATCGCGTTTCGGCCGCGCGCGACGTGCTGTACCTGGGCCGCGGCAACTGCTACCCGATCGCGCTGGAAGGCGCGCTGAAGCTGAAGGAGATCAGCTACATCCACGCCGAGGGTTACGCCGCCGGCGAGATGAAGCATGGCCCGATCGCGCTGATCGATCCCGCGGTGCCGGTGATCGCAATCGTTCCCTCCGGCCCGTTGTTCGAAAAGACCGCGTCCAACTTGCAGGAAGCCGCGGCGCGTGGCGGCCAGGTGATCGTGTTCAGCGACGCCGAGGGTGCCGCGAAGCTGCGCGGCATCGCGACCGAGACGGTGGTGCTGCCGGCGGTCGATCCGTTCGTTGCGCCGATCCTGTACGCGATCCCGGTGCAGGTGCTGGCCTATCATGTCGCGGTCCTGAAGGGCACCGACGTGGACCAGCCGCGCAATCTGGCGAAGTCGGTCACGGTGGAGTAGCGTGCGGCAGCTCGTGCAGACGTAGACAGCCCAACCTCCGCTTCGTGGATGGGTAAATGGTGACGGCAACAGCGACCGATGTGGAAAAGCATTTCCGGCAATGGCAGGACCGTGCATTGCGCGAACCGGTCACGGTTACGCGGGACGGGGAGCCTGAGATCATGCTTTTGTCGATCGAGGAGTACCGGCGCCTTAAGCGCCGGGACCGCGAGGCGTTGCGTGTCGAAGAACTTGACGAGCAGACGCTTGCGGCAATCGCGGCGTCGGAACCGCCCGAAGTGGCAGAGCAATTCAATGACGAACCACCATCGTAATCCACCGCGTGCGACCAGACGCTGAGCTTAGTACGGCGCAATCGCCAACCGCGCAAATCTGTATTCGAAGCCGACGGAAGATACGCCGTCGTGTCAACGGCCTTCACCCCCCTCGAGGTACGACGCGTAGGTGCCGGTCACGAGCGCGGCGCAGCACCGTATCCCGTATCTTTCTGAACTGCGTCGCTGGTAAGAGCCCGAAGCTGTAGAAGGCGCCGGCCGGATGCGGTACCGGCCGCAAGTCTGGTCCCGGCCAAATGAACCGGTTCATTTCGGTCAGCACGACCCAGCATGGATCCTGCTGCAAGCCAAGCCGAGCGCGCGTGCCATGGCTGGGTTCGACGCCATCATCGGGCGAGGCTGGGGGCCTCGACGTGATCGGCAGAACCAAGACGACCTGGTCTCCATCTTGCTCCTGCAGCACCAGGACAACGGCGCACGGGCGATCTTTGCTGGCTTCTGTACGTCCACGGGCGCGCTCGTTAATCCACAAATAGTTCTAACGGATGACCTCGCCGGGACGGGGTAGCTGGGGCGGCTTGGTGGGTGGCGCGCTGATAATCGCCATGAGAGGGTGATCTTCGATCGTAACCGATCACCTAGGCCAGATCGCGTCCTGGTCCGCATTAAGTCAGCACCATAGCCAGACCGCGGAAGGCAGCAATGCGCCGCGTACGCACGCGCGATGCGTGCAGAGGGATTGTAGGCAGTATGAGGTCGATCCCCCCTGTTCCAATGCCGTCACCAGTATCGCCCTGGACGCCCGCCGCGTTCCGCGCCATCACTCCCCGGCAAACCCACAGGGGGAACATCCATGCGCAGCGCCGTTATTGTCTCCACCGCGCGGACGCCGATCGGCCGCGCCTATCGTGGTGCATTCAACGATACCCAGTCGCAGGCCCTGGGCGGCCACGTCATCGCGACGGCGGTGCGGCGAGCAGGCGCCGTGCCCGCTGAGGTCGACGATGTCGTGATGGGCGCCGCGCTGCAGCAGGGCGCGCAGGGTTTCAATATGGCACGGCAATGCGCGCTCGCCGCCGGCCTGCCCGACAGCGTTGCCGGCATGACGGTGGACCGCCAGTGCTCTTCCGGATTGATGGCGATCGCCACCGCCGCCAAGCAGATCGTCGACGACGACATGCAGATCGTGGTCGGCGGCGGACTGGAGAGCATCTCGCTGGTGCAGAACCAGCAGATGAACCGCAGCCGCGCGCAGGATCCGGCGCTCGTGGAGCATATCCCCGCGCTGTACATGACCATGATCGAAACTGCTGAAATCGTTGCGGACCGCTATAACGTCTCGCGCGAGGCACAGGACGAGTATTCGCTGCGTTCGCAACAGCGCACCGCCGCGGCGCAGCAGGCTGGGCGATTCGACGACGAGATCGTGGCGCTGCCGTCCACCATGATGGTGACCGACCGCAACACCGGCGAGACCAGCCGCAAGGCCGTGACGCTGGGCAAGGATGAAGGCAATCGCCCGGAAACCACGCTGGAGGGCCTGGCCGCGCTGAAACCCGTGTTCGCCGACGGGCAGCGCGTGAAGGCCGGCCGCTTCATTACGGCCGGCAATGCATCGCAACTCTCCGACGGTGCGTCCGCCGCCGTGCTGATGGAGGCGAAGGAAGCCGAACGCCGCGGCCTGCACCCGCTGGGCATCTATCGCGGCATGGCGGTGGCGGGTTGCGCGCCGGACGAGATGGGCATCGGCCCGGTCTTTGCCGTGCCCAAGCTGCTGGCGAAGCACGGGCTCAAGGTCGACGACATCGGCCTGTGGGAGCTGAACGAGGCCTTTGCCTGCCAGGTGATCTACTGCCGCGACCGGCTGGGGATCGACCCGGACAAGCTGAACGTGGACGGCGGCGCGATCGCCATCGGCCATCCCTATGGCATGTCCGGCGCGCGCATGACCGGCCACGCGCTGATCGAGGGCAAGCGGCGTGGCGCGAAATACGTCGTGGTGACGATGTGTGTCGGCGGCGGTATGGGCGCCGCGGGATTGTTCGAGGTGGCCTAGCAAACTGCCGCAGCCGCCGTGCGGCACGAATGCCCCGGCCGCCGCCGCGGGGCATGCGCGCAGCGTCATGTGAACGATAATCCCGCAACACGGCCCGCGTGTCGCGGTCAATGTCTGTGCAACCACTTTGCAGGGGTTCGCGCCGTAGTTTTCCGGCTGGTTTTTGCGCGAGCCCGAAATGCATGCGACCCGGCTCCACGCGAGCGATCCCGGTGCGATCGCGACCTCGGCGGGAGCAACAACCCATTGCCCGGCCTGCAGCAACGCGGTGGCGGCGGAGAACCAGGCAGCGCGGCGTCATTGTGCCGCGTGCGGTACGATATGGCTGCCGCAGCGCCGCTGCTACACGTACGACGACGCGTATCCCGCGGCCCAGGGCCATTTTCATCCTGCCATCGGCCGCTGCAAGCAGGTGACATTGCAATACTGGCTGCGGCGGACCGTCGGCCCGGTCGCGGCCCGGCGCGTTCTCGAAGTCGGGTTCGGCGGCGGCGCAACACTCGAGTGGCTGCGGCAGCAGGATGCTTCGGTGTGGGGCCAGGAGCCGGTCGCGGCAAACCGCCGCGCGGCGGTGGCCGCCGGGATCGAACCGGATCGGATCAAGGCCGACCTTGCCGAGTTCGCCGGACTGCACTTTGACCTCGCCCTGTATCTCGACTCGTTCGAGCACATACTCGATCCGATCGCGCATCTTCGCACGCTCAACGCGGTCACCGTCCGCGGATCGCGGGCGCTGCTGGTGCTGCCGGTCGCGGATTGCCTGCCGCGGCGCCTGATGGGCCGGATGTGGCCGCATGACAGCGCCGACCATTGGGTGTTCTACAGCACGCGCGGATTGATCTGCATGTGGCAGCAGGCCGGCTGGCGTCTCGCCGACCGGTTCTACCCATGGAAACTCGTCAGCATCCAGGCGCTGGCACGGCATGCGCAGGTGAAGGCCGGAGTGAAGCTACCGCTGGATGTCCTGCCCAGCTTCGGCGTGTGGTTGAACGTCGGCGAGCGCGGCCTGGTATTCGAGAAGCAGACCGATGAGGCGGCCGCCGCGTCATGACCTTTCAGGCCAAGCGCCAGGTCGACTTTTGGGTTGGCGGCCTGTTACTCATGTTTTTGTTCCCGCTCGTGCGCCTGCTGGGGATGGCGTTGCGGCGCGACCACTCGCTGGAGCACCCCCGCGGCTGCGCCGTCATCAAGCTGGTTGGCGCCGGAAGTCTGTTCCTCGCCCTGCCGTCCTTGCAGGCCATCCGGCGTGAATTCCCCTCCGGCGGGTTCTATCTGATCACGACCCGCTCCGTGAAAGGATTGGCGGAGTCCTGCGATTGGTTCGACGAATGCTGGATCATCGATGATTCCAGCCTGCCAAGGCTGATTGTCTCTGCCGCGCGGGTGTTGTGGAATGCCGCCCGCCGGGCCGATCACGTGATCGACCTCGAAGTGCATTCGCGCCTGACCACCGCGTTCAGCGTGCTGACCTCGGTCCGCAACCGGATCGGCTTCGTCGACGACATCGTGTTCTGGCGCCGCGGCTTCTACACGCATACCACCTGGTTCAATGCGCACGGCCCGGTCTACGCCTTTTACGATCTGCTGGCGCAGTGGTTCGGCATCGGCCAGGTCGATGTCACCGGGTTTCATGCGCGGTTTCGCGGCGACGTGCATGGCGTGACGTTGCCGGCGGATATCCAGCTGCCGGCGCGCTACATGGCGGTCGGCCACGGTTGCTCCGATTTCGCCAGGGAGCGCCAGTTGCTGCCGCGGGAATGGGCCCGCGTGCTGCACCCGGTCGCCTTGCTTGGATGCGAGGTCGTGTTCCTGGGCAGCGCCGCGGACGCCCCGCTGGCCGACGCGATCATCGCCGAACTGGGCGCCGGCCGGAACCTCTGTGGCCGTCTGACTCTGATGCAGTCGGCACGCGTGATCGCCGACGCCGGCCGCTATTACGGGATCGACTCATTGCTGCTGCATCTGGCACGCGCGCTCGGTACCGAGACCACCAGCTTTTGGGGACCGACCGATCCTACCACCAGGCTGCGCCCGTCGCCCGCGAAGGAACGCGCGGCATTCGCCCGGATGCCCTGTGCACCCTGCGTGCATATCAATGAGTTGCCGCCTTGCCAGGGTCGGCGCGCCTGCATGGCGCAGGCGGTCAACAGCGTGATCGACGACCGAACCCCGAGCGAACCGTGCACCACAAGCGCGATCGGCTGGCGGATACAGCAGGATTCGCCGGCCGCCAGACTCGTTTCGGTGTCCTATGTCTAGCCTGATGCGCAATCGATTGAGCGTCCTGCTGTTCTTGCTGCTTTGTAGCGTCGGGAGCATCGGCGCGGCCTGGCAGGTACGCAACTGGGGCGACGCACTGTCGGGCGCCGATCCATTTTCTGAATCGAACGTGATCAGGGAAGTGCACAACTTCCTCGACACCGGCCTGCTTGCCAATGCCGGGCTCGGCAACGTGCTGCGACCCGATCTCTATCCTGACGAGGGATTCCAGGGCTATCCGGAATCCCGACCGCACAGCGTCACGCCGTCCGGGATATATACGCACTACCCGCCCGGTCCGGAGTACATCCTTTACGTCGCGATGCGCGTGTTGGGCACCCATCCGATCTCGCTGCTGCGCGGCGTGCCATTGACGATCACCTGGCTGGCCGCGGTCTTCTTCGGCTTCAGCCTGCGCCGGAGATTCGGCACCACGGCGGCGGCCATTGCCATGCTGGCCTGCGCCATGCTGCCGGCATTCAGCGATTCCGACTCGCTGCTGCACTACGAGGGCTACGCTTTCGCATTGCTGCTCGTGGAGATCGGGCTGGCACTGGGCCGGAATGCCATGGTGCTGCCGTTCGGCCTGCTCGGCTTTTTCCAGGGATGGCTGTCATTCGATTACGTCTTCCTGGTGACGCTGCTACCGGGCGCGATCGAACTGGCCATGCCCCGCCTGGACCCGGACCATACGGCGCGAAAGCGGCTGGCGTTCAGCCGCTGTGCCGCCGCGGGCGCCGGCTTCGTGCTCGCGCATGTCATGCATCTCTGCCAGGTCTGCGCATTCTACGGCTCGTTGCCGCTCGCCGTGCGAGATCTCAGCGACGCCGCGGCGTATCGCACCGGCGAGATCGGCCCGCTGCAGCGGATCGTGCTGACCTGCCTTGTGCTCAGGCATTACCTGATTGGCCCCAATCCCATCAGCATGCTGCTCGGCGATCTGGATACGCATGGGCTGCGGACGTTGCGGGGATTTCGGTTTGGCGGCCTGACATTGGGCATCTGGTGGCTGCTGCTGACGCATGTGTTCATCGCCGCATGGTTGCGCCAGGGCCGCGAGCGCCCGGCCGGGCGGCGCAGGATCGACAACGACTGGCTGGCCGTGACCCTGTGCGGCGTCGTGCCGTCCTGCCTCTGGTACATAGCGATGCCGGCGCACGCATTCATCCACGAGCATCTGCTGTACCGGCACCTGTTTTTCTGCTTCTTCCTCGGCATAATGTTCTGTGCCATCCAACTGGCCAATGTGCTGCACGCCTTTTGGCCATCGCTGCGCGGCGCACTTCCTGGACCTGGCCTGCCGGTGTTCGCCGCCGCGCGGGCAGCGGCCCTTCCCGCCGATCAGCAGCACGGCTGATGGGCGCGGTCGTCGTGAATGGCGCGCGTGGACGCGCCGTTACCGATACGCCACGATCGGCGGCGCGCGATGAGCGCGGCTGACCCGGCACTGATTGCCGGCCCGCGCGCCAATCCTTTTGCCGGCGCCGCGGCGTCAATCGATCGACTGACGCGTGGCCGCATCGTCTGGTGGTCGGTCTGCGGTGGCCTGTGCCTGGCGTTGATCGCGCCGCTGCTGATCGTGCAGATTCCACCTTTGACCGACTATCCGAACCACCTCGCGCGTGAATACGTGCTGGCATTCGGCGCCCGCGATCCGGTCCTGTCCCGCATGTACGGTCAGCATTGGGGCATTATTCCTAATCTGGCGATCGATATCACCATGCCGGCGCTGGCCCACATCATGCCGCTCTACGACGCCGGCCGGGTCATGCTGGCGGTCGCGTTGCTGCTGCCGCTATTGAGCGCCGCTGCCTATCACCGTGCCGTCTTCCAAACCCGGTCATTCTGGCCGCTGGCCGGCGCACTGGTCGCCTATAACGGGCTTTTCCTGCTTGGCTTTTTGAATTTCCTGATCAGCCTGGGACTCGCCCTACTGGGTGCAGCCGCATGGGTCGCATGGCGCGATCGCCGGCCGGCCGCAATCATAATTCTCGGACCATTGTGGTCCTGCGCGATCTTCTTCGCCCACATATTCGGCCTGCTGCTTTTGGGATTGATTGTCGGCGGATGGGAACTCGATCGCCTGCTGCTGCGCCGCCGCGAGGGCCGGCGCACGCTGCCCGACGTGGTCCGTGCGGCCACTCTGCTGGCGGTGGTGTTCGTCCCGCCGTTCGTGCTTTGCCTGCTTGCGCCGATATCCGACGGCGGCGGCGGCGCCATCGCGTGGCGCCCGCTGACGGAACGTCTCGACCTGCTGCTGCTGCCGTTCCTCACCTATGACGCAATCCTCAGCCGGGCGACCGCTGTACTGTTCCTTGGGCTGTTATATGTATTGGCACGCAATCATCGGTTCCGGCTCGCGCCAGGGGCGCGCTGGACGATACCTGCGTTGCTCGCGGCCTACGCGGTCTGCCCGTTCTGGATGAACGGCACCGGATTTGTCGGCGACCGCTTCCCGATCATGCTCGGCTTCATGCTGTTCGCCGCCGGCACCGTGGAGCAACTGCCGGCAGCCGCACGCCAGGCGGCCGCCCTGCTGATCGTGGCGGCGTTCGCTCTCAAGACCGCCGGCATCGCGTCCGTGTGGTACGATCACCGGACAGACATTCGTGAAATGCGCCAGGCCATCGCCCCCGTTGCCGCGGGCAGCCGCGTGCTGGTCGTATCGCTCGAACCGGCCGACAACCCGCATTACTGGCTGACGATGCGCCCGGGACGCTGGATTCCCGGCTTGTTCCGTACCGACATCCATCTGCCCGCGCTGGTGGTGACCGAGCATCGTGCCTTCTGGCCGCTGCTGTTCACCGCGCGCGGCAAGCAGCCTTTGACGCTGCGGCCGCCGTACGATCGCCTCGACGGCGAGCAGGGCGCGCCGCAGGACTATCATGTGCTGCAGCATAGGTTGACCGCGGCGGAGCTTTCAGTCGCGCCATACCTGGCGCATTGGCAGTCCGACTTCGATTATGTCCTGCTGCTGGACGCCGGCGGGGCGGGCGACCTGCATCGATATCTGCCGGATCGCTTGCAGTTGCTGGAATCGACCGATTGCGCCGCATTGTTCCGGATCGTTCGCCCCGGCGAATTAGCCGCGCCGGTGCGCGGGCCGTGACCCTTTTTGCGGCACGCGCCGCCCCCTGATATCGTCCGGCAAACGCGGAGGATGCCGACAATGAAATACGGCCTGATCATTCGGGGCCAGTATCCCGAAGGCGACGACATGCGCCTGCGCCACAAGGAGGATTTGGAAGCCGCGCAGCGCGCGGAAGCGCTCGGCTACGACCTGGTGGCGAAAGGCTCGCACTACAGTTCGCATCCGTTCCAGTACATCCAGCAGATTCCCTATCTTGCCCAGGTCGCCGTGCTGGCGCCGAAGCTGCGGCTGGTGCCCGGCGTGGTGCTGCTGCCGCTGCACTCGCCGCTGCACGTCGCCGAGGAGCTCGCCTCGCTCGATGTCATGTCGGACGGCAAACTGGTGTTCGGCGCCGGCATCGGCTACCGCGAGGTCGAGTTCAACGCCTTCGGCACCACGCTGAAATCCGCGGGCCGGCGCTTCGAGGAATGCCTGACCGCCGTCAAGCGCCTGTGGAGCGAGGATTTCGTCTCCATGGACGCGTCGTACTTCAAACTCGATGGCGCCAACTGCACCACCAGGCCGGTGCAGAAGCCGATGCCGCCGATCTGGATCGGCGCCAACATCGATGTCGGCATCCGCCGCGCCGCGCGCATGGCGGACGCCTGGTTCATCAACCCGCACAACAAGCTGGACACCACCGCGCAGCAGATGGAGGTCTACAAGCGCGCCCTGGATGCCGCCGGCAAGCCGTTTCCCGCCGAACTGCCGATGGCGCGGGAGGTGTTCGTTGCCCGCTCGCGCGCCGAGGCGGTCCGCCTTGCCAGTCCGTACCTGGAAGCGAAATACAAGGCGTATCGTGCGTGGGGCCAGGACAAGGTGATGCCCGCCAGCGATCATTTCGATCTCGACTTCGAGTCGCTGATGCAGGACCGTTTTCTGTTCGGTTCGCCTGCCGAAGTAACGCAGCAGATCGTGGAATTGCGGCGGCGGTTCGGCGTGACGACGCTGATTCTCGGCATCCATTGGGTGGGCATGCCCAACAGTCTGGTGCTGGAGCAAATGCAATTGCTGGCCGAGGAGGTCTTTCCCTCGGTGGACCGCGCGTAGACCGCTTCCGTGCGGGTGGGAGTCGCCTGCCGCCTCGGCGCCGTCGCCTCCTCTGTCGTCCAGCACGGCGTATTAATTCCTGGAACATGGACCATGCCTTGCGACGGTGGCGCCCACCGCCGGCCCGGCCGCGGCCAGACCCACTCCTATCCGCCTGATTGTCTGTCCGCCTGATTGTCTTGCGTTGACGCCGGGTTTGCTTCATGGTCCCCCCGCTCCGGTGACGCGATCGGGAGGAGAGCAGTGGCGACGCTGCTTCCCGTTTTCTCCACGGCAGGCTGGCGGTTTGCGCGAGCGGCAGTGGGGGCCGAACCGGTGGGTGCCGTGATCCGTCGGCCGCCCGGGCAGTTGTCCGGCGTTCGTTGCACGGGGGAAGGTCCGCACCCGCCGTAGCCGCGTCACCGCCCGTCGCGCGCCTGTGCTTTGGCGCGCCGGGGCTGGTCCAAGGGCGATCCCGGAGCCAATCCGGGCCGAGGCTCAGCCGGCACTCGATTCACACGGGGCGGCGTTCCCCCCGGGGACGCACCGCGCCGACGCCGGAGATTGTTCATCGTGCCAGCGCTTCCCGCCATGGAAGACCCGCGCATCGCCATCGGCGGCGCGGCTGGCACGCGTGTCGTTACAGCCTGTCTCCGGATCGCCGGGCCCTATCCCGCAAGCCTATCCCGCCGCCCCACCCCGCGCGCCCCAGTCACGGCCGCGGGCAGCACCAGGGCGGCGCACCGGAGTTCAGGACTGAATGACCAAGCGCATGCTGATCGACGCCACCCACGCGGAAGAAACCCGCGTGGTGGTGCTGGACGGTAACCGTCTCGAGGATTTCGACGTCGAGACATCCACCAAGCGGCAGCTGAAAGGCAACATCTACCTCGCCAAGGTGGTCCGCGTGGAGCCGAGCCTCCAGGCGTGTTTTGTGGAGTATGGCGGCAACCGCCACGGCTTCCTCGCCTTCAGCGAGATCCATCCCGACTATTACCAGATCCCGGTCGCCGACCGGCAGCGCCTGATCGACATGGAGGCGGAGGAGGCGCGCCGGGAAGAGGAAGAGGCCGACCGCGAACTGGAAGGCGAACCGGAGTCCCGCGTTACTGCCGCGCCGCCGTCCGGCGAGGCTCCGGCCGAGGCTCCGGCCGAGGCTGCTGCCGCCGAGGCAGGCGATGATGAGGTCGACGAGGCCGGGACGGCTGACGCCACCGCGGCGGGGACGGCCGACGTCGTTGCGCCCGGAACGGCCGACGCGGCCGAGGCCGCCGACGCGGCAGGCGGCACCTCGGAAACCCTGGCCGACGCCGGACCCGAGCCAGCCCTGGCCGAGCCGACCTTCCGCGCCAGCGAACCGCCTGCTGCGGAATCCGGCGGCGGGCCAGACGCCACCGCCGGCACGATTTACGAGGCGCCGTACGAAACTGCCAATCCGCCGGCAACCCCCGATCAACCCATAATCGAGGTCCGCGACGAGCCGGGCACAGCCACCGCGCTTCCGCCTGACGCTTTCGTCGTTTCCTCCGCCGGGCCGAGCGACAGCATCGGCGGGGCCGCCACAACCCTGGCGCACACTTCCGGCGCCTCCGGCCATGTCGCCGGTGCGCTTGCAGCCACCCCGGTCGCGCCCAGCGCGGAGCGTACGGCACCAGACGCCGCCGAAGCGCCCAGGGCGGACACCGCGGAAGTGGCCGTCTCGGTCAGTTCCGGGCTCGCCGGAACCGTGGTCACGGAAGCCCTGCCGGCCGGTACGGCGGCGGAGCACGCACCCGCGAG
>Ga0335072_10008095_pt1 | contig 15262 bp, 11 predicted proteins | sample Lox_Sample_21_FD_206725 | JGI IMG/M metagenome (GOLD analysis project Ga0335072, IMG submission 206725) | Soil microbial communities from Loxahatchee National Wildlife Refuge, Florida, United States - Lox_Sample_2.1 | ecosystem: Environmental > Terrestrial > Soil > Wetlands | place: USA... | reverse complement strand
GGGACGAGAGTCGTCGCATCGAGTTGCGTGATGATCACGGGGCCGGCGACTCGGCGCCCTGCCGCCAGGCCGGACCGTGCATGGATCGCGGTTGAGACGGGACCGTTTTCGCCGAACCATGCGGGCTGGCTGGTCGCCGGGGCACGCGCGCTCTGCGGTAGGGCAAGGCGGGCCGGCAGTGGGGCTACGGCCTCGGCTTCCACGCGCAGGGTGACGAGTTCGACCGGGCTTTCCAATGTGAAGCCGTTCAGGCGCCAGTGAGCGTCGGCGAAAGCGAGACGGGCGGCCGGCAGGGGGCCCAGATTTGGGCCCGCCCCTGCTGCCCGCGGATCCGGCCAGGCCACGGCGAGTTCGCCGCCCTGGCCGGCGTAGCGCATGAGCGCGACGCGCGCGATGCGGCGGTCGGGCAGCGGCACTCGCTCTTCGTCCAGCCAGGCGGACGCTTCATGTTCCAGCGCGGAGAAGGCGGATTCGATCGCAGCGGGGGCGTTGTCGGCGCCAGCCAGCGTGCGAGAGAATTCGGCTTTCAGGCCAGCCGCGAGCAATCCTTCGGCGCACAGGACACCGGGGGCGGGCGGGACCAGGACGCGGGGGATGCCGAGCAATTCGGCCAGGGCGGTGGCGTGCAGGGGACCGGCGCCACCGAACGCGACCAGGCAGAAATCGCGCGGGTCGTGACCTCGTTCGACCGACACCACGCGGATTGCGCCGACCATGTTGGCGTCGGCGATGGCGAGGATGCCGCGGGCGGCGGCTTGCAGCGACAGGCCCAGCGGGCGCGCGACGCGGTCCAGGATGGCTTGTTCCGCCAGCGCCCGGTCCAGGGCCATGCTGCCGCCCAGCAGCCCGCCGGGCAGGTGGCCGAGCACCAGGTGGGCGTCGGTGACAGTGGGTTCGGTACCGCCTTGGCCATAGCAGGCCGGGCCGGGCGAGGCGCCGGCACTGGCGGGTCCGACGGTGAGCGCACCCTCCGACAGGCGGGCGATGGAGCCGCCGCCGGCGCCGATCGTCACCATGTCCACCATCGGCAGCGGCAGCGGCCAGGCGCCGACATGGCCCTTCTGGGTCAGTGCGATGCGGCCCGCCTGCAGCAGGCAGATGTCGGCCGAGGTGCCGCCGATATCGACGGTGACGATGTCGGCGATGCCGCAGGCGGCGGCCGCATCGCGTGCGCCGACCACGCCGGCGGCGGGGCCGGACAGTGCGGTGAGCACTGGTGCGCGGGCGATGGCGGCGGCGCCGGCGACGCCGCCGTTCGACTGCATCAGCAGCAGGGGGGCGGCGATCCCGGTTTCGTGCAGGCGCCGGGACAGGCGGGCGACGTAACGGCTGACGGCGGGCATCACGCCGGCGTTCAGCACCGAGGCGAGGCTGCGTTCGTATTCCCGGACGACGGGCAGGACGTCCACCGAGGCGGTGATGGCGAGCTGCGGCAGCTCCTGGCGGAGGATGGCGGCGACGCGGCGTTCGTGGTCCGGGTGGGCGAAGGAGTGCAGCAGGCAGATCGCCACGGCCTGGACGTCGAGGCGGCGGAGGGCGTCGGCGGCGTCCCGGACGCTGGCTTCGTCCAGAGGCACCAGGACGCTGCCGCCGGGGGCGACGCGTTCGATGATCTCGAGCACGCGTTCAGGCGGGACCGGGCGGCGCGGCTTGACCCACGAGAAGAGATTGGCGGCGCGGGGGATGTCCTGGCGGCCGATCTCCATGACGTGGCGGAAGCCTGACGTGGTGACCAGAGCGGTGCGGGCGGTTTTGCCTTCGAGGATGAGGTTGGTGGCGACGGTGGTGCCGTGGAGGACGCGGGTGATCGCGTCCGGCGTGGCGGTGGCTGTGGCCAGGACGGCGTGGACGCCGGCCGTGAAGGCTTCGGAGGGGTCGGCGGGGGTGCTGGGGACCTTGGCGCGCCAGGTTTTTCCGGAAGCGTCGGCGAGGGTGATGTCGGTGAAGGTGCCGCCGATGTCGACGGCGACGGAGAGGGTGGGGGATGTCATTGCGGCATTGAGCCTGCGGGGTGGGGCGCGGGCAAGACGGTGCCCAGCTTGCTTTATGCGCTAAACTTGGCAGGGACTCCCGAATGCCAAACCTGTCAGGGCTCCTGATAGCTGTTATGCGGCTGCTTGGGGCCTTCGGTTGTCCTCGATCCCTTGGGACCTTCTAGTCTCGATCCACGTCCGCCTTGCTTGCGCCGTTTCGTCGCTGGTGAAGGCGATGCGAATCAACCCGTCCTCGGCGCCGACAACTTTGAAGTTCATGGGGGCAGGAATGCCGGCCAGCCGTATTTTTCCGCTTGTGCCGGGCGCCAGGTCCGGAAGCTTCTGCAACCGCGCACCACCTTCCGACATGTTGACGATCTGTGCGGGCTGCGAGGCTTTGCCAGGCAGCTCGACGTTGCAGGATGCGGCGATGTCGAAGCGCTGGAAAATCCGCCGGTCGACTTCCGTCGTCGACGTACGAACGATACCGATCATGGTGCGCCGCAGATCCCGGATCGCGCTATCGAGCTTTGTCGTATTCGCAAGCACCTCGGCGGCATAGCGGCCTGCTTCCTCTGCCTCCCCGGCCACCTCGTCATTGCGGGAATTCATTTCGTTCACCGCCGACGCCGTCTCGGTGACATTGTGAGCGATCTCGCTGGTCGCCGTCCCCTGTTGCTCGATGGCGGCGGCGATCGTGCGCACGATGTCGTTCACTTCGGTGATCGCCGACTCGATCCGTGCCACCGTGGCGGTTGCGGCAGCCGTCGCTGTTCCGACTTCGTTCACATGCTGGTTGATCTCCAACGTCGACTGCGCGGTCTGGGTCGCCAGCAGCTTTACTTCGTTAGCGACCACGGCAAAGCCTTTCCCGGCGTCGCCGGCGCGCGCCGCCTCGATCGTCGCATTCAGCGCGAGCAGGTTGGTTTTCGCAGCGATGTCACCGATCATCTTGGCCATCGTGCCGATCTGGCCCACGCGCTGATTGAGCGCCTCGATCGCGGTGCGCGTGGCATTGCTGGCCTCCACCGCCTTGTCGACCACCGCGGTCGAGTCGTTGACCTGGCCACGGATGCCGCCGATGGAGGCCGCCAGCTCCTCGGCTGCGCTTGCGACGGTCTGGGCGTTGGCCAATGCGACCGCGGTCGCACTGGCGGCGCCGGTTGCGGCATTGCCGGTACGGCCTGCCAGGCCGCGCATCTTCTCCGCGATCTGCGTCATCGCGGTGGTTCGTTCGCTGATTTGCTGGACCGCGGCACCTGCTTCTTGCTCGATACGCTCAGCCATATTGGTCAGCGCCGTCCGCTTGTCCGATTCCGCTTGCTCCCGCGCCGCCGCTTGCTCTGCCCGCAGCCGCACCGCTTCGCGCCCTTGGTCACGGAAGACCAACGCTGCCCTGGCGAAGCCGCCGACCTCGTCCTTGCGACCGGCCCCGGCAATCTCGGTATCGTAGTTGCCGCGCACCAGCTCCTCCAGGGCGAACGCGATGGCCCGGATCGGCCGTGAGATGCCGCTTGTCGTCAAATAGATCGCGAGCCCGGCGACGACGGCCAGCCCGCCGATAATCAGGATATAGGTTTCTCTGATCGTAGCGTTGGTGACCGCCAACGCATTGTCCGAGGCCTTGTCACTGATGGATATGATGTCGTTGGTGAGAGCGCTGATGTCCAGCATCAAGGCGTACAGGGCGGGATCGCACGACGCGTGCATCTCCGCGGTCGCCGCTTTCTTGTCTGCATCGGCGAGCGACGCGGCGAGCCGTGTCGTATCCTTGCAGGCACCGGCCATAGCCGCCTGATAGCGTTCGCCCAGCGCGCGGATGCGCGCCGCCTGCCCGGGTATCCGCCTGACGGCCGTCTTAAGCTGATTGTTGAAGAACCCCTCGGTGTTGGAGATCTCGTTCTGCGTCTGCCTGACCCCGTCAGCAGTCGTTTCCCCCAGCAGGCGGTAGATGGAGCGCTCGATATAGACCAGGTTGCGATTGGCGCGGGCAACGGCCAGGTTTGCGGCGCCGGGACCGTCGATGATTCCGGCATAGGTATCGTCGATATAACGCATCTTGCCGGTTGCGAAGACGCTCGCCCAAAGCGACACGATCGAGAGCAATGACAACAGCACCAGGATCTTGGCGAGGATCTTGAGGTTCCCGAACTTCAGCATTAGGCACCACTCTCTCAATCTGATGGCGGACCAGGCCGCGCCGTGTCCGCATCGGCGATGCTCCCCTCCGCTGCGGGGCGGCTGCCCCGTTGGGGCAACTACTTGCCTTTGCAATCCGGGTCGGTGCTGCCAGGAGGGCAATCGTCCGCCGCCTGGCCGCCACGCGCCATGGCGGCCGTACCCGTCACCAGTGACGCCAGAACGACCAGCAGAACAATCAGGTTACGCATGACCGTCTTTTCCATTGTGAGCCTGCTTTGCCAGGTCCGAACTACAGGTCGAACAAGTGCCCGATTTCAAAATGCAGGCCGATGACGAAGTCGTTCCTCAGGGTCCGATCGTAACTTGGATGAACGATGTATTGCATGTCAGGCTGTACCGTCAGCCAGTCGCAGATTTTCGCCCGGTACGTGAGTTCAAAGCTTGGTTCGTAGTTGCCGATGTTCACGCCCGACTCCGCGTACACGGCGTGCCGGTAGGAGGCCGGGTTGCCGTTCACGTTGAAGGAAAAGCCCAGCTTGTCATCCGGACGTGCACCAAACAATCCCGTATAGACCAAGCCGCCGTTGAGCGATTGATTGACATCGGTCGACTTGCCGTTGGCCAGCCCGGCGGTGAAGAATGCGTCGAGCCCGCGCCTTCGGCCGGCACTGTACAACCGCGTCGTGGCCCCGATATAGCCGCCTTCATCCCCGTAGGTATCGCGTGGCGAGCCGTCGGGGTTGAACATGTTGTTGGTAGGCAGTTTTGCTGTCAGCCCCCAACCGCCGGCCATCAACTTGGTGTATCGGCTGGGCATATAATCAACCTCGCCGATCACGAACGCGCCGTATTTCGAGGAAAAGAACACACCGTTGTCCTGCGGTCGGTTGGGATCGTCCGCGGCGCCATCGGCGGCCGCGAACTGCACGCTCCATCGCGGATTCAGCTCTTCGCGGATGCGGAGTGCAAGCGGCGTGTAGGGGTAGTTACCCGGCCCGATCGTTCCCTGCGTCGAAGCCGTGCCCGACTGGTCGAGCGCGGCGTTCCAGGTCAGGTTCTTGCTCAGAAACAATGCCATCGGCTTGAGGTTAGAAAACTCCGTCTCAAGGTCATAGATGCCGAAGCGCAGGTCGGTCTTGCCGAGATTCTGATCGTAGTAGAGCTGATAGAGGCGTGCGATCGCGCAACAAGCCGAATCAATCGGGCTTTGCTCCTCCGTTGCGCCGACATAGGTATTGTTAAGTGAATTGTAGCTCTCGTAGAATCCTTCAAGCACGAACTGCCCGCCCGTCCATCCGAAGGCACGCTCGGCGTCAACACTCAGCCGGCCATCCATATTGTACAAATAGACGCTGCCTTGGCGCAGGCCACCCACGGGATTGTCCCACAGCTCCCCAGTGTAGAGCAAATTGAGCTGATAGGGCGAGGGATCGGCGCGCGCGGGGGCAGCCGGCAAGGCGGGCTGGGCCCCGGCGCCGGGCACTGCGCCATCGGCTGCGGTCAGGAACGGCTGCGCTGCGGGTGAGGCCGAAGGCCCCATAACCTGGGCCAGCGCACGATCGGCAAATGCGGCGGCAACAATCATGCAGCCGGCGACGGCCCAATGGCCAAACTTCGACATCCGAAGACTGCCTTCAGTAAATCAGATCACGTGTCCGATATATTTGATAAAACTTGCCAATAAGTTAATAATATTGAAACGTGTCGTGCCGGTGCGCCATGGCGTGTCGCGTTACGCAAAATATTTCAATGGAAAAAGGCTCTACCGGATGCGATTGCTCTTAGCATGGGCATGCATCACGGTTGCGGAGGCGGCGGCACGGTGTCGGGACTGCCGTATCGGTTCGGACGACCGATGGTCGCGGTGTTCTGTGCGGCGTGCCGTTCAGGTTTGCATGCCGTGTCGATAGTTACTTTATCTGAGGCGAATGCTACCCCCCGTGAAGCTGCCTTACCCGATCGCGTCGACATAGTCCCGCCGGTGGAAGGCGCCCGCCTCGGGGCGCGATGCACGGGCTGCATCCGTTGCGGCAGCGTCCAAAACGCCATCGCGCACCACCACGCCGTATTCCCGCCGTGCCGCCTCAACAGACACGAACCCGTCGCGGATGTCCTGTGCCACTTGCTCCGCCGGGCGGTCGAACGGATGGCCATGGCCGCCACCGCCGCCGGTTTCGATCAGCAGGATGTCGCCGCGGCGCAGCACCGTGCCGTCGGACAGCGGGGCCAGCACAAGTTCGTCCGGCGTGCCGGGGTTTACCACGGCGCGACCGGTGCCGCCGGCCTTGCCGCCAGCCACGCCCCAGGGCGGGTTCACCACGCTGTCGATCCGCATCGACAACACGGCTTGCTCCGCCAGCATTTCGTATTCGCGCACGACGCCGCAGCCGCCGCGAAACCGCCCCGCGCCGCCGCTGTCGCGGTGGATGCCGTAGCGCAGCAGCCGCACGGGATAGCCCAGTTCCAGGAACTCGACCGGATAATTCTCCTGCGCCACGAAATAGACCGCGTCGATGCCGTCGGCGTTGGGCCGCGCGCCGTAGCCGACGCCCAACCCGTCCGACATCAGGAACGGCTCGCCGCCGGCCGTGCCACGCAGCAGGATCACCACGTAGGCCGAGTGCGCGGCCGGGGCTTTTCCCCCGGCCACGTTCACCAGCCCGTTCAGCACCGCGAGGAAGCGCATCATCGTCATGCCGCGCAGCCCGAGTGGGGCGGGGAAGCGCGGCCACAGCAGCGAACCTTCGCGGATGCGCACTTCGTCCAGCGCGCGCGGCCCGCCGGCGTTGCAGACCTGCGCCGCATCGCCGCCGAGGAAGAACAATCCCAGCGCCATACCGGGAACGTCCGGGTTCATCAGGAAATTGACCGGGCCGGGTGCCTGGTTGTCGGTTGACGTGGTGTCGAGGATGAAACGGTCGTCCGGCGTGCGGGTCAGCGCGAGGCGGATAAAGAACGGGCCGTTGCCGTGGCCGTCGGAATCGATCGCGTCGGCGAAGCGGTGCGTGCCGACGGGAAATGTCTCGCGCAGGCGCGCGCGGACCAGGGTGCGCGTGCGGTCGAACAAGGCGCGGAAGGCAGCGGCAACAACGTCGGGGCCGAAGCGGGCGACGATCTCGGCGGTGCGGCGGACGCCGAGGTCCACCGAGGCCATCAGCGCGCGTGTGTCGCCGCGGCAGGTCTCCGGGTAGCGGGAGTTGCGATAGAAGATTTCGAGCGCGGCTTCATTGGTGGTGCCGGCGGAAATCAGTCGCGTAGGCGGGATGATGATGCCTTCCTGGAAGATGTCGGTCGTGTCGGAACTGATCGAGCCGGGGCGCAGCCCGCCGATATCGGAGAAATGCGCCCAGCCCATGACGAAGGCGGCGCGTTTGCCTGCATGGAAGACGGGGGCGAGGAAGACCTGGTCGTTGGAATGCGATACCGCGCCGCGCGAGGCGTAGCAGTCGTTGTACCAATAGAGGTCGCCTTGCTGCATGGTGTCGGGCGGGAAGCGGGCGAAGACCGGGCCGGTGATGTCGCCGAAGATCGGCACCATAGAGCCGACCACCATGACGCCATCGGCGTCGAAGAGCGCGGTGTAGAAGTCCTTCTTCTCGCGGATGAAGGCGCTGATGGCGGTGCGTTCCAGCAACGCGTCCATCTCGGCCTGGGCGGCGCGAATGGCGCCGCGGATGATTTCCAGTTTGATCGGGTCGAGCTGGGTTTGCATGCGCGGATTGGGCAATGGAACGGGTGGCGCTTGCAAGGGTCGTCAGAGGTTCCGCATGACCGCCGCCCAGCGGTCCAGCGCTGGCAGTATCGCGTCGCGGCCCGCCGATTCCAGGCTTATGACCACCCGTGCGATCCCGAGATCGCGATAACGCCGCAATGCGTCGGCATTCATCGGCGGGCCCCACACCGTCACCGGCACGTCGGCGAAATCGCGGCCGGCGGTCTGCAGCATGGCGCGGAACTCCGGCATGTACATGGCCACGTCGTCGTATTGCGGACGCGACCGATGCGGGATCCAGCCGTTGCCATAGGCGATCGCGCGCCTCGCGCCGTAAGGGAATGCGCCGCCGACAATCACCGGGGGATGCGGCCTCTGCACGGGCTTCGGCCAGACATGCATCGGCGGCAGGTTGAGCAAGTCGCCGTGGTATTCTGCCTCGGATTGGGTCCACATCGCCTGCATCGCCGCGATGCGCTCGCGCATCAGCTTGAAGCGGGATTTGAAATCGGTGGTGCCGTGATCGGCCATTTCCTCGGCGTTCCATCCCGCGCCGATGCCGAACAGAAAACGGCCGGTGGAAACCTGGTCGATCGAGGCGACCAGCTTGGCGGTCTGGATCGGATCGCGCTGCGTCACCAGACAGACGCCGGTGCCGAGCCGCAGCCGCCGCGTCACCACGGCCGCAGCGGTCAGCGAAACGAAGGGATCCATCGCCTCGGCGTATTTGCGCGGCAGTTCACCGCCCGCCGGGAATGGCGAGCGGCGGGACAGCGGGATATGCGAATGCTCTGGCGCCCAGAGCGATTCAAATCCGCGTTCTTCCAGCGCCACCGCCAGTTCCGTGGCGCTGGCCGCGTAGTCGGTGAAGAACATGGCAGCTGCGATATCCACGACGCCTCCTTTCGCCGCCGCTCCAGGCGGGTGCTGGCAGCGGAATTGGGCGATGGAATGGATCGGGATGCAAGTGGGCGGCGCGTGCGGAACGTTTCCCCGAGAGCATCCGGGGGTTCGCTATTCCGCTGCGCGTGCCGTCGCCGCCGGGGCGATCGCCGCGAGCGCCTGCGCCAGATCGTCTTTCAGGTCTTCCGGATCCTCCAGCCCGATCGATACGCGGATGACGCCGTCGGTGATGCCGAGCTTCGCGCGTTCCTCGGCGCCGATACGCATATGGGTGGTGGTGGCGGGGTGCGTCGCCAGCGATTTCGAATCGCCCAGATTGTTGGAGACTGCGATCAGCCCGAACGCGTTCATCGCCGCGAACGCGGCTTGCTTGCCGCCGGCGACTTCGAACGTGACCACGGTACCGCCTGCCTTCATCTGCAGCGTTGCCAAAGCGCGCTGCGGATGATCGGCGCGGGTGGGGTACCAGACGCGCGTCACGGCCGGCTGGTTGGCCAGGAAATCGGCGATCGATTCGGCGGCGCGACAACATGCGTCGACACGCAATGCCAGCGTTTCCAATCCCTTCAACAGCACCCACGCGTTGAACGGCGACATCGCGGGGCCGGTGTTGCGGATGAACGGCTGCAGCACGTCGTTGATCCACTTGCGATTGCTCAGCACCGCACCGCCGAGCACGCGGCCCTGGCCGTCGATATGCTTGGTGCAGGAATACACCACCACGTCGGCACCCATCTGCAACGGCTGCTGCAGCAGTGGCGTGGCGAATACGTTGTCTACCACCACGATGGCGCCGGCGTTGTGTGCCAGCGCGGCAACCGTTTCGAGATCGACGATTTCGAGCATCGGGTTGGACGGCGTTTCCAGCAGCACGAGATTGGCTGATGTGGCGAGAGCGGCGCGCCATTGGGCGAGGTCGCTGCCATCGACGAACTCGGTGTGGATGCCGAATTTCGGCAGCAGCGTGGAGACGATCCAGTGGCAGGAACCGAACAACGCGCGTGAGGCCACCACGCGGTCGCCGGCTTTGAGATGCGCGAGCATGGCGGCGTTCACGGCGGCCATGCCGGTGGCAGTGGTGCGACAGGCTTCGGCGCCCTCGATCAGGCAGAGCCGTTCCTCCAGCATGCTGATCGTCGGGTTGGCGAAACGCGAATATTGGTAGTGATCGATGGTGCCGGCGAAGGTGCCTTCGGCTTGCTCGGCGTTGTCGTAGACGTAGCCGGAGGTGAGGTAGAGCGCCTCGGCGGTCTCTCCGTGCTGGCTGCGGGTGATGCCGCCGTGCACGAGCCGGGTGGCGGGGCGGAGATTGCTGGGGTCGGTGGTCATTGCCGTCTGGGCCCTTCGCAGCTGGCCCGACCGATGGAGCAGCCTCGACCCTGGAAGGTGGGTCTGCGCTGGCCTCTTTAGCGCGCTTCTTTTACCTCGCCGCAATCCGGCCGGACAAATCGCGAGGGCCGGGCCAATCCCGGCGGGCGCGGACCGTAGGGACGGACGATTGCGCCGTCAACCCGGGGCGGCTAGGTTGGCTGGTGTTCAGGCGGGTGTAGTTCAATGGTAGAACGGCAGCTTCCCAAGCTGCATACGAGGGTTCGATTCCCTTCACCCGCTCCAATGCGCCGCCGGATCAGAACTTGATCAGTGCGGCGAGGATCGCGACGGCGATTGCCATCATGCCGCCCAGCCGGACCGTCAAGCGCAACTCGAGCGTGTCCACCCGATTGCGCAGAATGTCGATTGCGCGCGTCAGCCGTTGCTCGCGGACGTCCATCCGTTGCTCGCGGACGTCCATTGACGCTTCCAATTCGCGTCGCGTCACGTCCAGGTCGCTCTTGGTCACCAACGCCGTCATGATGAACTCGCGTGCAGCTTCCGCATGGGCTTCGGCTTCCTGCGCCGGAATCCCGGCATCGCGCAGGCGCTTGGCGTAGCCCAGCGTATCAAATGCGTAGGCCATCTGTCTTCCCCATGTGGTGACGTGGCGACCAGCGTGCCATGGGGCCGGCAAACAAACCGTTAACCAGGCTCAGCCCTTCACCGCGCCGGCCGTCAGTCCCGCCACCAGCCAACGCTGGCCCAGCAATGTCACCACCACCGGTGGCAGAGCGATCAGTGTTGCCGCCGCCATCAATGCGCCCCAGTCGGTGACGCCTTCGCCCACGAAGTTGAATGCTGCCACGATCAACGTGCGGCTGTTGATGTCGCTCAATACCAGCGAGAACAGAAAGTAGTTCCAGGCGAACACGAAACACAGGATCATGCTGACTGCCAGCCCCGGCCCGACCAGCGGCAGCACCACGCGCCACAGTACCGCCGTGTCGGAGCACCCGTCGATGCGCGCTGCTTCGGTGAGTTCGCGCGGCAAGGCGTCGAAGAACGGCAGCATGGTCCACAGCGCGAGCGGCAGCGTGATTGCTGCGTGGGTGACAATCAGTACCCAGAAACTGCCGACCGCACCGATTGCCGAGAACATCACGAACCACGGCAGCAGGAACAACGCACCGGGCGCCATGCGTGCCGCCAGTAACAGCAGTGCCGGCCATTGCATGCGGTTCCATGACACGGCAAACGCCGCCGGCACGCCCAGCACGATCCCCACTACCGTCGATCCACCCGCAACGATGACGCTGTTCAGGGCGAAGCGCAGGAACGGCATGGTGGTCAGCACCGTGTGGAAATTCTGCAGCGTTGGATGGAACAGAAGCTGCGGCGGCAAGGCCGTTACGGTGTCAGAATTCTTGAATCCGGCAGTGACCATCCAGAAAACCGGTGCCACCAGCACAATCGCCACCACGATGATCTGGACCGCGTCCAGCAGGGGTGCGATGCGCGTGGAGAGCGAGCGGGTTACCATTGCGTTGCTCTCCGAAACCGCATCAGCGCCAGCACGGCGCCGATGACAACCGCCGTGAGAGTCACCATCAGCGCGGACGCGTAGCCGATGTTGAGAAACACGAAGCCCTGCTTGAACGCGTAGATGTTCAGTGTTTCCGACGCGTCGCCGGGGCCGCCCTGCGTGGTGATGTAGATGATGTCGAAGAAGCGCAGCAGATCGACACTGCGCAGCGTGGCGGCGGTGACGATGCTGGGCGCGAGCAAGGGCAGTGTGACGCGGCGAAACAAACCCCAGCCGCGGGCACCGTCGATGACAGCGGCCTCGAACACGTCGATTGGCAGAGTCTGCAACCCGGCGAGCAGGATCAGCGCGACGAAGGGGGCCCATTGCCAGGTGTCGATCATGGCGACGGTCGGTATCACCCATTGCGGCGACGCGAGCCACAGGGCGGGCGGGATGCCGATGAGTTGCAGCAGCCAGTTGGCGATTCCCAGCGAGGGATCGAGGATCACCAGCCACATCATGCCTACCACAACCGGGGGCATGACGAAGGGCGAGACCAGCAGCGTGCGCAGCAGGCCGCGCAGGCGCCGCGCGCGATGCAGCAGCACGGCCAGGTAAAGGCCGGCGATCAGTTGCGATGCCAGCGACAGCAGATAGAGCGTGAAGGTGACGCGCAGGCCCTGCCAGAACTTCGGGTCCGCCAGAAGCTGTCCGTAATTGGCGAGGCCGGCGAAGTGCGGCGATGATCCGAAGCTGAAATGCTGCAGGCTGAGCCACAGCGTGTCGAGCAATGGAAAGCCGATCATCAGCGCAACGAAGCCAAGACCGGGCAGCAGCATCCAGCGGAACGAACCGTGGCGGCGGTAACGGCGGCGGCGCAACGCCTCGCTCTCCTTGAGGCGTGGCACGACCAGCGGTGCCTGGATGAACTCGGGCATAGCGGTCCCTTCTGGTGCCGGAACGCGGCGGGATGGGACCGCTCGCCTTGCTATTGTATATGGTCATCGCACTGCAAGGGGGGCGATGGCGATGGAAGCGATGTGGCCAGACGGCGCAGCCTATATCAACGGGCGCTTCATGCCGATTGACGACGCAACGATCCCGGTGTGGGAATGGGGCTACCGCCGCTCCGACGTCACCTATGACGTCGTCAGCGTGTGGGATGGCGCGTTCTTTCGCCTCGATCACCACCTGAAGCGCTTCCGTGCCTCGATGGAATACTTCCGCCTGGTCCCGCGCGAAAGCGACGAGGAGATCCGTGGCATCTTGCATGAGCTGGTGCGCCGGACCGGCTTGCGGGAGGCCTATGTCGCCATGGACTGCCTGCGCGGGTCGGCGCCGGCACATCTGCGCCGTCATCCAGCGAACGCGCAGCCGTATCTGCTTGGCTTTGCGGTGCCCTATGTCTGGCTGGTGCCGGAGGAAATCCGCGAGAAGGGCATGCACCTGATCGTTGCCTCGACGCCGCGCATTCCGGAACAATGCGTCAATCCGCGCGCCAAGAACTTCCATTGGGCCGACATGACCCGCGCGATGTTCGAGGCGGAAGACAAGGGTGCGCACAATCCATTATTGCTCGGCCTGGATGGCAACGTCACCGAAGGTCCGGGCTTCAACGTGTTTGTTGTCACCGACGGAAAGCTGGCGACGCCTGATCGCGGCGTGCTGGAAGGCATCACCCGCGGCGCCGTGATCGAGCTGTGCGGGAAGCTTGGTGTGCCATGCGAGGCACGGACGGTGACACCGGATGAGCTGCGCAATGCGGACGAGATATTCATTTCGTCAACGGCGGGCGGGATAATCGGCGTGACGCGGTTGGACGGGCGAATTCTGTCGAACGATCGTCCCGGGCCGGTGACGATACGGCTGCGCGATGCCTACTGGCGGTTCCGCAAAGAAGGCTGGTGCAACGAGCCGATCAACTACGACCTAAAGCTTGCGGCGGAATGAAGCGAGCGGGAGCACTTGCTCCCGCTACTGCCTGCCTATTTCTCCGCCATCATTGCGGCGATCTGCTGATCGGCGCTGCACGCAGCGTGATGCGCCGAGACCTCGCCGAGCAATACATTGTCCACCGCATCGCCGACGATCTCGCGTGCCTGCGGCTGGCGTTCCAGCGGCGGGCCGACTTCGCTGGTGCCGGTTGCACCCATCTGCTTCAGCAACCTCGCCCACTCGGCACGCACCGGTACCTGGTTCAGCCAAGCCTTGTACTGAGTGCTCTGCGCGACCGAGTCACGCGGCGGCGCGATACCTTGTAGCGCGAGCTTCGCATCCATTGCCTTGGACGTGGCCCACTGCACGAAATACCATGCCGCGGCCTGCTTCCTGGAAAACGCGGACAGCGAGACGCCCCAGCCGATCACCGTCGGTTTCGAGACGCCGCCGGGGCCAGGTGGCAGCAGCATCAGGCCGGTATCGTCCTGGCGGTGCGGGAACTTCATCATCTCGCCGAATTCGTTGCTGGATTCGAATGCCATCGCGGCACGGCCCTGGCCGTACAGCTCTCGGGTTTGCAGGAAGCTGTTGTTGATGGCACCAGGCGGGCCATATTTCCGCAGCATGTCGGCGTACCACGCGATCGCCCGCACGCCCTTCGGGCTGCACAGGTCAGGTTTTCCCGCCGCATCCATATAGTCGGTGCCGAAATTGTGGAGCACGTTGCTGAAGGTATAGGCCAGCGCCGGTTTCAGGCCGCGCGTCGCCCAGGGGATCATTGTCGGCTCGCATTTGTGCACCGCCGCTGCTGCCTGCATCAGCGCATCCAGCGAGGCCGGCGGCGCGATGTCGCATTTCTGGAAAATGTCCTTGCGGTAGTAGACGATCGGGCCCTCGATGTTCAGCGGGATGCCGTCCAGTTTGGCGCCGAAGGTCTCGCCCGCCACCGGAGCGTGGCTGAAATCGGCGAAGTCGTAGTCGGGAGATGTCTCGGCCGGGTTCTTCAGCAGCGGGTCGAGGCCGGCATACCAGCCGGCATGGGCGTACAGTCTGCCTTCCAGCGATTTCAGCGACATGAACACATCAACGCTGGGACTTTTCGATTGCAGGATCGTCACCAGGCGCTGCCGCATCTGCTGCTCCTGGAACGTATCGACCTGCACGTTGATGCCGGTGAGTTTTTCGAACTCCGGAAGCTGGGCGACGACGGCGTTGGACCAGGGATGATTCTCGGTGAGGAAGTCGATGGTCTCGCCCTGGTGGGCCTTCCAGTTGAAACCCTGCGCGAAGGCCGTGGCGCCGGCGAGCAAACACGCCGCAAGGCTGGCCAGTAGCAGGCCAGCGGTTCTGAGTCTCATCACGTCTCTCTCCCTCAGCCCCGAGATTGCGTTCCGAAGGCCGCAGCCGCCGTCAGGGCGGCGTCTCATGCGTCGATTCGCCGGGAAGGGCAACTGTGGCCGGATTGCTGCGGGCTGCTGCGTTGCGCGTGAGGGCCCCTCCCCCTAACACCCTCCCACACGGGGAGGGGGAATGGTTTTTTGCGTCCGTATGTGCTGGCGCCTGCGGGGGCAGGGCCGAACATGACCGGTTACATTTACACGGTGGGCGCAGCGACCTCGTCCAGAGCCAGGCCTCGTGCCTCTGGCCCCACTTGCGTCACGGCCACCGCTGCGACCACCAGCGCTACCGCGATTGCCACGAACACCGCGCTTATCCCGTAGCTGCGCTGAATGAGAAGGATCGTTGGAATGATCA